>Ga0315282_10006191_pt1 | contig 20110 bp, 19 predicted proteins | sample YL17G07_20_MG_FD_203693 | JGI IMG/M metagenome (GOLD analysis project Ga0315282, IMG submission 203693) | Sediment microbial communities from Yellowstone Lake, YNP, Wyoming, USA - YL17G07_20 | ecosystem: Environmental > Aquatic > Freshwater > Lake > Sediment | place: USA: Wyoming | collected... | reverse complement strand
AACCGGGGCCTCAGGGAGCTTGCTAATGCCGCCTGATTATCCCAAAGTGTTCGGTTCAAAAAGTGTCCCATTTCGCTGATTGACAACACAAAGGATACTGTCACTTTAGCATCGCATCTTCGAGATTATGCTGATAAAATAGGTGTTCAACTAAGAATTAGCCCGTTTCGGTTTAGACCGTATCATGGAACTGCTCTCTACGATGAACTTGTCAAAAAAGGCCGGACTATCACCCAGATACAAAATCGGATTGATATTTCGAATACAAATATCTTTAATCCTTATGACTGTGTATCAGGAATATATGCCGAATATGATGAGAATACCCTTAATAAATATATGATGGAAATGGAAAGACTCAACACTTATGCGTAACCTGAAGCAAATCAGTTAAATAAACATCTTCTTATTCATCATTTTCATCTCGCGTTCTAGCAGGACCCCTATTGTAATCTCCACAAGCTCATCAACACGTCAATAGGCGAGCAGCCTCCGATGTGCATTCAACAAACTTGTTTCTAACCCGGTCTTCAATTCTCAGCGAGGCAGGCGACACTGCTTCTCAACAATAATTACTTACGTTCTTCCTATTATTTTCCGTTCGCTAACTATTAGCCACATATACACTGATTATTAGTTGACGAACGGAAACTTTAATTGTATACTAAGAACATGGATAGAATACAAATACCGATTACTCTTTACAGCGTGCCTCAGGCGTTAGCTTTCCTGGAAGGATTTGACTTGAAGCGCTCTGACACTTGGCTACGTAATCGAATGAGAAATGAGAAGCTAGTAATTTATCGGGTCGGCAATTCAGACTTTGTTACTGAAACAGACCTTTATAAGCTTTCTCGGTTACCGAAATCAAAACCTGGTCCGAAAAAGAAAGGACAAAGGCAAAAATAAATGTTGGCAATCGGCAACAAAACCGGCAGGAAGCCTTTAGTTTATTTCGTTGGATTATCGGCAAAACCAATGTGTGAGCACCTTTCCCCAGAAACTCGAACAGGAAACATCATCGAGCAAATTATTCATAACCTTCCGTCTATAGAGGCTGTCAAAACAAATCTGGTAAAAATCCCTCCGATTGATCAGGAAGGTAACCTCCGCTACCCAAATCTAACCGAAATGCAGTCAGGCTGGAATGAATTACAAGATGAAATGAATAGAACATTTCCAAATCTTTTAGTGACCTTGGGACAACAAGTTTCATTTTTTTTACGCTCACAAATGGGCGTTCAGCCTGCGAAACCGCGATTACCATCAGATTTCTCGTACGAATCGTATTTATCACAGTCTCAATCTAATATTCTCTCCATTCATCACCCATCATTTATTTATGTCTACCGCAGGAAAGACATTGAGAACTATGTTGAGAATGTAGTTATATCGATTTTGACTCTTGCTTTTGAGGATGATAACTGATCTCGGAAGAGAAAGAGCAAATCTGGTTCGGTGGCCCATGCAGATCAAAAGTTGCATATTCCGGCACAAAAACGGCAGTTCCCGAGCATTGATATCCCTCCCATTGACAGCCTCCACCCCTCACCATAAACTTACTGACAGCATGACCATCGCCCAGATACTCAAACAAGCGCCCATCCTCAGCCCCCTCAGCGATAATCCGACGGTCTTGACAGCAGGATGCAATGGGCATATTATTGGGGCCAGGAGAGACGGGCCATTGGGAAGCGGCACAATGTGGGGCAAATACAACAGTTCCTAGTATGAATACCCACACACTCCGGTTCGTGGTCATGATAATCTGAGAAACGAGGGACGGTATGGGAACTAAAGGCAGAAAGAATGTGAAGAAGTCCAAGAAGCAGAAGGAAGAAAAACCAAAGGAACAAGTTGTAAAGAAGAAGTAGAGCGCTTAGACATCAACTGACTGACTGGTAAATATCTGGCAAGCTGCATAAAAGCAGCGCCTTATTGACCTTCAAGCTGTAGTCAAAGGTGACACAGCGAATATATGTTTGCTTATCTCTGACTAATGTCGCTATCTCACAAGTTGACAGGCATCACCTAGCACCCTAGACTTATTGACACATGAACATAGCCCAGATACTCAAACAAACGCCCATCCTCAGCCCGCTCAGCGATAAGGAGCTGGAGAGTTTGGCCAAGCTGGCGCACCGGCGCCGCCTGGATGACGGTGAGTTCCTCCTCTGGGAAGACGACCAGCCTCAGTGGTTCTATATCGTGGAGCAGGGCAAAGTCAAGGTGGTGAAACAGGCGGCCTCAGGCAAGGAGTTCATCATCTCGCTGTTCACCCCAGGAGAGATGGTCGGCGAGGTGGCCGTGTTCCAGGGCAAACCCTACCCCGCCTCAGCCCAGGCGGTGGGACAGACCACTGTTTTGGGCATCAGCAGCCAGGACCTGCTGGACTTCCTGGGACAAAACTCGGCTGTATCGCTCAAGATCATGGCTGTGCTGGGGGAGCGCCTGAGACAGGCTCACGCCCGCCTGCGCGACCTGGCCGGGGAGCGGGTGGAGCAGCGCATCGCCAGCCTGCTACTCATGCTTTCCTCAAAACTGGGGGCTGAATTGCCCTTCACCCGCCAGGAGATCGCCGAGATGGCGGGCACCACCACCGAGACTGCCATCAGGGTACTGAGCCGTCTGGGCAAAGGGCATATAGTGGCCTCACGTCGAGGCCGCATCACCATCATTGATGAGACCAGGCTGCGCCTGTTGAGCGAAGGTCCACCGTCAGTGTGATGTTGATTTTTGGGCTGAAAGTGCTAGAATAAGTTTTAAACACGGTAAAATTGGAGGTATTCGACCTATGTGGCTTCAAATGCGAATGTATCTGCTGATAGGAGTGCTCTTTGGCCTCCTGTTTCTCTTGATTCTGGCCATAGGAAGCGCCCTCGGTGGCACCAGCGTTATAGTGTACGTAATACTGGCAGGTGGCATGGTGTTACTCCAGTACCTGCTGAGTCCCTACCTGGTTGGCTTGATGATGAAGGTAAAATATGTGTCCGAAAAGGAGGAGCCAGAGCTGCACCACATGGTGGCGGAACTGGCCCGAGAGGCAGGCATTCCCAAGCCCAAGATAGGCATATCCCAGATACAGGCCCCCAATGCCTTTGCCTTCGGCAGGACACGCCACGATGCCAGGATATGTGTCACTGAGGGCATCAGAAAACTTCTGAGTAAAGACGAGATGCGGGCAGTGCTGGGACATGAAATCTCTCATATCAAGCACCGCGACATGGCTGTAATAACAGCCCTAAGCCTGGTGCCGTCGGTCTGCTACTACATTGCTATGAGTCTCATGTGGTCAGGCATGTTCGGTGGTCGGCGCCGCAATAACACCGGATCTCTAGTCCTCATCGGTGTAGGAGCCTTTGTACTCTACTTCATTACCAACCTGCTGGTGCTCTACGGGTCTCGCATCCGGGAGTACTATGCTGACGAAGGCAGTGTTAAGATAGGCAACAAGCCGCATTTCCTCGCTTCAGCCCTTTACCGTCTGGTTTATGCCAGTGCCCGCGCCCCCAAGGAAGAGGCGCGCCAGGCAGCAGGCCTCAAGGCCTTCTTCATCAACGACCCTTCACAGGCCCGGAGCGAGATCACAGAACTCAAGGCGATTGACCGCGATATGAGCGGCACTATAGACGCCGACGAACTCGCAGCAGTCCGCAACAGCAAGGTGCACGTGGGCACAGCCGACAAGATGATGGAAATACTCAGCACCCATCCCAACATGCTCAAGCGAATTCAGCGCCTGGCTTCTCTGCCAACCAGCTAATGAGCCACAATCTGGCAGGGCCTATAGGTGCGAGTAAAACTTTACAAACAGCGACACAATGACCTATAATGAGTGGCCAAGAGTAAGCTGTTAAGCATATTGTTTTAGATACTGAAAAGGAGGAAGTGATTCAGTGAGCCAAATCATCACCCAGGCCAAGAATGAGGGCAGAGTGGCCCTTACTGAAGTTGAAGCCAAGGATCTTCTGGCTAAGGCAGGCATCAATGTAGCGCCAACCAAGCTAGCCACCAGCAAGCAGGAGGCCACTGCTGTAGCCAAAACGCTGGGCTTTCCTGTCGTACTGAAGATAGTCTCGCCCGACGTTCTCCACAAGAGCGACGCTGGCGGAGTTAAGCTGAACCTGAACAGTGAGGCCGAGGTAGGCAGCGCCTATGATGCCATTATGGCCTCCGTAAAGCAGAAGTTCCCCTCTGCCAAGATAGTGGGAGTGGCAGTGCAGAAGATGGCTCGCCCCGGCACTGAGGTAATCATAGGCATGTCCAAAGACCCCCAGTTTGGCCCGGTGCTCATGTTCGGCCTGGGAGGAATCTTCGTAGAGATTATGAAGGACGTCTCCTTCCGAATTGTGCCCCTGACCAAGCGGGATGCCACAGAGATGATCCACGACATCAAGGGCTTCCCCGTGCTACAGGGTTATAGAGGCATGGAGCCAGCCAGCCTTGCCCATCTAGAGGAAATGCTGCTCAAAGTATCCGAGTTCGCTGAGAAGAACCCTGAGGTAAAAGAGCTGGACCTCAACCCCATCCTGGCTTACAAAGATGGCGCGGTAGCCGTGGACGCCAGGGTAATCCTGGAGAAGTAACTTAACTTTATCAAAGGCTGCACCACTACAAGGGTGCAGCCTAACCTTAAAAAGTCACAGAGGGATGAAGAGTAAGTAGACCCATGAAGAGGCGAGTGGTAGTCACTGGACTGGGGCTGGTATCTCCCCTGGGGATAGGGGTAGAGCCAAGCTGGCAGGCCTTGTGCCAGGGCAAGTCTGGAGTAGCTCGGATAACGCTTTTTGACCCCAGCCCTTTGCGCACACAAATCGGGGGCGAGGTAAAGAACTTTGCCCCCGAAAATTTCATGGAGAAGAAGGTGGCCCGGCGAATGGACCGCTTCATTCAGTTCGCCATGGCCGCCGCCAACATGGCCGCAGAGGATGCCCGACTCAAACCAGACCAGTTGCCGGCTGAACGAGTGGGCGTCATGATAGGCACAGGACTGGCTGGCATTGCAACCTATGAGAAAAACCACGAGTTAGCCCTTAAGGGTGCCTTTGACCAAATATCGCCTTTCTTTGTGCTGGGCTTTATCGGCAACATGGCCGCAACTCAGGTGGCCATAAATCTGCATGCCAAAGGCCCCTGTGGTTGTCCGGTAACTGCCTGCGCCGCGGGAGTTCATGCCCTCGGCGATTCCTATAGGTTCATCCAGCGGGGAGAAGCCGATATTATGGTGGCGGGTGCTTCTGAAGCCCCCTTTACCCCCCTTTTCTGCGCCGGTATGGAAGTGCTACGCGTCACCACCCCGGCAAATGGGGATCCTCAAAAGGCAATCAAACCATTTGATAAGAACCGCGATGGCTTTGCTAATGCTGAAGGCTCAGGCATAATCGTCCTGGAGGAGTTGGAGACAGCCTTGAGGCGGGGGGCCAAAATTTACGCTGAAATCATCGGCTATGGTATAAACCACGATGCTTACCATTTATCGTCTCCTTCGCCCAGTGGGGAGGGTGCTGCCGCCTGTATCAGAATGGCCCTGCGCGAGGCCGGCATATCACCAGCCGAGGTTAACTATATCAACGCCCATGGCACTGCCACCCTCCTCAACGATCTGTCGGAGACAGCCGCAATTAAAAGCGTCTTCGGCGAGCATAGTTCCAAAATTGCCATAAGCTCTAATAAGTCCATGATCGGGCACTGCCTGGGAGCAGCCGGAGCGGTGGAGTCAGTGTTTACTATCCTCAGCATTCGTGACGGGGTCTTGCCACCCACAATCAACTATGAGACTCCCGACCCTCAATGCGACCTGGACTATGTCCCCAATCAAGCCCGGCGGGCCAAGGTGCGCACAGCCGTGTGCAACTCCTTTGGCTTCGGCGGTCACAACGGAGTTCTGATTTTCAGAGAATTCACTCAGTAGCAAGGCCAGCCAGTGAAGTCCTCCAGTGGCCACAGGTTCTCCCGCCGCCTGGGAATTATCTTTATTGTTGTAGGCGGGCTGCTGCTTTGTATGGGCATGGCCTATTTCGCCTATGCTGCAGTGGCCCAGTCCCGCCTCTCTAGCCTGGAGAAAGAACAATCCGGCCCTCTGCCCCCACTCAGATCTGAAGTCTTGCCCTCCTGGGTAGAGGGACCATCAGTGCCAGTGAACTCCCTCAGCGAGTTTCCCCCACCGACACGGCTGGCTATCCCGAGCCTGGCCATTGATGCTCCGGTGGCGGAGGTGGATATTGAGTGGCAAAAAGGGGAACTGACGTGGGCGGTGGGGCATTACAAAAATTCAGCCAATCCTGGCCAGCCAGGTGATGTGATCATGTATGGTCATAAAAGCAGCTACATCCGCGGAGAAGGCAGTGTCTTCCGCAACCTGTATAAAATCGGGCTGGGCGACCCTATCTATGTAGCTACAGGCAACAACTGGTATCGCTACCGGGTAAATGAGGTGGAGATAGCGGACAAAAACGACATCAGCGTGCTAGCCCCCGCCGGCCAACCACGTCTCATACTCATCACCTGTGAGCCCGACTTTGTCTATAGCCACCGTCTGGTGGTTAAGGCCAGGCCGGATTGAATGAGACCGTTTAGCAAATGGGGGTTGCAAGGGGGCAATGCCCCCTTTCCAGGGGTTTGGTGGTGTCCCCGTAGGGGCGGGTTTGAAACCCGCCCCTACGACCAAGATTGAGGGATACAAGGGGGTTGAAAAACGTTGCTAAACGTTCTCGATTGAATGGCGTTTGACAAACCCGCTGCCATGTGCTAGCCTAAATTGTAACCCAATAAGGAGAAAAGTAGTGAAGGAAAAAGTAGAGGCGGCCCTGAACAAAATCCGCCCCGCTCTGCGGGCTGACGGTGGCGATGTCGAGGTCGTGGAGATTAAGGGTGGGATAGTCAAAGTGAGACTAACAGGCGCTTGCGGTGGCTGTCCAATGTCCACCATGACTCTGAAGAACGCCGTAGAAAAGGTGATCAAGGAGCAGGTGCCTGAGGTAAAGCAAGTGATCGCGGCCTAAGGCTTATCAAGCCAAGCATAAAGCAAGGAAGGCATCACGCCTCCCTTGTTTGTTTTGAAGCCATTCTGCCATAGGAAACAACCTATGCGCGCAGTCTGATATGGGAAATCCCGGTTATTGGTTTATCAAGCTCAAAAGCTTTATGTAAGGCCTTCACTGCCTCTTTTACCTTGGCCTCTTCTATGATACAGGTTATCCTTATTTCCGAGGTAGTTATCAGCTCTATGTTGATGCCGGCCTCGTAGAGGGTGTGGAACATCTTGGCGGCATAGCCAGGGGCATTCTGCATACCACTGCCCACGATGCTCACCTTGGCCAGTTTGGCGTTGCTGGTGTATTCCCGGGCTCCGATCTGGCGGGCTACTGGCTCCACTATGCGCATGGCTTCAGCCAGACTGCTGCGGGTTACAGTGAAGGTGAGATCAGTGATCTTGTTTATGCTGGCATTCTGTACGATGGTATCCACGCTGACACCCGCTTTGGCCAGAGGCTCGAATATCTGGGTGGCGATGCCGGGACGATCAGGCACGCCAACAACTGTTATCTTAGCCACATCTGTGTCGTGTGCTATGCCACTTACTTTATTTCGCACTTCCATCGTGATTCCTCCGTGTATTAGAGTGCCTGGCTTATCATTGAAACTGGAGGCCACCAGTATCGGCATATTATATACCTGGCCCAACTCCACCGCACGGGGGTGCATCACCTTAGCTCCGTAGGTGGCCAACTCCAGCATCTCTTCGTAGCCAATCTCAGGCTGTTGCTGTGCCTCTGGGACTATCCTCGGATCGGCGGTAAATACACCGTCCACATCGGTATATATTTCGCATTTGTAGGCCTTGAGCGCAATAGCCAGGGCCACCGCCGTGGTATCGGAACCACCGCGCCCCAGGGTGGTAACATCCATATCACTGGTGATTCCCTGAAATCCAGCCACTATGACGATTTTGCCCGCCTCCAGCTCCTTTACTATGCGATGTGCCTCCACCCCCAGGATACGTGCCCACCGATGGCTGGAGTCAGTGCGAATGCCCGCCTGAGCGCCACTGAGACTGATAGCCTGGTGTCCCATCTGACGCAGAGCCATGCTCATCAATGTGCTGGAGACCAACTCGCCGGTGGACATCAAGACATCCATCTCGCGGGGGTCAGGCTGGTCTGTGATCTGTTGGGCCAACTCAATGAGATCATCGGTGGTGTCACCCATAGCTGAGACCACTACTACTACCTGATTCCCCAGGTCTTTGGTCTTGACAATGCGTCGGGCCACATTCCTGATTCTCTCGGCGTTGGCCACCGAGCTGCCGCCATATTTCTGAACTATCAAAGCCATCTTTTTCCTCGATTGAAGTTAAGCCCTATTTTACAGCGATGGAGCGCCAGTTTTCAAGTGGCAAGACCGGCAGTTCCAGTTCTGCGGGCGCAACCCACCTGTTGCTTTCCGTTTTAAGCTGCCTTATACTATGGCAAAAATTGATAGAATGAGACTGTCTGATGCATTTCACCGAGATTTCTGAGACAGAGGAGCAAAGCCCGCCTGTTGCTCGGTGCCAAAGTTGGCTGAACCGTGGTCGGCTGGTGGGGCTGCTCTATCTGGCGATCATCATCGCCGCTGAACTCATAACCAATTTCGTTGACGCCGAAGGCGGGATTACCCTCTACACCTTTATACTGGTCGGCCTGATATTGCATTTCTCGGTGGCCAAAGATAATTCCCTCCGCCGCCTCTTGCTGGCTCTCTGTCTGGTTCCCCTGGTAAGGGTTGTCGGCTTTTCCCTGCCTTTGGGTGAGTTGCATCAGATCTATTGGTACCCCATCATCTATACCCCATTGCTGGTGGCCACCTTTGTAGTCATGCACCACCTGAACATACGCCCGGCCGAGATCGGTCTGACCATTAAGCGGCAGCAAATACGTTCACAACTGTTGCTGGCCACCAGCGGGGTGGCTATAGGCATAGTGGAATATGTCATTCTGAAGCCTCACCCTTTAATCTCAGAGCTTAATCCGACTAGTGTGATTCTACCTGCCTTGATATTGATTATATCCACCGGATTCGTCGAGGAGCTGGTTTTCCGTGGACTGCTTCAGAAGGTCTCAAGCGGGCTACTGGCTAACTTGGGAGGAATAGTTTACGTAAGCGTCCTGTTCGCTATACTACACGTTGGCTATGTCCAAGGGGTTTTAGACCGTACAGTATGGGACGTGCCCTTTGTCTTTGTCATAGCCCTGTTCTTCTCCTGGATAGTGAAAAGAACAGGGTCACTGGTTGGAGTCACCCTGAGCCACGGCTTAACCAATATTGGCTTGTTTCTAGTTATACCATTCCTGCTTAACTAATGGCCTTCGCTAATTCAAGAGCTGCGATGGCGGTGAATACCATCGTCAGTGGTATAATGACACATCAACACGGCAGGTCGGCAGCAAGCTAAACTATGGATGATGTAATCGTAATCGGGGCTGGCCCAGTGGGAAACTACCTGGCATTGAAGCTGGCTGAGCTGGGCCACCAAATAACTGTGCTGGAGCAACAGACTGAGATTGCCCAGACAGTCTGCTGCACTGGTATCCTGGGCAAGGATTGCCTGGAGGCCTTCCCCTTGCCCAACGAGCTAATCCTGCGTCCGGCTTCCTCTGCCAGCCTCTACTCCCCTTCTGGAAGAACTCTGCGGATCGAAAAGGAGACTCCTCAGGCCTACGTGATCGACCGTCAGGCCTTTCAGCGCTGGCTTGCTGAGCAGGCTCAGCAAAAGGGTGTTCGTTATTTCACGAGCTGCCCGGTTAGGGATATCCACGTTGATGAACATGGAGTCAAGGTGGAACTCAGCACCAGCAGCCTGGAATCGCGGACTGTGGTAATAGCCAGCGGCTTTGGCTCCGGGCTAGTGCGGCGGCTGGGGCTGGGCGACCTCACTGATTTCGCCATAGGTGCTCAGGCAGAGGTGGCCAGCCAAATCAATGAGGTAGAACTCTATGTTGGCCGACAAGTTGCTCCCGGCTTTTTCGCCTGGTTGGTGCCCACTAACCCGGGCCGAGCTCTGGCTGGGCTTTTTTGCCGGCGTCAGGCTAATTTGTATTTGAGAAACCTTATGGACAGTCTCTATCAACAGGGCAAGATAACCTCCCCAGAGGCCACACCCAGCTATAAGCGGGTACCGCTGGGACCGCTACCCCGCACCTACCGACCCAGACTGCTGGTGGTAGGTGAAGCCGCCGGCCAGGTGAAACCCACTACTGGCGGTGGGATATACTATGGCCTGATCTGCGCTGAGATAGCTGCGGGCGTGCTACATCAAGCCCTCTCCAGTGGCGATTTCTCGGCCGGGCAGTTCAGCCGCTACCAGAAGGAATGGAAGCAGAGACTTGGCAGGGAGATACAGATAGGCCGTTTTGCCCGACAGCTATTTGAGCGTCTGGGCGACCGTCAAATAGACCACATCATCGGCCTGGTCCAGGCCGACGGTCTCCACCAAGCCTTACTCAGCTCACCTGATTTCTCCTTTGACTGGCACGGAGAGTTCATCCTCAGGACGCTGAAATACAAGGCGCTGCACAGTGTGCTACGTATAGGCAGGATTCCATTTTCCAGAGGCTGACTTGCGCAGCGGCTAGCCCCCGGCGTCCAGCCCGTGGTGCTCTTTTCTAACAAGATAAGCCTGGGGATCGGTCAGATACTCATAAGAGTCAAAAAGCAGCAAATAGTGGCCTCGCTCTTCGGCCACCAGTGCCTGGTAGAATTGCCTCTCTCCGCTGGCGGTTGCCTGGCCGCTTCTGTCAAGATAGAAGAGGAGACCCTTATTTTCCAGATCCATGCCCATCCTGAGCGCCTCCAGGTCATCTGAGGTGGCCTTCACCAGTCGTCCCAGGTTATCCAGCGCCTCGGCAAAAGCGGTGCGTGGAAGCTTACCTTTGACAAATGAAGTTTCCCCCTCAGGCCAACGAGCAGCGCCTATGAGGGCAGCATGAATCTTCTTTATCTTCTCCATATGTTCTAGCTCAGCGTCGGCCAATGCGCGGAATAGCTTCTGCCCAAGCTGGTCCTGGCTTTTTTGTCCAGCCTTGAGGTAAAACTCACGGCCCTCCTTCTCCATTTTAAGAGCTAGCTCCAGGACCTGAGTGGTTGACTCACTACTTGGCATATTACCCTCCTACTGGTTGCCCTTGCGGAAAAGGTTCAGAAAACGGTCTTCGTATTCCTGGAATAAGCCACTGCGGTCAAGCTCAACCTTCAGATCGGTTATCTTGGAGCGATCCCTCTCCGCCTGACGGAAAAGCCTCTCCAACCTCCGGCGCATCTTGAACTCCTCCTCAAGGGAACGCTCCACCCCTGCCACCTCCTCGTCTAAGCCATCTTCTTCATATTCCAGGCTGGCCACTAGTTGGGCCATCTGCTCCGAACTTCTTGCCAGTTGCTCCAACTCATCTTCAGTCTGTTTGGCCAGAAAATCGAGCTCGCGTAGGTCAACCTCTATGTCCAGCATCTTGGATAACACCTGAAGGACAGCTTTGGAGGCCTTGGGGTTGGGAATGCCTACCGCATAGTAGGGAATCTCGCCCAGCAGGCAAACGCCCTCTATTCTGCGGGCACGGGCTGCACCGATCAGCAGACCATTCATTCCGCCAATGTGACCCTCTTCCAGAAGCACCACTTTGTAGCCGCCCAGGAGTCGGCTCAGGTTAGGATGGTTAGGTACTGCCAGCACTTTGGGCCGCTCTCTGTGGTGAATGGAGGCCGGGGTGGCGGCACAAGTGTATATTCTACTAACTCCTAATTTGAGGGCCACATCTAGGATAACATTGGCATACTGATAGCCTTTGGTGGTGGGTTGGACATCTCCCAGAAAAATGATCAGGTCATTGCCCTCGCCCGGATGACGCCAGTAATAGAACTTGTTACGAGGCGGTCTAGGAGCACGGATTGCCCCCCTCTCAACAACCACCCCTGTGGGATCAAAGAATTCAAATGAGGTCAACTCACATAACTCTTTAGCCTGAAGGGCATCCTTGAGATAGCCTGCCGCCCCAGTCGCCACATAGCCCATACCCGGCCAGGCTGCTATTAGAGCCGGACTCCTTAGCTGTGGCTCCTCGCGGAACTTAACGACTGTTTTGGTGGTTCTCATCATCTCTCTCAGACAACAAATTGTGGCTTACTAGCTGGCCAAGGCTCTCTTTGACCAATTCCAACCTAGTCTGTAAGAGTGCCTCAAATTCTTGGAGACCCTGCTGCCACTGCTGGGCCAACTCCACATCAACTTCCACTGAGCTGCCGGCAATGCCCTGTTGGGACAACTCTCGCCTGATGCTCTGTTCCACTCTGTCCTTCAGAACAGGCAGACGGCGCTCTTTTTCTAAACGGAGCTCCTTGCTAATCTCTTTGGCTCTAGCGGATGCTTGCCTCACTGCCTTCTTGTCGCTAGCCAGAAACTCCAACCCCTCAAACACAGCCTCACAGTTCTCTAGGCTGACAGCGGCCACCAGTCGCTCCCAGAGTGTCTGAGCCATAAGTGCCCTCTCTGGATAGCGTTCCAGGGCGCTGGCCAGGTCTTTCAGTTTATACTCCCCCCTGAGATATTTCTGTACGATGCCTCTGGCCAGGGTGACAAACTCTTCTTCTTTTTGTCGGCGAAGCTCCTCGGCTGAGGCCCGTTCTAGGTGAGCTGTTTTCTCCAAAGCTATTTCCAGGGCGCTTTTAATCCTGTCCATGTTACTAGTATTATAGCAGAGCATTTTTAGGCTATGCAAAGTTGTGCTATAATTTCTAGACTTGCACGGTGAGGACTTTATGAAGTTAAGTGATAATCTTTACGCTTATATCTGGCAGGGCGCAGGGAACAACAGCAATAGCTATCTCATCACAGGAGAAGTGCTTACGCTGATAGACCCGGGCATGGTGATGGATGAGTTGGGGGAGGACTGCCTGTCCCATCTGCTTAATGGCCTGGAGCAGGATGGCTTCAAGGCTGATGATATTGACCTCATCATCAACACTCATACCCATCCCGACCACTGTCTGGCCAACCAACCACTGCTCCAAAAGAGCCGGGCTAAGCTGGCATACCATCGTGTAGAACAACAGAACATAGAGCAAATATTCCACATGTTCATGGGGAGAGGCCCTGACTTCAAGGCGGATTTTTACCTCACCGAGGGTGAACTGGATCTGGGAATAAAGAACAAGATCAAGCTTCAGGTATTGCACACACCAGGCCATTCTCAAGGCAGCATCAGCCTCTATTGGCCAGAGGCCAAAGCCCTCGTCACCGGCGATGCGGTCTTCGCCTCCAGCGTGGGCAGGGTAGACCTGCCGGGGGGCAACCTCAGGCAGCTAAAGAAGAGCATAGAGCGTCTCTCAGAGCTAGACGTAGAATATTTGTTGCCCGGTCATATGGACTTACTCAAGGGCAAAGACAAGGTTCAGCGCAACTACAGATACATAAGCCAGATATTCTTCTGACCTCAAATACCCGCTGAACTTGTTGGTTATGGACGAGCGGCGGTCATGGCCAAAGGCACTTAGGTTATATTTACACCTGGAAGTGGTAACATTTCTTCAAACAGTATCCTTCATGAAAAGACCTGCCAGCACGGTAGCTAGCTAGCAGGTCTTTTTGTTGGTATAGTGTGCCCTGGTTCTTTGGGTTATACTTCTTACGTCTCTTCTACTGAGTTATCAGGCTATGTTTCCTCCAAGGCCTTGGTTTTGGTGTTTTGTTCGTTAGAGTCTTTAACGTCTCTATTAACATAGGCCTGGTATCTCGCGGGTCAATGATATCGTTCACCATGGCCTGTTCTGCGGCATGATATGGGTGATTTATGTAATTAGTGAGCAGTTCTGCCAGCTTCTCTGATCTCACACGATCCGGTTCTGGTGAGGCAGCTATTTGCTCCTTGTGCAGAATCTCTACGGCCTCTACCGGGTTCATACGCGCAATCTGTGCACAAGGCCAGGAATAGGCTAAATCGATACCCATTCTTAAGGTCCCCATGACCATGCGAGCTACCCCATAGCACCTTCCTATGTTGACTGTGACCATGGGAACAGTAGCTTCAGAGATTGCGAATACTGGTTTGGGCACAGTTCGCATCAGGCCATTCATTGTTTGTTCTTGTGCTACATCCGAAGCAAATCCTGGGGTATCCACCAGGAAGATCACCGGTATATTATAGGCATCACAAAATCTGGTGAACCTGGCCTGTTTATCACAGGTGTCCAAGGTCAAAATCCCATTCTCCTCCGCAGGATTGTTAGCTACAATGCCCACAACTTGGCCGTCGAGGCGGGCAAAACCTATTATGATACTTTTAGCAAAGAGCTTCTGGAGCTCGAAAAATTTACCCTTGTCTACTATACAGCTAATCACCTCATGCATGTCATACGGCTTTGAAAGATCGCCGGGCACTATCTCCATGAGGCGCTCATCCCTGCGATTGGGGTCATCGCCCAAATTATCAACGGGAGGCTTATCCTTATAATTCAGTGGTAAGTAAGTTGTCAATTCGCGACATCTTTCGATGCCTTCTTCATCGGTTTCTACCAAGATATCAGCGGTCCCCGTGGTAGTAGCATGGAGTTTTGCTCCGCCGATTTCCTCTTGTGTCACATCTATGAAGGTCACCGCCTTGAGCAGAGTTGGCGAGGCCACCGACATAAAGGCCGTCTTATCACGTATGATCATGAAGTCGGCCATGGTGGGGGAATAGGCCGAACCGGCATACATTGGCCCCATCATAAGTGTGATTTGAGGAACCGCCCCTGAGACGATGCCGGGGCTGCGATACATGGTCATGGTGCCGCCCATCGGCTTCTTGCCACCTAGTATAGGCCTAAATGCCGGTCGCCCAAACCAGTCCTGAATCCTTTCTCCACCGGAGTCGATCACTCCAATATAGGGGATTCCCTTTTCCAGAGCCATCTCCATTATTCGCGTTACCTTGTGATGAAAAGCAGCGCCAAAAGTCGCACCGCCAACGGTGAAATCATGGGCATACGCATAGAATGGACGGCCATGAATTTTTCCTATTCCAGTAATAACGGCGTCAGCGGGAAGCTCTCTTTCATCAATATCAAAGCCCGTTTTTATGGCGCGGATCCACAGGTCAATTTCCCTGAAAGTTCCCTTATCATACAGCTTTTCCAATCGTTCTCTTGCTGTAAGCTTGCCCATTTTGTGCTGTCTGTCTATTTCTGATTGAGGGCCACCTTTGCGAAGATGACCTCTTCGCTCTTCTACCCCCTTGATTTTATCCGACATGCTTTTCATGTTTCCCCCTAAAATCAATTGCTACAATTCTTACATTCTGATATTTTCGTGTTTCTTGTTGGGCAGTTCTTGTTTCCCTACAATTCCTATATTCTGTCTACTTTTGAGCAACCTCAGTGCCTTAACCAGGAATGGTCTGGTATCCCTGGGGTCTATAATATTCTGGCTTCCCTCCCGAACCACCATATCCAGACTCCATCGCAGTTCTTCCAACCGTTTCTCCTCTTGCTCTTTTCTGGCGGCCTCATCTTTGATAGCCGCAAGTTCTTTCCTATAAAGTATATTCATTGCACCCTCAGCGCTCATCAAGCCTGGCTCAACAGTTGGCCAGGCTACGGACAGGTCGCTGGAAAGGAATGGCCCTGGATAAGCTAAGCGGCCACCTCCAAAATGCTTACGCATAGAGACCGTGATTCTGGGTACGGTGGCTTCACTATTTGCCATTACCATCCGACTTCCGTGCCTGATTAGTCCTCTTCGCTCCTCTTCCACCGCTGGCAAGAACGCCGGAGTATCAGTTAGCCAGATTAACGGCACGTTGAAAGCATCGCAGAATCTAACAAAGCGCGACATTTTATCTGCAGCGTCGAGGTTCATGCACCCCCCCTTATTCTGAGGGTTGCTGGCTATTAGTCCAACCGTATTCCCATCAAGTCGGGACAGGCCGGTGATCAGGTTTGGGGCAAAGTAACCCTTGATCTCGAAAAACTCACCTTTATCTACTATCGCCCCGATCACCTTATACATGCTGAACAGCTTTGAGCTATCGACTGGAACAAGCTCCACGAGCGCTTCATCCCTGCGATTAGGGTCGTCTCCGGTATCCACTACAGGGGGCATTTCCATATTGTTCGATGGTAGATAGCCTAGTAACTGTCGGCATTTTGCCAAACATTCCTCTTCGTTCGCAGCAAGGACGTCACAGGAACCAACCTTAGCTTGGATTTTCCAGGGGTCGCCCAACTCCTGACTGCTCATACCGGAAGGTGCAGGGGTAAGGTGCATGAAGCTGGTATTTCTGACCATAAATACGTAATCACTCAGACAGGCTACAACGGCCATCTCGCCGGTGCATTGTCCCATCACCAGGGAGATTTTTGGTATCACACCTGAAGCCAGTGTCTGAAAATAGGCCATGGAACTTGGGGAGTAGAAGTCGGGATTTTGTATAGCATCATGAGCTCTCAAGCCTTCAGAGTCAATTATCCCCACTATAGGCGTTCTGGCGTTAACAGCGCTTTCCATCAGTGTAATTATTTTTCTGGCATGAACTGTCCCCACAGTTCCACCCATAACAGTAGCGTCCTGTGCCCATACGCTAACCTGCCTGCCATTAATAGTTCCAAAACCGACAACGACACCGTCCCCTCTTCCCTTTTCTTCACCTGGATACCCAACCTCAAACGGCCTGCGCCAAATGTCTAGCTCCTCAAAGCTACCAGGGTCCAGAAGTTTGGCCACCCGCTCTCTTGCTGTCAGCCTCCCCTTATCATGTTGTTTTTTGATTGCTTCTGGGTCCCCCTGCTCAATCCCAGCTCGTTCTTTCTGGAAGAACTCAGTCTTCTCACGCATATTCTTGGCTTCTCGGGTTAGTAGCACCATCTCCACAGATTCCACGGGGACGCCAAACTGCTTAGCTAGCTTCTCTACCTTCTGTTTTCGCTCTTCTTGCATTTTTGTCAACTCCTAGCTTCAGAGTCCTTAAAGGGTCTGACTAATAGTGGGGGTGATTTGGTCAGTAAGTAAATGTTTCTGCAACGGCTAAATTGTAACAGAACAGACAGGTGGGTGTCCAGCAACAGCCTCAAAGGTTAGACCACCCATCCGAGATAAGCTCTGGTCATCACACCGTTTTAGAACTATAATTTCGGTGAGAGGTGCCATGTCCACCGCTATTACTGAGATGTCCTTGTCTGAGCTAGAACAACTGGTTTGCTCCTGTGGTGAAGCAAAGTACCGTGCCAGGCAACTGGCCAGGGGGATATACCAGAGTCAGGCTCTGGGCTTTGAGGAACTGGCTGACCTGCCACTGGGGCTGAGGGAGAAGCTCAGCCAAGACTTCTGGTTTGAAAGCCTTACTCTGGTGACTAAGAGAGTATCATCTGACAGGCTTACCGAGAAATTTCTGTTCCGCTTGAAGGATGACCACACCATCGAAATGGTGGCCATGTACTATCCGGCCTCAACCACCGGCAGGAGGCGGTGCACACTATGCCTGTCCACCCAAGTGGGCTGTGCCATCGGCTGTCCATTCTGTGCCACTGGCCAACAGGGGTTTGAGCGCAACCTTAGCTCAGGCGAGATCGTAGACCAAGTCCTCTATTTCGCCCGCCGCCTCGCCAGGCAGGATGATACGGCCAGGGTCAGCAATGTGGTTTTCATGGGCATGGGAGAACCTCTGGCCAACTACAAGGCCGTCTGGCAAGCTATCGAAACGCTAAACGCTCCCTGGGGTTTCGGCCTGGGCAGCCGTCATTTTACCATCTCCACAATAGGGCTGGTACCTCAAATCAGGCGGCTCAGCCGTGAAAAGCTGCAGGTTGGCTTGGCCGTTTCTTTACACGCCGCCGACAACGCTCTCCGAGACAAGCTTGTACCCATAAACAAGACCTATCCCTTAGAGATGTTACTTCCGGTCTGTCAGGAATACGTTGACCTCACCGGCCGCCGCATAAGCTTTGAATATGCCTTGCTCCAAGGGGCAAATGACAGTCTGGAGCAAGCCAAGAAGTTAGGTAGATTGCTTAGAGATCTCAACTGCCACGTCAACCTGATACCGGCCAATATCAATGCCAGTTGCCAGTTCAGTCCCTCCCCGAAAAAACAGGTGGCCGCCTTCAGGGCAGAGCTGGAACGTTGCCATGTTAAAGCTACCATCAGAGCGGAGCGGGGCGACGATATAGAGGCTGGCTGCGGGCAGTTGCGCAGCAAAGTATGCACAGCCCAACCTAAAAAGGTATAGGGTGATTCCAAAGGGGTATAACCCCTTTGGTGGGGGGCTGGGGGGGGTGTCCCCCCTTCTCTCTACCAAATTTCCCCCAAGAATGGGGGCAGGGGGGTTGAAAGAGCTATTTTGAGAAGAATGTCAATAGCATAACCACAGCCACAAGGAGGGTAGAAAATGGGTACAGCAGAGAAGCCACTGGAAGGGAAGGTCGCCATAGTGACAGGCGCTGGCGGTGGCATCGGCCGAAAGTTTGCCGAGGCCCTCGGCAAAGCAGGAGCGAGTGTTGTGCTTGCCGATATCAACATTGATGCGGCCAACTTGGCCGCCGCGGAGCTTAGTACCGCTGGCCTTCAGACACTCGCAGTTGCCACCGACATTACCAGTGAGTCGAGTGTGGCCGGGATGGCATCGGCCGCTGTCAACCGCTTCGGCGGAATCGACATCCTGGTCAACAACGCAGCATTGATGGCCGAACTGCCCTCACATATGCCACTGGTAGATTTCCCGCTCGACTTATGGGATCGCGTGCTGCGAGTCAACCTGACAGGGGCATTATTGTGCATCCGTGCGGTGGTGCCATTGATGAAGAAACGTGGCGGAGGCAAGATCATCAATATTTCTTCCGGGGGTGCCTTCCAACCGGGGCATGCTTACGGAATCAGCAAGCTAGCACTGATAGGGTTGACCATGCAAATGGCCTTCGAGTTGGGTAAATTCAACATTACTGTGAACGCTATTGCGCCGGGCATGATTTCCAGCGAAGCAGGAAAGCGGGCTCGGCCACGCGGGATGGTCGAGGCATACGCTACGCGTATGCCTCTCAAGGCACTAGGTGATCCCGAAGACCTATGTGGCGCGCTGCTTTTTCTGGCTTCTCAGGCTAGTGACTGGGTAACTGGCCAGACGATCGGTGTTGATGGGGGCTGGGTCTGGCGGATCTGACTTCTTGAGGCTATGGTTGTGCCCAAAGGACAGGCGAAAAAAGGAGGTAAGCGATGAGCAACAGACCTGATTACTTCGACCGATATGAGACAATTGCATTCGAGCGCACCGAAAGCGGGGTATTGACAGTCCGTCTCCATACCAATGGTGGGCCAGTTGTGTATTCCAGCGCTCATCATCATGATTGGGTGGGTGCGTTTCTCGACATCAGCGCCGACCGCAACAACAAGGTGGTAATAATCACCGGCACCGGCGACGAGTTCATATCTCAGTTCGGGTGGGACAAGGAGCTAGGCACTCCCTACGATTGGGATCACGTCTATTGGGAAGGCAAACGCCTCCTTCGCAACTTGCTTGACATCGAGGTGCCGGTCATCGGGGTGGTGAATGGGCCAGCCACCATCCATTCCGAACTAGCGCTGCTATCCGACATCACGCTTGCTTCTGAAACCGCCATCTTCCAAGACCAGCCACATATTCCCTTCTCAACAGTACCAGGTGATGGGATCGCCATCGTTTGGATGGAGTTGCTCGGTCCTAACCGGGGCCGATATTTCCTGTTGACTGGCCAGCAGATCACGGCCCAGGAGGCGCTTCAGCTCGGCGTGGTCAACGAAGTGTTGCCGCACGATAAGCTGATGCCCAGGGCCAGAGAGTTAGCAGAGCGGTTGGCAGCACTTCCACCTTTAACCGCGCGCTACACCAGGGTTGTGTTGACACAGCGGTTGAAAAGACTCCTTGACGAAAATTTGGGCTATGGCCTTGCTTTGGAGGGCCTTGGTGCAATGAGAAGGAAAAGCTAGCCTATTTTCTCTTGACAGTTGGTGGTGGTGGAGCTATACTAATAATCTGCGAGGTATAGATGGCAAGAGCGAACAAATTAAAATAAGGATTTGATGCGATAACTCAGGCGAGCGGCTTGAGGTGGCATCAAGCCGCTTTTGCTGTCTATAGCA
>Ga0315282_10006190_pt1 | contig 20112 bp, 17 predicted proteins | sample YL17G07_20_MG_FD_203693 | JGI IMG/M metagenome (GOLD analysis project Ga0315282, IMG submission 203693) | Sediment microbial communities from Yellowstone Lake, YNP, Wyoming, USA - YL17G07_20 | ecosystem: Environmental > Aquatic > Freshwater > Lake > Sediment | place: USA: Wyoming | collected... | reverse complement strand
TCTCCTTTCTCTTCCCACCCTGGAACAAATTAAAAGCCTTCCCATAAAGGACGCATTACACCATTTAATTGATGTTATAAAGCTTGAAAGGGACGTTCTTGGTCTGGGAAAGACTTCAAAATTGACCAATTCTGTTATAGATGTAGATTTCTCGGCTCTTGAAGCGGAAACTCTTCTGCTCCCGGCGCTCTCTCCCCCCAGCGCCGTTGTGGAGGAGTCCCCTTGACAACCTCCATTTCTGAAATTTACATTCCTTTTGATAAACAAAGAGAATTTCATAAACTTTGCAATACTGACGGTATCAGGTATGTTTTTTATTGGGGGGCATTAGATAGTGGGAAAACCCTGGCGGGTTGCGCAGAAGTGGCTCGTCAAACTTTTACCTATCCGGATTCAACGTTCATGGTTGTTCGGCGGACTTATCGTGAACTTAGAGATTCAACCGGTAGGTATCTCCGTGAGTTTCTCCAAAAGGCAAATCTTGAAGTTGCCTACGCTGCTAGAGATGAAATTTCCACAGTTCGAGCACGGGGTGGAAGAACCTCTCAAATCTATTTCCGATCACTTGATCGACCTGAAAAATTCCGATCACAACAATTAGATGGTATATGGCTTGATGAAGGTTCCGACCACTTAATACCAGAATCTGCTTTTAATATTCTACGAGGACGTATGCGGGATAGCCCCCATGCAATTTTCTTTATTACAGCGAACCCACCTAGAATTGATCATTTTACCTATCGATATTTTAATAATCCAACAGGTCAATTTGCCACAGTTCATACAACTACATATGACAATCCTTATCGTGATGAAGCCTACATAAAGGATCTAGAAAGTAGTTATCCAAAATCTTGGATTGATGTCTATTTAAAAGGACAAGCTGGAGCAATTCTAGAAGGCAATCCGGTCTGGGGAGGGGCTTTTTCGGTAGAAAATAATGTTCGAGAAGAACCAGATTACGCAGAGGGAATTCCATTACTTAGAAGCTGGGATTTTGGATTACGTAGTGCGGTTTTATGGGCGCAAATTCAAACTCTAAAAAATCAGAAAGATGCCTTTATTAATTCAGCTGTTGAACATTTAATTGTTCTCGATGAGGCAATGTATGACGGATTGGCGACGGATGAAGTCGCACGAATGGTTCTGGCGCGGACCAGCCGTAAATTTCCCAATATGCCGATCGCCTCCGTTTTGGATTGTTGCGATATTGCTGGGAGCAATCCTGAAGTATCAATTAAAACAAGTTCAGTAATGGAATTAAGGAATCTTGGAATTTATCCTAAGTTTCAACAAGTCGACCCAGAATTTTCAGTTCTTGAGGTTTCTAAACTTCTTCGAATGACTAGTAATGGGGTTTCGTTGATTACAATTAATCCACGTTGTACAATGACAATAGATGCCTTAAGCGGAGGATATGCAAGAAATACTCGTGGTCAAATTATTCAAGATGGCATGTATGAACACGTTGGCGATTCTATTCGTTATTTAGTAAGTAATTTTTTCTCTTCACCAATTTTTAAAGTTAATCGACCAAGAGATCCAATTGTTTCTCGTGCGACTATTGGTATTCCGGATAATTTAATACAACGAAAGTCGACTCATAGAGTTCGTTATAGGATGGGTGTTTAATGATTTATAAGACAATTGACGATACAGAAATCGTCAGTTCTGTAGTTTCGATATTAAATGCAAGCAATGACAAGCGAATTGTCCCAAAACAAAGTTGGGATAAATTATGGCAGCAGTATATGGGCCAAATTGATTGGGGGGATAAAGAAGATTGGCAAGCAAAAATTCCGTTGCCAAAAATCTGGGTAGGAGTCGAACGAATTGCCGGAACAGTTCGTCGTGCTCTTATAAAGGGGGATGATTGGTTCAAGGTAGAGCCGAGAGTAATACGGACTCCAGATGATGTTATGTATGCCCAAGTAGCCCAGAAACTGTTACAGTGGTGGTTAATGAAGTCGGCAGACCTGGTTACAAATCTGACCGATTGCTTCAAGTCTTCTCTTCTTTCATCTCTGTTGTGTATGCTCATTGATATGGCACAACGGAAACGTGTGGTAGTTTCTCCAAATTCAGCAAACCCTCGATTGCCTGGTAATAAAATAATTAATGAAATGATGCTTGAAACAAAGAGTATAAATCCAGAAAATGTTTATATTGACGCATCGGGAAGAGGTCGTTTTCTTATTGTTGAAGAATTTATTGATAAGTCTGATTTGCAGCAAATTTCTGGGAAAGGACAATGGAAAAATATTGACGCAGCAATGGCTGATGGAGATTCTGGAGTCGGATCTGTAGAAGGTTCAGCGATTGAGGGTAGAGCAGAAACTGGAACTCGGAAAGAGGCTCGGCTTACTTATTATTGGGGCGATTTATGGAACTCATCTGGTGAATTAATTGGCGAATCAGTTATGGTAATTCTTTATAATCGAAAATATGTAATTTTTGGTGTTGAAGATATTCCCTATTGGGATGCCGAACCGCCAGTAGTTGTAGAACCATTTATTCGGGTTCCATTTTCTGTCTATCACATGCCATTTTTTGCTCCATCGGCACCAATTGTAACAGCAATGCAGGAAATTTTAAATTTGATTATAGACGGAGGAATGCTTTCTTCTCTTCCAAATCTTGTCATGGATACCAGTCGAATAGATGCAAGGCAAGCAGATGATGGTATTTACCCATTAAAAATTTGGAAGGCAGAAGGTGGGTTTAAAACTGATTCACCTGGGATTGCACCAGTAAATCTTGGTGGGATTCGGCCAGAGGCCATCCAAGTTCTTTATCTACTGGAACAAGGTTATGGTGAATTTTCCTCAATGACTGAATTTGAGGCGGGCTTACCATCTCGTCGAAGTCGTTCAACTGTTGGTGAACGTCAACTGTCTCTTCAACAGACTGAAGGCTTTACAACTGATCTTATTTCTTCAGTTGAAGATCGATTTATGGTTAAAATTCTGCAAAAGGCATGGAATCGAATTATTCAATTTCAGCCAGATGTTCCTGGTGAAATTGCTCCAAATATTGAATCAATATTAGGAAAGGAGCATGCAGCAACTTGGGAAAAAATACGAAGTAATGATTATTCGGCATTTGGTTTGGATTATGTTTTCAAGGTTTTTGGTATTTCTCGTTATTTGACAAATATGCAACGTGCCGAAACCATAATGGGTGTAATTCGAATAATGAGCCGATCACCTGAAATGATGTATTTAGTTCAAAGCACAATGCCAAAATTGATGGCTGAATTATTTATGTGTTTGGATATTGATATAGGTCCTATTCAGGCACCGACAACTCCATTACCGTTGCGTCCGTCGTACATTTCGCAACAGACGGCCGAACAACCGCCTGGGGAGGAGATGTAAGAAATGCCGTACGGATTTCGGAAAAGTGGTTCGAAAATTCAAGTAATTAACAAAGAAACTGGAAGAGTTCTAGGAACGCATCCTTCTAAAGCAGATGCTATGAAACAGATGGCGGCGCTTGGTGCTCATGGGGCAATGCATGAAAAAAGAACAAGTAAAAAGCGGTGATGAACTTAGACTTAGTGCTACTGCAAGAAATTGTCTTAACTTCCTGGATTCGGACGAATTTAAACTCTTGTGGTACAGTAAACTTGGGTCTTCCTTAGACTCTAATGAACTTGAACGATTTAATGCCCGGCTGCACGTTGTGCAGTTTTTGAAAATCTTGATGGGAGGTTAGCCAAGATGGCAAACGGTACGGAAGAAGGAAAGACTACCGTAAGCCCAGAGCAAAAAGCTCTGTTGGATCGACTTGATAAATTGGCTTTGGACAATGAAACACTACGCCGGGAAATGCAGTTGCGGGATGCCCAACTCCAAGATTTGGCGAATAAAGTTCAAACTACCCAGACGCCAAATAAGGAAGAAGACCTTGGAGAACCGCCAGATCCGATAGAGGACCCGAAGGGATATGCAACATATCTTGCTAAGGTTGCTCGTACGGGATCTGTTTCTAAAGAAGAGATTGCGAACGAACTAAAAGGGTATTTGACTCAGGCGGTTGGTGCACTAGATCAGTTGTGGCAATGGCGTATGCAAAATCCTCAATTGGTTTCGCTGGAAGGAGACATTGGGGCAATTGCTGCTAAACTTCCTGGACAAGATTCGATTCTCAACAAGATGAATCAAGCTGCCAAAATGTTTCAGGAGCGGCTAAAGGCGTCCGGGATTGAATTAAATCTAGAAACTACTAAGCCTGAGGCCTCTTCCCCCAGGATTCCCGGTGGGTCACAGACCAGTTCTCGAACAGAAATACCTAAGAGTGGTCAGGAAAAAGAAAAATCAGCAGAAGAAATTGTGGATGAAGTTATTAAAGAACGTTACAAATGGGTGGACCAACGTTCCAGGATTGGAACAAGTAGTCCTACTGTAAAAACTTCGTAAGGAAGGTGAATCATGCCAACAGGTATGCGTTGGTCAGTTGCTGAAGATGGTGGTTATCTAGCAAATCAGCAATTGTCTAGCGAACTTAGGTTTTATGCTGTACCAATGATGAAAGTCAGACAATTTGCTTCGCCTGCACGTGGTATTGGACTTAAGAAAGGTGATACTCTTCAGTACGATAAAATAAAGCCAGTTGTAACCAAGGGTAGGCAAATTTCGGAAATCGAGACTATGCCTGAGACCAAGATGCAAATTCTGCAAGATACAATGACTGTTGCAGAATGGGGAAACTCTATCCCCTATACTGGAAAACTGGAAGCAGTTGCTGTATTTGATCCGTCCAATATTATCCATAAAGGATTGAGGGATGATATGGCGGGAGTTTTGGATGCAGCTGTTGCCGCACAGATGCAGGCAACTGAGATCATTATGACTCCGACTGGAACTACTGCTGCGCCAACTAGGACTACTGTTTACACTGGAACATGTACTACAGTAATTTCCAGGAATCCGATGGTTGTTGACCTGAAAGCGGGTAGGCGCATCTTGCAGAAGATGAATGTCAAACCGTTTGATGGTCAGGATTATATTTGCTTGTGTTCTGTAGAAGCCTATGGCGGGATTGAAGATGATCCAGCCTTTACAGACGCAGCAAAGTATGGCGATCCTAGCAGACTGTTCAGTGGTGAGGTTGGTAGGATTGCCGGAGTTCGAATTGTTCTAGAGACTAATGCGCTGTCAAACGCATTAGGTGCATCTGGTCTTCTTGGTGAAGCACTTCTATTTGGTGCGGATCCAGTAATGGAGGGTGTTGTTATCCCAGAAGAAATCCGAGCGAAGATTGCTACGGATTATGGACGAGATAAGGGAGTTGCTTGGTACGCATTGGGCAACTTCAAGAAGACTTGGAACTATACGAACGATACGTTCCAGCCGATTATCCGACTTTATGGTAATGCAGCATAATCCAAATATGAACACGCTGCGGCGTGTTCAAAACGGAGAGTGAAAGAAGATGGGCTACAGTAGTGCAAGGTATGAAGCAGAAAAGTGGCAGGGACCGTTTGATGGCGCACCGGATGTTCTAACGTCTGCAGCCGATTGGGGCGTACTTCGTATAATGAAACCTGTTGTTGTGAAGGAGTTATGTACCTTTGTAACAACAGCTGTAGTCGGTACAACCCAAGACGGAGTTGTGGCTATTGAACAGAGAGACGCTGATGCATCTTCTAATGTTGTGGAACTTGGTACAGTTACTATCCACAATACAGATGCAGTCGGCGCTCTACATAGTGTGTCCCTGCGGGGCAATTCCGGAGGTGGAAAAGCAGTAGCCGCCGGTAAGACACTGGCTGTCCGTTGTAAAACTGCTCTAGCAGGTGGAACTCCTGCTGGTGCTTGCTTGTGGATGATTATCCACTCAGAGCAGGCGGCCCAGTAGTCTAGAGCTGCTAATGAGGGGTGGGAGAACTCTGCTCCCACCCCTCAATCTGGAGAAATTAAATGATGAGTTTAGAACTTTGTATAGAGTATGTTGCAACATTATTGGAACGCACAATTCCTAGAATTACGGATAACTGGTATAAGATCGCCAATCTAGCCCAAGATCGTATTTGTGGAATGGAAGATTGGTGGTTTATGCAGCAAGAATTATCATTAGATTTCTCACCAAGTGTTTATGCCAGATTAAAACCGGATTACTTTTTATCATTGACTAATATTGCCTGGTGGCTTGACACTGACGGAAAAAGAAATCGAATTGAAGTAGTCCCAGTTAATGATATTGTTTTTGAATATACAGATCAGGATAATGGTTCTCCTAAATTTTTACAGTATAATTACATGACTCGGCAAATTCGAATTTGGCCTATACCCGATACAAATTATAGCATAGGTTGTTATGCAGTCTTTAAACCAGGAGATTATCCGCGTTTAGAATCTTCAGAGAATCCAGACCCTCTTACTACTATTTATCCAAATGTTTTCATTGCTGCAATGATGGTTGAATGTCAATTAATTCTAGAAAACACAGAAGCGGTGGCATTATGGGAAGTTAATCTAGCGCGTCGTGTAGAGGATCAGTTAAGAAAAGCGCATAATCGAATGACTAGTTCTAATATTGCTACTAGATTGACTTTAAGAACTGGAGCTAAGGCAACTGGTCAACGTCGTGATTATGGGATTGGCACAAGGAGATAATCGTGGCATATACATGGGATGTAGCTAAGCCGGCTGATTCGGATAATATTTCTATCGGTGCAGCACAAATTCGAACCGATAAGATTTCACTTGATACTTTTTTCAAGGAATTTTCCAATTGGCCTACTGATGGTTACCTAAAGGAAGGTTCTGCTAGAATTTTCTATGATTTAATTGTTAATAAACCTTCTCCAGCTAAAGAAGGTAGAATGTTTTATGGGTCAGATAGTTTGGCTTTAGAAGTTGATACAGGCTCAACTTGGAAATTGTATGCAATGCCTGTATGTGTTTTTTATCTAGTAGAAGTTCTAAGAGTAGCTGCTAATATTGTAAGAATGTTAATTAATGACGCGGCCTGGGCCGATGTAGCGGCAGCAGTCGATGTGATGGCTGATCCGAAAATGATTTATGCTTCTGGTAAATCATATGGCGCCACACCTACTGCTCAGTTATGGGTAATTGGTCTAGTTGGAACAGGAGCAGCTGGAAAAGTTCGATTGTATGATATTACCGCTGGAGCAGCAGTTACTGGTTCAGAATGTGACGTAAATACAGCTGACACCAAATTTCATCTATATAGTTCTGCTGCATTTAATCTAGCTGTTGCTGACCATCAATACAAGGTGCAAGCATACAAAGTGTCTGGTGCTGCTGATTATTTTTCTCTTAATCAGGTGATGCTGCGTGTCACGCCTAGTAACTAGTAAACCGATCTGGTTCGATAGGGGGCAATTAAGCGAATTGCCTCTGAATAAGATTCCGCCAGAAGCTTTTCTTCTGGGAGAAAATATTTATTATCGAGCCGGCTCATGGTGGACAAGACCTGGACATGATTATTATGGTACTAAAACCTTAAATGTAGGAACAAATATAACTGGGTTATTTAGTTTGCATCAAGTATCACACGATTATCTAGTTGTAACAGACAATAGAGATCTTGCTTGGTATGATGAAGCATCAGATACATTAAGTTTTATCACACCGATGTATACAAGTGGCACAGTAACATTTAATGGAACAATTTATGCAGTGGGTTCTGGTACACAATGGCAGCTAGCTGGAATTAAGCATAGTGATAAAATCAAACTAAATACTGGTTCAATTTGGTATACAGTTGATACTGTTGTTGATGATACGCATATCACTCTAACTTCTACTGCAGTTGCTGGTTCTGGTGCTTATATAGTACGAAAATTGCTTACTGCAGTACCAGCAGTTTACCCAGATTGGACTGCATTTGGTGATTATTTAATTATAACTAATGGAACTGATGATACATTATGGTGGAATGGAGAGACTGACGAAGTTTCTTGGGCTGACATGACAACAACATGGGCTGGGGAGAGTAGAGTATGGACGGACCCATATTTCTATGGGGTTTTCTCAGCACTACCAAATGCTTATAAAGCACGATATTGCGAATCATTTATGGGGAGGTTGTTTCTTTTTGACTTGACAGTGGGCGGTGTTAGGTATCCGACTATGGGAGCCTGGTCTGCTTATCGAGCAATAACAGATTGGACAGCATGGGACTCAGACACTTTTTATTTAGATGATACCGCAGAAGGAATTACTGGTACTGGTTTATGTAGAGATTTTCTTCTTGTTTTTAAACGTAGGGCTACATTTGCAATTGCTTATATTGGTGGTAGTACACTTTTTGAGATTATGAAAAAAAGTAATACAATTGGTACAATTGCCCATCGTACTGTGAAAAGTGGTCCGAACGGGGTTTTCTTTCAAGCTGAAGATGGTGTCTACTGGTATGATATGTATACATTTACACGGGTTAGTGACCCGGTAAATAGTGAATTTTTAAATGGATTACACCCAGGTTACATGCATTTATCATTTGCTCAGATTGATTATGAACGCCATCTTTATAAACTTTATTATTGCACAATTGCTAATACAACAGGAATCCCGGATAAAATTTTTGTATATGACTATGAGAATAAGATATGTAGTTTTTGGACAGTTCCTTTCGTAGATGGGCATGGATTATCCGCAGAAACTATCCATCATACCTCTATTGATATAACCTGGGCACAAATGACTCATGCTTGGGAATATGAAGGAAATACCTGGTTTAGTAAATCTTTTGTAACCGCAGCGAATATGTATGTATATGCACAACAAGTTACAAAAAAACTTGTTATTCAGTCTTCTCAAATTAGAGATTTTCAAACTGGATATCTTTATCCCACAATAAAAACAGCTTATGTATCTGGGGATGGGTTGGACATAACAACTATAGCTAGATTAGCGTTGTTTTTTGGTGTGCCTAAAAGTATTTTCTTTCTTACTCATTCAAGATCAGATGATGGAAGAACTGTAATAATTGGACGTGAAACACGAATGGGTTGGAGTAGTGCGGGAGATGAGGATCCATTTATAGATATCTATGAAAAAGGTCGTTTTCATATTTTTACATTTAAAGCCATAGGATCTGTATTTGGTGTTGCTGGTTATCAACTAGAGATGATAGTTCCGAGCGCAAATGCCAATTAAAATTTCTGTACCTGATTTTATGAACAAAACGGAAGATGAATTCCGTAGAATTCTTACGGATTCTTTGAACGAAATTGCTCGTCGATCAAGTACCGATTCATCAATAGAAACCTATCCATTTGTAACATCTGAACTTGTATCCCAATTACCCTTTACACATCCTCTTAGTGCACTTGATGTTAGTATAATTCCAAAAACTGATGATTTAATTAATTTAGGAGATAATAATAAACGATTTAGTTTCGCATGGTTTAAACAGGTTAGAATTGGTCAATATAGTGGTTTGGATGAAGTTTCTGGAGAACTTCGTCTATTTGACGAGAAACATTCTGCTACTCTTTCTGAACTCTTGGCATCGGGTCCTGGCGTAACCGATCATGGTCTTCTAACAGGTCTTAGTGATGATGACCATGACCAATATTTGTTGGCTGATGGCAAACGTTTCTTACGTGGAAGTTTGCTACCAAGTCCAACCGACACTATAAATTTGGGCGCAGTTGATCAAATTTATCATTCTGTCTTCTCAAATTTTCTTTATACGACTCGACTAACTGCCGGAAGCATCCCATTTATTGATTCTGATAAGAGTTTAAATGAAGATAATGCTCGATTATTCTGGGATAAAACAAACTATCGATTAGGCATAGGCAATAATTCTCCAAGTTATACTCTTGATGTAACCGGTCAAGCACGAATTACAACTAACCTCGGGGTAGGTACGACGCCGAATAGCAGTCGTGCTATCAACGCTTTGCTCACAGGTACGTGGGTTGGAGATCTAGTTGGCGGCTACGCGATCGGCCAGAACGACTACGCGGCCGGGGCGCAGACAGGAACCGTCTACGGTTGGCTTTCGGAGGCGAAGCAGAACCAGGCGACGATCCTCGCCAACGCCATCGGCTACCAGGGCGGCGTGACGATCAGCATAGACGACGGGACGATCACCACCGCCTTTGCCGTGCGCGCCCGCATCAACCTTCCCGCTGCCGCGGCCGGTCATCCCCGCACCATCACCACCGCCTACATGTACGGGATGAGCCAGGCCTTCGGAGCCAACGACGTGATCGGCACGTTGTATGGCTTTCACATGCCGTCCGTCAGCGCCACGGTAAAGTGGGGCGTCTACATCGCCGACACCGCGGCCAACAGCTACTTCGCAGCTCAAACTCAGCATGCAAATGGGTCAGCTGGAGCCCCAGGCATTGCTTGGATTGGTAGATTAACGGATGGGCTATTCAGTGTAGCATCCAGTGCACAAGCAGTAACTCTTGCCGGTGTAGAACGATTTCGCTGGTCAGCAAATGATGTAGGTATGGTGGCGACCGGAAGGCTATACCTCGACGGAGTGGGCTGCACGGCCGCAGGTGGTACTTATATCCGAGAACGCGCCGCGAACATCATCTGCCTCACTGCTGATGCCAACGACCAGTACGAGGTGCGCGCCGATCACATGTACGGCCGGCCCACCGGCTACGCGCCAGCGGCAGATGGGGAGCACGGGTTCAATACGACCTACAACGCGCTGGAGCATAGGAGCGGGGGGGCGGTCCACTACAACGGCTGTTTGCTCTACTCAGGACCGCTGACGGCGGAGAGCGTAAGTTGGTCTGGGGTGAAGGCAGAGACCGCATTTGCCACCACCTTCACCATACCCGCGGCATATCTCGTTCCTGGCAAGACGCTTCATATCCTCGCATATGTCTACTCGGATGCGACCGGATCCATAGCCACTTTCACCCTCAGACTGCGTCTCGGTGGTCTCACCGGCATATTGCTCGCCAGCGCGTTGGCCGGAGGAAGTGGTGGGACGAGTACTCACTACACCAATAACCTGCTGGAGAGTATTGTTCTGGTCAACACACGCGCGGTTGGGGGTCTCGTGACGCCCTTTGGAATAAATCGCCACTACGATGCGGACAGTCCCGTGGACGAGACGATCTATACCTTGACCAGCACTCAGTTCAGGTATGCGGATGCGACAGGTTCCGCGCTTAATACCACAGTGACGCAAGATGTGGTGTTGACCTACGAAAGCGGCACCGTCGGAGCATATAACGCGACACTCAAGTTCCTGATGGTGTGGGCGAACTAGATAGGAGGTAGGCAGATGCCTACGACCAAAGTAGAGGCAATTATTTTTCAGTTTAAGGAAGAATTAGCACACCGACCTTTAGCCTCACTTAGAGGCTTACGTGACCTAATTGGAATTACTAAATTTAATCAATTAGTAACATGGCTTCTAACAAAATATGATTCTCAAGTAGATAAAATTATAAGTGAAGTCCCAGCAAAAAGTCCAAGTTTGCCAGATGGCGCATGGGAGGATCCAATTGATTAAATTAAGTGGACTGACTAGACTTGTTTGCCATCGCGATGGAAAACCGATGAAAGATGATAAAAATGGAACAATAACTGTTGGGCAAGTTATAGTAAATATTCTTGAACAACAACCATTAGGAGATGTTGGAACAGCTAGACTTCTTATTAGAGCATTAGATGCTTTAGAACCTGGAAAAAATGAAATTCAGATGGAGACTGCTGAATTTGAGACATTAGAAAAATATCTCGTCTCACTATATGATCAAAAGTTGGCCGGAATTCTAGTAAGAGCAGTTGATAAGATTCTTACTTCTAAAGAAGAGGTTAAGAATATTGAGCCCGCATCACCAGTTAGTTAACTTGCTGTACCAATTCTGGTTATATGGAATAATTGGTGGGTTGATCCATGATTTACTGATGAATCACGGTATTAATTGTTTGATAACATATGACAAAAAAACTAGAATTCTTAGATTAGGTACAATTGGAAGTATGGCATTGGGCGTCATTGCGGCCATATTAGTCGATAAGGGTCCAATTACTGCACTTACTGGAGCAATTGCTGGCCCGCATGTTATTGAACAAGTGACTTACCTGATAACTAAGAAAGTTAAGTGATTACTTTTATTCCAACAATTGAAGATTTACCTTCGTTAAAACCTCTTGTGGATGAATTTGTCGAGAAGGTTGCTCTTGAATATACATCAGAATGGTTATTGAACCAAGTTGCAGAAGCAGATTCAAAAGGAAGTTTAGTTCTCGTTTGTGCACCATCGACGGAAAGTGATTTGGTAGGTTTTGCATTGATTCTCTTTCATGATGATTCTTTGGGAAGAAAAACAGCTTTTATTCATAGCATGTTCATTCGACAAGGACATATTAATCATAATTGTGGCCGCCATCTAATGAATACTTTGGTAAAAATTTGTAATGCACGTCTTGTTCATCATATTACAGCAGTAGTTGCGCCCAATAGTAAGCTTAAAGGAATCTATGGCAAGTACGGTTTTAGACCAAATGGAGTTGTTGTAAGGAGAGATCTATAATGGGCGGCATCTTCGATTTTCTATTTGGTGGTGAAAAGAAAGCTGAAGCACCCGTAACCACAACCACACCTGGTTATCGACTCCCAGGGAATTACTTGGAACAGGCGTTGCAAGACCTTTTCAAGCTAATTAATCCTGCAATGGCAGCAGCGGGAGGGCTGGGAGGAGGTGGTTCCCCATTTAATACTCTTGCAGGAGATGTTTTACTAGGACTTCTACCACAAGATTTTGTAGCACAATTTCTTTCTGGGCAGAAACAAGGTACTACAACCACCACAAAAACCACGGGTACTCCCTCCCAGCCCCCGGCCGGTGCTAAATGGACTACTAATTGGTTGTCCCAGATAATGGGTGGAAAGGGTGGAGAAAACAATTGGCTATCCCAGATGATGGGTGGAAAGCATAAAACAGTCCCAACTACGGCAACTGGAACAACTGGTGAAACGACTACCACCACCACATCTGGGGGGAATGATTGGTTTACTCCCTTAGCACTTGGCGCTTCGCCAGCAATGAAGGCTTTTAGTGATTTAGTTGGGACAGTTATGGGCGGAGCAGAACGAGCCTATAGACCTGTTGTGAGTGGGATTGGTAATGAATTCGTAGGAAAGGGTCTCGGGCAATCTGTTCGTGGTGCAGCGATGCAAAAGGAAGCTGCAACAGACGTTGTACAGCGTATGGCCGAAACTATGGGCCAAATAGGAGTTGGTTTAGCTCCGACGATCTCTCAATATCCACTTATGATCGCATCCGCACTTCAGAATTTTGGTCAATCGCAAAGTACAATTGACCCTAGGAATAAAGATCTAATTAATATTTTGATGCAAATTATGGGTACTGGTGCCGGTTCGCCAACGACGACTTCTTATCAACCAACTTATGGTAAGACTACAGGACTATTAGAAACTCTTCTTCCATATCTTCTTATGGCGGGTAGTGGGGGCGCAGCAGCGGGTGCAGGAACACTTTTTGGAAATGCAGATTATATGGCAGGTCTTGCATAAGGAGTCTTAAATGACAAATCCTTTACTCGGTGATCTTGAAACTGCTCAGATGATTTTGGGCGCGGCTCCGCAGACATCTCAGGAATATCATGTTCCTAGAGGGCGACTATCCGGCGTTCAGGATTTTGGTTATCGACTTCTTGGCGCTATTACTGCTATGAAGGTAGCTGCTGAAAAGAAGAAAAGACAGAAATTAGCGGACGTAGTGACTACTGCTCAATTGGCAGGATTACCGGCTGGCCCAGCAGCAATAGCAACAAATCGACCAGCATTCCAAGATGTTGGTGTAACTCCACCGTCTGGTGAAATTTTTACACAAGAACAACAAGATGTTGTTGCTGGTAGTAAAGTTCTCGAAAGAATGGGAAAAGATCCAATTTATGCTGAGCAATGGTATCAAAATAAAGTTGGCGCACCATGGACTGTTGCTATGTTGGACACTCCTGAACAAAGGAATGTAGCAGCAAAGACTCAATTAGGATTGTTGATGGATGCAAATCAGTTTCAAGCAAGTAAAGAATTTCAAGAAACTCATGATCTAAATGAGAGACAATTAACCCAGATGATAAAAGAAGGTGATGCGAAGATAAGACAGGGTGATTTATCCCTGCATGCTGATATACTTAATAGCATGAGTCGAATGTATGCAGATTATAATAATGGATATCAAACACCTGAAATGAATAGGATCATGGCTAAAATTGGAATGGGCTTACAAGAAGCAGCTGCTATGATACCTGGATTTGATCCTAAGAAAGGTTTTACTAAAGAAGATTTTATTGCAATAGAAAAAAGTCCAGGTGGCTACCAGAATCAAATGATTCGATTTAAAGTAGAAGAAATTACATTGGCCTACAAAGAATTGGCACTAAAAGAAAGACAAGTTGGTCTTGCAGCAGCAGAACATGCAGCTAATTTGCTGGCTCGTGGTCAGAATGCTAGTACACTTAACTTAACTCGTGCGCAAGGAGCTGTACAAGAAGAACTTACAGATTTACGATCAGTTAGAGATCACTTACAGCCACAACCTAATGATCCAAACGATCCTAAAAAAGGAATTAAAAATTATATTTATCAAAATATTTTAGATCCTAGCGAAGCAGTAAAGACCTATTCAATAGCAGAGGTAAGGGCTATGGATGATTCCATAGCTCAATGGGAAGGTATACGTGGGGTTATAACTTCTGCTACTGTAGGTTCAGTGATTAAAGGTCCGTTACCTAAATCATTTCTATCGTTGAATCTCGGTGGACCAGCAAGTATGATTGAGGAAGGTGTGAATCTATTAGTTATCAAAAGAGCGCCATATACTCAATCTGAACCATTATTAAGAGCATATTTTGGGAGTAAGGGTTATGCTGAACCAGAGTTGAGCAAACTTGTTGCGACTGGTGTTAGAAATTATGGGCAAAGAATAAAATCAGGTGCGACTAAACCAATGTCTCCACAGGAGTTTACAGAAAGATATAGTAAACAGCAGGGGCCGTCTGTTTCAGGTTGGGGTGGTGGCAATGTAGGTCGAGGATTTTAAATGAGCTTTGATTATCTTTCAATAATGCAAGATTCTAGTGATGGGGGCATCCTTGCCTCTAAGGATGATGAAATTGATTATCTGTCAGTAATGCAAAGTGACCCAAACGCAATAGATCTTACGACTCCTTCTTTGCAACGTACCTGGGTCCATCTCGGAGCACATGTCCTTCATGGTCTAACTGCTGGAATGGCGTTTGATCCAAATAGGAAGTCCACTTATCGTCCACTTTTCCAGGTTAGTACTAAACCACCTTATGTTTGGCGCAACAAAGAAAACCTATATTATGAGATCGGTAAAGAAGGTCGTCTAGATCGAATTGTTGGTGGCATTGGAGAATTTGGTGGCGCGATGCTTCCAGTCGTCGCCACATTTGGTGGTGCAGAAGCAGTTGTTGGAAGTAGAATGTTGAGTGGTGCTATTCGAGCCGTGGCTGGAGAGAGAGTTGCTCTAGGTGCTGCTCGTGTTGGACTCGGCTCTCGTGCAATTCTTCCTGCTGTTGAGCAAATTGGGTTGCGAGCAAACCCATTTTTGCGTTCTCTTGCAGTTAACACAATTGGTGGTGGTGCCTATTCTGCTGCTGGGATATTCAGAACAACGGATAAACCTACAACCTTCAGACAACGACTTTGGGAAGCTGGATTCGAAACTGCTACCTGGGCAGCAATTCCTGTAGTAACACATCTTGGTGCGGCAGGAATTCGCAAATATGCGCCCACTGCCAAACTATGGAAGTGGATGTCCGGTCGATTCGCTAAGGTAACGAACACCTCTACAGGACCTGTTGCTTTCCCAATTACAGAACAAGAATTTAATCCTGCAAGAATTAGTTTAATTACTAAACTTGTTCAAGCATCAGAATCTCCTACTGGTTTTCCAATTGGAAATTTTAGTGAGGAAGAATCTGGTGAACTTCAAGATGTAATTTTAAACTATATGAAAGAAAATGACGTTCCTAGAAATGATCCAATAAGGAAGGTCTGGGAGAAACTAACTAGTACCTCAGTTTTAATTCCGGTAGGACAAGAAACTCATGCGGCTCAATTGAATTCAGTCTTTTTGAGAATGGCTAATGATGGTAGAATGAACTTCACTGATCCTTTACATCAGACTAATGAGGTTCAAGGTCTTCGTGGTGCAATGCTTAAAGCTCGTCAAACTGGTGTTCCACAACGACAGGCCATTGTTAGTTATTTAAAAAACAGTTCTGCAGTTCAAGTAGATAAAAAGGGATCGATTGCTACTATTGCAAGAGCAGTTCTTAGTGAAGCTCCGCTAGAATCGACCAATCCAGTTGATCGAATTGTCGGAATTTTTAGAAAACAAGCACCAACTTTACTAACTAAAGTTCTACCTGATAAAGTGTTGGCAACAACTGAAGAGGATGTAGCAAAAGGAACGATTGTTGGCTTAAATAAACAAATTCGATCAGTCAAAAAGCAAATTATTCAAGCAACCCGTGCTGTTAAATCATTTGTTAGTACAGGTGACGAAAAGCAAGAATGGCTTGCCAGAGAAGAATTAAGTCGTTTAGGTCAATTTCAAACCGAACTAAATACTGAACTAGTACAATGGCAGACAAAAGGAATTAGTCCAACTACTGGAATTTATGTTTGGCGAGTTGGCGAAATACGTCCTAATCCTCTTGAAGGTGGTACTCATCCGGCTCGTCAAGCTCTACCGGCAATCATACAATCCGCATTTCGTGATGGAGCATTCTATGCCGCTCCATCTGAACTAGCTGCACGTGACTGGCAACAGTGGTTACCTAACGAATTTGGAGGCCGTGAACTTGTTCGTATCGAACTTACTACAGATGCCAAAGTTATATTTTGGGATGGTTACAACAAAGCATTTGAGGTTAAGCCATCTGAAATTGCCAACATTGCTGAAAGATATAGCAATAAACGATATAGTGAAGGTGATGCTTATGAAAACCAATTAATTGTCCTAAAAAGTGGTGCAATTCTAAAAGATGCTGCCGACACAGGACAGAAATTGGTTCTTAGTCTTAGAGCGCAACTACGAACTGCAAAGAAAAATGCTGTTTTAATTGGACGAGAAATCAAAACAGCAACAATTGCTAAGGACGAGTCAGCCATAAAAATTGCGCAAGAACGATTAAATCCAATTAAAGCATCCATAACTGAACTTGAATCTAAATTAGAAGTAGCAGAAAAGACTGCTGCAGCAGTTGTGACAAAAGGTGGTCCGCTAGCTCTTAATGAATATCAAATGCGAGTAGTTGATGTTCGATCTACGGAAGCCGAACTTGCAGCTGCTCAGAAGCATCAATCTGAAGTCGCAGATATTGTAAAAAGACGGTCTGATCTTAAGCAGGAAATAAGTCTTTCTCAAAGTGAACTTTCTTCTTGGATTGATAAAAGAAGTACGGAACTAAAAAATGATGCTGACGCTGCAATGGACCAAAGTAAAAAGGCTTTTATACAAATTCCAACTGTAGGCAAAACTGGATATCTTGACGAAGATCTACGAAAGATGTGGTCTGTGGTAGGTCCATCAGAACGAGAAGTAATTTTTGAAGGTGCTAGAGTTCCAAAGACAGCAGAAAACGCCGGATTGGATTTGCTAAAACTTTCTGGTTCAGGTAGACAAAAAGTTCTTAGTTGGCTAATAATGAATTCAAACGTTTTGTCTACTGAAACAAAAGCTGAATTGGATTCCATAGTTAGTCCGGAAGTCTCTAAGTCTGTAACAGATGCGGTTCTTAATCATAGACGAGTTTCTTCCGAGATTGATTCAATCAATGCAACAGTTAAAGAAAATCAAAAAGCAATTATAGCAGCTACTAAAGAATTAAAACAGGCAAACTTTAATTATGACCATCTCGAAATTGCGGAGAATCGAGTTCTCAAGTTACAGACTGCTCTTGCTGAGAAGAAACTTGCATTGGAACGTGCCGACACGGCACGACGGCTGGGGAGAAATATCAACCTTGATGTAATGGTTGATCTTGCGACTTCAATAGGTGAATATTTAAGAAGTGTAGGTGGAACTCTCCGATCAAGGGATATAATTAACGGAGTTGGCAAAATTCTATCCGCTCATCCGGATATTGAACCAGAAACAGTAACTGCACTTTCTAGAGCAATCGTTGGGAAAGAAATGGGCACAGCAGGTGCTTATTTCCTAAGTGATAATCAGAGAAAAACTCTTATTCAGTTCATTGAAACACAGATGGGTCTAACTACAGAAAATTTGCAGGCTACTAAGCAATATCTGCAGGGATCATTATTTTATTCAGTTAAAGATGAAGAAGTTGCGCGCTCGATTATTGGCACCGGGTCTATCAAGGCTCTCCCCCAGCCCCAATCCGTCGTTGCAGCCGGTAAGAGAGAAGCTATTTATCGTGGGGGATGGTTAGTTGACAGAATTATCGGGAAAGGCGATCAAGAATTTATTGCAATAAGAGATGCGGTAGATCAGGCTAAAGCAAAATTGAAAATTGCTTTGCGCATAGGTACATCTGAGGAAAGAATAGCAGCAAGGAAAGTTGATGCAAATGCTAGACGTGAGTTAGCACGATATCAGGCGAGTAGTGCAGCAGCAACTACTTCTGGTGCTGAATTTTATCGGTTGTTGTTAGATAATCAACGATTCTTCTCCTCTGATGAGATGCGTTTGATTAACTTTTTACGACGTCCAGATATGATGACGCCTAATCAAGCTGAACAACAGGCTGGAGTTTTAATTGCTGATTTAGAAAAAAAGATTGCTCAAGTTCCAGTATTTAATAGGTTCTTAATGGAAATTCCAGAGATTTATCAAACTCCATTTGATAGACCTAAAATTCCCACTGTCCAAATTCAAGCATATGCAAGAACAATAGAGAATCCGTTATTAGAGGTTGAACCAGATGGCGGAATTACTTATGTTGTGGATAAGGATTGGGCGTTCAAAGAAGCTAATGCAACATATGGCCCTGTATCCAATGTGGTTGCCATTCCGCAGGACATTCCGGTGTCTCGAATTTCTAGAATTGAAGTTAATCCGAATATGTTTGCATCACAGGAAGAAGCGGATGCAATCGCAAGTTCCTTGAGAAAGCAACTTTCAGATCGTGGCTATAAAGCGATTGTTACCTCTTCACCGCCAAAGGTTCTTATTCAGGAACTTTGGAAGGCAGTTCATATTCTTAGTCAGCCTATTGAATCATTAGATGTTGGTATGGATGCGGCATTTTCAATCTGGCATGGACGATATGAATATGGAGCATATTTAGGAAAACAATACGCTGATGAATTTGCTGCTTTAGGTTTAACCGAAACTCATAATAAAGAATTAATTCAACTAATCGAATCTGGTAAAAAGATGCCGGGTACATTTACTGATACGCAAAAGCAAGCATTGGATATCTGGCAAAGAGTAAAGGAAGAAACTAATGACATGATGAAACAAATGGGTTATGCTCAGGAGGACATAGACAAAGTTCGTATTCCTCAAATGTACAAAGCCTGGGCAAGAGTTGGTGCTTATGTTAATCCTCAGGGTGGTCGAGCCGGTATCGTCCCAAAGACTATTCTTGAGGGTCAATTCGGTTCTATGACTGAAGCGGAAGCAGCTAGAGATGAAGCACTTGATGTTGTGGTAAGAATGGGTTTGACCCCGACTAAACTTATGGAAATGAGCGAGACAGAAGTTAAAACACTTGGAATTCATCCTGCTTTAATAAGAATTTTAAATTCTGAACCTCTGTATGATTTGCGCTATGCAGCTACTATGGAAATCAATCAAGTTTATAAGGCGATGGCGAACAAAGATCTAGTAACAACATTAAGTCATTTGCGATTTCCTGAGTCTAATTTTTATCCTCTATTAACAACTGTAGAAAATGCTCCAAAAGGTGGAGCAGGTTATGTTCGGGTTGACGGGATTCCTGGATTAAAGTATCTAAGTTGGGAGAGACATGGTGATGTGCCAGTACTCAGTGTGAAGGGGCTTATGGCACATCCAAAGGTTTATCAGAAACTAGTTGATGTATTCGGTGCTCCGTGGAATGCGCCTGAATCAGCTAAAGCATTAGTAAATGCTTATGGTTACATACATAATGGGATTAAACG
>Ga0315282_10006189_pt1 | contig 20113 bp, 23 predicted proteins | sample YL17G07_20_MG_FD_203693 | JGI IMG/M metagenome (GOLD analysis project Ga0315282, IMG submission 203693) | Sediment microbial communities from Yellowstone Lake, YNP, Wyoming, USA - YL17G07_20 | ecosystem: Environmental > Aquatic > Freshwater > Lake > Sediment | place: USA: Wyoming | collected... | reverse complement strand
CCTTTCCAGGTTCGGTAAATGTGAACTGATAATCCAACTGTAAATCACTGATTTCTGCCATTTCGGCCCGATTTTGGCTATCATCTTTGTATGCTCATTGCAGAATCCCCAATGGTCAATGTACTTGCTTACGCCAGAACCCTCAGCATATGATTCGCTGAAAAACCAGAACCACCCGCGCTCAAGATCCTCGCTACAAAGGCGGCATACCGGGCAACCTTCCTCCTTGATTGCGCGGCAGATTTCTTCATTATTGAGAGACCGCTGCCCATGTTTAGATGCGGTGATTCGACTATTGGTTCCTTCATGGAGCTGATTTGAATACCGGGACTTCAGCATACGCAGTGTTCTAAGCAGTGCTAACTTGCCCATGATTCTCAACTAGATATTTTTCGTTGTAAGGCTCTAGGGAATCTTAGGCAATCCCCCTTATCTTCAGCGTTGAGTCGCTTGAAAATGATTCATCACGGAGAATTGATGCTTCGACCACTCATTGGTTCTGCAAATAAGGCTATTGTTTCAAATCTTCCTTGAAGAGTGCGAAGCCTTTCTGCCGTTCGGTTTAGGTTCTGAATAGTCGAACTGACTTCACTCGAATTTCTTTGTCGAAGCCTCTCGCCCCCTTCAATTGCATCCCTAATATTCTGAATCGAGGACTCGAGAACTTTTTCTAGTTCAGCTTCGAATCCGCGAACGCTCTTATCAAGTCTGGTGATGAAATAGTCGTATCTTATTCTCCCCCCGTTTTTGTCAAATTCCTGCTTCGACCTATCACGGACCTTCTTGAGAAATCTGCCCCTGAAGAGAGATCTCGGTAAGAGGACGGGTACCTCGCCAAGCAATATCCTATCGGTGTCAAGGAACGGATCAAAATGGTAGTAGAATCGATGTTCCAACGCTAAATCAGTGCTGAATGCTGGAGCTTTGACTTCGATCCGAAGCCGGAACTGCTTAGAAGCTTCTTCTCGCGCGACGCCGACAAGAGATTCAATCTCTTTGCTAAACCTTAACGCGAGCTGTTGGAGTCGACTCTCAACCTTCTCTTCTTCCGAGGAGATGAACGGCGCATATGTCTTGATTATGGCCTGTTGTATGTGTTCCTCAACTTTAGCGACTATGTCGCGCTGACTCATCCTCGATTCGAGAGACTTCTTTGCAAAATCTTCTGCAACCGAAACGAAGTGTTCCTCGTGCTCATTCTTGAAGTTCTCCAAGTCCTGATCGAGCAGCTTAACGATCTCTTTCACCTCACCGTCCAGAAAGTAGAAAAGTTCGCGTTTTTTCGACTCGATGGATTTGAGAGTGCTTTCGAACGTACGGAGCGCCTGATCGAGTTCATCCATGGGCATGGTTATGGTTCGGATCTCGAGTTGAACCGACAACGATAGGTCCGTCGATGCTCTCAATGCCTTGGTGGCTGTTGAACGAAGAATTAACTCTCCCTTGCTTTTGCTGAAAAGTTCCTGCAGAATCGCCTCAAGTCGATCTATCCTGCTAATCGCCAGAACTGAAGCGTCCATACTCAGACGCCCTTGAAGAGCCATTTTGGCTGATGTTGGGAAGATAGTGATTGAATCGATTTGCAGGCTATCTTCTACCACTTTTTCGCAAAATCCTAACGCCTCTTTCAAGGCAGCTTCGTCAACGTAATCTATCTTGTTAAGCACGAATATGATCTTGGCAGCGTATTGCCTCAGATTCTTGATGAATTCGACTTCCTGCTGGCTGATAGGGGGATCAACGCCAAGCACGAATAGAGCTGCATCCACTTTCTCCATGAAATCATAGGTGGTTTTCGTGTTACTCAGATACGTGGACCCGACTCCTGGGGTGTCGACTATTACAACGCCGTTGCTCAGAATTCGTGAAGGTACTTGAATCTCTGCTTCACGCACCCGCATGATATTGCCTGGATTTCCATTTTCGGTTATGTAATTCTGAAGCTCGGACAACGATATGTCTTTCGCTGATCCATCTTCGAAGGCAATCTTGACCGAAACGCTTTCTCCATATCTGACCCTCGTTATGATGGAGGTCAGAGGTAGAATTCCGGAGGGAAGGATTTCCTGCGAGAGTAGTGCATTTATGAGAGTCGACTTTCCCCTTTTGAAGAGTCCCAAGACTGCTAGGCAAAACTCCTCGTTTGAGAATCTCATCATGATTTCTTGCACATAGTTTACGACATTGGTATTAGCAACTCCGCGGGCAATCTCGAGTAGTTCAGCTAACACCGACTCGGTCTGTTTCTTGGTTTCCGCAAATGCGTAGTTAGTCGAGCACCCGGCCTCTGCCTTCAAGATAGAGCGGCCCAATGTAATCACCTGCTGCTAGGGAAATGCTCTGTTAGTGAGCAAATTGAATTGTTGGGGAACGAAGCTCGCTTATTAAAATGTAACTATCGTTACATCCCGTTGGAATCGGCATTGAGACCTGTGCAAACAGATTTGAAGTGCGACGCCCCTATCGCATTGAGGAAGCGGCGAGCGAGATTGCACGTGTGTCTCAGGGGATGCGTCAACTCATTGATCAGATTGAACCTACGCGCCAATTTCTCACCGGCCACTGCGAGAGAGTCCCACAACATCTGAGTTGCGCTTTTCAATCCAGACTGCTTCAAGATACGGTACGTCCGCTGCTCCGATGAAATATGAGCCTACGATCTCGAGTGAGTCCCCTATTTTCACATCCTGTCCCTCGGCCGAATCGAGTATCACATTCCGATAGCCATATTGATCTCGAAGGCGAATCAGTATGTCTGTATGGTCTCCTGCATCGATCGTTTCGACGATTCCGGACACCTTGAGGTATTTCCTAGTTAGCGACCATTTCAGGTCGTATAGGACTGCCCGTGCGTCTATCTCTTTGAACTCGCGTAAACTTGAGCCGAGTATTTCAAACACTCTTCCGTTTCTTAACAGTAGATTTGGCAAGGAGACAGGTGTATAGTACACGCGAACTTTATGGTTGAGCAGGGTTTTGATCACCCTAGCTGCGATTTCAGGATATGCATTCACGAACTCGGCTGAAATTGCGGCATTCCATTCTCCTGATTCGTCAGGCTCAAGACTCAACAGAGCAGAAACATCCGTAGGAAGTGACCGTGGTTTTCCAAGCAAGAGCCATGCAAGTCCCTTTGTCAAACCTCCACCTGCAGTCGAGGCTGCGTTTCTCACTCCGTACATTGGAACCGCGTCGAACGTGTGTAACGACAGTTACATTTAAGAAAGACGGCCTCGGTGCTTCCGGATTAGGTTAGCCTGTTTCGGAGAAGCGCAAGCGAGAGGTCAATTGCTGGATGTGTAAGATTCGGAAGAAGCTATTTGAGCGAGGGACTTCTGCCATATGGAGATGGGCCGTTTGCTGAAGCGAACTGACTGGTCAACGCTTGTGCTCATGACTATGCTGGTGCTCTTCCCTTGGATTGTGACAAGCGTCATTGCTAATTTGCAGCTAGCTCAGATAAAAGGCTGGGAGTCTGGAAAACCAGCGACCGAACCCGTTGAACAGAAGAATACCTTGTCTCAGGTTGGGACCGTGCCGTATACTGATTCATCAACATCCGGCTATGAACTGGTTGCAATATCCGCTCTTGCGGCGCTAGCATCTATCTTGATCTGGAGGATTCGAAGGCGACGTGCGAAGAGAGAGGAGTGGTGGCACGTAAACGAACCCCCTAAAGTGGGTCCTGCAGCCCTCATAATAGGTGTTGCTTTGATCGTGTTTATTTTCTATGGTTTGGTACAGCTGGCGAAAAACTTGCCAGACTTAATTTACTTATCCTATGAACCAGTCCACGTAGATGTTTCGCGATTTCTAATTCCGCTGGCGGTTAGCCTAATCCTTGCTTGTTCCACTTCAGGTCTGCTACTGTTTTTCCGCACTCACGAATCTTCACAAGTCTGCCTCGATCCATCGAGGATGCCTGAAGAAGCCCACCAAGTTGCCTCCGCACTCGATAGAACCATTTATGCTTTGAAATCTGGAAGGGATTATCGTAGTGCAGTGATCGACTGCTATCGGACTCTGTGTGCAATTCTCGAAAGCAGTGGGGTTTCGAACGATCCAACTCTTACTGCACGCGAGCTTGAGGCTCTTGCTATCAGCAGGCTTGGGGGTAGTACAGAGTATTTGCGTGAAGTAACCCTCCTCTTCGAAAAAGCGCGTTACAGTGAGGACTCTGTGTCGGAAGACGAAGCCAATAGATCGATCGAGTGTTTGGAGAAGTTGCGTGATTGGGTTGAACAAAGAGCCAAGGCTCAGCAAGAGTTGGTGGCGGTGACTCCTTGAGAAACCTAATCAGCATAAAGGCTCCTAGTTTTATTGCAGCGGTCTTACTGGCTGCTATTGCTATTTCGGCAAGTTGGTTTCTCGGGCTGAGTGTTTCATCATTTGCGCTGACTTCTCTCATTCTTGTGCTTATGTCAATCTTGTTGATTCGAATCATATTCAAGAACGGTCACAATCTTGCGTCCTGGTTCAAATCCCAACATCCAGATGACAGATCTGGGTACGGGTCGATAGCAAGGGCCGCTATTACTGTAAAGGGAGCTGCAAGAGGTTCATACTACAGTAGAACTGAGATAGCCGGCGTTTTGAGAACCGCCTTAGCACTCAGATTTGGAGGCGGATCGGACGGAGGGTATTGGGGACTTGTTTCCAGAGAGAACGCGCGTGAAGAGCTCACATTGCTGGTGGGAAAGGATCCGAGGGTACTGGAGATCTTTGATCCGAGAGAAGACGAAGGCCAGCGGCATCGATTTGGCAAGAGATCATCACGCGAGGAAGAGGGGTACCTGTCAGGCCTTGAGGAGGCAATCAGAATTGTCAACGAGAGAGGAATATGAATGATGGTAGCTGAAAAATCTTACCTGAGGGTTCTCGAAGAAGTGTCCAAGGCTATTGTTGGAAAACAGGGTGCTCTCGAGACTCTGCTGCTAGCTATTCTATGTGATGGCCATGTGCTAGTCGAGGACTATCCTGGCCTAGCGAAAACTCTGATGGCCAAATCGTTTGCGTCCGCTCTTGGCCTTGGTTTTAGGAGGATTCAGTTCACACCAGACCTTCTACCAGCCGACATAACCGGTACCTTTGTCTTGAATCGGAAGTCCTCTGATTTCGAGTTGAGAAAAGGCCCGATATTCACGCATATTCTGCTCGCCGATGAAGTTAATCGCGCACCGCCGCGGACACAGTCTGCTCTGCTTGAGGCAATGCAGGAGAGGCAAGTGACGATAGAGAACGAAACGTTGAGGCTCGAGAAGCCTTTCATCGTGCTTGCCACGCAGAACCCAATTGAGTATGAAGGCACTTATCCGCTACCTGAAGCACAGCTTGATCGCTTCCTGATCAAGTTGAGCATCGGATACCCATCGGCCGAAGCGGAAGTCGAAATAATGGAGCGACGGAATCAAAGGAGGACTGATGACGTATCCATAGACAAGGTTACTGAGCCCGAAGAAGTTCTCCAAATGCAAAAGGCGGTAGAAGAAATCCACATAGACCAAGTGGTGGAAAGATACGTTGTCGAGATAGTTCACGGCACTAGGACGCATCAGGATGTGGAAATCGGAGCGAGTCCCAGAGGCTCGTTGGCCATAATGAAGCTCTCGAAAGCGAAAGCGTGGCTTAATGGGAGGGGGTACGTCATTCCAGACGATGTCAAAGCCATAGCTGTGCCTGCCCTTTCACATCGGCTCATACTGAAACCCGAGCAGTGGCTTCGAGGCGGAAAAACGGCAGCCATCGTCCAGGAGATATTGCGAAAGGTTCCTGTGCCTAAGGTCGACTAAGATGTTCACTGCAAAGGCGGCAGCCATCGCCGCATCAGCGATGGCAGCGTTAACACTGGGACTGGTATCACAAAACCAATACTTAGTCGCCGCCTCGGCCCCGCTGACATTGTTTTTGGTACTTGCCCGTTTGATGGGAAGCCCTCCACATCTAGACGTTGAGCTTCAACGAGAATCTTCCAGACCGAGCATCTATGAGGATGAAACCCAGGTATTCACGGTTAGAGTAAGAAACAACGGCGGGCCCATCGACTTCATGGAGATACTTGACACATTACCCGAGAACCTTCACCTAGAGACAGGTTCCAACCATCAATTCACGTCACTCCAGAGAGATCAGACATTCGAATTCGCATATGAGGTCTCACCAAAGCTTCCGGGATCATACACGATCGGCCCTCTAAGAATCAGGTCTACGGACATCCTTGGCTTATGGAGTGAAGAACGGAGCGGTGAACTCTTCACCAATCTGAAGATCTTCCCCCAAATACAGTATGTTAGCCGCATCGATGTAAGGCCTCGTAGAACGCGACACTGGCCAGGTGAAATTGTCGCTAGAAAACCAGGTCAGGGACTTGAATTCTACAGTCTACGAGAGTACGTATCCGGTGACCCACTAAAGAGGATCAACTGGAGAGCTTCCGCTCGTTTCGACCATCTCCTAAGCAACCAGTTCATGAGCGAACTAGGAGGCGACACAATAATTGCTCTAGATGCAAGATACGTGTCAGGGATGGACAGTTCAGCAAATTCCTTGGTGACATATTCAGTTAGAGCGGCCGCAATCGTAGCGTATCGCATATTGAGGGATAGGAACAGGGTGGGGATGATTGTGGTCGGAGACCGTCTAGACAAGATTCACCCAGCATTCGGCCGGAGGCAGTTCGACAGGATCCTCACCGCTCTCACGGAGACCCTTGTCGGGAACACTTGGGAAATAGGCAACTTAGCCGGATACCTGTCTCTCTTCTTTTCTCGAATGACTCAGATAATTGTGATCACGCCGCTTCTAGATGAAAAGGCGTTCGGAGCCGTTGCAGATGTATCGGCAAAAGGGTACGAAGTATTGGTCATCTCACCTTCTCTCATAGGAATCGAAGCTAGCAACGCTGCTGACCATAGAATCAATAGAATCGCCAAGGATCTCGTAGGGCTCGAAAGACAAACCAAGATAACCATGTTGCGCAAGCATGCCGTGGTCGTTGACTGGAGAGTCGATGAGCCTCTGAGTGAAGCCCTCCAAGAAGCAACATTTTTGTGGACAAGGGCTAGGAGGTAGTGTCTTTGGTTCCTTTCCGCTTTGGGCTATCACTGGCCTACATCATGTTATCAGCGTGGGTATTACTAGTCGCTATCGAAGGTTATGGCGGATCTATAGCGTTGGTTCCGCTGGTTCTGGGGATGTTGGCCTTCGTTGTGGGAAACATCATGAGGCACGACGGTATCGCCTTCTTGGCTTGGATTGGGCTTGGCATCGGTTTTACAGCAGCTCAGTTTTCTTTACCTAATGTGACCTATCTGTCAGCAATCGTGTCAGTTATGCTTATGTTGGTTATTATCGATCTGGCTGATTTTCTTCGATTGATGGGAGGGTCTGTGAGTTGGAACGTTGCGGGTACAGACGATCAATCCGTCCGTTCCGGCTCTCTCATCAAGAAGCATTCCTTATTCGTTTTGTTTGTCGCTCTAATTTCGTCTATTGTCTCACTGACCGTACTGGTCTTGTCTGTTCCTATTGAGTTCACCTCTAACCCAGTGGTGGCCCTCGCGCTTTTTGCGTCAACGGCTTTACTAGTGGTTACAGGTGTTCTTGTCTTCAGATGAATTCCGCCGCCGTGAGGTACCTGGTTCCGTAGATTGTCTCGCAGTAGCGGTACTAGGAAATGCTTCTGAACATGTCTGATCACATGCCGACTAGGAGTTTCTTGGACAATCCATGTTTGTCACAGCGGTTTAGTCGTGTTAGGCCCCGTATCACGGCGACCTTGCAAATCCTCTTAGCGAAGGAATATTGATGTTGGCGACACGCTGTCCGTTATTAAAACGTAACTATCGTTACATCTATTACGCCCATTAAGCTTGTTCCCAAGTACTGAAGCAACATGACGTGTGGCCTGTATGGTGGCTGAGTATGGACGAGAACGTGAGGAGAGCGCTTCAAAGCGGTCTGTATATTGTGGAAAAGAATCTCAACAGAATAAGAAACACACTTCAGCATGCGGAAGAAGCATCAGTACTTTATTCTACTAAGGACGATATTGAGCCAGAATTGAAAGGAATGTTGCTTGCGATTATGTTTTCCATGGTTGAAGTGATCAAGCTGCTCAAAGGAACTTTTGACCTTCAAGCTCAACAGGAGACCACAAGACGGCATGTATGCTCATACTTGTTCGAGAACTGGAAGATCCTTCACGAATGTAAGCCAAAGCGACTACGAGGTTATGGGGAGCTTGGAATGCAAGAGAGAGAACTGCTGGATCATCATATAGACAAACTACTGGCCATGAACGGTCAGTTGCAGGCGACCCTGCTGACAAAATCTGCGAATGCGCCGAGGCCATGAACGCTGACCTAGTCCTTGTTGGAACGCATGGAAAAGGCAAACTCACCAAAGCGGTCATCGGAAGCGTTTCACAGAAAGTTGTCAGTAGCTGCAAGCGTTCGGTGATCGTGATGAAGAAAACCATGTAACAGGTCTGGTCCTACTTTTTCATCCTGCGACTTGGCACCTCGTTCTTTTTCGCCGGTTGGGCCTTCTCGGAGAAGCTGAGCAAAGCGTTGCGACAACGCCTAAGCAGTCGTTGAATTTTCATGCCAGCCGTTGACCCAATGAAGTCTCTGGCTCTTGTCCTTGCATGCCAGCGTCCCAAGCCTTCGAGAGCTTCTTCAAGCTCTGAGACTTCAGTTTGCGTCACGTTGCCACTGCTCACACTATCCTTGATCTCATCTAGAAACTCTTCGCATTCCTCGGCGAGCTCACGATATTCTTTTTCAATATCTTCCTTGAACAATGTCAACAGTGTGTGTAGGTAAAGTCTGTTCGTGGCCTTGGCTTGAACAATTAGTTTGGGGCTGTAAGCCTTCAATGAGGAAGCAAGATCTTCTAGCCGTGAACGAGTTTGAGGTGAATCTCGCAAGATGCAAAAGGACATTTGTGGATACAATGCCCCCAGACCCTTGAGTTGCCGCCATACTCGAACTCTGATTCTTGACGGCTTCTCGGGCACATCGTAACCAAAGAGTAACCAGCCTGAAGTCTTGGCCTTTCTCACCGCTTTCGCTAAACTTACTTTTGAGTCCGCCATCATTATTGAAGGAATAGGTTTTGAACTGAAGCGAGTTGAAGCATACGCCACCAATATTGTTTAGTGTGGCAGCCATTGTACGAAGGAGCGACGGCAAGGTACTCGTAACATTGGAAAGGGGATACGTCTTATCACAATATGCGGGTCATTCCAATGGGGCATGTTCATGCGAATGAAAATGCAGTCAACACTGTGTCGCGTGAAGTTAGAGAGGAAACTGGGCTCGATATCGAGATAGACGGACTCCTCGGCGTTTATGATGACTTCCAAGATGATGGAAACATACACCACGAAGTAGTCTGCTATAGAACTACGGCCCTTACCGATCCACCGATGGTGAGCAGAGAAGCCAAGGAATACGTTTTGATAGGCCGCAGGCAAGTCAAGGGATTGAAGGAACCAAGAGTTGTAAGAGACATGCTCTCAGATTATTCCAGGTCACGACCGCTCACTTTGTCCGGCTAGGAGTCTGGGCTTTCGGATTCGGTCGGAAAACGCGTCATTGAGTCCGAATCTTAATTTCCTAGCTCGCCCTCCTCGAAGAGTTATGAATAAAATCCGTTGAACTATCAACTAGTAGCAGGCTCAGTAGTGGAGACTGCTGTGACTGGAATCATCGGCGAACGAATATCTGTTGAGCAACTCGGCGTATTTGCTTCCTCGTTCTTTTGGATGGACGATGTTTCGTGCAATTGAACGTGAGAGCGCTCCTCCTTAACAGCTCCCCAAATGTAACGATAGTTACATATAGCGGAGTGTTTAGGAGAAGCGCGGTTTGAAATGAACGTGGACATCTACAGAAATCCGCGGAACGGGACCGAATTTCACATACATATCAATGGCTCTAGCTGTGGCGAATGTCATTCCAGTGAGGCTGCGGGAAAGGAAATCGAGATGCCCGAGAGTGTTTATCGAGCACTTGTTGACAAGTTCACTTCGCGAGGCTACATCATTGTGCCCGAAGACATGGCTATCAGCGAACTAGCCAGCGACTGGTGGTCTGTCGTTCTTCTATTTCTCAAATAAAAAAGGTTGTGCATCCAATGCCTTTTCACAGTATCCTGTTTGACTTGTCCGAAATCGACGCAGACGTGTATGACCAAGGCACGCCCTCCTTCTTTCATGATTTGAATCTAGATCAGATCTTCCAGTCTGTGACAGCGTGGCGGGATGAATACAACCTGAAGCCGTTCTTTTCCATGCCGCTGAACGATGTCGAGCTCATCACCTACCGTCATGAGATCCTGCGGGATCTTGAGGGAGAGGCGCTACGCGAGCGCATCGAGTCTTTTGCTCGAAACATGAAAGCAATGCGTCAGCATCTGGCTCAAGCAGATAAGCTCCACTACGAATACCAGAAGGCAAGCTGGTTTCTGGACGCAGTGGAGATATATTGCAAAGCTGTTAGCTATCTAGCTAATGAGCTCTCATATCTAGACGTAAAATCGCGTGGGTTTCGAACCTTCCGCGAGTACGTGAAAACGTATGTTAACTCAGATGGTTTCAGGTCGCTACTGTGTGAGACGAAGAAGCTGAAGGGGGAGCTGTCGGTAATCAGATACTGCGTCCATATACGAGACAATCGTATCACAGTTGGCAAATACGAAGCAGAACCTGACTACAGCGCCGAGGTGGAGAAGACATTTCGGAAGTTCCAGCAAGGAACCGTCAAGGATTACCGGGTCACCTTTCACGACCCGGACATGAACCATGTGGAAGCAGGTGTCTTGGATCTGGTTGCGTGCCTCTACACGGACATTTTCCTTGCGCTACGTGACTTTTATGATCGCCACCGCGACTATCCTGACACAACGATTCGTCGCTTCGATCGAGAAGTTCAATTCTATCTCGCTTACCTGGAGTTCATTAAGAATTTGAAGTCCTCGGGCTTGAATTTCTGTTATCCGCAAGTCACCGACCGGTCCAAAGAGGTCCGTGCTTATGAGACGTTTGACCTGGCGCTGGCCAACAAGCTCGTCCACGAACACTCTAAAGTGGTGTGCAACGACTTCTTCCTGAACAACCCTGAACGGATATTCGTCGTATCCGGCGCGAACCAAGGCGGCAAAACGACGTTCGCTCGTACTTTTGGGCAGTTGCATTACCTAGTGCGCCTAGGATTGCCAGTGCCAGGCAGGGAAGCCCAGCTCTTTCTGTGCGATCGCATGTTTACGCATTTCGAAAGAGAAGAGCACATCGAGAATCTCCGCGGTAAGCTGCAAGACGAGCTGGTCAGAATGCACGATATCCTGCAGCAGGCCACGAGCGATAGCATCGTGATCGTGAACGAAGGTTTCGGGTCTACGACACTGAGTGACGCCCTCTTTCTCGGCCGAGAGGTGCTGCCGCAGATCATGGAGCGAGACATGCTTTGCGTGTACGTGACATTCATCGACGAATTGTCGACTCTCAGCGGGACCACCGTGAGCATGGTGAGTACCGTCGTCCCCGAAAACCCGACCTTGCGGACGTATAAGATCGTAAGGAGAGCGGCGGATGGGCGTGCCTACGCTATCGCGATCGCGGAGAAGTACGGACTCACTTACGAGTCCATCAAGAGGCGCCTAGCGAGATGAAGGTCTTTCTCATGGATCGGGATCGAGATTTGAACCTGCAGGTCGACCTGCCGCCGAACGCGGATGCTCTGATGCAAGACCTAGAGCTCAACACTCTGCTTGAGGCGATGTCTCGCGGCGACAAGTTCCTGTTCGATGTCGCCAAGGAGGTCATCTTGTTGAGTCTGAACGATCCGGACGCGATTGCGTACCGACAGGAGATTCTCAGTGACTGCCTAGAGAATGCGGCTATTGTGAGGGAGATCTACGGTCTTGCCGTCAAGGCATTCGAGGGTGAGAAGAAGGTGTGGGGCTTCTGGAAGTCTCCCGGGTCGATCCTCAACAGAGCGGTTCAGGTGCTCGAGCTGTTCGTCGGCATATTGACGAGGCTTAGACAGATCGCAGAAGAGCATGGCGGGCAATTTAGGTCGGAGGGATTTGTCCGCTTCTTCGCTATGCTCGCACAGGAACTGGACGACGAATATTTCCGTGTTGTTCAGGAACATCTGAGTCAACTGGAGTTCCGGGACGGAATCCTGATGAGTGCCGAACTGGGGAAGGGCAACAGGGGCGTTAACTACATACTCCGCAGACCTCTAAATGAACGACGGAGCTGGTTGAAACGCATCTTTAGCAAAGACAGATCAACGTACAACTTTGAGATTGATGGTCGTGATGAAAGCGGCCACCAGGCCCTGTCAGAGCTGCGCGAACGAGGGATCGACCTGGTGGCCAACGCGCTAGCACAGTCCAGTGACCACATTCTCAGCTTCTTCACGATGTTGCGGACGGAGCTCGGTTTTTACGTTGGTTGTCTGAACCTGCACGAGCAGCTTGTCCACAAGGGCGAGACGACATGCTTTCCAGTTCCCTTGGATTCCGATAGGCTTGCGCTTTCTGCCCAAGGGCTCTATGATGTCTGTCTGACATTGAGCTTGGAAATTAGAGTGGTCGGCAACGATTTGGCCGCAGACAACAAAAAGCTCGTGATCATCACGGGAGCCAACCAGGGAGGAAAGTCGACGTTCTTGCGAGGCGTAGGCCTGTCCTACGTGATGATGCAATGCGGCATGTTTGTGCCAGCAGAGCGCTTCTCTGCCAGCGTCTGCGCCGGTATCTACACGCACTACAAGCGAGAAGAAGACGCGACGATGAAGAAAGGTAAGCTTGACGAGGAGTTGAGCAGGATGAGTGGAATCGCAGACTACATTGGACCCGGCTGTATCTTGCTTTGCAATGAGTCGTTTTCATCAACCAATGAGAGAGAAGGCTCAGAGATCGCGCGGCAAGTCATCAGCGCACTTCTGGATGCAGGAATTAGGGTCTTCTTAGTTACCCATCTCTTTGAACTTGCGCAAGGGTTTTACTGCAAAAGGATGGATGCCGCTCTGTTCCTCCGGGCTGAGAGGCAGATCGACGGACAGCGCACATTCCGAATCGTCGAAGGCGAACCTTTGCCAACCAGCTACGGCCAAGACCTGTACAAGGAAATATTCGGGAGGGACGGCCAGCCTGCAGCGACGGTACACTTAGATACGCAACTGTGACAACACGTCCACATCGTTGAGGAGACTGGAGCGACTTCAAGTGCATGGAGATCACTAACTTGGTTAAATCAGGCAGAAAATGCTGGGCACGCGAGGTTTGTTGGTTCAGCCTACTGCAGAGCGACTGAGCTGATGCAAGCTATTTTGGACACAGGCAACCTCTTCTGAGCCGGTCTTGTGCACGTTCTTTCCTTTTGGCACTCCAGCAGAATATCACTTCTCCATTCAGAGCCATAGACGAATTCGACGTGCACATGGATCCAAGGAGCCGTGAGATCGTGACGGAGCTTATAGTCTCAATCGCGCAGGGAATGAAACCTACCCAATACGTTGCTGTTACTCCTGGAAAAGTCGACGCGCCCGACAATAGCCACGTGCTTGTTATCCAGAACATAGATGGCACATCCGTTGTTAGCGAACTGAAAGATGTTCACAGCTAGGATACTAGGAAGCCATCCAACGATTCCAGAGGTCTCATGAGAGATTGGGGACACGCTTTCCCGATTAACGCAAGCGAGGAAAACTGAAACCGTTTGTTGGCGTAATAAGCTGGTCGATAAGCTGATTCCATAGAAAACTGCGGTTACGTGAGTTTTCCTTGTCTGTCCAACGCTGCTAAGCCGCTTCGCACCGGTAAAATTCCTGACAGCGCCTGATGATCGCCTTTGCAGCCTCTGCGTTCTCCCAACCTAGGATCTTGGTGGTTCTACCTTCCAAGACCTTGTACGTCTCAAACAGGTGAGCGATTTCCTTCAGAATATGTTGCGGAGCATCATTCATATATTTGTATTGCGCATAGCGAGGATCCGCTGTCGGCCCGGCCAGGATTTTATCATCTGTTTTGTCTCCATCGACCATGCGAAGGAGCGCGATGGGGCGTACGGTCACAATACACCCAGGAAAGGTGGGATTCGTCACCAAGACTAGGATATCAAGTGGGTCGCCATCTTCGTCACGTGTTCGGGGAATCAGACCGTAGTCGCTAGGATAGTGCATTGCGGAGTAGAGCACTCGATCCAGTACAATGGCTTTCTTCTTCACGTCGTACTCGTATTTGTTTTCAGTACCCTTGGGATTCTCGATGACAGCGTATACGACCTCAGGCGGTTCCGGCCCGGTCTCGAGATCACGCCAGTAGTCAACCATCGCTATTCACGAGCCATCTCGGCTACCGACGAGCCGTACGAAGGCACTCCGCTAGGATTTCGAACACTTCACTATCCTGTCCTAGAATATCGCGGAGCTTTGAAACGACTTCTTCGATGTCATACTTTATTCTTCCGAAGGTAATCTGTCTCGTATTCGTATCGAGTATCGCGTATGACGCTCTAGGGTCGCCGTCTGCGGGCATCCCAACGCTGCCGGGATTTGCTACCCAGATCCCGTCCCTCCTCACCTCGTAGGTCATATGCGTGTGACCAAGCAGCATTAGGTCGGCGCCTCCCATGTCTAGTTTCTCAGCTTCGTCCCTTGTAAGATATTTGTAAAGCTCATCACCGGGCGCAGCATGCAGCGCTCGTATCTTCAGGCCGTCGTACTCAAGGTCAAGCTTGCGCTCAGCCTTTCCCAGAAGGTTAAGTGACTTGCGCGGCATCAGCTTCCACGTTATCATTTCCCTCGTTGCCACGGATGCCTTATGCATTATCGGACTGCTTCGACAGTCGATTTTGAACGAGGCCGCTGCATCATGATTTCCAAGGACCTTCTTAGCCATGATGTAGCGTAGGAGATCAAAAACCTCCACAGGATTCGGACCATAATCAACAGCATCTCCCAGGAAGATGATATCGTCCACATTCGTATGATTCAGAACCTCCTCTAAGGCCTCCAGATTCGCGTGCACATCTGAAATCAGTAATACCTTCACAGCAGACGCCTCCGACGCTCATTGGGCGCAAACACCAGTCCGTATTAAGTGTAACGGACGTTACATTCCAGTCGGGCAAGCTGACGTATTCTCTTACGGCGCAGTTGTGACTGTAGATCCGGTACTCCGCCTACTGAGCGGAAGAAGTCATAGCGGTGTTTTGGTAGGTGATGTGAAGTGCTCTCCGGAGATTTTTCTAAGTGCTCTGAGCCAAGAATCAGCGTATCGGTAATCGTGTTTTCGCAGGAATTCATACGTCTCTGGCCAAATCTTCGAGATGCTTGACCTCAGTGGAGGCCAATGCTCTCTTGTTAGAGTCGAAACCTGGTAGTTTCAGCAGCGCTATAAGATGAATTGCAAATAGATCATCGGACGCCATGCATTTAGCGACGAAATCCGGATTGACAGTACTTCGAAGAATGTCTTCTAGGTACGCAAGCTCAAGTTTCCTTCGAACATTACAAAGCGGGCAGACTGAAGTCTCGCTTTTCGGATTCTTTCCAACACGGTTCGAATCTGGACTTGAGCGTATCAATGACCCTGATTTCAACCGGTTAACTAGCGTCTCCACAAGGTCTAGGTAGATGATCCCTATTGCTTCTAGCCCATCACCTGCAGCCCCGCTGAGCAATTCGGAGGATAGGTCCGTTGCGACTTGTTGTAGCACGGACTCGTGATGGTTGCAAAAGCCGAGTGTCTGTCGGATTTCGCCTCTGACGGCGATATCGTTCACAAATTCATACAAGAGCGAATCGAGGCTTCGAACGTCATATCTCTTCAGAAGCGTACAAACTGGACAGCCGCGTTTCCCGAAGGCATCTTCGAGGTCCATGCGATGAAAGTCGATCTCGTGATCATTTCCTTCAGTTTGGGGGCGGCGGGTATTCCCAGAGTTTCTACAACGGACATTGGATAGCGCGGACGAAATTATGCTTGTCAACAGGGCGACCTCCAATTCAACGCACAGTTTTCGATACGTGGCTTCGTAGGCGCTGCTTATTAGGCCATGATAAAAACATTAATGGTGTGTAACCACCGTTACACCTATGTAAAAAACAGGGAGCGGCGTTTATTCCGATCCACTGGACTTCGTTGGATTTTCAGCGATGGACGTGAACTGATGTCTGAAAGCGCCATAGTCACGAAGGGGCTGACTAAAAGGTTTGGCTCTTCTGAGGCAGTGAGTGACGTGAACCTGGAGGTCAAGAGGGGAGAAATCTTTGGCCTTCTAGGGCCTGACGGAGCAGGAAAGACGACAACCATCCTCCTGCTCTCCACATTGATGAAACCGACCCGAGGCAAAGCGTTCGTAGAAGGACATGATGTAGAGCGAGAACCTAACAAGGTGAGGCGAATGGTTGGAGTTGTTTCTGACTGCATCTCACTCTACAAGGAGCTCACTGTTGAGGAGAACCTCAAATACCTCGGCAGTCTGTACTCCCTCCCAAGAGGAACGTCAGAAAAGCGAATAGCTGAACTTCTAGAAATGTTCGGCCTCAAAGACAAGGCAACGCGACTGTTCAAGGCGCTATCGACCGGGATGGCGAAAAAAGCAATGATATGCGCCGCCCTAATCCACAACCCAAGAGTTCTGTTGCTAGATGAAGTGACCTCAGGCCTGGACCCTCAAACTGCCATCGGTCTCCAAGATTTCACTCGAAACCTTCGCGATCAAAGCGTGACGGTAACGTGGACTACTCACTACATGGACGAACCTGAGAAGCTGTGTGATAGAGTTGGGATTATGATGGAAGGAAAGTTGGTTCAGATTGGAACGCCCGGCGAACTGAAACATGGTTTGCACGAATTATCGGTATTGGAAATTGAGGCCCCTGGCTTATCGTCCGAGCAGATTGGTGGAATCCGAGGTCTATATGGTTTGGTGTCCATCAATTATGTCGATCCCATACTGCAAATCACGAGCAGTGGAGAAGGAAGTCTCGTCGAGGAGGTTACGAAGAATTTACTCGCGAGCGGAGCCAAAATAAGGGCCATCAACAGTAGGGAGCGCACGCTTGAAGATGTATTCCTGTCATTGACCAGTAATCGAGGACATTAGGTCCCATATCAGATTACCATTCGAAAGGTAGTGTAAGGTTGAGCACCTAGTCAACGCCCTAGGCGAACCCAACATCTTGCACTGGAGAGGAAAAATGAGCAGGCGCATGCCCTCTGCTAGCTCATGTGCTCTTGTGTTCATAGTGCTTGCATCATGTCTGTCCGCTCTTCCGATCAATTGTCATGGTGCTCGGACACCTCCTAGAGTGCCTGAACATAGTCCTTGCTTGACGTACTAGAAAATGTCTCTGAACAGGTCTAATCGTGTGCCTACTAGGAGTTTCTTGGACAATCCATGTTTGTCACAGCGGTTTAGCCGTGTTAGGCCCCGTATCACGGCGACCGGGATTTGTTCGGTTCCCTGGCCCATTACAAGTTCAGCGGCCGCGGCGATTTCGTCGGCGAGGGCGACGAATTTGAATCGCAACTCGTAACCGTACAAGTCTTTGAGGCCTCTGTAGTCAACAAGAGGCTCAATCCCCGAAACACCTATGGCGAACTCTGCCTGCCCAACTCTGAACGGGCGGCTGTAAGTATCTCCAACGATTACCGCCAACTTCCGACCAGACAGCTTCTCCAATTCAACCCTCAGTGCATCTGCTGCTGCATCTGCATTGGTTGGAAGTCGTGAGTAGACAAGTCGGCCTTGAACGTTTGATTTATCGACGCCCGCGTTCAGACAGATGAAACCATTCTTCCTTCGGACGATGAGCGCCTTCGAATCGACGCGAATCACTTGAGCAGACTCACGTAAGATCAGCTCGATCAGTCGAGGATCCTTCTTCCTACGCTTCGAAAGGATTTTGGCTTTCCTGCTCGGCTTAATCGTTGAGATGTCGACTAGGAGGCCTTCTGCCTTTGAAATCGCCTTCTGTGATACCACAAGAACGTCGCCGTCCATGAGCTCAAGGTTCTCCGCTGTCAAGGCTTCAAAAATCAATTGGGCGAGGTTCTGTCTTGGTTCTATCATCCCGATCGTCTCCAATCCAAAGACAGATACTACTTTAACCAAAGACTCAACCTCTCATTTTCTTTGCGAACTGATATGTGAGTTCCAATGTTGCTAAAACATTTTGTGTCCATGTGTGCGCAGTGCTAGCATCATTTCTCTCCGCTCCTCCGCTGAAACGTCATGGTGCTCGGACAGTTGTCGGATTGCCCGTACGAAGTAGTCCTTGCTTGACGAATCACAGCGGACGGCGCTGAGAATACGTTCTCGGTCTTTCTCAGTTATGTCAACGGATTTGAAAGTTGCGAGGACAAAATACCGTTCAAAAGGCTCCCACGAATTCGATACAGACCACTCCCTGTTGCTCACAGTAAACCGGACCGAATCAGCAAGGATTCTGAGACAAGCCTTCCTTGACGCACGGGAAAGAGTCGACCAACAGGAAGCGAGATCAGGCATCTTCTCCCTGAGGTGTGAGAGCACCTTGCTAGAATTAACCAAGACTCGGTCGTCTGCGCATAATGCTTGCACCCACCCGCTGGGGGTCAGGTCAAGAAAAACAACTTCTTCCGCAGACCTGGGAGGAATCACCATAAAGCATCCGAATTTGGCAAGGGCCCAGATTTCAGAACGGATGCCTTTCGTAGACTGCCCAGTCGATTCTTGCTCAGCACTTAAGGCGATTGGAGTGCCTTTGAGGACGATCTCCGTGAGCGTAGCCTTCAAATCCGAGCTCAGAGGCGGCCATGGTCTTATTTTACCCGCCAAATAGCCCCGTCCTGAAACCAGCGAACAACCCCACCCATTACCTGACATAAACGCAACACGTTCGTTCAGACGCCGTCTCCTTGCAGAATCAGCTCAACAGCTTAAGTGTAACGGTGGTTACAACCCGCGCTGCGTGGGATGACCAAAATCAGTCAGAGGCACCCGATGCCGTCGTGAAACGGCAAACGCGGCTAACGATGCGGACTATGTTCGAAAGAATCCAGCTATATTCTTTATCACGTGACGCGACGTGATGTGTAACGACCGTTACATTTATCCATTCGCACCACAGAGTTGCTCAGCATTAGGGTGACGGAGCGCTCCGCATATTAGACTCATGGATGAGAAGGGACATCATCTTTGCCGATTCCACTGTTAGAACGTTCGCCGGAGGGAATCGCGGCGCGGGTTAAAGGAATAATCGAAACATCAAAGGACGTGAGGGAATGTAAGGAAGTGACTGTACGCATGGTTGGCAAGAGACTCGATATCTGTGCACACGTATTGCTTGACAACGGTCTCAGGTTCGAGGACGTTCACAGGATTCTATCCAAAATAGAGGTCAATGTAAAGCGATCCATCCACCACCTCACGAGGATCTCAGTTCGTACGGAACCAATCGGAGATAGAGATGAGAAAATAATGACTGTTGTCAAAGAAATAGCTGGGACAGTGGCTGGATCTAGAGGAGTTCATAGTATTCACATCCAGGAAATTGGCGACAAGTTATGTGTTGACCTTGACCTCGAAGTGGGTGCGAACATAACTTTGAATCAGGCAAATGCGATAGCAAATGAAGTCAAGAAGAGATTACGAGCCACATGCCGTAACGTTTCCGAGATCACAATTCACATAGAATCCGCTTCGGATATCATAATTAGGGAATTGCAGGGACGAGGAACCGAACTCAAACGCTCTATCGAGCACGAAAAAGGAATTATCAAAGCTCTTGAGAACCAATGAACCAAACCCTCGCAGAAAACTGGCCTTCAGGTATGTAGCACATAACGGTTTAAGTGTAACCACTGTTACAGCCCGTTGCACAGATGATGAAGAATGGTCAGAAGACCCAAGTGGTTATCTGGCAACGTGTTCTTTCTCGGCCTAGTGAGTCTTCTAAGCGACGCGAGCCATGAGATGGCGACCGCGATTTTGCCATTCTTTCTCACCCTTCAATTAGGTTACTCTCCGGCGGTTCTCGGATTAATTGAGGGATTCTCAGACGGCGCCTCGAGTTTCGTCAAACCTTTTTCCGGTTATATCAGTGACAGACTC
>Ga0315282_10006188_pt1 | contig 20115 bp, 11 predicted proteins | sample YL17G07_20_MG_FD_203693 | JGI IMG/M metagenome (GOLD analysis project Ga0315282, IMG submission 203693) | Sediment microbial communities from Yellowstone Lake, YNP, Wyoming, USA - YL17G07_20 | ecosystem: Environmental > Aquatic > Freshwater > Lake > Sediment | place: USA: Wyoming | collected... | reverse complement strand
TGTGCAGCTCGCAGACGGGCTCAGAGAGCCTCGCGCGCACCTTGGCCGCGACCTCCTCCACGCTCATCTCGTAGGCGCCGCTTTCCCCGGCCTGCTTGCCGAAGGCGCAGAAGGTGCAGCCGTTCACGCACACGTTCGAGTAGTTGACGTGCTGGTTGTAGATGTAGAAGGCCCGCTGCCCGTGGAGGCGCTCCCGGACGAGGTTGGCCAGCCAGCCCAGGGCGTGGAAGTCGCCCCGGTAGAGGGCGCAGCCGTCCTCGAAGCTCAAGCGCTCGCCAGAGCGCACCTTCTCGGCCACCGCCTCCAGGTCGCTGCCCTTGATGATTTCCTCACCAATCATAGCGTGGCCGATTGCCGTCATCGCCGCTATTGCCGAACCTCTCCGCGCCGCCGCCTCAGGGGCACTCGCGCAGCTCTCTGAAGTGAAGATACAGAACATATCCGCCCCAGGCCGTCGAGGCCAGCATCAGGGCCGCGCCCAGCCAGAAGGAGGCATAGGCGAGAATCCGGTCGTACTCCAGCCAGCCCAGGCCGCCCAGGATGTTGCTCCAGTCGTGGAAGCCGGGGGCCTGCCTGCCCGTCACTCCGCCCAGGAGCAGGAGCTGCCCGGCCCGCGCGTCGCCGATGTAGGGGGCGGCGTCTATGAAGTTCTCGCCCAGCCACCAGCCCGCGAGCGAGGCCCCGAAGGCGTCCCGGTTCTGGAGGAGGAGGGCGGCCAGGGCCACGAGCGGCATGAGGAGCTGCATCAGGGTGCCGCCGAGCACCTGCATGAAGCTTCCTAAGGGCGAGAAGATGATGTGCCCCGCCTCGTGCATGGGCAGGTTGACGTAGTGCATGAAGGACTGCGAGGCCGCCTCTATCGGTTGCGCGCTGAGCTTGAGGCCCCACAGGCTAAAGAAGGCCAGGGCCGCCGCCCGCCCCCAGACGGCGAGGGCACTCGAGCGCCGTGTGGCCGTGAGCAGCTCTCGCAGGGCCCCACCAGCCATGCTCAGCGCCCCTCCCGGCCCAGGCCCCGGCGCAGCAGATCTACAAAGCGCTCGGCCCACTCCTCGAGGCGCTCGCGCGGGGCGCCGTGCAGCCCCAGGCCCGAGTCGAGCCCCGGCATGCTGTAGGCCTGGAGCATGCGGTCCATCACGGCGTCGAGGAAGAAGGCGACCTCGGCCGGCTTCAGGCCCTCCCTGAGCTCGCCCCGGCGTAGCCCCTCCTCGGCCAGCCCGCTCAGGTAGTCGAGGGAGAAGAGGCGGATGCGGCGCAGCAGCTCGTCTCTAAGCGGGGCGTCGGCGTCGAAGACGACGCGCAGGTAGGCGGCGTAGATGCGGGGGTGCTTGCGGCTGAAGTCGAAGCCGGCCAGCAGCGAGCGGCGGACGCGCTCGAAGAAGTCGGCCTCGGAGCTGCCCGCCTTGACGCGCTTGAGGGTGGCGCGGATGATCTTGACGGCGGCGTCGAAGGTGTAGAGGAAGAGACCCTTCTTGTCCGGGAAATACTGGTAGATGGAGCCCTTGGCGATGCCAGCCTCGCCCACGATCTGGTTGAGGCTGGCCCGGCCGTAACCCTTCTCCGAGAACTCCCGCGTGGCCGCGTCGACTATGCGGTGCCGCTTCTCCTCGGACAGGTTGAGGAAGGTCGGCTTGGCCTGCCCTTCGTAATCTTGTGCCTGGTCTTCTGCCGGGCCTTTTGCCTGGCCTTCTGCCTGGCCGTCCATTCGCCCTTACCCCTTCATGACCAGCCGGTCACGTGACCACCCGGTCACCATAGCCGCGGGGCCCGCGGGCTGTCAAGCGCCGGCTAGGCCGAGGGCCTAGAACCGACTCCCGGCCCCCATGTAGCTCAGTGGCGGCTGGGGACTCGATGTGGGGCCGGAACCCCGCTGCCGTTGGCAGCGGGGCGTGGGTGGCACCGGATGCGGCTGAATGACACTAGGCCGAGGGCCTGGGACAATCCCGCCCCCATGTAGCTCAGCGGCTGCTGGGGGGCAGTGTGGCCGGGGCCCCGTTTGCGTTGCGAGCGTTAGAGGATGATCTGCTTGATGCGCCCCCGGGCCTCGTAGAGGCTGCCGATGAGCACGCCCAGGCTCAAGCCCAGCAGGGCGAGGTCGCGGACGACGACGGGGTAGCCGACGCGCTCGGCGGCGGCCGAGAAGCAGCCGCAGTCGATGTCGAGGCCGCGCCACATGGCCTGGATGATGGCGGCCCCGAAGACGGTGAGGAGCACCGAGGCCGTCAGGCTCGCCCCGGGCACGGCCACCCCGAAGACGAGGAGCAGGCCGCAGGCAAGCTCGATCATGGGCAGGGCGTTGGCCACCAGGCTCGCGGCCAGGGGGGGCAGCAGCCGGTAGTTGGCCACCGCCTCGGCAAAGTGCAGCGGGTGGAGCAGCTTGTCGTAGGAGGCGTAGACGAAGAACACGCCCAGGATGACGCGGCCGATGGTCAGGGCCTTCATCTCGCAACCCTCAGGCCGGCCGCCCGCCAGGCGTCGATGCCGCCCGTGAGCACGTGGACCTGCCGGAAGCCCATCTGGGTGAGGGCGTCGGCCAGCTCGTGGCTCAGCGTGCACTCGCCCCCGCCGCAGTAGATGACGAGCGGCGAGTCGGGGTGAAGGCGGGCCTGGGAGCGCGGGAAGTAGAAGTCGAACTCCTCGACCGGGAGGCTGACCGCGCCGGGGAGGTGCCCCAGGGCGTAGTCCTCGGGGCGCCGGGCGTCGACGGCGACCGCACCCGTGGCCAGGAGGCGCTGGGCCTGCCGGGGCGAGAGCGCCTGGCCAGGTGAGGGCAGGGCGTCGGCGCGGGGTGTCTTGGCGGCCTTGGGGGGGCTGCCGGGGGCGGCCTGCGCCGGGGTGTGCGCGAGGTGCCGCGCGGGCAGGGCGAGGTGAGCCGTCCTGGGTGCCGGGGCGCCGGGGTGCGGCACCACGCCGAGCGTGCCCCGGAGGTAGCCCACGCCCAGGCCCAGGGCCGAGGCGAAGATGAGTATGCTCAAGGCCTGGCCGGCGGCGGAGACCAGCTGGCTCGTCCTGAACGGGATCATTGGGGGCGACTATATCGGAGGCGGCCGGCCATGCGCAAGCGGTGTCGATCTGCCCCTAGCGTTGCGGAGCGGCCTTGGGCGGGCGCGGGCAGGACATGTCGCAGCAGAAGATGCCCTGGCAGAAGATGCCGACGTCCTCGTACTTCCGGGTCTCGAACTGGAGCGTGGGATGGTCGATGCCGAAGTCGCAGAAGAGCTTCTCGCGCACCCGCTGGGCGAGCTTGTCCACGTCCGAGAGGGGTTGGTCGGCGACGATGACGTGGCAGGCGAAGGCGATTGACTTCGAGGAGACGTTCCAGACGTGGACGTGGTGGATGTCCTCGACCCCCTCGATCTTCTCCAATTCTTCCTTGATGTGATGGATGTCCAGGCCGTAGGGCGTGCCGTTCATCAGGATGTTGACCGCCTCCTTCATGATGTCCCAGCAGCTCTTGATGATGAACAGGGCGATGACGAAGGAGATGAACGAGTCGATCGGGTACCAGCCCGTGGCCAGGATGACCACGCCGGCGGCCATGACGCCGAGCGAGGTCAGGGCGTCGAGGGCCAGATGGTAGAGCGCACTCTTGATGTTGAGGTTGTCCTTGGCGTGGTGGCGCAGCAGCAGCACCGAGCCGGCGTTGGCCGCAAAGCCGACCAGGGCCAGGGCCACGACAATCGAGCCCTGGACGGGCTGCGGGTGGCGCAGGCGCACCCAGCCCTCGTAGATGATAAACGCGGCGATGACGAGGAGCAGGCTGACGTTGACGGCCGCGGCCAGGATCTCGGCCCGTTTGTAGCCGAAGGTGTTCTCGGCGCACACCTCGCGGCGGCCGATGCGGTCGGCGATATAGGCGATGGCCAGCGAGGAGAAGTCGCTCAGGTTGTGGACGGCGTCGGAGAGCAGGGCGATGGAGCCCGACATCACCCCACCGATGGCCTGGGCCACGACGATGACCAGGTTCAGCGCCATCACGATGATCAGGTGACGGCCGGTCAGGTCCTCGTGGTGGTGGTGATGATGATGGTCGTGATGGTCTTGGGCGTGGGCGGGGGCCGCCTCGCCGTGCGGCAGGATGTCGTGTTGGTGCATGCCGTCCTTCCGAGGGGGTTTTGAAATACTTTACCAGAACTTTGCCCCGCCGGCCAGGGGAGCCGCCGCGGAAATGCCTGGCAGCTTCCGGTTGACGCCTGCTATAATAGCCAGCGCGCTCGCCACAGTATTGTGCAACCGGGCGGCAGGGTTAGCAGGCCGTTTCTTTCCTTCAAGCTGGCGCTGCCGACCCGCTGGCAACGCCAGCGGGATTCCGGGCCCACACCGAGTATCCAGCAGCCACTGAGCTGCCTGGGTCCGGTTATTGCCCGTCGGGGCTCCCGACCAGCGCGCTCGCCGCAGTATTGTGCAACCGGGCGGCAGGGTTAGCAGGCCGCAGACCAAACGCCCATCTGCGGCGTTGCGCGGCATCCTTCGTCCCTGCGGCGTATCCTCATGCACGCCTCATTCCGCAGGATTTCGCGCGCAGCTGGACATTTTTTGAACGGCCTGGGGATGAGCGTTTGTCAATTGGTTGCCCGGGTGAGGGCCGCCTGGAGCGGCCTTCCGCGCCCGGCGCCTGCCAGGCCCTCAGGCCCCCGCGGCCACAGGCAAAGGAGAGACGATGGCCAAAGTGAAGATAGGGGTGCTCACCGGCGGGGGGGACTGCCCCGGCATCAACTCCGCCACCAAGTGGATCGTCAAGACGGCCACCGACCCCCTGCTCTCGGCGCGGCGCGAGGGCGTCGAGTTCGAGGTGCTGGGCATCATCGACGGCTACAAGGGGCTCATCGAGGTGAACCCCGACGACGAGGCAAGCCTCGGCCTCTACACCATGGCCCTCAACGAGGCCGTCGTGCGCACCTGGGACCGCTACGGGGGCACCCGGCTGGGCACCTCGCGCATCGACCCCTTCTACCACATGTGCGAGGACTGCTCGGAGAAGGTCCTCGCCAACATCGAGCGGCTGGGGATCGACGTCCTGGTGGTCATCGGGGGCGTGGACACGCTCGGGGTGTCCTACAAGCTCTCCCGGCTCGGGCCGCGCGTCATCGGCATCCCCAAGACGATCGACAAGGACGTGGCGGGCACCGACTACACCCTGGGCCATGACTCGGCCCTGAACGTCATCACCCAGGAGATCGACCGGCTGCGCACCACTGCGGGGTCGCACTCGCGCATCTTCATCGTCGAGACGATGGGGCGCCACTCCGGGTGGCTGGCCATGGACGGCGGGCAGGCCGCGGGGGCCTTCATCATCCTCATCCCCGAGCACGACTACGACACCGACAAGGTCTGCGAGATGCTCAAGCGCCGGCGCGCCTCGGGCATCCGCTACACCATCGTCGTCGCCGCCGAGGGGGCCAAGCCGAAGGGGGGCGAGCCCGTCTACGCCTCAGACGAGGTCGACGGCTTCGGCCACCGCATCTACGGGGGAATCGCCCGCGAGCTGGCCCGCGAGGTGCGCCAGCGCACCGGCCTGGAGACGAGGCACGTCAACCTGAGCCACCTCCAGCGCGGCGGGGCTCCCACGGCCTACGACCGCAAGATGGGTCGGCGCTTCGGTATCGCCGCCGTCGACCTGATTCTCAGCGAGGACTACGGCCGGATGGTGGCCGTGCGGCTGGGCCAGATCACCTCGGTGCCCCTGCGCACCGTGGCCGGCCACATCGAGCGGGTGGACGTCAAGGCCCTGTATGATGCCGAGCGCTACAACGGCCGCCGCAAAATACTATAGCTGATACTGTAGCTTTAAGTGCTTTGCCCAGCAATGTTTTTCAGGTAGTTCGCCTGGCGAGCGGCAAGGGGCGAAAATGTCCTTGACGCGCGAGTAACCTGCTGCTAAGGTAGCGGCATAAAAGGCAAGAAAGTCCTGTGACTAATAAGCCGGGTGCCCATAACGGGTAGCCCGGCTTTTCCGTGTGATTCGATCCGGCTGCCGATGCGAGGTCTGGGGGCAAGGGGGGAGTCCCCCGTTTGCCTCCGGCCTGGCGTCCCGAGGGAGACCCCTGCGATGAAGAGACTCCTCCTGGTCGTCTTTCTACTCGTGCTGACGGCCTCGCCGGCACTGCCTTCCAGCTCCATGCCACCCCCAGGCCCCCCCGGGTCCGTGGCCGTCCTGGCCGACCCGGTGTGGACCTACACGGGGGTCAATGTCACAGCCGGCCAGCAGGTGCGCGTCACCGTCCCGGGCCCGGAGAGGTGGAGCTGGGGCGGGGGGGGCAGCTTCGGCGCCGACGGCTACTCGCCCTGGAGCCAGCCCAACACCTGGGACCGCTTCCTCTACGTGGCCAGGCACGGCGAGATGATCGCCTACCTGGGCAACGACCCCTACCAGGGGCAGTGGGGCAGCTACTACTACGACTGGTACGGCGAGGGTAACTCGCTCAGCGGGCAGCACCAGTTGCCCGGCTACCTGCGCGTGGGCTCGGGCGCCGTCACCCCGCAGGGCTTCGTCTGGACCGCCGACCGCGGCGGCGTGCTCTGGCTGGGCTTCAACGACGGGGCTGAGTCTTACGGTGTCGGCGACAACTCGGGCTATCAGTACGCCTTCGTCTACCTCGACGGCCAGTTGGTGAGCGGGCCGCCTCCGAACTCCGTGACCGTGACCTCCAACCCCCTGTGGACCAGCACGGGCATCAGCCTGGCGGCCGGCCAGCGCGTGCGCATCGAGGTCCCCGGCCCCCAGAAGTGGACCTGGGGCGGGGGCGCCACCCACGGCATCGACGGCTACTCGCCCTGGAGCCAGCCCAACACCTGGGACCGCTTCCTCTACGCGGCCAGGCACGGCGAATTGATCGGCTACGTCGGCGACGACCCCTACCAGGGGCAGTGGGGCAGCTACTACTACGACTGGTACGGCGAGGGTGATTCGCGCAGCGGGCAGCACCAGTTGCCCGGCTACCTGCGCGTGGGCACAGAGGCCATCAGCCCGGAGGGCTTCAACTGGACGGCCGACCGCGGCGGGGTGCTCTGGCTGGGCTTCAATGACGACTCGCAGTCCAAGGCCATCGGCGACAATAACGGCTACATCTACGCCCTGGTCTACGTCAACAGCAAGCCGACCGCCGAGGCCGGCGCGAGCCAGCGCGTCCACTGGAGCGATGCCGTCCACCTCGACGCCACCGCCAGCTCCGACCCCGACGGCGACCCCCTGACCTACACCTGGGAGATGGTCTCCCGGCCGGCGGGGAGTGCGGCTGCGCTCGATGATATCCACTCCGCCACCCCGAGCTTCACGGCCGACGCCTACGGCACCTACAACCTCAAGCTGATCGCGGCCGATCCCTATGAGGCCTCCGAGCCCGATTACGTGGTCATCGACACCTCCGACACCGCGCCCTCGGCCAACGCCGGCCCCGACCGCACCGTGCCGACGGGCCCAGGCGGCATCGCCCAGGTGACGCTCGACGGCTCGGCCTCCTCCGACCCCGACGGCGACGCCATCACCTCCTACACCTGGACGTGGCCCGGGGGGTCGGCCAGCGGGGTAAGCCCGACAGTCACCCTGCCCGTAGGGGTGCACACCATCACCCTGGTCGTCTCGGACGGCGCCCTCAGCTCGCCGCCCGACACCGTGAGCGTCCAGGTGAACCAGGCGCCGGTGGCCGTGGCCGGGCAGGACATCAAGGCCCAGGCCGGGTCCAGCCGGACGGCCCAGGTGGCTCTGGACGGCTCGGGCTCCTTCGACCCCGACGGCGACACCCTCACCTATGCCTGGACCTGGCAGGGCGGCTCGGCCACGGGTGACAAGCCCACCGTGGAGCTGCCCCAGGGCTGGACGAATATCTCCCTGGTCGTCAGTGACGGCTACGCGACCTCGCCCCCCGACCAGGTCAACGTCTTCGTCAACGGCCAGACCGTGACCGTCAACAGTGGCGGCAGCATCCAGGACGCCATCGACGCCGCCCACGACTGGGACACCGTGCTCATCGGCCCCGGGACCTACCGCGGCTGCATCACGCTGCGCGGCAAGCAGATCACCCTGCTGGCCAAGGACGGCCCCGGCCGCACGTTCATCCAGGGCGACCAGTCGATCTTCGGCTGCCCGCTGGTCACCTTTGACCAGAACGAGACCCCGGCCACGGTGCTCGACGGCTTCACCCTCCAGGGCCAGGTGGCCTACAAGGGCACGGCCATCTACATCCACAACTGCTCGCCCACCGTCCGCAACTGCGCCATACGCGAGTGCGTGGCCGACGACACCAGCCCCAATACCCAGAACGGCGTGGGCGGCGGCATCTGGATCTACGGCACCCTGGGCAGGCCCCAGATCAGCAACTGCCTCATCTATCACAACACCGCGACGGCCGAGTCGGGCTGCGGCGGGGTCTACGTCTGCTGCGGGGCCGAGGCCACGCTGACCAACTGCACCATCGCCAACAACTGGTCCAACTTCGGGCCGGCCGGCCTGAACGTGAGAGAGAACTCCGGCGTGCTCCTCAAGGACTCCATCGTCTGGGGCAACAGCCCGAGTGACGTCGAGGCTGCCCCGAGCGCCTGGTTCACCGTGACGCATTGCGACGTGGAGGGCGGCTGGCCGGGGGCCAACAATCTCGCCGCCGATCCCAAGTTCACCCACGGCACGCTGGGCGACTACTACCTGGGCGCCACGAGCCCCTGCCTCGACGCGGGCGGGGAGAGTGCCGCGGCCGAGGGGCTGGCCACGCTGATCACCCGCGCCGACGGCCAGACCGACGGCGGGCAGGTGGACCTCGGCTACCACTCCCCGCGCACGCCGGCCTTCATCCAGCGGGCGTTCACCTCGGACGCCACGGGGGTGCCCAAGCTCGGCTTCGGGCCGGGCGAGATGGTCTACTACCGGGTCGACTACACCGTCCAGTGCGCGCCGCAGCAGCGCTACACCGCGATCGTCACCGTGCGCATCGGGACCAAGAACTACACCAAGAAGAGCCTGCTCGGCCCCGGCGACTACATCAAGGTCGTGCGCTGCCGCGCCTTCACGGTGACCGCCGAGAAGAACCGCAAGGCGACGGTCATGGTCAAGCTGAAGGACAGGGCCGCCCTGGTGGCCCAGGACAAGGTCGTGAGCACTATCTCGCTGCACCCGTAGAAGCTACTCAACCGCCACGACATCGAGGGCGTCGGTCACTCCGGCGCCCTTCTCTTTGGGGCTGAAGGCTGGGTCGTGTGCGGCCCCGCGCTCCCGGCGCTAGACGAGGCTGTCGGGGTCTGGGCCCGTTGTCTCCTGGGGGGCGATGAGGCCCAGGCTGCAGAGCTTGTCGAGCAGGGTCTTCTTGCTGAGGGGCTTGATGAGATAGGCCTCGCACTTGCTCTTCATCGCCGTAGCGACCGACTGGTGGTCGTTGCGGGCCGTGGTGATGATGATCTTCACCGGGGGGTAGCCCGTGTGATGCGCGGGGTTGCCCTCCGCCTCGGCCTGGCGGATGGCCGCCAGGGCCTGGTGGCCGTTCATCTCGGGCATCATAATGTCCAGGCAGATGAGGTCGTAGGGCTGCTTCTCGATCCAGGAGATGTTGAATGCCTGGAGGGCCTCCTTGCCGTTGACCGCGATGTCGCATTCCCCGTAAGGGGCTAGGAACCTCTGAAGCATGCGTCGGCTGAGGAAGTCATCTTCGACAATCAGGACACGCATCATAGTCACCCCTGTATTAGTGAACGGCCGGGTTGTCCCCCTAGTCGCTCAAGATTGTAGAGAGCTTGGCTAGCTCCTGTTCCAGCCTGCCGCAAACGGCCACGTCCCTAGCTAGATTCCCTTCCCTGGCCGCCAGCTCCAGCCGGTGCGCCTCGGCCGAGAGCGGCCTGGCGCCGATGTTGGCCGCGGCCCCCTTCAGGCTGTGGGCCTGGCGCTCCACCAGGGTGATGTCGCCCTGCTCCATGGCCTCCTTGAGGGCCGCCATCTGGCGCGGGGCGTCCTCCAGGAAGATCCCGACCAGCTCCGCGAGCAGCTCCTCGTCGCCGTCCACGCGATCGAGCAGCTCGGCCCGGTCGAAGGCCTGGCCCCAGGTTTGTGCCGCGGCCGCGGCCTCCGGCGGCGCCCCTGAGGCTGGCAGGACCAGGCGCTCGATCGTCTCGAAGAGGCGCTGCGGCTCGATCGGCTTCGACACGTAGGCGTCCATGCCCGCCTGGAGGCAGCGCTCCTGGTACTCGCGCATGGCGTGGGCCGTCATGGCCACGATGGGCAGGTGGGCGCCGGTGGCCCGCTCCCGCCACCTGATGGCCTCCGTCGCCGCGAAGCCGTCCATCCGGGGCATCTGGACGTCCATGAGGACGATGTCGAACTCATTCTCGGCCAGGGCCGACAGGGCCGCCTCGCCGTCGTCGGCCACCACCACGCTGTGGCCGCGCTTCTCGAGCATGCGCACCGCCAGCCGCTGGTTGATCTTGTTGTCCTCGGCCAGGAGTATGCGCAGCGGCCGCCACGCCGCCGCCTCGCCGTGGGGCTGCTTGGCCTCGCCCCCCGCCTGCCTGCCCGCCACCTGGAGGGCCGCCGTGATGGCCCGCAGCAGGTCCGAGTGCTTCACGGGCTTGGTCAGGTAGGCCGCCACGCCCAGCTCGCGGCAGCGCCCCGCGTCCCCCTGGAGGTCGAGCGAGGAGAGCATCATCACCGTGGCGCCGGCCAGCTCGCGGTCCTCGCCGATGCGCTCGGCCAGGGCGAAGCCGTCCAGGTCGGGCATGAAGTAGTCCAGGACGGCCACGGGGTAGGGCGCCCCAGCGCTGGCGGCCCGGCCCAGCTCGCGGAGGGCGGCCTCCCCGCCCTCGACCACCCTGGGCTCCATCCCCCAGGCGCAGAGGATCTCCTCCAGGATGAGGCGGCTCGTCGGGTTGTCGTCGGCCACCAGCACCCGCAGCCCCCGCAGCTCCTCGGGCAGGGGGGCCGGCAGGCCTGAGGCCTCGCCCGTGGGCAGATCGAGCGTGGTGGTGAAGTGGAAGGTCGTACCCTGGCCCGGCTTGCTCTCCACCCAGATGCGGCCGCCCATGGCCTTGATGAGCCGCGAGGAGATGGCCAGACCCAGCCCGGTGCCGCCGAACTTGCGCGTCGTCGAGCTGTCGGCCTGGCAGAAGGCGTTGAAGATGACGGCCTGCTTGCCAGGCGCAATGCCTAAGCCGGTGTCGCGCACGCTCACGTGCAGCTCGACCTGATCCTCGCCGCGCAAGACCTGCTCGACCTGCAGGGCCACCTCGCCCCGCTCGGTGAACTTGATGGCGTTGCTGAGCAGGTTGAAGACGACCTGGCGCAGCCGGTAGGGGTCGCCCACGACCGCGTCCGGCACGTTCGGCAGCACGCGGCAGGCCAGCTCGAGCCCCTTCTCGTCGGCACTCAGGCTGAGCGCCTTCAGGGCGTCGCCGACGGTGTCGCGCAGGTCGAAGGGGGTCATCTCCAGCTCCAGCTTCTCGGCCTCGATCTTGGAGAAGTCGAGGATGTCGTTGATAACTTTCATGAGCAGGTCGGCCGACGTCCTTACCATCTGAAGGTATTCGCGCTGCTCGGCGCTGAGCTGCGTGTCGAGGGTCAGCTCGGTCAGCCCGGCGATGCCGTTCAAGGGGGTGCGGATCTCGTGGCTCATGTTGGCCAGGAACTGGCTCTTGGCCACGTTGGCCGCCTCGGCTTCGAGGGCCAGGAGGTTGGCGTTGCCGATGGCCTCCTCGAGCTGCTGGTTGAGCGATTCCATATCGGCGCGGTCTTCCTCGGCGGCCTCCTTGGCCTGGCGCAGCTCCTCCTCGGCCTGCTTGCGCTCCGAGATGTCGCGGGCAATCCCGGTGATGAACAGCCCCTCGGCCGTCTTCCAGGTGGTCAGCGACAGCTCCATGGCGAACTTGCGGCCGTCCTTGCGCAGGCCCGTCAGCTCCCGGCGCTGCCCCAGGACGGCGGCCTCGCCGGTGGCCAGCAATCTGGCCAGGCCCTGCTCGTGCCGGGCGCGCAGCCTCTCGGGGACCAGCATGCTGATGGGCCGCCCGCAGACCTCCTCGGCCGTGTAGCCGAACATGGCCTCGGCGGCGGCGTTCCAGAAGACGACCTTGCCGCGGCGGTCGGCGGAGATGATGGCGTCCGTCGCACTCTGGGCCACGGAGCGGAAGCGCTCCTCGCTCATCTTCAGGCTCTCGTGGGAGCGCTCCACCGAGTCGAGGATGTCGTTGATGCCCCTGGCCAGGTCGGACAGCTCGTCGCAGCCCTGGACCGGGACGCGTGCCGACAGGTCATCGCTGCCGCCGATGAGGCTCAGGCCCGAGCTCAACTCGGCCAGGCGCGCCAGCACGCCCTTCTCCAGCAGCAGCAGGATGAGCAGGCTGAACAAGACCCCCGCGGCGAGCAGGACGCCCGAGAAGTAGTGGATCGTCTTGTGACCCTCGCGGTGGATGTCCCGGGGCATGTCCAGGCGCAGGATGAGGCCGGGCCGGCCCCGGAGGTCGCGCAGCAGGATGTAGCCGGCGATGGTCTCCTCGCTCAGCGGGCGGACGGCCACGGGAGAGGCGGCCGAGAGCTGGGCGGCCACTGCCCGCAGCCTCGGCGGCAGCGGGGCATTCCCCGACCACTCCACGGCCAGGGGCAGGCGGGAGAGGGTGGACAGCCGGCTGATGACCTCCTGGTCGACGCAGCGGCCGAAGATGAGGGTGCCCCGGCTCGGCCCTTGGCCCCGGCTGTCGAGGATGGGTCGCGCCACCACCATCAGCGGGCCCTGCGGCAGCACGAGCAGCCCCGTGGCGGCCTCGCCCCGGTGGTTCAAGAGGATGCTCCCCGGCCTCAGGTAGCCCTCGATGCCCGGCGGCAGGGCCGTCCTGGCCTTGCGCTTCAGGTCGAAGCCGGTCCCGAAGACCACGCGGGCGTTGCGGTCGAGGAAGACGAGCAGGTTGAGGCGCAGGGTGGAGATGCCGTCATCGGTCAGGTTGGTCTCCGCGAAGCGCGGGTTCGAGCCCTGGACGAAGGCGTAGCTGTCGTTCCACTTGGACCAGTCGGCGGCGGGGGTCTCGATGTCGGTCGCCAACTGGGAGAAGAGCCCGGCCACGCGCCGCGCGCTCTCCGTGGCGTTCTCCCGCTCCGCGGCCACCAGGCAGTGGGTCAGGATGGTGGTGGAGGCGGCGGACATGACCACCAGGAGGCCGATCAGGGCTATGCCTATGATAATAAATGTTTTTTTGCGCAGGGTCATCGGCTGCCGATCCTAACGGGGCCGCCTCGTCACGGACGCCCTTAACGCAGGCTTTATCGACCCTTCAGACAGCGCCCATAAATGTCAGGAGGAACGCGGGCATAGGGCAGGTCGGCAGCGCCGACGGGGTGGCGAGCCGCCACGGGCAATAACCGGTCGCGAGCCGCGACGGGCAATAACCGCCCCCGCGTAGTGCAAGGGCTGCTGCCAGCTCGGCGTGGGGGCGGAGCCCCGCTGCCGTTGGCAGCGGGTCGTGGCAGCAGGTTGCGCCCCTCGCCGCCGGGGCCTCCCCAAGCCTGGCCACGATGACCCGCTTGACAGGCGGCCTGCATAAGTTGTAAAGGTCGGTCGCCGCTCACGCGGCTGCTGTGCCAAAGCTCACGGGCCCCTACACCAGCTCACTCTCACTCTCATTTTCGCTCACTCCCCGCGCTCCCCGTTCACCCGCGCCGCCCTCAATCGGGCACTCTGGTAGGCGTCTCGCCTTCGGGGGCACCCCTGCCGCGGCCAGCCCACTAAATCTGCTGCCCGCCGCTCGAATACCTCGCGTGCGGCACAAGAGGTCAATCGCCCATGCCAAGGAAACTATTGCCATTAGTCGTTGCAGCCGTCCTCCTCCTGTGCGGCGAGGCCCAGGCCACGACGTATTACGTCGACTCAAATGGGGGCAACAACGCCAACCCCGGGCTCTCCATGTCCGAGGCCTGGCAGACCCCGCCCGGCCTGGGTACCAGCGGCCGCGGCTGGCCCTCGGGCGGCCTGGTGGCCGGCGACCGGGTCATCATCAAGCGGGGCTCCTCCTTCACCGGCCTGTGGTCCTTCTCGAGCTGGTATCAGGCCCGCGGCGCCACCCGGCAGAACCCCATCGCGGTCGAGGTGGCCGACAACTGGGGCACCGGGCCCGTCACCCTGCGCGGCTGCATCAACATCGTCTCCGAGGGCATCCGGCTCGACGGCAAGACGGGCGACCTCTCCGGCGACTCCCCCGTCAACTACGGCCTGGTCCTCAACACCGACGTCGGCCAGGCGGGCGGCCAGATCGACAAGGCCATGCGCATCGGCGGCCGGGAGCAGTCGCTCAACCACGTGCTGGTGAACGGCAGCAGCGGGTGCGGGGGCGGCATCGTCGCCTTCTGGGGCGTGCGCGACTCCGAGGCCAACTACCTCTTCGTCGACGGGCAGAACAGCGGCAACCACGTCTGGGGCATCAGCCTGGGGAACACCGGCTCCGACAAGAGCTGCACGAACGTCACCCTCAACCACTGCTACGTCTGCCGCCTGGGCGGCCCCGGCTCATACATGGGCGGGGGCGACGACTACTGGATCGGCATCCACTCCCTCGACAACGGCCCGCTCTACCTGAACGACTGCCAGGTCTTCGACACGGGCGGCAGGTGCTTCGACTTCGGCGGCTACAACTCCGTCTTCGGCACGGCCGTCTTCAACCGCTGCGTGGCCAGAGGCGGGCACGCCTCGGGCTTCGGCGTCAACGGCGAGGAGGTCCAGTCGCCGGTGCCGGCCGCCTACTTCAACTACTGCGTGGCCCGCAACAACGCCGACTACGGCTTCAAGATCTACCAGGTCAACGGCGACACCTACCTCAACAACTGCGTCCTGGCCGGCAACGGCAGCGGCATCGCCTGCTACGGCGGCGAGGGCGACAAGGGCTGGGTGCGGCCCACCCGCGTCCACGTCTTCAACAGCGCCTTCTACAAGAACGGCCGCGACTGGGAGTTCATCCAGATCCGCGAGCAGTACCAGAACCTGGAGGTCGAGGCCGACTACAACGCCTACTGGGGCTCAGGGGCGCTGACGGCCGCCTACTCGCCCGGGCCGGGCACCCTCTACTATCAGGGCGCCGGGATCGGGCAGGCCAATGGGGCGTGGGGCACCTTCAGCAACCAGCACCTGAAGCACACCTGCGACGCCCATAGCCTCTCGGAGGTTACGGCCGGCTTCAACGCCGGGACGGCCAACGCCGACGGGGGCGACTTCCGCCTGCAGTCAGGCTCCTCCCTCATCGACCGCGGCACCGAGCCGCTGTGGGGGCCCAACGGGGCGCCCGCCCGCGACTACTACCAGGACTCGGCCCCGGTCGGCCGCCGCGACATCGGCGTCTATGAGGCCGGGGGCGTGCAGCTGGAGCCCATCGACACGGCCACCGGGGAGTCTTCGACCGGCGGCGGCAGCGCCTCGACGCCGTCGGCGGGCACCAGCGGCAGCGGTGGCGGCGGCGGCTGCTTCATCGCCACGGCGGCCTACGGCAGCCCCATGGCCAGCCAGGTCGGCGTGCTCAGGAAGTTCCGGGACACCTGGCTGAGCCAAGTGGCCCCCGGCCGGGCCTTCGTGCAGTCCTACTACCGGCTGGGCCCGGCGGCCGCCAGCTACGTCGGCCCCCGCGATGGGCTGCGGGCAGCCGTGCGGCTCTCCCTCCAGCCCCTGCTGTGGGCCTGCGGCCTGCTGAGCCTGGGGCTGACCGGGGCACTCTCCCTGGCCGGCGTGGCCGCGCTTCTGCTGCTGGCGGCCTGGAGGGAGTGGAGGCCGGCCGCACAGGGGTGCGCGTCGCGCGAGATGTGAGGCGGCTAGGCTGAGCCAGCCAAGTCAGGTAGAGGAAACAGGACTGGCTCCGGGGTGTCGCCTGGCAAGGGCGGCATTCCGGAGCCAGCGTTCGTTGTCGCGTGGTGGGCACCAAGGCGTGCCCGCACAACGGCGCCGTGAGCGGTTAAACTGTTCGAGAGGGCCCCTGCTCCGCCAAAGGCAGCTCGACGTGGAACGTGCTGCCCTTCCCTACCTCGCTCTCGGCCCAGATGCGGCCATTGGGGCGCTGGGCGACCTGCTTGCTGATGTCACGCCGAGCCCCGAATACACCCCGTGCTGCGGGCCGGGCTTGTGGAACCTCTCGAAAATGCGCGGCAGGTGCTCCGGGGCGATGCCGATCCCCTCTTGCACCTCGACCAATACCGTGCCCTCCCGGCGGCCTATTCTCTTGACTGGAGTGGGGTGGGGGTGGAGGCTTTGAGGGGGCCGTGGGCACAACTTGGGCACAGCTAGCCAAGCGGTTCCCAGCAGGCTCACAAGGGGCATTCTGGCCAACCATCCCTTCTCTCATATGCAGGCCGAGCAGAGCGCTCAGGTAGCTCCCGGCACTCCCCGCGTGGCCGGTGAGCGCTCCCTGTGATAAGCCTACGGCACGTGGTCTGTTCTGAGGAGGGAGAGGTCAGTGGCAGCTCCAAGTGAAGTAGCCCCGGGCGGCGCAGAGGGGCCGTTCCAGGGGAGGGATGACTTCTGGCGGGTCAGCGCGCCGGAAATGATGCGCTCGCTGGGGACCCCGGAGGCGGGGCTGTCCGCTCGCGAGGCGGCCCGGCGCCTGCGTCAGGCGGGGCCCAACAGCGTGCGGGCCAGGAAGAAGGCCTCTGCCACGCTCTTATTCCTGGCGCAGTTCAAGAGCCCGATCATCCTGATGCTGGTCTTTGCCGCCCTCGTCTCCCTCTATTTCCAGAGCTACATCGATGCCTCGATCGTCCTATGCATCGTCTTCCTTTCGGGCCTGCTGGGCTTCTACCAGGAGTTCTCCGCCTCGGGGGCCCTGGAGAAGCTCCTCCAGGTGGTCAAGGTCACCACCACCGTGCTCCGGGAGGGGACAGAGACCGCGGTGCCCACCGAGGAGGTGGTGCCCGGGGATATGGTCATCCTCTCGGCCGGCAGCCTCATTCCCGCCGACTGCCTGCTGCTCGCGGCCGATGACCTCTACGTGGAGGAGGCCATCCTGTCGGGGGAAACGCTTCCCGTGCGCAAGGAACCGGGCGTGGTGGAGGCGGCCCAGCCTGGCGTGGCCCAGCTGACCAACGTCTTGTTCATGGGCACCCACGTGCGCTCGGGGAAGGCACGGGCGCTGGTGGTGCACACCGGCGCCTCGTCGCAGTTCGGCCGCATCGCCGAGCGACTGAAGCTCAGGCCCCCCCGCACGGAGTTCGAGGAGGGAGTCGCCCATTTCGGGTTCTTCCTGCTCGAGGTCACCCTGGTTCTGGTCCTGCTGATCTTCGCCTCCAACGTCTTCCTGAAGAGGCCTGTCCTCGACTCGCTTCTCTTCTCCCTGGCCCTGGCCGTGGGGCTGGCCCCGCAGTTGCTGCCGGCCATCATCACCATCAACCTGGCCAAGGGGGCCCGGGCCATGGCGCGGCGCAACGTCATCGTCAAGCGCCTGCCGGCGATCGAGAACTTCGGCAGCATGGAGATTCTGTGCACCGACAAGACCGGCACCCTGACCGAGGGCAGGGTGAGGCTCGAGGCCTACTACAACTGGCAGGGGCAGGCCGATGAAGGCGTCCTCCTCTATGCCTGCCTGAACTCCAGCCTGGAGACCGGGATCAAGAACCCCATCGACGAGGCCATTCTCGACTACCGCCAGCTCGACCTCTCGGGCTATCAGAAGGTCGATGAGATCCCTTATGACTTCTCCCGCAAGCGCCTGAGCATCGTCGCCAAGGACGCGAGCGGGGTGGTGACCCTGATCACCAAGGGCGCCTTCCCTTCCGTGATAAGTGCCTGCGACAGCCTGGAGGCGGCGGGCGCCCGGCTGCCCTTGGCGCCCCAGCGCGCCGCGCTCGAGGAGCTCCACCGCAGTTGGAGCGCTCAGGGGCTGCGGGTCCTCGGCCTGGCCTGTCGCCAGGTCGAGGAGCGGCCCAACTACGAGCCTGAAGACGAGGCCGGGATGAGCTTCCTGGGCTTTCTCCTCTTCCTCGACCCGCCGAAGGCCGACGCCCGCGAGACCCTCGAGAGGCTGCGCGGCCTGGGGATAGTCGTGAAAGTGGTCACCGGGGACAACCACCTGGTAGCGGGCTACGTGGCGCGGCAGGTGGGGCTGGCGGGCAGAATCCTCACCGGCCGGGAAATGGAAGGTATGCTGGACGCAGCCCTCATCCAGTCCGCCAAGGACATCGACATCTTCGCCGAGGTCGACCCCAACCAGAAGGAGCGGATAGTGCGGGCCTTGCGGAAGGCCGGCTACGTCACCGGCTTCATGGGCGACGGCATCAACGACGCCCCCGCCCTGCATGCCGCCGACGTCAGCATCTCGGTGCAGGACGCCGTCGATGTGGCCAAGGAGGCGGCCGACATCGTGCTCCTGGAGGGCGGCCTGGAGACCCTGGCCGAGGGGGTGATGGGTGGCCGACAGACCTTCGCCAACACCATGAAATATGTGTTCATGGCCACCAGCGCCAACTTCGGCAACATGTTCTCCGTGGCCGGCGCCTCCCTGTTCCTGCCGTTCCTGCCCATGGTGCCCAAGCAGATATTGCTCACCAACTTCCTGACCGACTTTCCCGAGCTGACCATTGCCACCGACAACGTCGACCCGGAGATGATGGAGAGGCCGCGGCGATGGGACATCCACTATATCCGCCGCTTCATGCTCCACTTCGGGCTCCTTAGCTCCGTATTCGACTACGCCACCTTCGGCGTGCTGCTCTTGGTCCTGCGGGCCGACCCCGCCCTTTTCCGGACCGGTTGGTTCGTGGAGTCGGTCCTCTCGGCCTCGTTCGTGGTGCTGGTCATCCGCACGCGCCGTCCGTTTTTCCAGAGCCGGCCGAGCCCCTACCTGGCCCTGGCCACCGTGCTGGTAGCCGCGGTCGTGGTCGTCCTGCCCTATACGGGCCCCCTGGCGGCCGTCTTTGGCTTACGACCGCTGCCTGCCTTCTTCTGGCTGAGCATGGTGGGGATACTGCTGGCCTACGGGGTGGTGGCAGAAGGCTTGAAGAGGCGCTTCTACCGGCCGGCCAAGGCCGAGGAAATGCTGCCTTCGCTCCGGCCAATTGGGTAGCAGGAGATCTGGCTTACGCCTCGGGAATCGGCTTCACTTGGCGCCCGACAACTTGCCCGGTGTCCCTGGTTGTTAGCCGGCCCGAGCACTGTTAGGGCTTCGAAGAGGCCGAGGGCGCAAGTCTATGCGCGCCTCGCCCCAGGGGCGCGCAGTGGCCGAGGCCGGGCGAGCAATGCATCCTTGCCGCATGAAATGCAAGATTGCAGGTCCTGTGAATCGCCCCCGCATTCTGGGGGCCTATCCGTGCCTGCGATGGCCTCAGGTCTTTACCCTTTTCCCGGCTCCTGCCAGCACCAAAATTCCAGGCTCCATGGCTGCCGGACTCTCTGAGTGCTCCCCTCTCCCGGGTTCTATCGATTGCGCCGAGGCGGAGAAGCCCAGAGCCTCACGTTGCCCGCTAAGCCGGAACATTCTTTGACAAAGAATACCGCTGAGATTAGCATCGGTTGGCGTTGTGAGTTGAGGTGTCTGGCAGTTGGAGTAGGAGGGCGAAGGCGGCGATGAGTCTAATGCCTCGAGGGGCGGCGCCGGTAGTAGGATAGACCGTGCAATTGAGTCGGGGGCACGGTGCACCCTCTCATACAGCGGAGACTCAGCGGAGACTAGCCGGGTACCTGTTCGACATCGCTGAAGCGGTCGCGCTCTTGCGAGCCTGGCCTGCTTAAGCCCTGCTTCGACAATCTTCGCCCATGGCCCCTGGCAAGGGCCGGTGCTTTGAACATCAGAGGAGAGAAAGATTGGCCGTCTCTAACAAGCAAAGAGTCTTTGTCATCGGACATAAGAACCCCGACACTGACTCGGTCTGCTCGGCAATTGCCTATTCCTACTTCAAGAATATGCTCGACAAGGAACGCCTCTACATACCCGCCCGGGCTGGGGAGCTGAACGAGGAAACCAGGTTCGTCCTGGAGCGATTCGGGGTGCCCGCGCCCCTCTCCCTGGAGAGCCTGGTGGCCACGGTGAGCGACATGGAGCTGAGCAGGCCCATATCGGTCTTCCCTGATGACTCCATTTACAAGCTGGCCCTGCTGGTCAAGGACCACAACCTTCACACCGTGCCCGTGATAGACTCCAGCCGCCGCCTGGTGGGGGTGGTCGGAGTAAAGGACATTGCCAACCACTATGCGGCCA
>Ga0315282_10006187_pt1 | contig 20122 bp, 17 predicted proteins | sample YL17G07_20_MG_FD_203693 | JGI IMG/M metagenome (GOLD analysis project Ga0315282, IMG submission 203693) | Sediment microbial communities from Yellowstone Lake, YNP, Wyoming, USA - YL17G07_20 | ecosystem: Environmental > Aquatic > Freshwater > Lake > Sediment | place: USA: Wyoming | collected... | reverse complement strand
CAGGCCGGACAGAACCTCAAGGCCGCGGAATTGTTCGAGAAGGTCTGGAAGCAAAGCAAGGAAGACTTGAGCAAGGACCGGTCCGAGGCGGCGCGCAGGAAATTGGACGAGCTGGCCAAGCGCTCGGCCTATTTTTACAAGCAGGCGGACGAGCTTAACAAGTCCGCAGCGGTGCTGGAGCTGGCCGGACAGAAAAAATTTGCCGCGGACCTCTACCTCCTGGCCGGAGACAAGAGCAAGGCTGCGGAACTCTTGAACCAAATCGGGGCCGCGACCAAGGCCGCGGAGCTTTTCGAGCAGGCCGGAGAAATCTCGAAGGCCGCGGAGATACGCGCGGGATATTTCATGAAGCAGAACAACCTGGTGGAGGCGGCCAAGCAGTATGAAATCGCCGGGGACCTCTTCACCGCCGCGGACCTCTACCTTCGCCTGGGCGAGGATAAAAAGGCCGCGGACCTCTACCTCCAGGGCGGAGACTCCAAGACCGCGGCTGAAATCTATTTCAAGGCCGGAGACCACAAGAACGCGGCAGCCGCTTACGAGAGCAGCGGCAATCTGGAAATGGCCATGGAGGTCTACCGCCAGACCAACAACCAGGAAAAACTGTCCGAGCTTTACGAAAAAGCCCGAGAATACTATGAGGCCGCGCAAATGTATTTCAAGTCCGGCAAGACCGAAAAGGCGCTCTCGGCCTTGAGCCAGGTCACGGAAAATTCCCAGGACTTCCTGCCCGCGCTCGAGCTTAGCGGAGACATCTATCTGCAACTGGGAAGATACGACCAGGCCCTGGCCTGCTACCGGAGGCTGGCTTCGAAAAAACCCTTCAACGCGGAAAACATCGAGCTCTACTATAAAATCGGGGACATCTACGACCGCGCCGGACAGGCGGCCTATGCCATGAATATCTACCAGCGCATTTTTCAGCTGGCGCCGCATTTCGCGGATGTCACGCTCAAGATGCAGGCGATCAGCCAGAGGATGAGTTTGCGCGCTGCTCCGGGCATGGAGGCCACCCAGGCCGGCCAGGGCGCCATGGGCCAGGCCGGAGCCTTCCGCTACCAGGTGGTCAAGGAGCTGGGAAGGGGAGGCATGGGCGTGGTCTACCTGGCCAAGGATGTCACGCTGGGCCGGCAGGTCGCTTACAAGGTCCTTCCCCAGGAAATGAAAAAATATCCGGAGATCGTGGCCAACTTCATAAGAGAGGCCAAGAACCTCGCCCAGCTCAACCATCCCTACATCGTCTCCATCTATGACGCCGGGGAATACATGGGCAGCTATTACATCGTCATGGAATATGTGGAAGGCGAGGACCTGAAAAGCCTGATCAGCCGAGGAACTTCCCGCGTGCCGCTCCGCATCGGCATCGAAATTTTCAAGCAGCTCGCCCAGGCCCTGGATTACGCGCATTCCAAAAAGGTGGTGCACCGCGACATCAAGCCGTCCAATATCATGTGGACCGAGAACCAGGCCATCAAGGTCATGGACTTCGGCCTGGCCGCCCTGCTCGAAGAGGTCAAAACCGGAAGAACCCTCGTGAGCGGAACGCCGCTTTATATGTCCCCGGAGCAGTGCCTGGCCAAGCCGCTGGACAACCGCACGGACATCTATTCCGCAGGCGTCACCATGTATGAGCTTTTCACAGGAACCGCTCCGTTCAGCGAGGGCGACATCAGCTACCAGCAGATTCACACTCCGCCCCGGCCGATGAAGGAAAAAAATCCATCCCTCCCGGATGAATTGAACCGCATCATCCTCAAATGCTTGAGCAAAGACCCGGAGCAAAGATACCAGAACGGAAGGGAACTATACCTGGACTTGAAGGCGGTTGAAGGATAGAAATCGCAGTCCCATGAGGCCGGGACCGCTCGCACAATTTTTTTGAAATTGGAGACTGAAATTTGAGCTTCAGCGCCCAGCGCTGACAAGAGGTGGGTGATGATTTTCAAATACCTGGAAGCCGGCCCCCTGCTCACCAACTGCTACATCATCGGCGACGAGAAGACCAGGGAAGCGGTGGTCATTGACCCGGGCGGGGATGTTGGGAATATCCTGGAGGCGCTGGCCGAGGACCAGCTTAAGTGCAAGATGATCATCAACACCCACGCGCATTTTGACCACATCGGCGCGAACAAGGCCCTGGCCGAGGCCACCGGCGCCGGCATCTACATTCATCCCCTGGAAAAGGACCTGCTCATGGCCATGAGCTCCATGGCCATGCATTTCGGAACCGAGGTTGAGCAGTCGCCTCCGGCCAAGGGTTTTCTCAACGAGGGCGATCTGGTCAAGGTCGGAAGCATCGAGCTGGAAGTCCTGCACACGCCCGGGCACTCGCCGGGAAGCATCACGCTCAAAGTCAAGGGCGAAAACCTCGCCATCGTGGGCGATGTCCTGTTCCAGTTCAGCGTGGGCCGCACTGATTTCCCGGGCGGAAATCACCACCAGCTCATCAAAAGCATCAAGACCAAACTCTTCCCGCTCGGAGACAACTGCGAGATTTATTCCGGCCACGGCCCCCCCACCACCATCAAGCAGGAAAAAAAATACAACCCCTTTTTGCAGGAAGGGGCGGACTTGGAGTAAAATAAAAATATGCCGATTCTCAAGAACAAAGGCATCCTGCTCGGAATCTGCGGCGGCATCGCGGCCTACAAGGCCTGCGAACTGGTCAGGCTCTTGAGCAAGGCCGGCGCCAAGGTCCAGGTGGTCATGACTGAAAACGCGGCCCGCTTCGTGAACCCGCTCTCGTTTGAAACCCTGTCCCAGCGGCCGGTCTACAGCTCCCTGTTCGAAAAAGGCATCAGCCCGCTCATCCACATTGAGCTTGCGGACAAGGCCGAGCTGCTGGTGGTCGCGCCGGCAACCGCCAACATCATCGGCAAAATGGCCAACGGCATCGCCGACGACCTGCTCTCAACCCTTTACCTCGCGACCAAGGCCAAGGCCCTGGTCTGCCCGGCCATGAATGTCAATATGTACGGCCATCCTGCGGTGCAGGAAAACCTGGCCGCGCTCCGCAAAAGAGGGGTCAAGGTTCTGGAGCCTGCGGAAGGCGGGCTGGCCTGCGGATGGGAAGGCAAAGGAAGGCTGCCCGAGCCGGACATTATCCTCGAAGCCTGCGAATACGCGCTTGCGCCCAAGGACCTGGTCGGTAAAAAATTCATGATCACGGCCGGCCCCACCCGCGAGGCCCTGGACCCGGTCAGGTTCATCTCCAACCGCTCTTCCGGCAAGATGGGGTTCGCGCTCGCCCGCGCAGCCCGGGCCAGGGGCGGGGAAGTCGTTCTTATCTCCGGACCCAGCGCGCTGCGGCCGCCCATGGAGGTCAAGCTGGTGAAAGTGGAAAGCGCCGAGGATATGAAAAAAGCCGTGGACCATTATTACAAGGACGCGGATGTCTTAATCAAGGCCGCGGCGGTTTCGGATTTTCGGCCCGCGGCAAAGGCCGGGTCCAAAATCAAAAAGGAACAAGCGGAGCTGATGATTGAGCTGGAAAAAACCCCGGACATCGTTATGGGGCTGGGCAAGAAAAAAACCAGGAACCAGATCCTGGTCGGGTTCGCCGCGGAAACCGAGGACCTGGTCAAAAACGCCTCCAAGAAATTGAAGGAAAAAAATCTCGATATGATTGTGGCCAATGATATCAGCAAGAAGGGCGCCGGCTTTGATGTGGACACCAACATCGCCACCATCCTGCCTCGAAAAGGCCGCGCTGAATACCTCCCGCAAATGACCAAACTGGAACTTTCCTATAAAATCCTCGACAAGGTCAAGAACCTGCTCGGCTGATTGGCGCCATCGGCAGAGTGGCAATCGGCTCCGGCTTCAAAGCCCAAGCGAGGGGAGAGCAAGCCCGCGCGAAAATTTATTCGGCCGGCGCTTTTTTCCCCTTGTTGAAATAGCGCTGCCGGAGGTATTCGACCAAGGTGGGCAGGACCGAGACGAAAATTATGCCCAGGAGGACGATGGTGAAATTTCTCTTGACCACCGGGATGCTCCCGAAAAAGAATCCGCTGAAGATGCAGACCGTGACCCACATCACCCCGCCGATCACATTGTAGCTCAAGAACCTGGGGTAAGTCATGCTGCCCACGCCGGCGACAAAGGGCGCAAAGGTGCGCACGATGGGCACGAACCGCGCGATGATGATGGTCTTGCCGCCGTAGCGCTCAAAAAACTCGTGGGTCTGGTCCAGGTATTTCTTGCGCAAAAACCAGGTGTCCATGGTGAAGGCGCGCGGGCCGATGATATGCCCGACCCAGTAGTTCACGGTGTCGCCCAGGACCGCGGCCGCGCAGATAAGCCCCCAGAGCAGCCAGACCTTGAGGTCGCCGAGCGCCGCGAAAGTTCCGGCCGTGAACAGGAGCGAATCGCCCGGGAGAATCGGCGTCACCACCAGGCCGGTCTCGCAGAAAACAATCACGAAGAGCAGGCCGTAGATGTGTGAGCCGTAGGTCTGAATCGCCTGTCCCAGATGCACATCCAGGTGCAAGAAAAAGTCCATAAAATTCTTCACCAGCTCAAGCATCGCGTATCCCCGTATTCTGGCCGATTTTGCCGGACTGTCAAAAGCGCTGAAGTTTTGCAATTCGGTTGGGCGGTGTTAGATTTTAAAGGATGAGGCGCAAGTGATGGAATCCAAGGAATCCCGGCCTGGAGCCGTGGGCCTGGAGAATTTCAAGCTGAAAGAGCTGCAGGACAAGGTGGATGCGCTCGGCCGGGAAATAGAGCGGGGGGTCAGCCTGGAGGATTTTTTCGCGCAGGAAAAAATCCTGAAGGATTTTGCCGCCAAGCGCTTCCCGGACAAGGTCGAACTCTACGGCCTGATTTACCGCTCGCGCTTCAAACGCCTGTGGGAACAGTTTCGGAACCTGAAGATTGAATTCAAGGAGGAGTGAACTTGGCGAAGAAAGCAAGCCTGCAAGAGCTGGTGGGGTTGATGCGCAGACTGCGCGGAGCCGGCGGCTGTCCGTGGGACAAGAAGCAAACCCCGGAAACGCTCAAGACCTACATTATAGAGGAAGCCTATGAGTTGGTGGACGCGATTGAGAGCGGTCTTCCGGAAAGAATCTGCGACGAGCTTGGGGACCTCCTGTTTCAAATCGTCTTCCAGGCGCAGATTTTTGCCGAGCGCGGTCTGTTTGACCTGGCCGAGGTCATTGAGCGCGTGCATCAGAAAATGACCATCCGGCATCCGCATGTGTTCGGCGACAAGCGGGTATCGACCGCGGAGCAGGTCAAGCGGCAGTGGGTTTCAATCAAGAAGCAAACCAAGCCCGCAAGCTCGGTTCTGGGCGAGGCGCCGAAGAGCCTGCCCTCGCTCCTGCGCGCGCGAAGGATAACGGACAACGCCGCGCAGGTGGGGTTTGACTGGGAAAAAACCGAGCAGGTGATGGACAAGGTGAAGGAGGAGTTGAGGGAACTGGAGAAAGCGGTCAAGTCCCGGCGCCGGAAGGCCCGGGAGCACGAGCTGGGCGACCTGCTTTTTGCCCTGGTCAATCTTTCAAGGTTTTTGAGGCTCAATCCCGAGGACTCGCTCCAAAAAGCCACTGCCCGCTTTGAAGGCCGCTTCCATTTCCTTGAGGCCGAGGCGCAAAAGCAGGGGTCGGACTTGAGGAAGATGACGCTCGCGGAAATGGACCTGCTCTGGGAAAAAGCCAAGAGCTCGGGCACATAATTTTCGAGCCGGGCTCCGGGTTGCGGTCGATCTGCGCTTACTCGCTCCAGGTTTTGGTCATATCCTGCATGATGAGCAGGGCGAGGTTGCGGGCGCTGTTTTCCACATCCAGCACCTTCACTTTTTTCTTGGCGGTCCTGCCGGTCTTCGGATTCACCACCACATTTTTAGTCGCTTCCTTGACCAGGCCCTCGTACACCGTGTGCGCGACGAGCTCCCCGCTTTTCAAGTCTTTGGCATCGGCCTTGAAAATGAATCCGCTGGCTGAATTCATCTCCTGGGCAATCAGAATCTCTATATAGACATCCGCGTATTTATTGAGCGCATTCATCTCTATGGCCATGCGGTCAACTTCCTGGATGGACTTGCCCTTCATCTCCTCCAGGCCGGTCTGGCGGATGATGGTGGCGCGGTCAACCACCTTGGCCTTCACCGCCAAAAACGGCTCCACAAACGCGTTCTGGAATTTCCACATCACGCCCTCGGAAAAGATGGCCTCGCGCTCCTTTTCCGGAAGGTCCGACCGAATCTCCACGGTTTCCATCTTCATGGCCATGGCTGCGGAGTCCGAGGAACCGGTTTCATAATTCGGTTCCGCTTGCTTCATAGCCTGCGCAACCTTTTGCTTGCTCATCTCCTGGGCCGACTCCGGAGCCGGGGTTGCTTCAGCCTTGGCCTCTTCAGGCTTAGCCTCCGCGGGTGGAGCCGGTTCCGGCTTGGCTTGAGCTGGCGCAGTCGCGGCCGGCTGAACCGGCTCGGATTTTTTTTCCTCTTGGGCCGCGGGTTCTGTCTCCAGCTCTTTTGGCTCTGCGCTTGCCCCGCTGGTTTCAGTTTTTTTGGCTTCGTCGGGTTTGGGCTGCTCGGGTTTGGCGGCCTCGGCTTTATTTTCTTCAGGCTTGGCCTGGACTGCTTCGGTCTGCTTGCCAGGCTCCGGCTTTTTCTCTTCCTTGGCCGCAGTCTCGGTCTTGGCCGCTTCCGGCTTCTTTTCCTGGCTGTCCGCTTCCGGCTTCTTGGCTTCTTCGGGTTTGGCCTCCTTCAAGACAGCAGCTTCGCTCTTGCTTTCCGCAGGCTTTGCTTCCGAAGGCTTGCTTCCCTTCGACTCGCCGGCCGCCGGCTTGGAGTCCAGGCTTTCCGCATTTCCCTTTTCTTCAGCAGCCGGCTTGGTTTCGGCTTTGGCTTCCGGTCCTGACCCAACCTTTTCCGGCTCCGCCGGCTTGGCTTCTTCCGTCTTGGCCGGCTCCGCAACTTTCACTCCCTGGTCTTCGGGCTTGGCGGATTCCTCGGTCGGCAGGAGGTTCCTGGAGCTGACTTCGCCGCCTTGCCCCGTCTTTTCCTTGGGGCTGGTCTTGACTTTGCCGGTTATCTCCGCGGCCATCTTGGATGACACTTTGTATTCCGAGACTTCCTCGCTCAACTCCCGGTTCACGGCGATAGTCAGGCGGGGCTTGTTTTTGGAGGCATAGGCCTTGGTGAATTCCTCAATGATTTTTTTCTCGTTGATCTTCCTGGAATCTTCTTTCGGATAGGAATTAAGACCATGCGTCAAGAGCACGGCCCCCAAAACCAGATAGCCAAGATGCTTAACTCTCTCTTTCATCTGCATGGCTCCTGAAAAGTATTTTTCGGCAAAGGCCTTGGCGATTGCAAGATATTATATCGGCTTGTTCAATCTTTTGCAACTGCGATGGCGCTGAAGGTCAAATAGTCGGTGCCGGACATATTTCCATACCCTGGCCGGCATCACGGGGCAAAAAAAGGGGAGCATCACGCTCCCCCTTTTCTGACCCCGGTTTTATGCGGGGGTCAGTGCACCTCAACTTTGATATGCTTTTCGGCTGCTTTTCCGGTTCTGGGAAGCTTGATTTCCAGAAGCCCGTTCTTGTACACGGCCTCGATATGCTCGCCGTCAACATCATCCGGCAATTTAAAGCTCCTGCGGAATTCGCCGCTGCTCCGCTCGCGGTGAATCAGGGTCTCATCCTTTTGCTCCGGCTCCGGATATTTCCCGCTGATGGTCAGGACCTGGTTGTTGACCTCCAGGTCAAAATCCTTCTCGGTCAGGCCCGGAAGTTCAACCTTCATGGTGAAATGGTCCTGTCCCCGAATCACATCCAGATTCGGGAAGCAGCCGCAGCTTTCCGGAGAGATATACCAGTCAAACGCAGGAGTCCATCCCGATTCACGATACAGGCCGCTGAATTCCTCCCAGAATCTTTCAAAATCCCTGCCCAGTCCCCTTATTGATAGAGCATCCATTGTCGTGTGCCTCCTTTCTACAATCTCGGCGCTTTTGGCTCATGGCCTTTAATTCTCAACGCCTGTTATTTAGATAATCATCGAGATGAGCCTTGTCAAGCCCCTGGCTAATGCCTGAATGTCGTTATAACTTCTTGATTTTTAATTATAATATGCCGGGAAGGTCTTGCCTCTAAAAACCCTTGACTCTTGAAGGTGAAGAACCTGACCATGGTCACGCGGGCGCCGAAGTTTTTTTAACACATAGACCACCCGGCAGGGCATTTGACCCGGGTTGCCGGTTGATGCTAATTTTGTTGGCAGAAAATGAGAGGTGATGCGGTGCATAGAAGAATAATCTTCGCGGTCATTTGTGGAGCATTTTTATTTATTATTTTTGCCAAGGGCCTGCAAAGTGCACAGCCGGAAGTGTCCGGAGAAGAGATTTACGGCTGGGCCAAGGCCCAGACCGAGTTTGGGCCGAGGCGGCCCGGCACCGATGGTATCTCCAGGTCGCGCGAGCATATTATCGGTCTGCTCAAGGCTTGGGGATATGAGGTGAGCACCGAGGCGATCAGCTTTACGCAGTATTATCCCCGGGAATGGAGGCTGGAGCTGGTTCGTCCGGAGCAGCGCATCGTTTCGTGTTATCCGCTCTGGCACAGCGGCTCAACCGGTCCGGAAGGCGTGGAGGCGGACCTGGTTTATATCCATAAAGGCGGCGCGCGGAGCTTTGCCAAAAAAGATGTAGCGGGAAAGGTTGTCCTGGCAAGCCGGGGCCACCGCTTCATCAACCTGCTGCCGACCGGCTCCTTTTATCATTCCTATGAATTATCCCAGGAAAAGCAGGCGGCTGGCTATCTAAGTTTTTTCACCAACACGCCGGACAACGCCTACCAGATGATTGATGTCGGCTCGGCCGCAAACAAGTCAGGACTGGCTTTTAATACGCTTCCGGGCTTGAGCATCGGAAAAGAGGATGCAGTCTATTTAAGAAGATTGCTTGCGAAAGACGCGGTGCGGGTGCGGATGTATTTGCAGGGCGATTCCCGGCAGACCGAGACCTACACCATCATCGCCCTGCTGCCGGGCAGAACCAGCGAGCTCATCATGGTGGACACCCATTACTGCAGCACTTTCACCGGCGCGGTTGACAATGCCACCGGCGTCGCCTCCGCCCTGGCTCTGGCCAGGTATTTTTCCTTGAAGCCCGCGCGCGAGCGTGAAAAAGACCTGCTCTTCGTCTTTTACGGCAGCCACGAATTTGTGGACTGCAACCTGGGAGCGGAACTGCTCTACCGGAATCATCCGGAGCTGGCCTCCAAAATCTTGCTGGACATCGGCCTGGACCATATGGCGGCTTACCCGTGGAAAGAATATTTCGGACACATGACCAGGATCCATCCTTTAACCCCGCTGCCCGGAATGGACCAGCCGCGCGGGGTATTTATCTCGGAAACTCCCGTGCTCTATGAAACTGTAATTCCCTCTCTATTAAACTATCGACTGGTCCCCTCCTTTGTCTTTCCCATGGCCTTGTTCAATACCGGCAAGTCTTCCAGCCAGAAAAACCCGAGCCAGGCTGAAGCTGCCATGTCGGAAAAGGATTCGCTCCTCGCCTATTGCGCATGCGAGACCGCGGTGAGCTACGAAAAGGGTATCGCCGCTCTGCGCATGCTTCAATGTCCGCTCTGGTGGCACACGCCGATGGACACTATGGATAAATTCTCTCCGGAACAGCTCAAGCGGGTGGTTGACGCCCATATCCTGATTTTGGAAAAGCTTGACCGAATTCCGGCTGACCAATTCCGGAAAAACACCCCCTGATTTTGACCGGCAATTAAGAGTCGCGGCCTTCAGAGGTCAGAGCTTTGCTTATTTCTTAACGCGCCGAAGCTTAAAGGAATTTATTTCCGGGTTTGGCCGATGATTTTTTTGACCCATTCAATTTCTTCCTTGAGCCCAAGCTCAACCGAGCCTTGCGGAGCATAGCCGAGTTGCTTCCGGGCCTTTTGGGTGTCGGCCAGGGTTTCCTGGACATCTCCTTTTTGGGGAGCGAGATATTTTATCTCCGCGCTTTTGCCGCAAAGCTCAAAAATCATCTTGACGGTATCCATCAATCTGGTCTGATGGCCTCCGCCTAAGTTGTAAGCCTCTCCTACCGCTCCCTTGTCCATCGCAGCTGTGGCGCCCTCAATGATGTCCCGGATGTAGGTATAGTCGCGGGTCTGGGTGCCGTCGCCGTAAATCGGGATTGGCTCCCCGCAAAGCGTGGCGCGGATGAATTTGTGGAAAGCCATATCCGGCCGCTGGCGGGCGCCGAACACGGTGAAGAACCTGACCATGGTGATGCGGGTTCCGAAATTTTTGTAGTATAGATAACAAAGCGATTCGCAGGCCAGCTTGGTCACGCCGTAGGGCGAGAAGGGCCGCTTGGCCGCGGCTTCCGGCGTGGGGTAGCGGTCGGTGTCGCCATAGACCGAGCTGGTGGACGCGAACACCATTTTCAGTTCCGGGAAATCGAGCATGGCTTCCAGGAGCCGCTGGCTGACCTTGATGTTGTTTTCCAAATAATGGTCAAAATCTTTTCCCCAACTGGCGCGGACCCCGGCTTGGGCCGAGAGGTGGAAAATCCTGTTCACGCGCTGAAGCAGGGGCTTAAGCTCGAGTTCGCGGAGGTCAGCGCGAATGAACTCGAAATTTTTGGACTCGGAAAGTTTTTCCAGGTTGTTTTCCTTGATATAGCGCGGGTAAAAATCCGTGAAGCAGTCTATGCCGACCACCTTCTCGCCCTGGGCGATGAGTCTTTCCGCCAGGTGCGAGCCGATGAATCCTGCCACGCCGGTCACCAGGTATTTCAATTTTCACTCCTTTATTGGGCAAACAGCTTAAGGATTTTTTTCGCGCTCGGTTTTTTGACCACTCCCTTTTCCGTGATGAGCGCGGTAATCAGCCTGGCGGGCGAGACATCAAAGGCCGGGTTCAGGCAGCGGACTCCCCGGGGCGCAACGGTCCTGCCCGCGAATTCGAAGACCTCGCGGGCGCTGCGCTGTTCCATGGGAATGTCTTTCCCGCTCCGACAGTTGAGGTCTATGGTTGAGAGCGGGGCCGCGACATAAAACGGTATCTTGTGATAGGCCGCAAGCACCGCGAGCGCGTAAGTGCCGACCTTGTTGGCCGTGTCCCCGTTCCTGGCAATGCGGTCCGCGCCCACAATTATCTTGTCCACCTTGCCCTGCTTCAGCATGGCTCCGGCCATGCTGTCGCAGATGAGCGTGACCGGGATTTTATCCCGGGCCAGTTCCCAGGCGGTGAGCCTGGCGCCCTGGAGAAACGGCCTGGTCTCGTCCGCAAGCACCTCCAGCTTTTTGCCCTGCCTTCTTGCCGAGCGAATCACTCCGAGCGCGGTGCCGTGCCCGCCGGTGGCGAGCGCGCCGGCATTGCAATGGGTGAGGATGGTGTCCCCGTTTTGAATAAGCTCGGCGCCATTTTTGCCGAGCTTGCGGTTATTGGCGATGTCCTCCTCCAGAATTTCCCGGGCCTCGCGCAAAAGATGGCGAGCGCGGGCCTGGGCGGAGATTCCGAGCAGGGCGCTGGCCTTTTTTTCCATCCGCGCGACAGCCCAGGCCAGGTTGACCGCGGTGGGCCGGGTCTGGGCAACTCTTTGGCCGGCCCGCTTGAATTTTTTCCACCACAGCTCCGGGCTTTTGACCCGCACAAGCTCTTGAGCCGCAAGCGCCATGCCGAACGCGGCTGCAATGCCTATGGCCGGTGCCCCGCGAATCGTCAGATCCTTGATGGCCCTGGCCACCTGGAGGCTGGTTTGGAGATGGAGATAAATTTCCTTTTGCGGCAAGGCCCGCTGGTCAAGCATGACCACCTTGCCGGCCTGGAAATATATGGTCCGGAAACTCATTCGCTCCAGGATTTGACCAGCGAGAACCCGGCAAACCTGGCCGCGCTCCCCAGCTCTTCCTCAATCCGCAAAAGCTGGTTGTACTTCGCGATGCGCTCGGACCGGCTCGCGGACCCGGTCTTGAGCATGCCGCAGCCGGCCGCCACCGCCAGGTCCGCGATAAAGGTGTCCTCGGTCTCGCCGCTGCGATGGCTGATGACCGCGCTGTATCCGGCCTTGCCGGCCAGCTCAATGGCTGCCATGGTCTCGGTCAGCGTGCCAATCTGGTTAAGCTTAATCAGGATGGAATTGGCCACGGCTTTATCGATGCCCTCGGTCAGGCGCTCGATGTTGGTCACAAAAAGGTCGTCGCCCACCAGCTGGATTTTGTGGCCCAGCCGCTCGGTCATTATCTTCCATCCTTCCCAATCGTCCTGGGCCAGGCCGTCCTCAATGCTGATGAGCGGAAAGCTGGCCGCCAGCTTTTCGTAATAGTCAACCATCTGCTCGCTGGTGAGGGCCTTGCCTTCGGCCTCCAGCCGGTAGCGGTTATGCTCGAAGAATTCAGACGCAGCCGGGTCCAGGGCGATAGCCACATCCCTTCCGGGCTTGAAGCCGGCATCCTCAATCGCGCTCACCAGAAAGCTGAGCGGCTCGCGGTTGGATTTCATATTGGGCGCAAATCCGCCCTCGTCTCCCACCGCGGTGGCCAGCCCCTTGGACTTGAGCGCGGACTTGAGGCTGTGGAACACTTCCGCGCCCCACTGCAAAGCCTGGGCAAAAGTTTTGGCGCCTCCGGGCACAATCATATATTCCTGGAAGTCCACATCGTTGTCCGCGTGCTGGCCGCCGTTGAGCACATTCATCATGGGCGCGGGCAGGATGCGCGCGAACCTTCCGCCCAGGTAATGGTAAAGGGGCAGCTCGTAAAATGCCGCGCTGGCGCGGGCGCAGGCCATGGACACTCCGAGCATGGCGTTGGCGCCGAGCTTGGATTTGTTCTTGGTGCCGTCCAGGTCAATCATCACCCGGTCGATTTCCGCCTGCTGGTCCGCGGGCAGGCCGATGAGTTTTTTCGCGATGGCGCTGTTGACATTCTTGACCGCCTGAAGCACGCCCTTGCCCTGGTAGCGCCTGGGGTCGCGGTCGCGCAGCTCCAGCGCCTCGTGCTCCCCGGTGCTGGCTCCGCTCGGCACCGCGGCGCGCCCGGAAACGCCGACCTCCAGTTTAACCTCAACCTCCACCGTGGGATTGCCGCGCGAATCCAGGATTTCCCTCGCGCGAATCTCGTCAATCTTGGTCATTGCTTCCCCTCCTCGCTTCCCGGCTCAAAGTCTTGAGTGATGATAGCTTGCATCGCTCTTTCTGCAATCAACTCCAATCCGGCGCGGTTGGGATGGATGACATCCCTGTCCGGCCGGTCAAAGAAATTTTTAACACCGCGTTCCCGGAAAATCAAATCCAGGTCCAGGAGCGGGGCGTTAAGCCGGGAGGCCTGCTCGCGCGCGGCCTGGTTGTATGCCTGGCGCAGCTTGTTGAGGTCAGCCGCGTGGCGCGCGAATCCGAGGTATTCGAAAAAGTCCGGGAGCGGCGCCAGGCCGAACCCGGAGGGCGCAGTGGCGAGAATCGGGGTTGCGCCGAATTCGCGGCAGGCTCGGACCACGGACGCGAGGTTTTGGGCATACTCATCCGGGGGAACTCGGAACTTGGACGGCGCGCTCCGGGAAAATTGCGAGTGCGTCGCGGCAGCCAGCTTGTTGAGCAACTGATAAATTCGCAGGCGCGCAAGCGCGTCGCGCAAATTCATCAGCGGGACATTTCCGGGCACTTTTTGTTCCCGGTCGGAAAATCCGTGCGCGAGCCACAGATCGTTCCAGCCGTAAAAAATTACCACGATGTCCGGATGGTAATCTTTAAGGACTTCCTGCAAAAGATTCCTGCCCTGCCAGCTGGAATAACCGGGAACGCCGAAATTATAGACCTGGAATTTTCCCGGCTCTTTCCGGTCAAGCATGGCCTGGAGCATCTCCGGGTAGGCGCCTTCTGCGGTGCCGAAGGTCACGGAATCGCCCAGGCAGGCGATGCGGACGAGATTGGCGGGCCTGGTTTGGACAAAGTCCCGGCCCCGGAATCCCTGTTGGTTGAGCGGGCCGAACCCGAGCTTGAAATCATATCCCGGCTTCATCCTGAAAAGCAGCTTGGGGTCAAGCTCGAACACCTGGTGCAACTCGGCCTTGGCCGGATAGCCGAATTCCATGTAGCTCAAGGAGCGCTGGAAATGGAAATGAGCAAGATGGAGCAGAATTTCCGCGCCGAGAAAAAATCCCCCAACCGCCAGCGCGGCGAAAAATATCTGCCGGGATTTTGGCGCGCTCATTTTGGGCAACGGCTCTGGAACTCTTGAAAAGCCGCGCTCTCGGCAATGACCTGTTCCAGCCGGTCGGCGATGATTTGGTGTCCCTGCTGGTTGGGATGGCCGTTGTCAACCATCAGCAGGCTCCAGGGAGATTGCTTGAGACCCGGATTTTCGCTGCCGGAAAGCACGCCGGGAATATAGTCGTTGAAGAGTGCGCGAAGGTCAACAAGCTTGGCGCCGGTTTCAAGAGCGGCCTGCTCATTGAGCTTGAGCGCATCCCACTCCTGCCAGGAGGGGGGAAGAGGGGCGCCGGATTTTTGCGCCAGTTCCTTCAGACCATCCAGAGCCGGGTCCGGGGACAGGCTCGGGAAATCGTTATTGAGAATCACGACTTGGCAGTTGAGCCGCTTGCACTCATCGGCGATGGCTTTGAGGTTAGCCGGATATTCCTGCTCGCTCACCTTGCGCTTGAGCTTGGGCAAATAGGTTTTCGGGTCCAGGCTCAACCCCTGGCGCCTGCGTTCCAGATAAACGACGCCGGACTTGAGCAGCTTGTAGACCTGGCTGTGGCGCAGAAGCAGGTCCGCGCTATCGGGCTTCCAGGTGCCTGCCGCCTGATGCTCCTGGTCGGAAAGCAGGGCCGGGTACCGGTCGTTTTGACCGAAGCCGATAATAACCGAGTCCGGCTTTAGTTTTTGAGCAAATCTGAAGAACAACTGTTTGCCCTGGAAAGATGTGTAACCGGTTACGCCCAAGTTCAGGACTTCTATGTCGCAGTTCGGCCATTTTTTTTTGAAAAGCGCCTGGAGCTGGCTCGGATAAGTCTCGTCATCCGCGGCGCTCCAGCCGAAGGTCACGGAATCCCCGAGACAGACGATGCGGAAGCTTCCGGGCCGCTTTGGCATCTGGAAATCCTGTCCGCGGAACCCGAAATTATTTATCCGCACCGGCTTGAGGTAGACTCCCCTGGCCTTGAGCGTCTGGTTGGGCTTGAATTTCCAGAAAAGGTTCTGGTCGAACTCAACCGTGTTGTTGGCGATTCTCCGGAACCGGAACATATCGAGCAGAGGCATGCCCAGAAGGTCCGCGGAAAAATTGTAATAGAACTTGAAGTCGTGAATCCGAAAGACCAGCTCGGCTGCCGCAAAAAAAATGAGCACCGCGAGCGCGGAATAAAACAGATGGCGCCGGCGGGAAATTTCAGCCGGCAAGCTTGAGAACCTCCCGGTAGGCCGTGAGCAGGGCCTCGCGCATCTTGTCGATGGAAAGCATCTCCTTCACCCGGCGCTGGCCGGCCGCGGAAAGCTTCTGGCGCAGCTCCGCGGTTTCCAGGAGCGCCCGCAGCTTGGCGGAAAGCTCCAGCTCATCCCCGGCCACAAATAGTATGCCGCTGATGCCGTCCTCAATCAGCTCGGGAATCCCGCCCGCAGTTGAGCCTACGGCTATGCAGCCTGCAGCCATGCCCTCGGCCAGGCTCAAGCCAAAACCTTCCTGCCAGCTTCCCAGGTAGACAATTTGCGCCTTTTGGTATTTTTCCTTGAGCTGGTCCCGGCTCAACTCGCCGATGAAATTCAGGTTCAGTCCCGCGCTTAATATTTTTGCCCAAACCCGGGTGTGCAGATATTCCTTGCCCGCGACTTCCACCCGGATGCCGGGAAAATCCGCGGAAATCATTTTCAGCGCGGAGATGAGCGTTCCCAGGCCCTTGCGCCAGGAATCCCTGCCCACCAGAAGAATAAGCTGTTCGCGGTCCTGGCCGGGTTCTGCGGAAAATTTTTCAAAGTCGATGGCGATGGGCACGAGGAAAACTTTTTTGCCCTGGATATGTTTGGCGACCGCCTTGCTGTGGACGATGACGGCGCTGGTGGCCTGGAGAATCTCCTGGTATTGCTTTTTGCGCTTGCCATACATGAACCAGCGGAGGGGCGCGTCCGGCCCCGGGAAATGACGGTGCTCGGCCCAGTAATAATCGTGCAGGTCGGCAATCACAGGCGCGGCCTGGTTCTGCGCATCCGAAAGCGATGCGTGCTTGATGTCAATGATGTGGATGAGGTCGTAGCCGCCTTCCGGCGGGCGCTTCAGGAAATCGACCTCGGCAAATCCCTCCAGCGCGGTCTTGAGCATCTCGGAATAAGTGGTCACGCCGGTGCGGGCCTTGCCCGGATGATGCACCGCGGCAACCCTGATCAAACTCATCTGTCCCTCCGCCACCAGAACTCAAAATCCTCGACTCGTTCCCGCTGCTCGTAGCCCTGGTTGAGCCATTCCCAGAATTCCTTGAACGCCAACGCCTGATGATAAGAATCAACCGGCTCCAATGCATTTATATCATTATGCGCCAAAACTACCAACTTGGGCTTCCGGGTTTTGAGCTCTCCGATGAAAATGCCGCGCCAGCGGTCGCGCATGCGAAGAGCCAGCTCGGAGTTCGGCGTGAAATCCAGCGGGTAATCGGAATGGAAGCGCGAGGGCGCGCGCCGGGCCGCAAGGTAGTTGATTAGCGGCTCATACCCGAAGACCAGCACATAATCTTCCGGCCGGGTGCGCTCCCTTATCCAGCTCGCCACCACCAGGTCGGCATAGGCGTTGAAATCCTTGCTCGCGCCTTTGGGAGCCTCCTGGAAGAGCGCGTAATATTGGCCGCGGCCGATTTTTCCCCGGAGGTAGTCAACGGTCTGATAATGATTTTGAATCTGCCAGTAAAACCAGGCGGCGAGAAATATCCAGGAGACCGCGATAAGCCAAACCGCGCATTTCCAGAGACGGCTGGATTTGGCGCTGCCCGGAGCAGAGCCGATGGCAATGAGAATCGCTGCCGAGGGGATGAGCCCGAGCAGGTGATAGAGGAAGAATCTTGCCTGGGAAAAAATTTCCAGAAGCCCGGCCGTGAACCAGAGAAGGGCCAGGGCCATTGCCGGCTGGTTGCGGTTCTTGAGCGCGCGCCAGGTTCCTGCGGCCAGGACTAAAAGCGCGGGACCAAAAATGAGCCAGAGTTCCTTCCTGAAAATTTCCATCAAGGTGATGACCGGCTTGCGCAGGCCCTGGAGGTGGAACCAGTTGAAGAGAAACACCTCTTCAAAAAACTCCCGGCCAATGCCCCGGAGCCAGAAATAGAAAATCCAGAGCGCGATGCCTGCGGCGAGGCTGATGAGGAAAACTGCTGCGGCTTGCCATTTATTTTTGGCGGACGCCAAGAGGAAAACTAAAATGGCGAGCGAGAGCCAGGCCGCGCTGGGCTTGAACATTAGCATCTGGCTGGCGCAGGCTCCGGAAAGCAGGGCCCAAATTAGCTGCTTGAGCGGCTGTTCCCGGGTTGCGGCCAGGAACGCGGAGAGCGCGCTGGCTGCTGCGAGCGGCATCATAAAGGTCTCGGCCTGGGAGTTCCACCAGCAGGAGCTGAACACGCAAAGCAGGGGCAGGCCGGCGAAAAGGGATGCGGCCGCGGCTCTTTTCGCATCCAGCGCGGTTTTAGTGACGAGGAAAACCAGGCTCACGGTGGAGATTCTGGCCAAGAGGTCCGCGAGGTTGGGTCCCCAGAAGGCGCCTTTGCTTAACTTGAGAAAAATCGCGTATAACAGATAAAGCCACGGGCCTTTGTGCTCAAACGCATACTGGTAAGGCCACCATTCGCCGAGCCAGCACCAGGCCACATAGGCATAAATCCCCTGGTCGCGCGTGGCCGGGAGGGGCAGGAAAAGAATGCCCGAGGCGATGAAAAGGGCGAGAAGCAAAATCAGCGCCGCGAGCGGCCCTCTTACTTGGTTCATTTCCTCGCCTCCCACAGCTCGCGGATGCCGGGAAAAGTCGGCGAGAGCCATTTGCCAAGCTCAAAGCCCGGAGCGGTTCTGGCAAAAATTTCCGCGCGCGCCTTGAGGTCGCGGGGAAGAGAGCGCAGGAAATCAACCCTGGCTTTGAGCGCGGATTTGGGGTTTGTGAAAATTCCGGCCAGGAATGATGCCAGTTCGTAAAAAGCAATCCAGGGGGTATTTTTGAGGACCGTTTTCCAGTCCCAGTTGCGGACCAGGGTGCGCAGCCGGTTCCTGGGCAGAAAATAATCTTTAATGCCCATACCCGAGGTGGTTTGCGAGCCGAGATGGTGAACAATCGCACTCGGACAATAAACCGCTTTCCAGCCCGCGCGCCGAGAGCGATAGGCCAAATCCGCATCCTCGTAGTAAATGAAAAAATCCGGAGGATAAAAACCAAGTTCCTTGAGCATCCTGCCGCGATAAAGTCCGGCCACCCCGCAGGCGCCAAACACCTCGGACAACTGGTTTTCCTCCGCAGGCCTGGAGAGATAGACCAGGCCGTTCCTGGCCGCGAAGATTCCGCCGGATTCCAGATTGGAGGTTTTTTTATTGAGCACCCTGCAGGCCGCGGCGCCGATTCCCGGGTCAGCATCCAGCAGAGCCACCATCTCCTTGAGCCAGGCCGCTTCCGGAACCGCATCATTGTTGAGCACCGCTATCTCCGCGCCCCGGCTCTGCTCAAACCCGCGCGAGCAGGCCGCGGCAAAACCCAGGTTCTGTCCCAGCTCAATCAGGCGCGCGGAGGAGAAGCGGGAGCGGAGCTTTTCAAGCGAGCCGTCGGTTGAGCCGTTGTCAACAATGAGCAGCTCAAAGTCGCGGAAGCTCTGGCGCTCAAGTCCCTCCAGGCATTGGTAAATGAACGGGTCGCCGTTCAGGTTGACGATGATGACCGAGACCCTCATGGAATTTGCTCGCATCCTTTTCTCATCCAGGCCAAAAGCTCCATGGCTCCGAGTGAGCGCAACTTTTTATTGGCCGCGCGCTTTTTGGTCCTGCCCGGTAATGAGAAAAAACCGGAGAGGGTGCCGGACAAAAATGAGCCAATCTGGCCGGACCTGAAAAGATGATGGAAAAAGCCGCGCAGCCATCCCCAGAAAATCAGCGGAGCGAGCAAAATAATTAGGCCCGTCGGCAGATTGTCCCAGACCAGGTACCAGCGGTTGCGGCTGATGAGGAAAACGCGCCGGCTGCTCTCCATCGGCTTATGCCCGGGCCGGTCCAAAAGGTCGGTGCTCGCACCCTGGTGATAGACCAAGGCGCCGCTGCAGAGCATTCCTCGCGAGCCGGCCAGGCGCGCGCGCAGGAAGAAGTCCAGGTCTTCCAGGTAAGCGAAATAATCCGGGTCCATTTTGCCGATTTTGGCCACCAGGCTTTTGCGCAAAAGAACCGCAGTGCCGGAGGCCAGAAAAACTTCCAGGTTTTTGGGCTGCTTGGAAAAGGCCTTATTCGCGAAAAGCGGCTTGGCCCGGGCTTGAAGCGTGTATCCCACTCCTGCGCTTTCCAGATGGCTGCGATTCTCATCGCGCAAAACCACGGAGGCGAAGAAATCCATTTCCGGGTTTTGGCTCGCGCAGCGGACCAGGTTTTCCAGCCATCTGCTTTCAGCCTGCGCGTCGTTGTTCAAAATCGCAGCCAGTTCGGCGCGGGCGCTGTCCAGGCCGATATTGACTGCCGCGGCAAAGCCCTGGTTCTCTTTAAGCCGAAGCACGCGGACTGACAGCTGATGCTCTTGCGCGAGGCTTGCGCTCCGGTCGGTTGAGCCGTTGTCCACCAGGAGCGTCTCGAAATCCCGCTCGCTCTGGGCCGCAAGCGCGTCCAGACACCGGCCCAAAAAAGCCTGGCCGTTAAAATTCGGGATGAGCACGGAAACCTTTGGAATCTTATCCTCCAATACCATTCATTTTCTTTGCATTCGCGGATTTGAGCAAGCCGTCAATGACCGCCTGCAATTTTTTTCACCTCCGGCTGGGTCGTTGTGCAGGCCCTGGGGCTGGAAGAAGAAATCGATTTGGCATTCGCTTGAGCCTGCGAAATACGCAAGCTCGCGTCAGAGTACCTTGCAGGCAATCAGGGCCAGGCGCGTGAGTTTGAGTTCAGGCATTCAGCGCGCAGCCTTGTCCAGCTTGGCCATCTGCCGGGCGAAAAATTCATCC
>Ga0315282_10006186_pt1 | contig 20124 bp, 21 predicted proteins | sample YL17G07_20_MG_FD_203693 | JGI IMG/M metagenome (GOLD analysis project Ga0315282, IMG submission 203693) | Sediment microbial communities from Yellowstone Lake, YNP, Wyoming, USA - YL17G07_20 | ecosystem: Environmental > Aquatic > Freshwater > Lake > Sediment | place: USA: Wyoming | collected... | reverse complement strand
AGGATTTTCTTCTCCATCGGTTCTCTAAGCCTTAACTAATTGGGAGGGATCGAACTTCTTCCTTTCGATTGTCACCCCGGTATCGATCACGAGATTTCCTACGGCAACTTCCAGTTTGTGAATGTCCAAGGGCCTGGGAGGAGGCCCTTCGAGCACTTCTCCTTCTTTATTAAACTTGGCACCATGACAGGGGCACTCAAATCTTTTGGCCATCGCGTTCCAATTGACGATACAATGGAGATGGGTGCAGACCGAAGAAATTGCCAAAAATCCCCCTTCCAGTCTAACCACAAAAGTCTTTTCCTTTCGAAAAGCGACGACCTCACCCATCTTGAAATCCGATACCTTTCCGGCGACGAAGATCTTTTCCTCTTTTTCCCTTCTTCTTCTCGGCCAAAGAAATGCGAAAACGCCGCCTATAAGTTCCCCGGCCACAATGATTCCGGCGACGATCCACGCATAAGCGATCAATCTCCTTCGCGAAATCGGTTTTTTATCAATCGCCATCTTTTCGTCGTTCTTTATTTCCATGGTAGGACGAGACCCCAGTTTTCCCCTCGGAAGAGGGACCCAATGATCGTAAAGATAAGGGCCCCGAAAATGAAGATCGTGAATAACGCGATTAAGATTCTCCGTTTCTCACCACCGATAAAGATTTGATTAAAAAGAGACGCAAATCGAGTTCTTGGTTTTCTATCGATGTAGGGTATCAAAAAAAGCCATAGGAAGATGAGAAGAGGAACAATGATTGCCGGAATGACAGGTTTATTCGTGTAATGGATTAATTCCTGAATTCCTGTAAAATACCAGGGGGCTTTGCCGGGATTGGGGGTGACAAGAGGATTTGCGAGATCCTCTAAGGGCGCATCGAAGAATAGGGAGATGAGGAGAAGGACGAAGGTGGCGGCTAAAGAGCAGATTGTTAAAAGGATAATGTAATGGGGAAAAGTCTCCACGGTGTCCTCAGGAGCCTTCTCCACCATCCGCGACGTTCCGTCCACAATCTCCATAAGACCGTAGGTCTTGTCGGGATCCCTAATGAAGAGCCCGTCATGGTTCTTATCCACTGTCCACCTCTCTCCCTCAAGTCTAAATCCGAAATCCGAATATCGAAATCCGAAACAAATCCCAAATTCAAATTTCCAAATTTAAAACGCTCTTCATTTCGGTCATTTCTATTTTGAACATTGGTGCTTGTTTCGAATTTCGTGCTTCGAATTTAGAATTTTCTCTCATTTAGAGTGGTCCTGATATCCCTCCATCTTTTCTCACCCTCCAGAAATGCACGACCATGAGGGCGCCGATGATCAGAGGAAGCTCAACACAGTGCACGACATAAAAACGAAGCAAGGCTTCATGGCCTACCTCATCCGCTCCCAGTAGAAAGAAACGAACATAATTCCCGATAAAAGGAGTATAGCTCATGATGGTTGTGCCTACGGTAATTCCCCAATAGGCAAGTTGATCCCAGGGGAGAAGATATCCCGTATAGCTGAGGGCCAGGGTAAGGATGAAAAGAAGGATTCCAACCACCCAATTAAATTCGCGAGGAGGTCGGTAGGAGCGCGTATAAAACACCCGGACCATATGCAAGAAGACCGTCACCACCATCCCGTGAGCGCACCACCGATGTAAGTTTCTCAGAATTTTGCCGTTGAAAATGAGGGCCAGGGCCTGCATATCGAAGTAGGCCCTTTCAGTGGAAGGGGTATAATGGAACATCAGGAGGATGCCGGTGACTGTCAGAATGATGAACAGGAGACAAGAGATTCCCCCTAAGCAGAATGTGTAGGCGAATCGGAGGCCATGGCGTTTGATCTTTGCCGGGAAAATGTGGAGGAAGAAGTTGTTGTAGATCAGCAGGGACCGCTTCAGATCCGTGTCCGGTATCCCGGTCCGGAAGATGGAGCGCCAAAATGCCGAATCTGTGATGCGCTGAACGATTCTTTTCTTCATGCCTTTTCAGTATACCACAAGCCTGCGGAGAACAATGAAAAAAGACGACCTGCCTATGAGTCGGGTTAGGTCGTATCTACCCTGTAAAAGGCAGATTGACGATGGTACTCCTCCATGGTGATGGTTCCGGTAGGACATCGTTTCACACAGAGGCCGCATTGGATGCAGCGGGCTTCTTCTTTGAAGATGACGGTGGCCAGGTCGAGTTTTTGGGCTTCTTCCATGGAAACGTTGTAGAGCGACTCGACCAGTCTGGATAGGTTTTCGTCCCCCCTGATTTCATCGAGCCTTGCCATGCGGAAGCAAGATTTTGGGCAGATGTCGACACACCCGCCGCAAAGGATACATCTCGTCCGATCGAAGATGGTAAAGAGATGGCACTGGAGACATCGGACAGCCTCCCTGATCGCCACTTCTTTGGAAAAGCCCAATTCCACTTCACGTTCAATCGACTTTCTTTCCTGGACGGGGAGCAAATCCATTCTCTGTCGAGGGATCTTCTCCAAATCGGAATCGATTTGGACCTCAGGAACCGGGGTGAAGTAAGCAGGTTTTTTTTCGAACCGTTCTTCGCTCAAATAACGGTGGATGGAAAGGGCTGCCTTCCTCCCATCTACAATCACTCTGATGACGTCCCGGGGGCCTGTGATGAAGTCTCCTCCGGCAAAGATACCATGGACGTTTGCCTCAAACGTTTCCGGATTGACGGACAAACGGTCCCACTTAGAAATTTCGAGACCGATCTCCTCCGGAAGGAAGGAGATATCCGGGGATTGGCTGACGGCCGGGATGAGAAGATCGATATCGATGTCGAATTCAGTCCCCTCGACGGGGATGGGTCTTCTGCGTCCATCTTTTTCAGGTTCGCCCAATTGGTTTCGAATACATCGGACGCCCGAAACGTTTGTCCCATCCCTGGAGAGCACCTGTATCGGTTGGGTAAGGAAATTGACTTTGATACCTTCCTCCTCAACCTCCTCTAATTCCCTGGGATCGACCGGCATCTCCTCTCTGGTTCTTCTATAAAGAATGAAGACCTCCCTGGCCCCCAGTCGTAAGGAAGAGCGGGCTGCGTCCATCGCTGTATTTCCCCCCCCGACGACTGCAACTCGTTCACCAACTTTCAGATTCTCTTTGAGATTGACCATTCTCATGAAGGTCACACCGTGGATCACACCCTGGAGATCTTCTTCTCCCCGGATTCCCAGTTTTTCAGCTTTATGTGCGCCCGCAGCGATATAGACGGCATCATACTTCTTTCTCAAACTTTCCAGATTCAGTTCTTTTCCAACGGGAGTTTCGGTGGCGATTTCCACTCCCAGCCGCTTCACCTCCTCAATCGCCTGCTGCACTACTTCCCTGGGGAGACGGTAAGGAGGAATTCCGACATTGAGCATTCCTCCGGGAATCCCGAATGACTCATAGATCGTCACGGAATAGCCAAGCCTCGCAAGATCGTTGGCGGCTGAGAGGCCAGATGGTCCGGCGCCGATGATTGCGATCCTTTTGTTCCTTTTGCTGGCCGAGATTTCTTTCTGAGGGGTTTCTATTCTGAAATCGGCAGAAGCCCTTTTCAATGAGCAGATGGAAATAGGAAGATCGATGAGGAGACCTCTACGACATTTTTCCTCGCAGGGATGAACGCAGATACGGCCCAAAATAGCAGGAAAGAGGTTATCTCCTCGGTTGAGCTCAAAGGCTAAGTTATAGTTCTCTTGCCGGATGGCTGAGATGTATTGGGGGGCACGGGTATTGACGGGGCAGGCGTTTTCGCACCCGACATTTTCTTCAAACCAGCGTTGATTCGGGACTTCGACATAAAATTGGTCCATAGGAGCTCGACTCACGATGTCTTCAATTTAAAAACTTTGAGAAAGTTAGAGACTCCTAAACGCATCTCATTGAGACGATTAAAATAGATGGAGACAAGCTTTTTCAAGATTTCCATCCCCATTCTTGGGTCCTTTTCCATCTCCATTCTAACACGAACGGCATCAATAACAAATACTTTTGAAGACTTGAGGCATGTGGCTGTCAGATTATAACGGAAAGGCTCGATGAGAGATGGGACACCAAAGGCTGCACCCTCCTTTTCAATTTTTGAAGTGAGAAAGTCGATTTTTTCCCCGGTTTTGAACGAAAGATCAATCATCCCTTCGATCAGAAGGTAGAGGTGATTCGCTTCATCTCCTTGACGAAAGATTGTCTTCCCCTCAGGGAAAGATTCAACCGAGGAATGTGAAAGCAAGATGCTGAGGTGGGATTCGCCGAGGATTCTAAATAACTCCGTCTTCTTCAACCATTCTGTCGAGACCATGTTGACCTCCTGAGAGCATTTCAAATTTCAGATTTTAGATTTTTCAATCGACAATCCCTGCCTACCGGCAGGCAGGCGCAATCGGCAATCTGCAATGCATTTAGGGCATTCCCCGGTTCAGATACTCCATCAGGTCAACCATTTCCTTCCCATCAATTTTCTGCCAGGGGACCTTGGCTTTTCTCATGTTTTCTAACATCTCTGGCCCATGGTTCCACATCATCGCGGCCATCAAAATTGGAGAGATCTGACGTTTCAAGGCGGAGAGATCAAGCTTCTTGGATCCCTTTACATGACAAAGATTGCATTGTTTTTTGATAAAGACGGTTCTTCCTCTTTCCGAATCCCCGGGCTCGTCGAAGTACCGGATTGAAAAAAGGTAGGCAATGAGGTTAGCGGTCTCTTGGGAAGAAAGATTTTGACGGGTGATCCCTTTTTCCTCCATCCTCCTCCACATCTCATGGGAATGGTTCCACATCATTCCAGCTAACTGGGCTAAGGTCCTTGGAAAGTCTTTCTTTCTCGTTAAATCGACTTCTTTTCCGGTTCCATGACACTGGATGCACCCCTTTTCAGCGAACAGTTTCTCTCCCGTTCTGGGATCGCCCGGCGAGAGATAAACCTTTTCCTTATTGGGACTGACACTTCTGATATAGGCGATGAGATCGACCATTTCATTCCCCTTGAATTCAACCCGAGGAACCCCTTTTTTCTTCATCTCCTGCTCCATTTGAGGAGAGTGATTCCACATCATCTGAGCCCAAAGGATAGGGTTGGTATACATTCCCCAACGGCTGAGATCTCCTTTTTCTCCTTCTTTCAGAGCGTGACAGTTCATGCACCCCTTCGTTTCTAACAGTTGCTTTCCTTTTTTAATATCTCCGGGCTCGTCCATGTACCGAATGAAATAAAGGAAGGCGAAGAGATCTGCCATCTCTTTTTTGTCTATTTTCTGGAGGGGAATCTTCTTTGCCTGCATCCTCCCCCACATTTCTGGCTCGTGGTTCCACATCAAGGCGGCCAATTGGGATTGCGTAACGTACGATTGGGGAAGCGTGCCCAGGTCTGGTCCTCCCTTTCCCCCCTCTCCCCAGATGGAGTGACACTGACTGCATCCCTTCTGATAGAAAATCCTCCATCCCTCTTTGATGTCTCCGGGCAGGAGATACTCTTCCTTTTTCTCTGCCCCTGCCCAGTCACTAAAAAAGATTCCACTCCAAAAGAGGAGACCGACGAAGAGCCAGATACCGATGCGTCTCATCTTGTTTCCTTTCTATTTCTTTCTGGGAGTCCGGATATATTCGAGGAGGTCGGCCAGTTCCCCTTTCTTGAACCGAGGCCAAGGAATTCCCTTCTCCTTCAACGCCTTCTCGATCTCCGTGCTGTGATTCCAGATGCCTGCTACGATCTCCACGGGATTGGCGACCTTCTGATATTTTGAGAGATTGATATTCATTAACTCTCCCGGTTTTCCATCCAAGCCATGACACCTGGAACATCCCACCTCTGAAAAGACCCTTCTGCCATTTACCGGGTTTCCGGGTTCATCGATGAAGTGGAGGAAATAGAGATAGGCCATCAGATCGGCCATCTCCTTTGGGGTGAACCTCGGAATGCCGGTTTCGGTCTGGGCCATTTTGGCAAAGACCGTTGGGCCCTTATTCCACATGATCGAGGCAATCTGAGTGAGGGTCTTATAGAAAGTCTTTGCCTTCTTCCCAAGATCGTCTGCCACTTTTCCTCCCTCGCCTCGGATCGCATGGCATTTGATGCAGCCCTTCGAAATAAAAACCTGCTTGCCTTCTCTGGGATTTCCCGGCGTGATAAAAGCTGTTTCCTTTGGCCCCTTCGCATTCGTTTTGATATATTCGAGAAGGTCCATCATCTCCGTTCCTTCGAAGATCGGCCATTTCATTCCAATCCTGACCATCTGAGCAATCATGACCGGGCCGTGGTTCCAGATGGACTGGCTTAAAAAGACCGGGGAGAGATTCTGAGGAAATCGGTCGAGCCCCGGCTCTCCATCTCTACCTTTGCCGGTGAGGGGATGGCAGTTATTGCACCCTTTTTCATTAAATAGATATTTCCCCCGAGTTGGATTCCCCGGCTCGTCAAAAAATTTAAGGAAGTAAAGATAAGCGGAGATTTCTGTAATCTCTTCGCCGGTCAAATTTGGCTTTATGATCTTGGCCCGCTCCATCCCCCTGGCCATGGAAGGGATGTGGTTCCAGAGTTTTCCAGCCAGATCCAGTTGGGTATCCCCTAAATCGATCTTTCCCAGATCCGGTCCCACCTTGCCCCCTTCCCCTCTAAGTGCGTGGCATTTCACGCATCCTTTGCTGACGAAGAGACGGGCTCCTATCGTCGGATCCTGGGGGAGGGGAGGTTGGGCAAAAAGGAATGGGGGGAACAAGAGGATAATAATTCCAACGACGATATTCGCTTTCCTCATAAGGACTCCGTGTCGAAGGCTATCGAGGTATCAGGTGACCGGTTCCATTTCTTGTATCGCTCCTTACTCGACGCCTATGCCTGGCAAGTATGTCTTAATTCTCTCCTGGACCTCGGCCATCGATTTCTCCCTCCCTTCCCTTACCTCCCAAATCGAGACGATGGGGAAGATTTTAGTAAAAATCATATAGAGAAGAATAAAAAAGGAAACGCAGCCTGCCAAAACAGACCACTCCACCCAGGTCGGAGAATAGTTGACCGCTTCGTTGGGAAGCCTTGGGTTCGTCAGTGTGGGTACGACGATTACAAATCTTTCCAGCCACATGCCGATAATGACAGAGATGGATGCGATTAAGGTCCCCAAAGGTGTTCGCGTCTTTCTGAGGCTTAGAAGGGGTAAGGGGATGACAAAACAAAACAGAAACATCCCCCAGAAATAGGGTGCAAACCTTCCAGTAAACTTTGACCAGAAAATGGTCATATGAATGGGCTCACCGCCGTAATACACTGTAATATATTCCGTAAATGTGAAATAGAACCACAGTAGGGTCATGACCAAAAGCAGAATCCCAAGATTGTTGAAATGGATAGGCCTGAGATAATCCTCCAAATGATAAACTTTTCGGATTAAATTCATCGCGACGATGAGACCGGCGATGCCAGAGAAGATTGCGCCTGCGACGAAGTAAGGGCCGAAGATCGCGCTGTGCCACATCGGTTGAATGGTCATTGCAAAAACAAAGGAGACCACCGTGTGAACCGAGACAGCCACCGGAATGACCAGAATCGCCATAAAGGCAATTCCTTTTTCCAATAAGCGATGTTGCCTTTCTGTTCCCGTCCAACCCAAAGCGAAAATTCGGTAAAACCATTTTCGCTTTCCGCTGTAATCTCTTAAAAGGGCGATGTCAGGAATCAAGGGAAGAAAGAGGTAGATCGAGCTGGCCGTGAGATAGACGGTGATGCTCGAGACGTCCCAGAGAAGGGGAGATCGAAATTGAGCAAAGCGGATGATGTTGAACATCCGGTCAGGCCTTCCCAGATCCATGAGGATGTTTCCCACGCCAAAAAAGAGGACGAGAACCGTAATCACTTCTGCAGACCGGGTGATCGACCTTCTCCATTCTGCCTTTGCGAGACGAAGAATTGCAGAGATGAGTGTGCCCGCATGGCTGATTCCGATGAAGAAGACGAAGTTCGTGATGTAGACTCCCCAAAAGATCGGCCTTGCCAATCCGGTGACGCCCAGTCCATGGCGGTATTGGTGAAGGTAGGCCCATACCGCCCACAGGATGACGGCCACGAGGATGGAAAGGGTGTAATAGAAAGGTTTGCCTGTTCTACGGATGGGTTCAAAGAGAACGGCATCTTCTTCTAACTTTAAGGCTTTTTCTTCCATTACATCCCCTCTGACAAGTAGATGACCTTCGGCTCCGTGCCTAGCTCCTCTAAGAGTCTGAAAGCTCTTCTCTCCCGTGAGAGTATGGATACGGCGCTGTTGGGATCGTTCAGATCGCCAAAGTACATGGCACTGCTTGGGCATGCCTGGACACAGGCCGGGATATAATCTTCGGGAAGAAGGTCTCTCCCTTCGATCTTTGCCTTTTCTCTTGCGCGGAGGAGCCGATGGCTGCAAAACGTGCATTTCTCCACGACTCCCTTTGTCCGGATGGAGACATCTCGATTCAGAGAACCTTTCATCTCCTTTGGCCATTCGGGTGGATACCAGTTAAAGGATTTGACGGTGTAAGGGCATGCCGTGGTGCAGTACCGGCAACCGATGCATCGGTAATTGATTTGTCCTACGAGTCCTTCTTCGTTGATGTAGGTCGCATAGACCGGGCAGACCTTGGTGCACGGAGGATTATCACAATGCATGCATGGTCGTGGAAGAAGCCTGGCTTTGATATGCGGGTACTCCCCTTCGATATAAGGTATCAATTCGATCCAGTGAATGGTGCGGCCCTTGGCGGCCTCCTCCGGTCCGATGATCGCCACATTGTTTTCTGCCTGACAGGCAACGACGCAAGCCTGACAGGCGGTGCATTTATCTAAGTCAATGACCATTCCCCATCTGTGCATTGACGCCCTCTTCTCAGTTCAGTACTGTGCTAAGAATATATACATCCTTGTTCTTTTCTTCCCATCCCTCCATCTCCCCATCTCCTCATCATTCTTCTCAGGGCTTATAAATTTTGACGCGAGTGGATTCGTTGATCGGGTATCCGGTCAAAGGATCCAAATCTCCGTCGATCAGTCGATAAGGATTTTCTCCCAGGTTCTTGGACCAGCGGCCTCCCGATTTGTGTCCCTCCCCAAAAGGAATGCTCACGACCTCCGGCATGGCTCCCTTATAAAGCCTCGCCCTTGCTTTCATCTTTCCCTTCGGAGATTCGACCCATACCCAGTCTTCATCCTTGATCCCGAGCCGCATCGCTGTCTCCGGATTGATCTCCACCCATGTCTCCCATTTCTCAAACACATAGGATCCGACGCTCGCCTGAAGCCAGGGTTGATTCGCATTGCGGCTCCCTGTCAGGGCCATCGTTCTAAATATATTGAGATGGAGCGGGTACTCTTTCTTATCCTTATCACTCATCTTTTCCAATTCCTCCCAATGGGGGAAGAAAGAGGCATCTTTCAGATCATTTGAGGCTGGGACGGAATGAATTTGCTTTAATCCTTGCGCATAAAACTCGAACTTTTTTGTGGGGGTTTTAAAAACCCGATCCCATTCTTTGAAATCATAGATGGGGTCCCACCATCCCCCTTTCTCTTGAAGCTGTTTCCAGAATTCCTCAAAGGTCTTGTAGGAAGGGGCTGCCCATCCTCCCCTCTCAAGAAGACGGGTCCACGCTTGTTCGAACTGGAGGCCGAAAGTGTCACCCCTTTTTGCGTCGAAGACCCCTTTGATCCCGTAAAGCAAAACTTCTTTAAAGTCATTCCAAGGAAAGGCCTTCTGGATCTCCCCCCCTAAGGATTTAGTGATTTGAAGCAGCACATCGCCCGTCGCTTTTGTCTGGTAGAGAGGCTCGATCACCGGTTGTCGGATGCCGAGAACCGGGAAGCCCTTGTTCAAGAAGACGGGATCATCCTGCCAACGCTCGAGCGGAGTCCGGTCCGGCAGGATGAGGTCGGCCAGCGAAGCCGAGTCGTCCATGTAAGGGGAAAAGCTGACGATCAAAGGAATTTCCGTAAAAGCCTTTGAGAAGAGATCAGGATTTGGATTCGAAAAGAGAGGATTGGAATAATAGATAAACAGAATCTCTGGGCGATAAGGTTTTCCAGAGATTACATTCCTGGCAAAGAGATAGGGCTGCTGGAGCATCGAGGAAGATTTCTTTCCGCCATCGATTCTTTCGACCCGCAGTCCTTTTTCGGCGACAGCATCCTTTCCAAAGGATGGAAGCGATTGAAGGGGGACCGCCCTCGGAATGAGGAGCCCTCCCGAGGTGTCGATGTTGCCAACGAGTCCGTTGAGAATCGAAACGGCCATCTGCTGGAAAGGACGATCCCGGAAACCAATGGCGAGAGAGGGCTGATTTGACGCAAACTCCCGTGCCAAGCGGATAATCGAATCGATGTGGACTCCCGTCCGCCGCGACACGACATCGGAGTCGTATTCCGAGAGGACAAATTCCTTGAAGCCGAGATGCTCTTTTCCGCTTGTGTCTGTCCAACTTTCGAATCCGGAACTGAGGCTGGCGACAAATTCTTTATTATAGAGCCCCTCCTTAATCATCATATTTGCGATGCCGAGGGCCAACAGTCCTTCTGTGCCGGGCTGGATTGGAAGCCACTCATCCGCTTTGATACCGGTGATTGAGAGACGGGGTTCGATCTGAACCAACTTCCCGCGGCGGTCCGGGGTTCCTCTCCTGAATTGGCCATAGGCACTGAGCGCCTGCACAGGAGACCAGTAGGATTCGAGGAGTCCGGAACCAAAGGAAAGGAGATAACGGGCATTTTCGAAATCGTAAGCCGGTAAAGAATAGATTCCCTGGGTGAGGACGAGACCCTCTACGGGTGGACCTTCCCATTGGAACTGGTTATCAATATAATTGGGTGATCCAAAGGCTTCGAGAAAACGTTCCCAAAGACTTCTCATCAATCCTCTGTATCTTCCCCCTAACACAGCAAGGCGATGGGGCTCTCCATTTTTTCGAAGTTTTTTCAATGATTCAGTGATGGTGGACAGAGCCTCATCCCATGAGATGGAATCCCATTGACCTTTGCCTCTCTTTCCTTTCCTTTTCTGAGGAGTTCGAATTCGGTCAGGATCATAAAGACCTTGAAGACCCGCGATTCCTTTGGGGCAGAGGGTTCCGCGGTTGACGGGATGGAGGGGGTTTCCAACGATGTTGACGGCCCATCCGTCAATAATTCTGGCCAGTACTCCGCAGCCGCCCATGCACTGTGCGCACACTGTCGGAACCCACTTCTCCACTCCTGGCTGAAGCCCCTTTTCTCCGCTCGGCATTTGGGACCACTTCCAGAAGCCGCCTCCGAGTGCAATAGCCACTCCTGCACCGCCACCCATCTTCAGGAAATCTCTTCGATTGATCTTCATCATCTACCCAAAGTCAATTGGAATGATGGAATGGTGGAACGATGGAAAATTGGCTAAAAGGAGATGCGTTAACCCATTATTCCAGCCTTCCATTATTCCAATATTCCATTTTTTATACATGACAGGCCAAACAGTCATTGGTTACTTTATTCTTGGTATGGCAATCCATACACCAGCTCATCGTCATCTTCACCCAGGGTTTCGTAGGAGGTGTCTCTCTTTGCCCAATATCTCCGTGACAGGTCTGGCATTGCAACTTGCCCAGAACAACATGGCGCCGGTGGGAAAAGAAGACATGATCAGGCTCTCGATACAGTCGTTTCCATGGAATTTCATCCCCCTTTTTTTGAAATTGTCTGATCTTTTCTTCTTCCTGGGATTTGGTTACAGGCTCTTTATGGCATTCGAGGCAGGTGTTTAGGTCAGGCAATCCGGAGAAGGTTTGGGTTTTGTAATAGCGATGACATGCATCGCACTCCAATCCCTGTTCCAAATGCTTTTTATGATTGAATGAGATGGGCTGCTCGGTTTTAGAACTAACGCCGAGGCCGATGAGGAAGAAGAGTAAAAGAACTCCGGCTGCCAACCCGATGAGGAAGGATTTCATTCCCTGAGAGCCTTAAGTTCAGTTTTACCCCCCTTAAAAACCTTACAAAATCCCTTATAACAACACTTTACTTAAAATGCAAACTTTTTTTTCGGCCGCCTTATACCATTTTTTTTCTTCGGCGAGCGCTGTCAGCGAGACCGAAAAGCCGCTATTCCCTTTTCATACTCGGTGTGAGTAAATGCACCAGTCTCAATAGGAATGGCCACTTTCATTAAGAGGGTGAAGATGAGGAGCCCCGTTGCCCAGATGCCGAAGGAGACCGTGAGTTCTAGGAGATTGGGGAGATATTCGAAGATCTCACCCAGAGGATCCGGGACAAAGCCAGGTATCACGAAGCCAGGTCCTTTTTCAATCCACACGCCAATGATGACGAGCAAACAGCCCAGATTTAGGGTGGTTAATCGTTTCCGGGTTTGAGGAATCAGAAAGATGAAAAAGGCAATGACATTCATCGTCATGGCCGCCCATATCCAGGGGACCAGCTGATTGTGGCCGTGAAGGCCTTCGAAAAGGTATTTAAAGGATGCAATATGAACGGTTTGAGAATAATACTCTTTGAAGAGTTCAGCCGAGAGAAGGAAAAGGTTGAGAAACATGGCGTAGGCGATCAGTTCTGATATCTTGAAAAGGGCCTCATCCTCGATCTCTATGTGGTGTATGGAGACTTTCCGGATGATCTGAAAAATGATGATAATGATGGCAGGACCTGAGCAGAAGGCGCTGGCCAGAAACCTCGGAGCAAGGATCGATGCATTCCAGAAGGGGCGGGCAGGAAGCCCATTATATAAGAAGGCCGTGACCGTGTGAATGGCGACTGCCATAGGGATGGAGAGTAAGATGAAAGGAAGGATGAATTTCCAGTTGGGGTTTTTCCGGTAGTAGAATTTGACCAGAAGGTAGATAGGGATGAGAAGATTTAGGAACAAGTAACCGTTGAGAGCGAGCACGTCCCAGGCCAGAAGCGATTGGGGAAAGTTCATCCAACCCAAGACGGGGAGCATATGCCAGAACCGGTCGAGCCTGCCGAGATCCACCATCACAAAAAGAATGGCCATGACGATGGAAGAGGCGGCGAAGAGCTCTCCAAGGACGACAATCTCTTTAATCGGTTTGAAATGGTAGACATAAGACGGAATCACGAGAAGAACTGCAGCCGCGGCCGCCCCGACGAGATACGTGAAATTGGCAATGTAGAGTCCCCAAGAGACCTGGTCGTTCATGTTTGTCGCGATCAACCCAGTTTCATGTTGTTTCATGTAGAAGAGGAGGCCTATAATGATGATCGCAACGAGGGAGAGACACCAAGCATAGTACAACTTGCTCCCGGTGACCACGAGGGTCAAGGTCCTCTTGTAAAAATGCCATGTTTCGTTCAGTATGTCTCGCCGCTTTTCCATACATTTCTCTATGCTTCAAAGAAGTAATAGAACTTCGGCTCTGTACCTAAATCTTCCTTAAGCCGGAACACCCGCTTTCGATCGATGATGTAACGCATTTCACTGTTCGGATCGAGAAGGTTGCCGAACTTCCTGGTTCCTGTGGGACAAGCTTCCACACAGGCCGGATATCTTCCTTGCCTCACCCTTTGAATACAAAAAGTGCATTTTTCCACAGCGCACTTCATTCTGGGTCGGTTTCCAAGGTAGTGGACAGAAGGGTTTATCTCCTCCCTGGGAATATTCGGTTCCGCCCAGTTGAAGACCCTTCCCTTGTAAGGGCAGGCGGCGATGCAGTACCTGCAACCGATGCACCAGTTGTAATCCACGACGACGATCCCATCGGGCTCTTGCCAGGTCGCGTGGACCGGACACACCTTCACACAGGGAGGATTCTGACATTGCTGACACTGAACGGGAAGATACACGAATCCCTTTTCTGGAACCAAGTCGGGGTCATAATAATGTTCAGAATCCTCGAGATTGATCAGATTCCCTCTCTTGAGTCTGAGAACTCTGATCCACTGGAGTTGCGGATCGTGACGCGACTGATTGTTTTCCTTCACACAGGCGTAAACACATCTCCTGCAGCCAATACAACGGGAAAGCTCCAGACCGTAAGCCCAAAGGGTATCCGGGACAGCATCCTGGGTGCTGATCCGAAATTTCCTTCCATACTTCTGCAGGTACCTCTGCTCAAGCTTTGCAATGACCTGTTTCTTTTCATCCGCTGTCATTTCGCGAAAATGTTTCTGTAAGAAGTCCTCGGCTTCTTCCCTTGAACAAGAGGAAAAGAGGGGAATGTAAAGACCCGCCATAGCAGTCAATGAAATGTTACGAAGCAACTCTCTTCGGGTATATTTCTTATTCTCCATGTTTTCTACTCGTGGGAAGGGAGGGCGGCGGTTCGGGTTTCAAAGGCTTGAACCTCGGCTCATGAGGGTCATGGCAATGAGCACAGAGATAATAAGTCCGTTTGCCAGACCCCGTAAAGTATCCGGTTCTTTTCCCATGAACGCCCGCCTTCCAGTCTACATATTGAGGCCCGTGACATTCACCACAGAGTCGGTAGCTCTCCGTGAAGTTTATCAATTCACCGTTGTACAACCGCAATTTATCACGGTTTCTCGCATCATGACAGTCGAGGCACCATCTCATCGTTTCGGCATGGTGAAGCTTGATATCAGTGTGCTCTTCTTTCAAGACCCTCTTCTTTCGATTCACTTCCATGGTAGCATGGCAGTTGCTGCAGGGGAACATTCCTTCAGTCATCGGAGGAGGCATATATTCCTCAACGACCGGCATGGCAGAAGAAGCGAAAAAAAGCAGCAGAAACAGTGAAGTGACTGCTGCATGGAAAGCTTTCATGATCGTTCTGTGACCTTCCTGTTTATCCTGTGCCAAAGACTCCAAAAATCCTCGACTTATTTTGTCAAGTACTAAAAATTTTATTTAACACCTCCCGTGTCAAATTTCAACCCCCCTCAGAAGAAGACAAGGCTCCGGCTGCCCTCCGGGTTTTTTCTTTGGAGGGCCCCTGTCCCTTGAATTAGGCTGAGAGGTATGATAATTTTTTCTGGTGAACATCGATATCCAACTGGTGCCCTCTGCACCGAACCCGAATCTCCTTTTTGACCGGGCAGTTGTAGTCATCGACGTCCTCAGGGTCACTTCTGTCATCATCCAGGCCATGTCCGAGGGAGCCTTAGAGATCATTCCTGTCCCCACGGTGGAGGAGACTTTTCAGATGGCCAAGGCTTTTCAGCGAGGCTTTATCCTCTTGGGAGGGGAGAGGGAGAGCAAGAATATCCCGGGATTTGATTTGGGGAATTCTCCTCGAGAGTATGTTGCGGATAGAGTGAAAGGGAAGAAATTAATCCTGACGACGACCAATGGGACGAAGGCGTTTCATCTCGTCTCTTCCGGGAAGGAGATTTTAGTGGGAAGTTTTTTTAACATCGGAGCCGTTGCCCAGAGATGTGTTGAGTTGGGCAGGGACCTCCTCATATTTCCTTCAGGTGATGAAGGGAATTTCTCTCTGGAAGACACAATTTGCGGAGGAATGTTGATCGAATTGATCACCAGAAAAGGGGAGAACCCCATTTCTTTGACCGATGCCTCCGAATGCGCAAAGATTCTTTATAGAAGATTCAAAGATAATCTACTGGAAGCCTTTCACCTTTCGCGTCATGGGAAAGAGTTGATCAGCAGGGGCTTTGAAGAAGACCTGGCTTATTGTGCCAGAACCGATGCGATTCCTCTCGTTCCTATCTTTCGAGATGGAGTCATCAGAATGCCTTTCAATCAACCCCTTTCTCTCCGTCGAGGGGAAAAGGGAAAGGGGAACCGGACATGAAGTAAGCAATGCATGTGCTTTTATGAGATAGGAGGAATGAATGCGACGTTCAGAGAGGGAATTAAAAGATCCTGAAACGATCAGAGCCATGCTGGAAAGGTCCGAGGTCGGCCGAATGGCTACGGTTAACAAAAAGGGATATCCCGTCATCAAACCCGTGAACTTCCTCTATCTCGATAGAAGGATTTATCTTCATTCTTCAAGAAAGGGGGAGAAAGTAGAGGATATCCGTCGGGGAAGTCCTGTCTGTTTTGAGGTGGATGATCCGATCGCCTATGTCACTGCCAGCAAGGCTGCCTGTCAAGCGAGTTATTATTATCGAAGTATCATTATTAAGGGAGAGGCTGTTTTTGTAAGGGACCGGAAAAAAAAGATGAAAATTCTCATGAAGCTGATGGAGAAATATCAGCCGGAAGGGGCCTATGGAGAAATCTCTTCGGAGATCCTCGAAAAAACGACGGTCATCGAAATCTTAATTAAAAAAATGACAGCGAAAGAAAATTTGGGATAAATGAAGTCTTCTGTTTCCATAGTCAAGTGCGAGAATTATGATGAAGAAAAGGTCCTGACAGCACTCCGGCAGTCCGTTGACCTGATCGGAGGGGTTCAGGCTTTTATCAACAAAGGCAGCCGTGTTCTTCTCAAACCCAATCTCCTTTATGGAAAGAGTCCGGAGAAGGCTGTCACCACCCATCCTTCGATCCTCAAGGGGGTGATCCAGATCGTTCGGGAAGCAGGAGGGGTTCCTTCGATTGGAGATAGTCCTTCGGTGGGAGGTCTGGTGAGGGCCGCCGAGAAGGCTGGAATCAAGGCAGTGGCGGATGAGATGAAATGCCCTCTTGTGGAATTTAACAAGCCTCTTCTCTCCCCGAAAGGGGGAGGAAAAATATTCAAACAGTTAGAAATTGACCAAGCAGTTTTAGAAGCGGACGTTGTGATCAATCTTCCGAAATGGAAAACCCATGTCCAAATGCTCCTCACCCTGGGCGTAAAGAACCTCTTCGGATGTATTCCCGGTTCAAAGAAAGCGTTATGGCATCTGAAGGCAGGAGAGGACGCCAGGGCCTTTGCGAGAATACTGGTAGATGTTTATAGGATCGTCCAGCCTTCCCTGACCATTTTGGATGGGGTTGTAGGGATGGAAGGAAACGGACCCAATAGCGGCCGTCCAATTCCAATCGGATTGATTCTGGCAAGCGGGGACTCGCTCAGTTTAGATCAGATCATATGCGACCTTCTGGGGATTTCAAGGAAATCGTTATTAACGAATCGAGTGGCCTTTGATCAAGGATTGGTGAGAGAAGAGATCGATGTTGTCGGAGAAAAGGTGGAGGACGTTAAGGTTTCGAGCTTCCAGTTTCCGACACTTTCCCAGGTAGATTGGGGCCTCCCGGGATTTTTGAGCAAAGCCTTGAAGAATGCATTAACCTCGAAACCGGCCGTGGTAGAGCAGATGTGCAACAATTGTGACCAATGCACAAAGATCTGTCCACCCAAGGCCTTGATGAGAAAGGGAAAAGATTTGATTTTTGATTACAAGCAGTGCATTCGCTGTTTCTGCTGCCTCGAAGTTTGCCCGTCGGGAGCCATCTCGATTCAACCTGGATGGGCTTTGAAGATAGTAGGCAGAAGGCAGAAAGCAGTAGGCAGAAAGCAGTTGACTAAAGAGAGTAATCAGTGATCAGTAATCAGCCACTACAGCCCGATGTCAGTTTTGTCGTTACTGATGACTGATGACGGCAACTGCTAACTGATTACTTAGGTTCCAGGCGATATGCGCAATATCAAGCTTCTCATTGAATACGACGGAACGGATTATCTGGGATGGCAGGTTCAGCCCAAAGGTTCGACCATTCAGGGGATCCTCGAAGAAAAGATAGGACTTCTCACAGGAGAACCCGTCCGATTGTTCGGTTCCGGGAGAACGGATTCCGGGGTTCATGCATTAGGCCAGGTAGCTCACTTCAAGACGCAAAGCCAGATGGATATCCGGACGATGCAGAAGGCCCTTAACAGTCTCCTTCCTCCTGATATTGTGATACGGAAGGTGGAAGAGGTTGATGAAGATTTTCATGCGAGAAAGCATTCAAAAAGCAAAATCTATGAGTATCGAATTCTCAATCGAAATCTGCGGTCCGCCTTTCATCGGAAATATGCCTGGTATATCCCTCAAAAATTGAACTTCACGGAGATGAAGAAAGCGAGCCTTAGTCTGATTGGAGAGCATGACTTCTCAGCCTTCCGTTCAGTAGGCTCTCCGACTCGGACAACCGTTCGTAGGGTGGTCCGGGCAGAGTGGAAGAGGGGGCGAGAAGGTTCCATTCGCTTCGAGATCGAAGCCAATGGCTTTTTGAAACAGATGGTGAGATCAATCGTCGGGACACTGGTTGAAATTGGAAAAGACAGGATGAATGCCGCAGACTTTCAGAAGATTTTGGAATCGAAGGATAGAAGAAAAGCAGGTCCCACTGCTCCGGCCCAGGGTTTGTTTTTGAAAGAAGTGAAGTATTAGAAATAGAAACAATTGGTGACGGGTTCCCGCTTTAAGAATTTCATGAGGCGGTGAATCAATTTGACAATAATAATCAATGAGTATAGGATTTTAGGAAATTACAATCTGCAGTCTAATAATTGTTGGCTGGAAAGATAATGACAAATAGTAGCACCCCATCAAATCGAGGACCATGGATTTTAATCCTTGCCATTTTGATCGGGCTTTTCATGGCATACATGAATTTGGAGGAATGGTACATAGTCGGTGTAGCCCGAGATATCACTGGATACCCTTTCGGTGGCGAAGGCCCTGTTCCATACTACTATAAAACCCCGGAACTATATTCAAGAATCAACCTTGTCTTTGGAAGCGTTTTTCTTTTTTTGACATTACTCAGTATTTGGTCACTTGTTAAAAAGAGAAGGCGCATAGGTTTCCTTGCTTTTGCTTTGATCATAGCGACCATTGCCGCGATGTATGTCAACGGTCAGATACCGCCATAACTGAAACCGCCAACAAACGGCTCCACCGGATCGCCGATAAACCCGGCTCCCGGTGAGCCTTGGCGTTACCGCCGCGCTGCGCGCGGCGGTAACGCTGAGTTGAGCGTCCCTGCGGGTCCGCTCGCCCGACTTGTTTTTCACAAAAAGATGTGAAACCGCGCCGCGCGCTGATTCGCGCGGCGCTAACAAGTCGTTCGAGCAGACGCTGGCACTCCGATGCATGTGCCTTCAGCACGGCATCTCGCGCCATCGCCGCTCAACTCAGCGTTAACTGGCAATTAAAATGAAATTCCAGATTCCCATGGCGATAGCTTTCGCAATAATCGCCTTATTCTCGTGCAAGGCCGATACTGGTAAACACGGGGCTGAAGCCAAGAAGAACGAAGAACTACTTGTCTTATCATTCCCCAAAGTGCCATTAAATGAGAATGAGCGGATTGTTGGGCTGGAAATCACGATCACACATGGCTCTGTCAGGGCAATAAACAACATTCCCGAAGACTGGAGTATTGATTTGAAGACTGATCCTCAATGGCAGCCAAAAGTTTCCGGTGGCCCCCATCATGGTGCAGGAGCCCTTACCGATATGTCACAGATTGATTCATTCTTAATTATCAGGCCATGGCGGGAAAAGGGCTATGAACTGAATATCGTGGCAAAAGTGTTTACAACTATTGACTTTGAAAAGACCACGACTCGATCATTCCGAATGGACAAATTAATTCTAAAAAGAGAGAGCAGTTAACAACGGCATCCAGCGGATCGCCGATAGATCCGGCTCCCGGTGAGCCTTATCGTCATGGCTAAAAATATTCTTTTAAAAATGATATAATAAGCTAACAAATCTAATACTAAGGAAGGGAAAGAATGGAAAATATTTTAACAGCGGTGTTCGAAAAGGTTCCGGAAGGATATATAGGGTATGTTGAAGAACTGCCTGGTGCAAATGCTCAGGGAGAAACATTAGAAGAGGTAAGGGAGAGCCTAAAAGAAGCAATAGAATTGGTTCTCGAGGCGAACCGGCAGTTAATGGAAGAAGAAATCAGCGGGAAAGAATTTATAAAAGAGCCTTTTGGAACCATTTCTACATGAAGCGCGCAGATTTAATCCGTCATCTTGAGAATTGTGGTTGTGAATTTCTCAGAGAAGGTTCTCGGCATACAGTGTATGTGAATCGCAAGCAGAAGAAAGCATCCACAGTTCCCCGCCATCGTGAGATATATGACAATCTTTGCCGTAAAATATGTAAAGACTTGGGAATAAGACAGCCATAACAAAAGCATCAACCTGACGCGGATTAGCCGCGTCAGGTATTTGGCATTCGGGATTGCCCGCGCAGGTTATGCAAATCGTTATACAGGAAAAGAGTAAATAATGGGGTCTTCATTCGTTACATTCTTGCATCAAGGTGTTTGTACAAGGATTGAACGT
>Ga0315282_10006185_pt1 | contig 20125 bp, 16 predicted proteins | sample YL17G07_20_MG_FD_203693 | JGI IMG/M metagenome (GOLD analysis project Ga0315282, IMG submission 203693) | Sediment microbial communities from Yellowstone Lake, YNP, Wyoming, USA - YL17G07_20 | ecosystem: Environmental > Aquatic > Freshwater > Lake > Sediment | place: USA: Wyoming | collected... | reverse complement strand
TGTAATGCTCCCCAAAAACTGGACAGGTGGATAAGATAGTGTCGCCGGTTCGGCAGGAGGAGGGAGGGGAGGCGAGATGGGCGAGCGACGGCGGCACAGTGCAGCGTTCAAGGCGAAGGTGGCGGTGGAGGCGATCCGGGGGGAGCGGCCGGTGAATGAGCTGGCCAGCCTGTACCAGGTGCACCCCTCGCAGATTGCCGTGTGGAAGAGGCAGGCCCTGGAGGGGCTGCCGGGGATCTTCGGCAACGGGCGGGCCAAGGGGCAACCGGGGGAAGAGGAGTTGCGGGCCCGGCTCTACCAGGAGATCGGCCAGCTGAAGGTGGAGCTGGACTTTCTCAAAAAAAGGGCTGGCCTGGTCGACTGAGGAGAAGCGGCAGATGATCGAGCCCGGCCATCATGGGCTCTCGGTAGCGCGGCAGTGCGAGCTGGTGGGGCTGGTGCGGTCGAGCCTCTACTACCGCCCTCTGGGAGAGTCGGCGGAGAATCTGGAGCTGATGGGGCGGATGGATGAGACCTACACCCGCTGGCCCTTCTACGGGGTGCGGCGGATGACGGCCCAGCTTCGCCAGGAAGGCTACGGGGTGAATCCGAAGCGGGTGCGCCGGCTGCTGCGGCTCATGGGCCTGGAGGCCATTTACCCCCGGAAACGGCTCACTGTGGCCGCTGCGGAGCACCGTCGTTACCCTTACCTCTTGGCGGGGGTGGAGGTGGAGCGGCCGGACCAGGTGTGGAGTGCGGACATCACCTACATCAGGCTGCAGCGGGGCTTCCTCTACCTGGTGGCGGTGCTGGACTGGTACAGCCGGTACGTGCTCTCCTGGGCGCTGTCGGCGACACTGGAGGGAAGCTTCTGCGTGTGGGCACTGGAGGAGGCCCTGGAGCGGGGTCGGCCGGAGGTGTTCAACAGCGACCAGGGGACCCAGTTCACCAGCGAGGCCTTCAGGGGCTGTCTGGAGCGCCGCGGCGTCGCCATCAGCATGGACGGCCGGGGGCGGGTGTATGATAACATCTTCGTGGAGCGCCTCTGGCGGACGGTGAAGTACGAGGAGGTGTACCTGAAGGACTACGCCGATGCCCGAGAGGCCCGGGCCGGGCTGGGGGCATACTTCGGCTTCTACAATCAGGAGCGGTTGCATCAGGCGTTGGGCTATCGGACACCGGCGGAGGTGTACGAGGGGGTGGCTGGAGGCAGGAGGGAGGGCACCGAGGCGTGCCCGGTTGCTGGAACTCCAGTCGCCCTACGGGCTCCTTGCGTTCCAGCAACCGCCGCAACCGGAGGGTGAGACTCTCTTATCCAACCCCATTTCCTGTCCAACCAGTGGGGAGCGCCTCAGACAGGGCTGGCCGAGTTCCCACAAGACTCAGGTTCGGGCAATGCTGTAGGGACAGGGCTTCAGCCCTGTCCGAAACGCTGACCTCTCGCCTTGGGAGGCAAGGGCTTTCAACCCCTTGGCCATGGAGCAAGGAAGACGGGGCAAGGGGTTGGAGCCCCTTGGCTGGCGGTGCGCCGTGGAGAGCACGGGCACTCTTGCGGGTGCCCGTGCCACCCAGCGGCGCCGGCGGGAGGATAGAAGGAAAGGCTTCTGGACGGTGCCTGGACTCACTGACTACAATCGGCGGGCAAGAACACGATGAAGAGGGCGAGATTGGGAACTGTTGGGCCGGTAATGAGCACGGGAAAGGACGAGGTATGAATAACGTCTGGGCAGGCATAGCCATCGTCATACTGGCACTCATAGTCTACGCCATCGTATCCAACAAGATAAGGAATCGGCGAATCCGGAAGGCCGTAGCGCGAATGCTGCCGAGGCTTGTTGACCACATTCAGGCTGGGCGTCGGTACAACATCTTCCTGAGTCACGGCAAGACTTTGCTGGGCGTCAAGTTCCTGGGCATCTCGGAGCCGTATGAGCAGCACGATTCCCACCTCCCCTTCCCGCTTTGTCAGTGGCTCATCGTGGAGAAAGACAACGGCAACCGGGCCTACATCAAACCGATGTCGGTCAGATACTACGAGGACGCTGAAGGGGAGGTGGCTACGCCTGGCGCGACGTCGGCCGACAAGACATCCTGAGTCCTTTGCCGAAACGGTGGCGCAAGAGCAGCGGGTTAGCCGATGAAAGAGTAGGTCTTGTGGAGGGATGGTATGCGCTTGGCCGACCTCATGCACACGCTGGCAAGGAAGAGGAGGCTGCGGGTCGGCGGGCTGATGTCGGGCACGTCGGCCGACGGCGTCAGCGCCGCCATCGTCGACCTGGGGCGAAGGGGCGTGAAGGTGGTGGCCTTCGGCACCTTCCCGTACCCCGACGCGCTTCGTCGCGCGGTGTTCGAGGTCTCCCGGGCGGAGTCGGGACGGGTGGACGACGTCTGCCACCTGAACTTCGTCTTAGGCGAAGTCTTCGCCTCTGCGCTCATCAGATTGGCCAAGCGGGCGGGCGTCCCGCTTCGCTCCATCGACCTGGTGGGCTCGCACGGGCAGACCATCCACCACATCCCCCGGGGCCGCCCATTCGGCCGAAGGCGGGTGCGCTCCACGCTGCAGATTGCTGAGCCCGCGGTCATCGCCGAGCGCACCGGCATCACCACCGTCGCTGACTTCCGCCCGCGGGACGTGGCTGCGGGCGGCGAAGGTGCGCCGCTGGTGCCCTACGCCGACTTCCTCCTCTTCGGCGGAGGGCCGGTGACCCGGGCGGTGCAGAACATCGGGGGCATCGCCAACGTGACCTATCTCCCGGCCGGTGGGAGCCTCGACGAGACCATCGCCTTCGACACCGGCCCAGGGAACATGGTCATCGACTACGTGGTGAGCCGAGCGACCTCGGGCCGGCTCCGCTACGACCGCGATGGCCGGTCAGCGGCCCGCGGGAAGGTGGAGCCGGTGCTGCTCCGGGAACTGATGCGTCACCCCTTCCTTCGCCGTCGGCCGCCAAAATCCACCGGCCGGGAGGAGTTCGGCGCCCAGTTCGCTGAGGCCGTCTACCAGCGGGCCCGGCGCCGGGGCGTGCCGCCGTCAGACATCCTGGCGACGGTCACGGCGTTCACCACCAAAAGCATCGCCCAGGCCTACGGGTGCTATCTTCCCAGGCGAGTGGAGGAGGTGCTACTCTGTGGGGGTGGGGCGCGCAACCGCACCCTGGTGCGGATGCTGCGCGAGGAGTTGGGGCCGGCGAGGGTGAGGATGACGGATGACTTAGGCGTCCCGGTCGAGGCGAAAGAGGCGGTCTCCTTTGCCCTCCTCGCCGTAGCCACCATCCGCGGCGAGCCGGGGAACGTGCCCCGGGCTACGGGGGCGAGGCGCCCGGTCCTCTTGGGAAAGATCGTGCCCGCATGTTGAAAGACCGCGGCGAACTGACCACCGAGAAGCGAAACGCGCGGAGCCGGGACATCGACCGCCGAAGCACGCTGGAAATCGTCGATATCATCAACGCGGAGGACACGGGTGTCCCCCGGGCGGTGAGGCGAGAGCGTCGCCGCATCGCCCAAGCCGTGGAGATGATTGTCGCCGCCTTTCGCCGGGGCGGCCGGCTCTTCTACGTGGGGGCGGGGACGAGTGGCCGACTGGGGGTGCTGGACGCCGCCGAGTGCCCCCCGACCTTCGGGACGAGGCCGGGCCTCGTCCAGGGCATCATTGCGGGCGGCCGACGGGCGCTGGTGCGGTCGGTGGAGGGGGCGGAGGACCGGGCCGCGGATGGGGCGCGGGCCTTGGCCCGCAGGCGGGTCGGGTCCGGGGACGTGGTGGTGGGCATTGCCGCCTGCGGGCTCACGCCCTTCGTCCGCGGGGCGATGAAGCAGGCAGGGAAAATCGGAGCCGGGACCGTCTTCATCACCTGCGCGCCGGAGGCGAAGGAGGAGGTGGAGGCCGACGTCATCATCAACCCGGTCGTCGGGCCGGAGGTCATCACCGGCTCGACACGGATGAAGGCGGGCACCGCCACCAAACTGGTGCTCAACACCCTGACGACCGCGGCCATGGTCAAGATGGGGAAGGTCTATGGCAACCTGATGGTGGACCTGCGGGCTACGAACGAGAAACTCCGCGACCGCTCCGAACGCATCGTATGCGAGGTCACCGGGGTGAGCCGACGACGCGCCCGCCGACTGCTCGCGGAGGCGCGGGGACTGGTCAAGCGAGCCATCCTGATGGCGGAGCGCCGACTTACGTACCCGGACGCGCGCCGACGTCTCAGCCGCTCCGGGGGTATGCTGCGGGACGCTCTGGAAGAAAGGCCATAGGGTGGCGGCCATAGACTGGGCGATTGTGGCTGCGTACCTCCTCCTTTGTCTGCTGGTGGGGGTCCTGTTCACCCGCAAGGCTGGCGAGAGCGTGGAGCAGTATTTCATCTCCGGTCGCAACCTCCCCTGGTGGCTGGTGGGCACCTCGATGGTGGCCACCTCCTTCTCCTCCGACACGCCACTGGTGGTGACCGGCTGGGTGCGGCGGTTCGGCATCAGTTACAACTGGATCTGGTGGTCCTTCGCCATCGGCGGGATGTTCAGTGTCTTCCTGCTGGCTCGGCTCTGGAGGCGGGCGGAGGTGGTGACGGACGTGGAGCTGACCGAACTGCGCTACGGGGGGAAGCCGGCGGCCATCCTCCGGGGCTTTCGCGGAGCCTACCTCGCCTTGCCCGTCAACTGCATCACCCTGGCCTGGGTGATCGTGGCCATGGTCAAACTCATGCGGGTGGTCCTCGGCCTACATCCGGTCCTGACGGTGGCTCTCTGCCTGCTCCTGACGGTGGTGTATGCGGTGCTTTCCGGATTCTGGGGGGTGGTGGTAACCGATTTGTTCCAGTTCGCCTTGGCGATGGCAGGCTGCATCGTCCTCAGTGTGCTGACGGTGGCGCGGCTGGGAGGGTTGGGGGCGCTCCGGGCGCAGGCTCGGGGGACGAGCCCGCTGGGGGCGAGGCTCACCGACTTCTTCCCCCGCCCGCCTGCAGGGGTGGGCGTGCTCGATGGCCGGTTCTGGTCCGGTCCCTTCTTCGCCTTCGTGGTCTTTCTCTTCGTCCAATGGTGGGCGAACAAGAACGCTGACGGCGGTGGGGTGGTGGTGCAGCGGATGTGTGCGGCGAAGGACGAGAGGCATTCGCTCCTGGCGACCTTGTGGTTCAACTTCGCCAACTACGCCCTGCGGCCCTGGCCCTGGATACTGGTGGCTCTGGGCTCCGTGGTCCTCTTCCCCACCGTGGCGAACGAGGATGCCTACCCCGCCGTCATGAAGGCACTCTGTGGTCCCGGGATCATGGGGCTGATGGTGGTGGCCTTCCTCGGGGCCTTCATGTCCACGGTCGACACTCACCTGAACCTGTCCGCCGCCTACTTCGTGAATGACGTCTATCGGCGGTTCCTGCGCCGGGACGCCTCGCAGGCCCACTACGTGCTGGTCTCGCGAATCGCCTCCCTGGTGGTGATGCTGGTGGCGGCGGGGATTGCCCTCAAGGCGGATTCGATATCGGGGCTCTTCACCTTTCTGCTGGCCTTCTCTTCGGGCTTCGGCCTGGTGCTGGTGCTCCGCTGGTTTTGGTGGCGGGTGAACGCCTGGTCCGAACTGTCGGCCATGGTGGCCTCGGGTGCGATTTCCATCCTGCTCTACGTCCTGAAGCACTGGGTCCGGCTGCAGGCGCTGGCTTCGCTTTCGGAGCAGGGCATCCTGCTCATCACCGTGGTCGGTTCCACCATCATCTGGCTGGTGGTGACGTTCCTGACCGCGCCGGTGGGTGCGGAAAGGCTGCTCACCTTCTACCGCAAGGTGCGTCCCTTTGGGGCCTGGGGCCCGGTCGCCCGTCGGAGTGGGCTGCCACCGGCAAAGGGCCTCGGGCGGATGGTGGTGAACTGGCTGGCGGGGACGGCCATGGTGCTGGGGGCGACCTTCGCCACCGGAAAGTTCCTGCTGGGCGAGATGGCGCAGGGCTGGCTCTACCTGGCGGTCACCATTCTCGGCGGCCTCATCATCTTGCCGGAACTTCGTCGGCCCTCCCCGCCGGGCGGGGAGTCAGAGCGACCCGGGGCCGTCTCGCCCACCGATGTGACCTTCTGAGGAGGCCGAGGAGAATCCGACGCTGGCTCCCTCTTCGCGGAGGGGGTACACTGCGAGGGTTCCGGTGCAGGGCAGGCGTCGGCCCTGGGCTGCAGGTCACAGGCAAGGTGGAGGCTGACCGGGTGAGCCGGGACGCGTTGGCAGGCCTCTTGGGGCGCATCGTCGACGTGCACACGCACGTCCAGGACGACCTTGCGGGGCCGTCGGCGGAGGCCCTGGGCCGAATGGCGCGCCTAGCGCGTCACGCCGGCATCGGCCGGATGGTGCTCCTGGGGAATCTCCCCGGGCTCACCTCCGACCCCACCCCTTCCCCCCAACTCGTCTCTGATGTCAACAGCTACACCTTGCGGGTCATGGCCGAGCAGCCTGACCTTTTCGTCGGCTTCTGCTACCTCAACCCCGCCCACCCGGCCTCCTTCCTTCAGGAGGAGACCGAGCGCTGCATCGTCGCCGGCGGGATGCGGGGCATCAAACTCTGGGTCGCGGTCAAGGCCACCGACCCCCGCCTCGACCCGGTGATGGAACGGGTACAGGAACTCGGGGTCCCCGTCCTCCACCATGCCTGGTACAAGGCCGCCCAGGAGGTGGCGAACGAGTCCACGCCAGCGGAGGTCGCTTCCCTCGCCCGGCGGTTCCCGAGGGTGACCTTCATCATGGCCCACCTCGGCGGCGGGCGGGAGCGGGGCGTCCTCGACGTCGCCGACTGCGCCAACCTCCTGGTGGATACCTCGGGGAGTCAGCCCGAGGCCGGCATGGTGGAGTATGCGGTGCGCGAGCTGGGTCCCGAGCGGGTCATCTTCGGCTCCGACTGGCCCATCCGCGACTTCGGCACCCAGGTCGGCCGGGTGCTCGGCGCGCGGTTGAGGCCCGCGGAGCAGGAACTCATCTTCCACGGCAACGCGATGCGCCTGCTCGCCCTTGAGGAGTCGGACCGATGACCGACCTCATCGACACCAGCGTCTTCACCGGCACCTGGCCTTTTCGTGCCTTTCGAGAGCGCACGCCCGCAGCCTTGAAGGCGCACCTTGAACCGTTGGGCGTCGGCCAGGCGTGGGTGGCCTGTGCGGAAGCCGTCCTCTTCCCCGACCCCATGCAGGCCAACGAGCCACTCGCCGAGGCTGTTGCCGGGGACCGGTTTTTCCTCCCCGTCGCCATCATCGACCCCACGCTTGCCACCGCTGGGCGCGATGCGCGCACCTGCCTGGAGCGGCTGGGCTTCCGGGCCCTCAAGTTGGTGCCCAACTACCATCAGTACGCGCTCGGCGACGCCCGCGTAGCGGAACTGGTCACGGTGGCTTCCGAGCGGGACGTCCCCGTCTGCGTTCAACTGCGGATGATGGACGAAAGGAGCCACCACCCGCTGATGAAGGTCCCGGCTGTGCCCGCCGAGGAGGTGGTGACGCTCGCCCAAAAAGACCCGCAGGCGCGCTTCCTTGCCTGTGGCGCGTACGGGCACCAGCTTGGGCTTCTTCGGAATGCAGCGAACGTGTGGGCCGAGATTTCCTTCGTGGAGTCGGGTCAGGCGCTCGTCGGTGCCATCCAGGCCCTGGGCCCGGACCGGCTCGTCTTCGCGAGCCACAGCCCCTTCTTCTACTTCGAGGCGGAGGTGGCCAAGTTGGGTGTCCCCGCCGAGGACGTGCCGCCCTCGGTCCTCCAGGCCATCAGGCACACCAACGCCGAAGCCCTTCTCGGGCACAGGCAACCCCGCCGACGGTAGCGCCCTCCGGCTCCGGCAGGCCGCCGAGCTCCATGCGCGCTGGCAACGAGGCTCAGCCGACCCGTCGGTCTCCCCCGCCTCTGGACGGTCCAGCCCGTGTCATTGGGTCTTGGGGGGGACGCCCCAGGCTTCCTTGAAGAGGCTGGTCATCGCCTCGGCCACGGGTTTCTCGGTGAACCAGACGATGCCTTTTGCCTCGCGGGCTTCGCCCACGGGGATGGGGCCGTAGTACGGGTCGCCATGGGCACAGGGGATGGCGGCATTCGAGAGCATGCTCTTCCCGGGCGTCCAGGCGATGAGCACCCGGCGGGAGCCGTCGAGCGACTCGACGGCGATGATGGCGGCATCCAGTTCCTTGTCCTCGATGAGGCCGCCCCGGCTGCGGGCGAAGTCGTTGCTGTCACGCTGCGTGGCGCCACGGACGTAGGCGGCCTTGACGTCGGCGTCGGCCTTCTCGGTGGGGATGTCGGCGAGGGCGACGGGCTTGCCGCCGATGAGGACGTAGGTGTGCTTGAAGTTCTCCTGCCACTGGGGGAAGCCGGTGAGGGTGCGGTACTGCGAGCAGTAGAGCGGGCGGATGCCCGGGAGCTCCTTGTCGGACTTGTTCTCGATGCGCATGGTGATTTCCACCCGGTCGGTCCCGACCACCTTGGCCGTACCTTTGACGGAAACGTTGGGCACGGTGGCCGGCAGAGGCAGGCTTTCCGCATTGAGGAGAGCGGTTTTGCCGTCCTCGCTCACCTGCCAGCGGGCTTCGGGGGCAGCCTTGTCGCTGTAGCGGAGGATGCCCCAGGTCGAGGGCCAGACCTCCAGGTGCTCGGGGAGGTTGATGATGAGGGAGCCACCGTCGTTCCAGGGCGGGGCTATCTGGAGGCCGTAGGCGTAGGGTCCGGTGTAGGGGATGAGGCGCGTCTCCGTCTGCGCCTGGGACTGCGCCTGCGCCCCGGCCGCGAGGAGCGGAAACATGCTGACGAGACCCAGAACCACGCCTGCCCTCATATCCACTCTCCTTCTTTCGCCGAACCCGCTGCGGAAACCCACACAGCTGCTTGCCACACCTTCCTCCGCACGTGCAGAAGGAACCTTGGCAGCGGACAGCAGGTTCCTTATACTCCACCTTCTTGGCTGTGGCAACGGCGTAGTGGAGCATGTCGAAAGGTACGCCTGTGTCCAGCGCATCGCGGCACGAGAAGTTCAACTTCCGCTCGCTTGAGGAGGTCGTGGCCAAGGCCGCTGAGTTGGGGCTTGACCTCCCTGTCTCCCGCGACCTCTCGCTCCTCACCCAACCGGTCACGGTGGGCTGGCGACGGGCCACTCCGGGTCATTTGGGCCGTGAGCGAAGCACCAAGCCTTTCTCCGACGCTGGGAGGCGGCGACAGGCGGCAGCAGGCCACGAGAAGCGGAGCTTCCCCAACGCCCTCGCCGTGCACCCCATGGAGGGTTGTGACGGCACCTCTGACGGCCGGCCCGATGAACTGACCTTTCGTCGCTACCGTCGGTTCGCTGCGGGCGGAGCCGGGCTCCTGTGGATGGAGGCGACGGCTGTCGTCGAGGAAGGGCGGGCGAACCCCCGGCAACTCTGGCTCCACGAAGGGAGTCTGGCGGATTTCGCCCGGCTCGCGGAGGAAACCCGTCGGGCAGCCCGTGGGGCTCTGGGGCCGAACCACGAGCCGGCGCTCATCGCCCAACTCACCCACTCGGGCCGCTACTCGAAGCCCGACGGCAAAGCCCGGCCCATCATCGCCCACCACTCGGTGGTGCTCGACCCGCAGCACCGGTTGCCTCCCGACTACCCGCTCATCGGCGACGACGAACTTCGCCGACTCATCGACACCTACGTCCAGGCGGCCAAACTGGCCGAGCAGGCCGGGTTCGATGGCGTGGACATCAAGAGTTGCCATCGCTACCTCGTCGCTGAACTCCTCGCCTCCTTCGCCCGGGAGGGGAGCGACTTCGGCGGCGACTTCGAGAGCCGCACCCGCTTCCTCCGCACCGTCGCCCAGCGGGTGCGCGAGGAGGTCCCGGGGCTCCTCCTCTGCTGTCGGCTGAACGCCTACGACGCCATCCCCTACCCTTTCGGCTTCGGCGTGGACCGGGAAGACGCGACCAGGCCCGACCTCACGGAACCGCTCGCCCTCGTCGGTCGGCTGCGGGAACTGGGCCTCGACCTCCTCAACGTCTCCATCGCCAACCCGTATTACAACCCGCACTACGGCCGGCCCTACGACGAGCCTGTGGCCGGCGGCTATGTGCCTGACGAACATCCCCTGGCGGGCATCGCCCGGCTCATCCACATCACCGGCGAGGTGCAGGAAGCCTACGCCGACCTTCCCGTGGTGGGCACGGGCTACACCTGGCTCCGGGAGTTTGCCCCCTACGTGGCCGCGGGCGTCCTGGAGCGCGGCTGGGCCAGCATCGTCGGCTTCGGCCGGGGGGCCTTCGCCATGCCCCACTTCGCCCGGAGCATTGTCGAGAAGGGTGCCCTCGACCCGCACGAAGTCTGCATCACCTGCTCCTCCTGCACCCAGATCATGCGTGATGGCGGGCGGACGGGCTGCGTGGTGCGTGACGGCGACATCTATGGGCCCATCTTCCTCGAGGGTCGGCTCCGCGACCCGGCCGTGGTCCGCGAGTTGGCGGAGGACTGCCGGGAGTGCATCGCCCCCACCTGTGCCCAGGGGTGCCCGGCGCAGGTTCACGTGCCCGAGTTCATCGCCGCCATCGCCGACGGGGACGACCGTCGCGCGTACGACATCCTCCGCCAGGACAACCCGCTGCCCGAGATCTGCGCCTACGCCTGTCCCGCGGAGGTGCAGTGCGAGGGGGCCTGCATCCAGCGCCACCTCCAGGGGAAAAGCATCCCCATCCGTGCGCTCCAGCGCTACGTGAGCGAGCGGGCCCGCGAGGAAGGCTGGGCCGAACTCCCCGTACCCGACGCGCCCTCGGGGAAACGCATCGCCGTCGTGGGCGGAGGTCCAGCAGGGCTGGCCTGCGCTGCGGAACTCCTTCGCCTCGGTCACGAGGCGACCATCTTCGACGCTGCCTCCGAGGCGGGCGGCACGGCCCGGGCCCTCATCCCGCCCGAGCGGCTGAGCGACGACGTAGCCAGGGGCGAGATCGAAGCCGTCTTCCGCGGGCGGGCGGCCGACCGGCTTACCTGGCGGCGGGGTGAGGGCCTCAGGCGAGGCTTCAACCTCGATGACGTCCTTGCTCTGGGCTTTGACGCCGTCTTCCTCGCCTTGGGGTTGGGGGAGTCGTTGCCGCTCCCCGGCAAGGCCAGGCCAAGCGAAGGGCTGACGGACGCGCTGAGTTTCCTTCGCCGGGCCAAGCAGGGCCTCTACCGGACGATGCCCGAGCGGGTGGCTGTGCTTGGCGGCGGAAACACGGCCATGGACGCCGCCACCACCGCAAAGCGCCTGGGGGTGCGGGACGTGTACCTCATCTATCGACGGAGTTTCGCCGAACTCCCCGCCTGGCCCGAGGAGCGGGACCACGCCCTGCGTGCGGGCGTCCACTTCCTCATCCTCACCCAGCCCCTGGACTACGTTACCGACGAGCGGGGCCGGGTCGCCGGCCTCCGCATCGCGCGGACGGTGTTGGGTGAGCCAGACGCTTCGGGCCGCCGTCGGCCTGAAGTGGTGGCAGGAAGCGAGAGCACCCTCGCCCTGGACCTGGTGGTGGAAGCCTTGGGTCAGCGCCCCGCCCGCGACTTGGCCGAACTCCTTCCTAACGTGGAACTTACGTCTGACGGTCTGGTCAAGGTCGACCCGGAGACGCGCGCGACGTCCCGTCCGCGGGTCTACGCTGGCGGCGACATCACGAACGGAGGCGACACCGCCGCCCGCGCCATCGCCGACGGCCTCTCCGCCGCCCGGTCCATTGCGGCCTCACTTGGCAGCTCTCACAAGGTTCAGCGGTCTACCTCGTCAAGCACACCAGATGGCTCTTGACAACACGCCGCTGGCGGTGCTAGATCCTTTGGCGTGCATTGGCTAGCATATCGGCTGGAGGAAAAATGGCCAAGACCACGATCGATGGCCCACCTATAACCGTCCGCGGACCGCAGCAGCGGCACGGGATCGTCAGGACTGTCGTCAATACCTTCATCGATACGGAGCACGCCAAGAAGGGTCGTGGGGTCAGGTTCAGGTACGCGGTGGAGACACTGTCCGACGGCTCGGACCTTTACATCGTGCGACCTGGCCACAAGAAGAACTTCGACTTCAAGGTCGACGTGCAAGAGAGCCTCGGGGTCGGGCGTGGTAAGCATGGGCAGATCGTTGAATACTTCCGCAACAAGTTGGCGCAGGAAGCCGAGAAAGCTCCGACTTTGCTTGAGGCCCTGAAGCAAGTCTGGGAGTGCTCAGAGTGCGATGTTGACTTGGTTCTTGCATCCTACCCGAGTTTGCAGCTCAAGCCTCCGTTGGGGCCCCACATCGGCGACGTTCTAAAGGTGCTGAAGTGGATGTTCATAATGGAGGATATCCTTTACTGGGACTATTCTGGCCGTGAGATGCTGTACCGTGGTTTGCTGGGAAAAGGCCCCACAGATGCCTTATGATGCTCGCCTTGCGCATTTTATAGACAAGGTTTTCTTGGGCGACATCTTGGAGCTCATTCGCGCGCTCCCGGAAGGAAGCGTTGACATGGTCTACGCTGACCCAGACTACAACGTCGGGGTGAAGTACAACGAGACGGGTTACAGAAGGCGTTTCGATGAATACCTTGCGTGGTGCGTCGCGTGGGCGGCGGAAAGTCTTCGGGTTCTCAAGGAGACGGGGAATTTATTCATTATCAACTATCCACGGAACAATTCTTACCTGTGGACGACCTATTTGGACGATGCTTGTTACGATGTGCACGAATACGTGTGGTGTTACAATTCGAACATAGGGCACTCGCCCAGAAGGTTCACGACGGCCCACAGGTCGATACTGCACTGCCGAAAATGCGCGAGGAATGTGTTTTACAAGGAGAGCGTAGCGGAGCCGTATCAGAACCCGACAGACCGGCGCATAAGGGCGAACCTGGCGCGGGGGTCGAAGGGCAGGATGCCGTACAGTTGGCTTTATTACGACTTGGTAAAGAACGTTTCTCGGTCCAAGACGGTGCATGCGTGCCAGATTCCGGAGGGCTTGTCCGAGAAGTTGGTAAGGTCTACTACGTTGGTGGGCGATGTGGTGTTGGTTCTGTTTGGCGGAAGCGGGTCGGAGCTTGTGGTGTGCAAAAGGCTGGGGAGGCACTTTATGTCAGCGGAAATAGACGCGAATTACCACAAGATGATACTGGAACGATTGCGGACACCGGAGAAAGTCCCTGATGACATGAGGCTTCTTGCTAGGATCAGGGAGCGGCGACGGAAGGCGAGAATGCGCGAGATGCTTCCATTTCGCTGGGACGACACTGCAGGCTGAACTTGAAACTAGTGATAGCCGTGCGTTAAGTTCGTTCTCCAGACGCCGCCGCCGAAGGTGGTGACGTAGATGGTGTCGGGGTCCTGGGGGTCGCACGTCACCCGGTGGGTGTTGACGAAGGGGAGGCCCTCCAGGTGTCGCCAGGTCTCGCCCCCGTCGTCGCTCCGGAAGACGCCTTTGGCGAAGGTGCAGGCGTAGACGACCTTGGCGTCGCGCGGGTCGAAGGACACGTCCCAGACCTGGGATTCGTCGAGGATGCGCTTCCAGGTTTTCCCGGCATCGGCTGACTTGAAGAGCCCGCCTCCTTCGGTCTTGGGCCAGGGGCTGTAGGCGCCCATGGCCCGGAAGCCGGCCTGGGGTACGTCGAAGCAGGAGACGTAGAGCACCTGCGGGTGCCCGCCTTGCGGGCGCCCGGGCTCCAGCCGGAGGCCGAAAATCCAGGGGAGGGGCTGGGTGGTGTTGACCAGTTCCCAGTGCTCGCCAGCGTCGCGGGAGCGGTAGAGGGCGCCGGGGACGGGCTTTTCGTCCTTGTAGGCGATGGTGACGGCGCAGTAGAGGGTCCCGTCGTCGGCGCGGGCGAGCCGCCAAACGTCAGGGTTCGTGGCGAGGTCGATGCCCGCGCTCTTCAGGGTCCAGGACTCGCCGCCATCGACGGACTTGTAGACCCCCTCGCCGATGATGCCCGCGTAGAGGGTCCGCTTTCCCTTGGGGCTGGCGGGGTCGAGGAGGATGGCGGTCGTCGTCGCATCGGGAAGGCCGCTGGTGGTGCCCAGTGGCGTCCAGTTGGCTCCGCCGTCGGTCGAGCGGCAGACGCCGCCACGCCAGTAGGCGGGCGTCCCGCGGTTGAGCATCTTCCAGTGCGGGAGGTCGTGGGCGTTCCCCCAGGCGCTCCAGAGGAGGCCGGGCACCTCGGGGTCGAAGGCGATCTCGTAGCAGGTGTTGGTCCAGGGGGTGCCTTTGGCCGCGTGTTGCCAGGAGCGGCCGCGGTCCGGGCTGAGGAAGAGGCCGGTGTCGGTGTAGGTGATGTAAGTGCGCTGGGGGTCGAGCGGGTCGAAGCAGTACTGGTAGCAGGTGGTCACCTCCAGGCCGATGCCTTCCCAGAGGTGGTCGCGCAGGTGGCGGGTGTAGATGGGGAACCAGGACTTACCACCGTCGGTGGTGCGGATGGCCCGGCCGGCGTCGGTGAAGATGCAGTCGTCGGGGTCGGTCGGTCGGCAGGAGAGGCCGATGGCCGTGCCACCCCACCACCAGTCGGTCTCCAGGGTGAGCCAGTCGTCGGCGACGTTGGTGGGTGGGAATCGGCTGTCGCCGAAGAGCACCGCCTCCCAGTGCTCGCCCGCGTCCGTGGTGCGGAAGACGGTGGACTGGTCTTCCCGGCCTCGGCCGCTGCCCCGGCAGCCCACGTAGGCGACCCGGGCGTCGCCGGCGCAGATGGCCAGGAGGTCGTAGCCCGGCACGCCGGAGCGGCGGCCGCCGCCGGTGCCAATGCGGGTGTTGAGGCCCTCAAGGACGGGGTGCCAGGTCTCAGCGAGGTCGGTCGAGCGGTAGATGCCACCGACAAACTTCCCGGCCATCACCCGGCTTTCGGTCGTGACGTAGAGGATGGGGGCGCCGGTCGGAGCGGCGATGCCGCCGGCGAGGTGGTTCAGCCTGAGGCCGAGGGCCCCGACCTTCTTGGGCGTCCAGTGAGCGGCGCCGTCGTCGCTCCGGAAGACGGCTTCGCCCGTGGCGGCGAAAAGTCGTCGGGCCTCAAGCGGGCTGGTGGGGTCGAGGAAGAGGTCCGTGATGGAGCCGTACTGCGGGTTCCAGGTTTCGACCCGCTTCCAGGTCTCGCCGTTGTCGTCGCTCCGGAAGAGGAAGCCTCCGGGTTCGGAGTTGAAGACGGCGAAGGCGGCCCAGACGGTCTGCGGGCGGTGGGGGTCGATGGCGATGGCGGTGGCCCGGTCGGGGCGCGCAGGCTTGTCCTCGCCGAGGACGTGCTGCCAGGTGAGGCCACGGTCGGTGCTGCGTTTCAGGCCGCCCCGGGCCCCGACGAAGATGACGCGGTCGTCCTCGGGACGGAAGACCGGGGCCACGGCGATGGTGCGCACCGAGGCGCCGGGGAGCATCCGCCAACTTCGGCAGCCATCCTCGCTCCGGTAGAAGCCCGACATGTCGCAGGAGACGAAGACCAGGTTCGGGTCCTTGGGGGAGACGCTGGGGTTGAAGATGCCTCCGCCGCCGCCCGGGCCCACCGGCTCCCAGCGGAGAGACTCTTCGGAGGCCGAGGCCGCGGCCGCCATCAGCACGCCCAGCACTGCGCACAGCACGCACAGTCCTGCCATCAACGTCCTCCTTCGTTCGAGGTCTGTCTTGACGTTCATCTCGCCCGTCGCCGTCCTACCCACCGATGCCTCTGTTGTCAACCTTCCCCCCTGTGCCACTCTGCGAAGTAGCGACGCTTCTTCGCTGCGGAGCGCGAGTCACCACGTCAGCAGCTCACCCACCTTGAGCTTGCGGCTGAGCGCTGGGCTGCGTCCAGAATCTCCTGCAGGCGGACGCCGACCTCGAGGCCCGGCTCCGCTTTCTCTCCCGTGGCCAGCGCGCTGAGGAAGTTGTGCAGGCAGGCGACGTGGGCCCGCACCCAGCCGGTGGCGAACTTGGGTCCGGGGAAGTCGGCGGGTCTGGGGTAGCGGCCGACGGTGGCGATGGCTTTCCAGCCCCGCGTCCCGCCGAGGGGCTCTTCCAGGTCGGCCCGGCTATAGGCTTCGAGGTAGTTCGGCTGCATGGAGTTGAAGCGGAGGGCGCCCAGGCTCCCGTGGAGTTCGAAACGGAGTTCGTCCTCGGTGCCGGTGGCGACCTTGGAGGCCTCGATGCTGCCCAGGGCGCCGGTCCGGGTGCGGACGAGGAGCAGGGCGGCGTCCTCGGCTTCCACCGCAACTGTCCGCTTGCGGTCAGTCGCCGAGGGCCGCTCGGGGTAGGCGATGCTCGTGGCCAGAAGCACCTCGGTGAACTCGCCGGCGAGCAGGCGGACGAGGTCGATGACGTGAGGGCCGAGGTCGAGGAGGACGCCTCCACCCAGGCCCCGGTCCAGTTTCCAGCGGAGCGGGGCCTGGGGGTCGGCGCTCCCGGAGTGGAGGTAGGCGGCCCGGAAAGTGAGCAGTTGACCCAAGAAGCCCTCCTCCACCAGTTGCTTCGCCCGGAGCGTGGCCGGGAAGAAGCGGTTCTGCAGGCACATCTGGTGCCTGCCCCGGTAGGAGGCCAGGGCGCGCTCGACCTCGCGGGCCTCGGAGAGGGTGACGGTGAGGGGCTTCTCGCAGTAGACGTGCTTCCCGGCCGCGAGGGCCGAGAGGAGGTGGTCGCGGTGGAAGAGGTTGGGGCTGGTGATGTGGACGACGTCGATATCGGGGCTTTCGGTGACGGCCCGGAAGTCGTCGGTGGCCCGCGCGAAGCCGAAGCGCTCCTGGGCTGCCTGGGCCGTTCCCAGGCGGGAGGTGCAGACGGCGGCCAGGGTGGTGGCCAGTGGCGGCGGGTCGTAGAAGATGGGCATGTTGAGGTGCGCGTAGGCGTGCACCTTGCCGATGAAGCCGAAGCCCACAAAGCCGACCCGGAGTGCCTTCCCCATCAGCCTTCCCCTTTTCCACAGAGTGTGCGGTACAACGCTGCGTAGCGCGCAGCGGCGAGAGCGTAGCGGGCGCCCCGTTCGCGGTCGGGCGTGAAGACGCGGTCGCTCCGGTAGAGGGCGAGCGAGGCCTCGGCCACCGAGCCGAAGTCGCCCGTGGCCACCATGGCCAGTTCAGCGGCGCCGAGCGACGCTGCTTCCGGACAGGCCACCCGCTCCACCGACCGACCCAGCACGTCGGCCTTCATCTGGAGCCAGAGGTCGCTGCGGGCGCCGCCACCCATGGCCCGGATGGTGCCGGTGTCGCCCGCGACTTCGGCCAGCAGCCTGAGGTTCGCGGCGAGGTCGAAGGTGAGCGATTCGACGATGGCCCGGGCGAGGTGGCTGGCGGTGTGACCCAGGCGGAGGCCGAGAAAGGCCCCGGTGGCCTCCGGGTTGAAGTGAGGCGTGGCCGTCCCCGAGAAGTGCGGGATGCACGTCACCCCGTCGCAGCCGATGGGCGCCTCGGCCACCTTGGCGAAGAGGGCCTCGTAGGACGCCCCGGGGAAGAAGCAGTCGCGAAACCAGCGGAGCACGATGCCTGCGGTCTTGGAGTAGGCGAGGAGGTAGCGAAGGGCGTCCCCGGCAGGATGTGGGCCTGAGCCCACGCCGCGCGGCGGCGCCGGGCCGTCGGCGGGCGCGGTCAGGACGAGGGCGAGCGCCGTCCCCGTCGTCTCCGAGACCGTCCCCACCTCGACGTTCCCCGCCCCCAGGGCGCCGGTGAGCTGGTCGTTGGTGCCCACGGCGCAGGGGACCCCCGGGGCCAGGCCCAGTTCGCCGGCGGCCTGTGGGCGAAGCGTCCCCGCAACCTCCCCCGGGCTTCTCACCGTCGGGAGGCGGAGGTGCCCGACGCCGGCGAACTCGGCCGCCTCCGGCCACCACTTCCGCCCCCGGCTGTGGCAGAGGCCGGTGCTCGCTGCAGTGACCGGGTCGGTGACCCGCTCGCCGGTGAGCCTGTAGAGCACGTAGTCGGGAAGGAGGAGGAGGGTGCGGGCGCGGGCGAGCGCCCGAGGCTCGTGCTTTCGGAGCCAGCGGAGTTTGGGGGCCGAGGCGATGGCATCAATTTCCGGGCGGCCAAGGTGGCGGAGCGAAGCCTCGGTGCTGAACTCCCGGCGAAACTCCTCGGCCTCCTTCGCCGCGCGGGCGTCCAGCCACATGACGGCCGGGCGAACCGGCTCGCCGGCATCGTCGAGCAGCACGAAGGTCTGCGCCTGGCTGGAAAGCCCTATCCCGGCCAGGTCAGGAGCGGCGCCTCGTCTTCCGCCGGCCCGGGCCTTGCCGGAAGATGGGGCCTGAGCAAGCACCTGGGCGGTGCCGCGCACCACCGCCTCCCAAACGGTCTCGCCGTCTATCTCCACCTGTTCCGGTGCGGGGTGAAGCAACGCAAGTTCCTGGATGGAAAGGGCGAGGAGGTGCGCTTCCGCCTGGGCGCGGGGACGTCGCCTCCCCCGGCTCGCGGGTGCCCGCGAAGCGGGCGCTCGCTCGCGTCGGCCGACCTCGAGGCTCCAGAGGGCTACCTTGACCGCGGTGGTGCCCAGGTCGAGGGAGAGGAAAAGTCGCCCGCTCATGCGCACCTCAGACCTGAATGCATTCGATGCCGGAGAGGTCGGCCAGTTTCCGGAACTCGGCCGCGCGCCGACCGAAGACGATGGCCAGGTGGTGGGTGCCCCCGGCGAGGCTGTACTCGCGGAGAAACTCGGGGAGAGCCGAGGCCGGCCTGAACTTGAAGTAGGGGCTGTCCAGGTTCGGGTAGGGCGGAGTATCCACGACCTCACCTTCGGTCACGACCAGCCGCCAGGCGCTGTCCCGCCAGGCGGTGAGGCTGGCCAGGGTGGCCGGGCCGGGGGCGAGGGAGAAGACGGGGACCACCGGCTCCCGTATCGGCGCCCAGACGAAGCGCTTGGCGACGAGGAGCGGGCGACGGTCCGGGCGGGCCATGGCCAGGTTGCATTCACCCATGTGGCTCATGAGGACGTCCCCGGCAGCGAAGTCCGGGCAGAACATCTCGGTGAAACTCGCAGGCCCACAGAGTTCGCCCGAGGCCGCGACGAGCGCGGCGCAGCAGACGTCGCCTTCGCCGGCGTAGCCGATGCCCTCGGCCATGAGTTGGGAAGCCCCCAGGAAGGGGACGGTCTCCGCGCCCGCTCCCCGGGCGCCCGGCCGCCCCGCTTCGCGGGCGCCCCGCCGGGCACCCGGCTCCGGGCGGAAGGCCAGAAAGTTCATGGAGAGCGCACCGAGCCCCCGCTCGGCGACCAGTCGGCGAAGGGCCAGGCTCCAGCGCACGGAGACGGAGAGAAGGCCGTCGGTGAGGGAAGGGGCGATGTCGAACTCAGAGCGGAGCCTTGTGCTTTCCGCCTGCACTTCGGCAGGGCGGACTTTGCGGGCGCAGTCGTCCAGGTCGCGCGTGTCGAGGGGCGCGACCTCGGGGCCGATGGCTTCCCGGAGCGCCTGGAACTCCACCTGGAAGTCGCCCATCCCGGGAAACGGCTCCCCCAGGAGGCCGACCTGCAGCCGGCGCCACTTCGCCGCAACCTGGGCCGCCTTCGCCCAGGAGGCGAGTTCGTCGAGAGCCCGGCGGTCCTCCCAGTGACCCACCACCAACTGGAACGCGCGGCCCTCGCGGGCGAGGACGTTGGCCAGGTCCTGGACGCCATGGATGCCATGGTTCTCCATGATGTCCTGGCCGGTCATCTTCGGGCCCAGGCCGGGGGCCTTGGCCGTATCGAAGATGACGACCGGGAGCGGGGTGCTCAGGAGCGCGGGCACGGAGACGAGGCTCGGCGCGTAGGTGAGGAGGACGAGGAGCACCAGGTCGCAGCCCGACGCTTCAAAGCGCCTGAGCGCGGCCTCCACCTCCTCGGCCCGAAGACAGACGCGTGCGGTCTCGACCTCGACGCGGTCGGCGAGGGCGCTGGCGATGCCCTCGGCGAAGCGGCCCATGGTGCCTTTGAGTTCGGGGAAGGGGGCGTCGTACAGTTCCAGCATCAGCCCCAAGAGCCCGGCCCTGGGCTTGGCGCCCTTCGGCCTCGGGCGCCCGCCCGCACGCGGGCGGGCGGGCGGAGCTTGTCGGCTCCGCCGAGAGGCGGGCACCCGGGGGTGAGCGCGTCGAAGCCCGCTCATCGCGAACGCTCCTTGACGGCCTGCACCAGGCCCGCGGCATTGTCGTAGAAGACCTTCTCGGCGGCCTCCGGCCCGAGGCCGACCCGGGCCATGGCTTTCTTGAGGGCGCGGACCATCTCGTAGGCCATGAAGGTGCAGCGGATGCGGTAACTTTTCGCCGAGTTGTGGATGCTCCAGGGATGCACCCGCTTGGTGAAGAA
>Ga0315282_10006184_pt1 | contig 20127 bp, 17 predicted proteins | sample YL17G07_20_MG_FD_203693 | JGI IMG/M metagenome (GOLD analysis project Ga0315282, IMG submission 203693) | Sediment microbial communities from Yellowstone Lake, YNP, Wyoming, USA - YL17G07_20 | ecosystem: Environmental > Aquatic > Freshwater > Lake > Sediment | place: USA: Wyoming | collected... | reverse complement strand
GCATACTTCTCCCGATCCAAGCGGCGATCCTTAAAGTGCTTGCGGGCGAAGGTGTTGAACACCTCGGCGACGCAGAAGTTTGGGATCAGCACCAGAGCCTGCTTATACGTTCTCCTCTGTTCCACTAGGTACTGAACGATCTTGCGGATTCTTTTGTTCTCTTCCAGGTAAATGTGGACTGCCGCACTGGCATCGAACAGGTACGTCAACATCTTTCCACCTCGCTCCTCCAACGCACCCGAGAATCCGACATATCGGTTAGGAAAAGGTTCGCCGCTCTGCCGGATATCGAAACGAACCCTGCGCTAGAGCTTGTACCCAATCTTCCGCAGGAATTCTTGCCGCCACTTGATATCGGCGTCGGTTTCGAGGCCTCTGGTTTTCACGCCGTCGATGACGCCGAGGATGCCGCGGCCCTGCTCGCTTTCCGCGACGATGACTTCCACGGGATTGGCAGTGGCGCAGAAGATCTGGCAGACCTCCGGGACGTTCTTGATGGCGTTGAGAATGTTAACGGGGAAGCCGCCTTCCATGAAGATGATGAACGAGTGGCCGCAGGACAGGGCGGCGGCATTCTTCTGCGCCGTCTCGATGAGCCTCTGATCGTTCCCCGCGTAGCGGACCAGTGCGGGTCCGGACGATTCGCAGAATCCAATTCCAAACTTAATCCCTGGTACGGTCTGGACAATGGCCTCGTAGAGGTCTTCGACAGTTTTGATGAAGTGCGACTGGCCAAGGATGAAGTTCATGTCGGCCGGTTTTTCGATGCTGACGGTTTTGAGTTCCATGCGCGGCTCCGCTTGAGGGGTTCGAGGTGATTCTAGCGCGGTGGAAGAAGGAAGTGTAGGGGCGGTTCGCGAACCGCCCCTACGATGGCGGCCGGAAGGCTGACGCTACCTTGCGATGTAAAATCGCCCCTATTCGGTGACCTTGAGGACGGCAAGGAAAGCTTCCTGGGGAATGTCCACGCGGCCGACACGTTTCATGCGCCGCTTGCCTTCCTTTTGTTTTTCGAGAAGCTTGCGCTTGCGGGTGATGTCGCCGCCGTAGCATTTGGCGAGCACGTTCTTACGCATGGGCGGAACATTTTCGCGCGCGATGATCTTGGAGCCGATGGAGGCTTGGATGGCGACTTCGAACATCTGGCGGGGAATGAGCTTGCGCATCTTCTCGCACAGCACCCGCCCGCGCGGGAAGGCATGCTCACGGTGGCAGATGAAGGAGAGCGCATCGACGGGCTCCCCCGCGACGAGCAAATCGACTTTGACCAGGTCGGATACCCAGTAGCCTGAGAAGTGGTAATCGAGCGATGCATAGCCGCGCGAAACGGATTTGAGCCGGTCGTAGAAGTCGAGCACGATTTCGTTGAGCGGCAGTTCGTAGGTCAGCAACACGCGCTTGGCGGAAACGTACTCGAAGCCCTTCTGCACGCCGCGCTTCTCTTCCAGCAACGCCAGGATTCCCCCCAGATATTCGTCCAGAGTAAAGATCAGCGCCGTGATGACGGGTTCTTCGATTTTGGCGATGTCCCCTGGCGCGGGAAACTTCGTGGGACTCTCGACGGCCAAGACTGTGCCGTCCTTGGTGGTGACTCGGAAGCGTACGCCGGGCGCGGTAGTGATGAGGTTAAGGTTGAACTCACGCTCCAGCCGCTCCTGGACGATTTCCATATGGAGCAGGCCGAGGAATCCACTGCGAAAGCCGAAGCCCAATGCCAGCGAGTTCTCGGGCTCGTAGAAGAACGACGAATCGTTCAGGCGGAGCTTGTCGAGCGCGTCGCGCAACATCTCATATTCGCTGGCATCGACGGGATAGAGCCCGGCAAAGACCATGGGCTTGATTTCCTCGAAGCCGGGCAGTGGTTCCGAGGCCGGGCGGTCGTGGTCAGTGATCGTGTCGCCAATCTTCGTGTCCTGAACGCGCTTGATGTTGGCAATCATGAAGCCCACTTCGCCGGCGGCGAGTTCGTCCACGCGCACGGGCTTGGGAGTCAGGACGCCGAGCTCTTCGACGTTGAACGCCTGATTATTCGACCAGAGTCGAATCCGCATTCCGACTTTGAGCGTGCCTTGCACAACGCGCGTCAAGACCACAACGCCGCGATAGCTGTCGAACCAGGAATCGAAGAGCAGCGCCTGTAGGGGCGACTCCGGCGAACCTTTGGGTGGAGGGACGCGAGCGACGACCGCTTCCAGAACTTCTTCGACACCCGTCCCTGACTTGGCGCTGATGAGCAGCGCTTCATGAGCATCGATCGTCAGGGCATGTTCGATTTGCTCCCGGGTGGCTTCAACCTCAGCGCCAGGCAAATCGATTTTGTTGATGACCGGGATGATCGCCAGCCGGTTATTCATGGCGAGCTGGGCGTTGGCAAGCGTCTGCGCCTCGACGCCCTGCGAGGCGTCGATCACGAGCACGGCGCCCTCGCAGGCGGAGAGGCTGCGGGAGACTTCGTAGGAAAAGTCCACGTGGCCGGGCGTGTCGATGAGGTTTAACTGATATTCATTGCCGTCGCGTGCCTGGTAGTGGAGCCGCACGGCATGCGCCTTGATGGTGATGCCGCGCTCGCGTTCCAGGTCCATGGAATCGAGGACCTGGTCGGACATTTCGCGTTTGGAGAGCGCGCCGGTCAGCTCCAGGAGGCGGTCGGCGAGCGTTGACTTGCCGTGGTCGATGTGAGCCACGATGGAGAAATTGCGGATGTAACGCGCCTCAGTCATCTATTTTTCAATTCGCCGGTGCGAAGCGGGAGACCTGCTGGTGGGGAGAACCCCGTGGAATCGATGCGGCAGGGCACAACCTCTATCGATTTCGCGGCTATTTCCAAACCCTTTGAAAATCTAGCAGAAGGGCGCTATCCTGTCAATTTGCGCGCCGTCGCTGACTGGGAGCGAGGAGAAGACGCGCGCCCTGCGAGCGCCATGCCCGATATCGACAAGCTCTTCGAAAAAGCGGAAAAGTATCTTCAGAAGCAGAAGTTCGAATCGGCGCTCGAAACCTTCCTGGAGATTCACAAGTACCAGCCAAATGACGAAGAGGTCCTGCTCAACCTGGGGGATCTCTGCCTCCGCTGCAACCGCATCGCGGAGGGTGCCCGCTACCAGGCGCAGCTCGTCGACCTCTACGCTAAGAAGAATGACCTCACCAAGGCGATTGCCACCTGCCGGAAAATCCTGAAATCGACGCCCCGCGAAGTGAATACGTTGATGAAACTGGGCGGGCTTCTGGAGAAGGGGCACAAGGATTCGGAAGCGCTCGAAGCCTACCGGGAGACGGTAGCCGTGCACCGCGCGGCGGGGGCCGAAGCCCAGGTGCTCGATTGCCTGCAGCGCATCGTCCGGCTCGACCCCAATAACCTGAACGCCCATCTCGAGGTGGGCGAGCAAGCGGTCAAGATGCGGCAGCCCACGGTGGGCGCGGGCGCTTTTTTGCGGGCCGCGCAGCTGGCGCTCAAGTCGGGGCAGGAGGAGCGCTGGGCAGAATTGGTGGAGCGCGCCCATCTGCTCGACCCCACACACGAAGGGGCCAGCATCGCAGCGGCCGAGCTATTCCTGACGAGAAGGCAGAGTTCCGAAGCGGTAAGGTTGCTCGAGCCGATTCAGGCCGCCAAGCCCGACGATTTGCACCTTCGGGAATTGCTCGCCAGGGGTTATCTCCAGACGCAAGACTTCGGCAAAGCTCAGCCTCTCTGTTGGACACTCTATCAAGCCAAGCCGGAAGCGATCGATTTGGTTGTGACCTTGGCGGAAGGCCTGGCGCAAGCCGGCGAGGCAGACACCGCCATGAACCTTCTCAACCAAATCAAGCCGCGGCTGTTCCAGCAAGGGAAACGAGACGATTTCCTGAGAATCATCGAAACCATTTACAGTGCCGACGAGTCCAACCTGCCAGTGCTCGAGCTGCTGGCTGGGCTCTACAACGAACTGAACAAAGAGGACGGATTGCGACGCTCGCTGGCGCGGCTATTCAGTCTCTACGTGGCGGCGGAGCAGTACGAGAAAGGCGCGGACACGCTGGAGCGGATTATTGATGTGGACCCCTATGGCGCCGGCCATTACGATCGCCTGCTGACACTGGAAGGCCACATCGACCGAATCTGGTACGACAACGTCTCTTCACGCCTGCAGCCTCCTTCTTCCGTGCGTCCCGCAGCGATGGCGGCGGGCAAGACGGAAGCCGCCAGCAAGGAAGGCTTGGACGACCTCATCATCGAAGCGGAGATGTATCAACAGTACCAGCTTGAGGCGAAGCTCGTGGAGACGCTCGCCAAGATCAATCGGCTGTTCCCCGGAGCGGAGCAGAACAAGGCGCGCTTGCGGGATTTATACAACGCGGCGGGATTTACCCCCACGGCCGGACCATCCCAAGAGACTCCTCCGCCGAAGGAAGCGGCTGCGCCCAGGACCGAGGCGCCTCCGCCACCCACGCAAGCTTCCCTCGAAGGATTGAAGAGGATTTCGGAGATCACCGCCAACATTTACCGAGAATCGACTCCGCAGGGTGTGATGCAGGTCACGGTCAATGAGCTTGGGCGGACGCTCAACGTCTGCCGCTGCTGGGGCGCGCTTGGTTCGCCGGACCGCCCGCCCTCGCTGACGGTCGAGTATTGCTCGCCGGCGACATCTTCCTCGGACGTTGCCGCGGCGCTGGAACTGAGCGGCGCGTTGCTGCGCCAGGCGATCGGCAAGCCCGATGGCTGGATGATGGATGATGTCAGCCGGTTTCCTGTGCTGGCTGCGGTCAAGTCTCACGTCCAACAACTGGGGGTTAAGTCGCTGCTGGGGCTTCCACTTATGGATCGGGATCAGCCCGCCGGGTTGATCCTGGTCGAGCAATGCGATGGGGTGAGGACCTGGACTCCCAACGAAGTGTTGCTCCTGCAAACCATTGCCACTCAGGTGGTCATTGCGGTCAACAATTCCAAACTGCGGCGGCTGGTTCGCAGCATCGCCGGCACCGACCAATCGACGGCGTTGCTGCCCCGCAGTTCCTATCTGGATTGCCTGCTTTCAGAAGCGGGACGGGCGAAGGAACTTTCGAAGCCCCTGTCGGTCTGCTTGCTGGAACCCGAGAATCCGACGGCCCTCGTTCGCACCCTCGGCGACGGCGGCCTGCAGCGCTACTTGCAGCAGATTGCCAAAGTTCTGCAATCCAACCTGCGCCAAAACGACATTGCGATCCGTTACAGTCCCTGGGCCGTGGCCATCATTCTGCCGGACACGCCGTTACCCCAAGGCGGATTGGCGGTGGAAAAACTCCGCCGTGCCATCTCGCAACTGAAACTGGATGGGGCGCCGGCCCAGAATCTTTGCGGTGCGGTGTGCGATGTGCCGCTGGGGCTGACTTTCGACGCCGTGGATGGAATCACGGAAGTGATCAACCGGCTCGAATCCGTCATGGAACAGGTCCACAAGGAAGGCGGTCAGCGCGTTTTCATTTCGGCCTTCAAGGGCTGACCTTCCTCCTCCGCCCGCGGCGGATTCCGCCGACGTTTTGCATCTGTGGACATGATTCTCCTTCGCAAACGTTCGAAATGGGGCTGCGGTCGACCCGCAAAGGCCCACGCCTAACGCGTCTCTTCAGGCCGTGCGACAGGATTTGCGGAACTTGCGTCGGCAGGGAAGCCTGGAAATTCCTTCGGATGGGGGCGGAACGCGCGATAGAGAGAGCAAGCAGGATGGGGGATTCCCATGGCCTACGAAACGATTCTTCATGAGAGGCGGAACGGCATTGGCTACGTGACCATCAATCGGCCGGAGAGGTTAAATGCGCTCAACCGGAAGGTGATTGCAGAGCTGGACGAATGCTTCGAGGGGATTCAGCGCGACGGCGACGTCCGGGTCATCATACTCACCGGGGCGGGCGAGAAGGCCTTCGTCGCTGGCGCGGATATCGGTGAGATCGCGGCACTGACCTCTCTCGAAGGCCGGGAAACTTCGGCGCGCGGGCAGCGCGTTCTGGATCGGATTGAGAATCTGGGCAAGCCCGTTATAGCCGCCCTGAATGGCTACGCATTGGGCGGAGGCTGTGAGCTGGCGATGGCCTGCGCGTTGCGCATCGCCTCGGAAAACGCCCGCCTGGGACAGCCGGAAGTCAAACTGGGGATCATTCCGGGTTACGGCGGGACGCAGCGGCTGGCTCGGCTGATTGGCCGGGGCAGGGCCCTGGAGCTGATCCTGACCGGCGACCCGGTCAGTGCTCAAGAGGCTTACCGGCTCGGGCTGGTGAATGCCGTAGTCCCGTTGCCCGACCTCATCCCATCCTGCGAAGTGTTGGCGCACAAAATTGCCACCAATGCGCCGTTGGCCATCAAGTTCGCGCTGGAGGCCGTTCAACACGGGCTGCAGATGACTCTGGATGAAGGCCAGTTCCTGGAGGCAAATCTCTTTGGTCTCTGCTGCACGACGGAAGATATGAAGGAAGGAACGCGGGCCTTTCTGGAAAAAAGACCGGCGCAGTTCAAAGGAAAGTAGGCGAATCGCTTGGATATGCTAGCATCTCTTGCGCCTTTTGCTCGCCACTCGTCACTTGTCACTCGTCACTGATTATGGCTTCTCGTCGCAAAGCTCGCGAGCTCGCACTGCAGATGCTCTTCCAGTGGGAGCAGGGAAAGCATGCTCTCGCGCACGTAGTCAGCACGTTCCTTGCCGCGCAAAAAATCGACCCGGAATCGGAGGCATTCGCGCGAGCTCTTTTTGAGGGCGCAGTGGCGGAGGTTGGTGAGCTGGACCGGCGTATCCGTGAGCACGCGGAGCACTGGCGCTTGGAGCGCATGGCCGCCGTGGACCGCAATCTTCTCAGGTTGGCCCTCTTCGAGCTCCTGCACTATCCCGAAACACCGCCGGCCGTCGTCATCAATGAAGCTTTGGAGATTGCCCGGCGGTTCTCCGACAAGGATTCGGTTGATTTCGTGAACGGCGTGCTCGACGCCATCCGCACGAGTCTCCCCTCGTCGAAATCAGAAACGTAACTTCCCGGAGGGTTCGCTTGGGATATCGGCGGGCTCTTCGCGGGGGAGGGAACGGGGCTACGCTTGCTGCCGGGCGAACTCCGCCATCTCGTTGAGCAGGGCATTGACTTGCTCGCGAGTGGGAGCCTCGGCGTAGACTCGCAAGAGGTTCTCAGTCCCCGAGGCGCGAACCAGCAGCCAGGCGTTGTCACCGAAGAACATCTTGGCGCCATCCAGATCCTGGATCGCCGTGACTTCCCGATCCGCCACGCTTTTGACCTTTCCTCCGGCGACGTGACGGACGATCCGCTGTGCCGTGCCGCGCTCGACTTCCAGATCTACCCGGCCATACTCATGAGGGCCGAACTCCTGGCCCAACTCTCCGATCAGGTCGCCAAGGCTGCGGCTCTTTTCAGCCATAACTTGGGCTAGGAGCAATGAATTCAAAATCCCGTCGCGCTCCGGCAAATGCCCTTTCACGGCGATCCCGCCACTCTCCTCGCCTCCGATCAGCACGTCGCGAGTGAGCATGAGGTCGCAGACGTATTTGAAGCCAATCGGGGTGACGTGGAGGGGGAGCTTATGCTTGCGGGCGATCTTGTCGATCATCTGAGTCGTCGAGAAAGTTCTCACCACTTCGCCACGCATCCCGAGATCTTCGGTGAGATGCCGCAGGAGAATGGAAAAAATCTTGTGCGAGTCCACAAAAGTGCCGTCGCGGTCGATGGCGCCGATGCGGTCGGCGTCGCCATCCGTGGCGAAGCCCGCATCATATTTCGTCTCGAGCACAGCTTTGCGCAAGCCGGCGACGTGCGGCTCGATCGGTTCGGGATTCAGGCCCGGAAACAGAGGATTGAGCTCACCATGAATCTGGCGGCAGGTAATCCGCGCTTCGTCGAAGAGTCGCGCCAGGCAGCCGCGTCCAGCCCCATACATCGGGTCGATCACAAACCGCAAGCCCGAGGCGCGAATCCGGTCGAGTTGAACGAGAGTCTTGAGTTTTTCAAGGTAAGGGCCGAGGAGGTCAACCTTCTTGATAGGAGCATCTTTGGCTCGCCGTCCCCGTGCGCCGCTTTTCGAGACCTTGATAAGGCAGGCCTCGACCCGTTTCATAATCGCCGGCGAAGCCGAGCCCCCGTAAGGGGCTTTAAACTTGACGCCATTCCAGCAGTAGGGATTGTGACTGGCGGTGATGACGATGGCCCCGGAGGCGCGGCGCGCCACCACCGCGTAGCTGATCGCGGGTGTGGGTGTCGCCTGGTCGGCGAGATATGTGGGGATACCCGCCACCGCTACTTCTTCGGCAGCCGCCTGGGCCGTTTCGGCGGAAAGAAATCGCGTGTCGTACCCGACGATCAGGCCGCTCCTGGCCGAGCTGTGCTTGCGGACGTATTGGGCGATGGCGGCGGCAACTCGGCGAACATTGGCAAATGTGAAGTCTTCACCAATCTGCCCCCGCCAGCCATCCGTGCCGAATTTGATCTTGTCCATCGGCCACACACCCTGCAAAACTGAAGGTCGGTGCTACAGGAGGTGCTTCCGGCCCCGCCGCTCCAGCTCCTGGACGGCCTTGCCAACGTCCTGCGAGCGATCAATCGGTGCGATCAGCAGCGCATCCTCGGTCTCGACAATCACCATGTTCTTGACGCCCACGGTGACGACGAATTTTCCGGGAGCAATAATCATGTTGCCGCTCGAGTCCAGGCTGAGGCTCCTCGCGGGGCGCACATTCCCATCCTGATCCTTCGGCTGGAGTTCGTGTACGACTGCCCAGCTCCCCACGTCGCTCCATCCGATGTCGGCCTCGACCACAAAGCAGTTGGAAATCTTCTCCATGACGGCGTAATCGATCGAAATCTTCTCCAGCCGCGGGAAGATGCGACGCAGCACACGCGTGGCGCGCACACCCCCCGCCTCGGCAATCCTCACCAGATCATGCGCCATCTCAGGCTTGGCGAGCGCCAGATTCTGCAGGAGGGTGCTGGCCCTCCAGATGAACATGCCTCCGTTCCAGAAGTAGTGGCCAGAGGAGACGTACTCGCGAGCGGTCTTGAGAGGGGGCTTCTCCGTGAAGCGCTCGACTTCGAAAATGGTTTCTCCCCCACACCCGCCGGCGCGCACGCCTTTCTCAATGTAACCGTAGCCCGTGTCGGGGCGCGTGGGTTTGAGGCCGATGATGACGGAGCGGCCCTCAGCGGAGGCCCAGGTACAGGCGGCGCGCAGCACTCGCCGGAACTTCGCTGCTTTGCGGATGACGTGATCGGCGGGGAGCACCACCATGATTCCATCCGGATCGCGGCGCAGGATTTCATGGGCGGCGAGCCCGATGGTCGGCGCCGTATTTCTGGCGGCGGGTTCGCCGATGATTTGAGAGCGTGGGATCCCTCGCAAGCAGCGCGCGCATGCGGCCTTGAGGAGTTCGTTGGCATAGACGAAAATCCGGCCCGGGGGAATAACAGGCCGAATGCGCTCCACGGTTTCTTCCAGCAGAGTCCTCTCGCCCAGGAGAGTCAGGAGCTGCTTGGGCCGCTGGCGGCGGCTCAGCGGCCAGAAGCGCGTTCCGCTTCCTCCCGCCATGATCACCGCGTAGGCATGTTTGAACGCCGAAGCCCTCATCATGAATCCGTCAGTCGAAGGTGATTCTGTTGATCCTGGCGGCACGCACGCCGCGTTTCAGGAGCGGCCGGCAGAAGTCTTTTTCCACGTCCGGTACATAGAACTTGAGCAGTCGCGTTTTCTCCCGTGGCACGAGCCTGTAGGCTCCAGATGCGGGAGGAATCAGCCAAGTGTCGCCCGTATGATAGCCCATCCAGCCGGCGGGAGTTTCAACACGCCCCTCACCCTCGAGGATCGACAGCACCTCCGCCGCCTCGGTCCGGCCACGAAAGGTTCCTCGCTTCAGCAAGGTCAACTCTTCGAGTGCGAAGAAGCTGCAGGCCAAGATGAAGCGGCGCGACCCGAAGGGTTCACTCAGTTTCACAGCAGGCAGGTCTCGCACCGCCGGCGCGTCCAGTCGCGCCACCTCCAGTCCCTTGTCGAGGTGGACGGGTCGGGGCTTGCCATCCAGACCCATCCGCCCGAAGTCGTCCAGACGATACGTTAAATCGGAGTTCTCTTCGACTTCAAACAGCACCAGGTCCGGTCCCAGAGCATGGACCGTCCCGGGAGGGATAAAGATCGCCTCGCCACTCGCCGGGCGAAACCGGTTCAAGTGTTGTCGCGACGTGCCGTCCTGGAACGAAGATCGGAGTTTTTCTGGTCCTACTCCCGGCTTCACCCCCAGCAAAAGCTCTCCCTTACGCTCCGAGGAGACGATATACCACATTTCGCACTTGCCGCGATTTCCAGGGTCAAAGCGGGTGGCCTGCGCATCATCGGGGTGGACTTGCACCGAAAGCCAGTCGCTGGTGTAGATGTATTTGGCAAGCAGCGGGAACCGGCGCTCCTTCCAATTCGCGCCATGCAGTTCCGGTCCGAACTTTTCCGCCGCTGCCGCGAGGGTCATGCCGGCAATCGGGCCGTTCATGAAGCGCGACTGCTCGTCGGTGATCCACACTTCTCCAATCAGTGCATCTGAAAGTTCGGGAGATCGGGGGCGCTGGAAGATGGGATCCAAGTTGCTGCGCCCCCAGATTTTTGGCTTGAAGACGGGGGAGAGCTGCAGCGGGCTGTCGAGTTTCGGCATAGACCGTCGGAAGTATTGTGCCGCCGCCCTCCAGGGCGGTATGCCGGGCGGACGCGCGGCACTACAGCTTGGCGAAAAACTCCCTCAGCCGGCGTAGACCTTCTTCGATCTGCTCCATCGACGTGGCGTAGGAGATCCGCACGTGCGGGTCCGTCCCAAAGGCGGGGCCGGGCACGAGAGCTACATTCGCCGCGTCGAGAAGCTTCTCGGCGAGCTGGGTCGCGTCGGAGATGCCGTCCTTCTTCAGATACACGCCGACGTTCGGATAAACGTAGAAAGCTCCCTGCGGCATGTTGCACTTAACGCCGGGAATTTCATGCAAGCCTGCCACAATGCGGTCGCGGCGGCGATGATACTCGGCCAGCATGATTTTCACGGAATCCTGCGGGCCACGGAGCGCCGCGACGGCGGCCTTCTGCGCGATGGATGTGGGATTGGAAGTTGAGTGGCTCTGCAGCTTCAACATGTTCCCCGCCAGCTTGGCATTCCCCAGCATGTAGCCGACGCGCCAGCCGGTCATCGCGAAGGTCTTGGAAAGAGATCCGACAATGATGAGGTTCTCGCGGTTTTTGCTGCCACCGAGCGAATAGGGCTTGCGTCCGTCGTAGAGGAAATGGCAGTAACATTCGTCGGACATCAACAAGATGTTGTGTTTGACCGCCAACGCCAGCAGTTTCTCCATCTCTTCCGGCGGGACGACAGCGCCCGAGGGATTGCACGGAGAGTTCACGATGATCATTTTCGTCTTCGGCGTGATGAGTTTCTCAACGTCAGAGGTGCGGAAAGTGAATCCCTCCTCTTCCTTGGTGTCGAGCAGGACAACCTTCCCGCCGGCGTAGTTGACGATGTCCATAAAGGACACCCAATACGGGACCGGCAGGATCACCTCGTCGCCGTGATTGATGGTGGCCATAACGGCTTCGAAGATGGCATGCTTGCCGCCGACGGTCACGATGCACTCATCCGGGGTGAAGTTGGAGCCGAAGTCCTTGGCGTGCCAATCCACGATCGCTTGTTTGAGCTCACGCGTACCGCCGGTGGGGGTGTACTTGGTAAAATTCGCGTCGAGCGCCGCGACGGCGGCTTGCTTGATATTGTCGGGGGTGGGGAAATCGGGCTCACCGGCGCCGAAATCCACCACTTTGATGCCGCTGGCTTTCATTTTGTCCGCCTTGGCCATCACGGCCATGGTGGACGACACTGAAATGCGGGAAATACGTTGAGAGAATTCCATATATGAGTAACCTCGCGGATTAGTTTGGAAAGACTTTCTTACGAAGCCGTTCTTCGACGACCGGCGGAACCAGACCTTTCACCGATCCGCCGTGCACGAAAATCTCTTTGACCAGGCGTGAGCTGATGTGCCCGTAGGCTTCGGCCGGCGTCAGGAAAACCGTCTCGATGCCGGGCTCCAGCCCACGATTCATGAGCGCCATCTGCAGCTCGTTTTCGTAATCGGAAAAAGCGCGGATGCCGCGCAGGATGGCGCGCGCCTGCTTGCGCCGCGCGTAATCGACGAGCAGCCCGCTGAACGTATCCACCGAGACGTTTGCCATACCCTGCGTGACCTCGCGCAACATCTCGACACGCTCCTCGACGGTGAAAAGCGGTTGCTTCTCGATGTTCGTCAGGATGGCGACCACGAGGTAGTCAAACAGGCGACTGCCGCGCTCGATCAGATCGAGATGCCCATGCGTGATCGGATCGAACGATCCGGGGTAGATGGCGAGCACTTCAGACATGATTCGATGAAATGATCTCTGTGCGGACTGAATTTACCAACCATTATTCTAGCGTCCGAGTCCGAGGGTTGTAAATCGGATTCTCTCGGGAAGATGACGAGAAGTCAGGAAAGCCCTACTGCCCTGACCTCTCCGGCCGAAGCGTGTGTCCTGTTATCCGTGGGGTATTCCTGAAGGCTGTCCTATGCCAGGGAGCCCATGCAGCTCGAGCCGCTTCCGGCCGTGCAGCCGTAGCAGTGCTGGCCAGTGCGGACTTCCCGGCGCGCCAGGATGAACGCATCGAAGTCGCGGATATGGTTCGGCAGGCCGTGATCCACCGGCAGGTCGAGCATCTGATTGAAGTCACAATCGTAGAGTGCGCCGTTCCAGCCAACGCTCACCAGGCTGCGGCACATCAGTCCATCCAGAGTGGACGGATTGAACTTTTCTACCAGCAGTTCCATGTAGCGCTCGTAGTTCCCACTGCGATTCAAATGTGCGAGAAAACGGCTGATGGGCATATTGGTGAGCGTGTAGAGGTGATTGAAGACCACGCCGTGTTCTTCGCCCAGGTGCTGCCGGTAGGCGCGTTCGAGTGAATCCTGCGGCCCGGGCAAGTAGGGGCCGAGAGGGTTGTAGACAAGATTCAGCCGCAAATTCGTCCCCGGCTGGCCGTATCCCAGTTGATTGAGCAGGCGCAGCGCCTCGATGCTCTTGGTGAAGACCCCCTTGCCCCGCTGCTTCTCCACATTTTCCTCCGTGTAACAGGGAAGCGATGCGGTGACCTCCACCTGGTGCTCGCGTAGGAACTCGGGCAAGTATTGTCTGCCTTCCACAAAGAACACCGTCAGATTGCAGCGGTCGATGACGTGACGGCCAAGGGCGCGTGCTTCCGTAACGAGGTAGTCGAAATTTGGATTCAGCTCCGGCGCGCCGCCCGTGATGTCCACTGTTGGGACGTCGTACCGGTGCAGGACATCGACCACCTGTTCGGCGGTCTCGCGCGTCATGATCTCGGTGCGTGTCGGCCCCGCGTCCACGTGGCAATGCAGGCAGGTCTGATTGCAGAGCTTACCAACGTTGACCTGCAAGCTCTCGACACCCGCCGCCCGCAGCGGCCACCGGCCAATTCGGACCAGTCTCTCTTCAAATGCCGGTATGCCCATGTGCAAACATTCACTTCTCAAAGTGCCAACGCCAGGGCCAGTCCGCCAGCAAAACTTGTTCCGGCGAAATTCACGATGCCATTGGTGACCAAGCCGCGGCGCTCGATGGTCGCCCCGAGAACGCTGTCGAGGAGATTCCCGGCAAAACCCGCCCCCAATGCGATCGCGGCTCCTCCTGCGCCGCACAAACCCAAGGTGAAGCCAACACCTGCGATGATGCCCGAAGCGGCCAGTCCCGCCACTGTCCCGCCCGCAGAGACACCACCATTCTCACCTGCGGGGACCGGCTTTAACGTGGTGATCAGGTAGGCGCGTTGCGAGAGCCATTGGCCGACTTCGCTCGAGACGGTGTCGCCGGCGGCTTCCGCGAACGCAGCAACCAGCGCCACGAGGAACGCCGCTTCATGATGTGTGGTGATGGCGAGTATGGAGAAAGATGCTCCCGCCAGCGAGTTTGCTGAGGCTTCGCGCCAGCTGCGCGCGCCACCGCGCCTCTCGGCGACGCCGCGTTTGGCTTTGCTCGCGTAACCCATGCGCGTGGCAACCGAGCCCAGCAGAAAGAATGCGAACAGAATCAAAAAGCTCTTCCAACCGTGGCCGAGATAGATCGCGACCCCCAATAAGAATCCTGCCACCGCGCCGGAGCGGTTCACCGTCCTCAGCCCCAGCGCCAGAAGAGCGAAGAAGGCATTGATCCCCACGGCAACAGCGACGCGTTTGACCAGATAGGGCAGGTTGCTGTCGAGCGCGGTCCGTTCGACCAGGTACGCGCAGAACAGGAACCCGCCTGATACCAGGGGCACGGAAACGTTGTCATCGAGGCGGATCGGTACGCTCTCGACCAGCGCGCCAACAATTGCGCCGGTGACGGAAACGACGAGCACTTTGTCCCCGGGCAGCGCCGGAGACACCCAACGCGCGAGAACATAGGCACCTAACGAACCCGCGAAGACGAAGGCCACGAAGCCTGTCCACCTCTTTTCGCGGTTCCACGGCAACGCCGGGCCGTGCAGCGATTCGCCCGCCACGCTCGCCATGCCATCGCCCAGCGCCATAATGGCCCAGGCGGAGGCTGCGATGTGCAGGTGATGGCGATAGAGAAGAATCAGCGCCAGCACCGAAAGGGGATAAAGGACGATTCCCGTCCAGACGTTTGCGGCTGGTTCTTGATCCGCCCTCTTGCGGAGATCAACCGCCAAGCGTGGCAGGAGAAAGATGTTGAACAGCAGAGCCAGTACGGCACAACCCGCCGCCTGAACCCAGGTAAGAATCGGCAGCAGGAAGGCGAACCCCAGCATCGAGATGTGGACGAGCTTGCGAGTCGAGATCAACGGCCGACGCGTTGTGAAGTTGGTTGTCGCGGTTCGCATTATTGGGCAGTTATCAAGCCGAAACTCGAAAATGGAGACTCGAAATTTGAGACCGTTCCCGTTGCGTCGCTAGTTGCAAACTTCCAATTTCTAGTTTCCAGTTTCCAAATTTGTTTCTGAGATCGCCCGCTCCCCCAAAGTGTTTCTCAGTCCTTCTTTCAGCGGGGTCACGCGGTAATCCAATTCCGCCTCAGCCTTGGCGCTCGAATACACCCAGTCGTGCTTGAAGATATTGACGACGCCGGGCGTCAGTTGCGGCGTGTGGCTCAGAAATCTGGCGCGGAAAATTTCCGCGGTGCCAGCCATCTTGCCGGCCCAGAAGGGGAGATGGAGGACCGGGTGACGAACGCCGGAGAGTTCGGTCAGCACGCGGAAAAAATCATTCAACGAACGATTTTCACCCGCCAGCACGTATTCCTCGCCGGGCTTTCCTTTCTCGAGCGCGGCAAGATGCGCTTTCACGACGTCCTGGTTATACGCAAAGCTCCAGCGCTGATTCCCGCTCCCCAGCAGGCCGGGGAATCTTCCCGCGAGGTATTGTTCAATCATCCCGCCCACTAGGTTGCCTTCCGTCATCGGTCCGGGGCCGTAGATCACTCCCGGAAGGAGGGTCACGACCGGAAAGTCGCGTCCCTCGTGGCGCAGCCAGGCGAGGGCCTGCGCCTTGGTCCGCTCGTACTCGTTGGAATAGGGGCCGCGGTGCACGAGGTTTTCGCCGGCGTTTTCGTCCGCCGAAGGGCCGAGGGCGATAAACGAAGAAGTGTAAACCACGCGCTGCACACCCACTGCGGCCGACGCACGCAGGAGTTCGGTGAGCCCGCGCACGTTGGTCTGCCAGAAGCGCCCCGGGTCGTGCACCCACATCTTCACAAGCGCCGCCGTGTGGATCACCGCACCCGCGCCTCGCACCGCGGCGTTCAGACTCTGCGGGTCAGTCAGACTGCCGGTGACGACTTCACAATTCGCCGCCACGGGATCGAACCGCAAGCGGGCGGCGTCCCGCACCAGGACTCGGAACGGCATCTGGCGCGCGATCAATTCCTGCGCAATCTGCGAGCCGAGATAACCCGTTGCTCCAGTTAACAAGATCATGACGACATCCAGAGACTGAGTTACTGAATCAGGGAGTCAGCGAATCATTTTAGAAGCGAAAATCGAAACTGGGAATTGGTAATTCGTCCGCTTCGGGTTTCAAGTTTCTCTCCCAATGATGCGCTGATTCTCTAACTCACTGACTCGCTCGCCCACTGACTCAGTGATTCAGTAGATAGGCTCCTGCCAGTCCCAGGTGCCCGACCATCATCATCCAGTACATATGATGCCACGCGGGGTGATTTTCCCCCTCGGACACCAGGCGATGTGGATCGTGGTTGATGAGGTAAATCACAAACGAGCCCCACGACAGCATGATGATCGCCAATGCCAGAATGGCCGTCGGATGGCCGCTCAGCACGCGCAGATAGAGCCCCAGGGGCAAGAGCAGCCAGGGCACGATAAACGCCGGGCTGACGGCGCGCGCGCTCCACGTGGCGCCGTAACGGACCGGCAAGGTGATACAGCCCGCAGCGCGGTCGCCTTCGATGTCCGCAAAATCCTTGGTCGTCGTCGCCCCCAGCAGAAAAACGAAATAGATGAAGCCGATGTACCAGGGTTCGACCGATTTTAGCACCGTTGCCACCGCCGCCCATCCCGCAACTTTAAGCAGACAGCCGCGAATCAGGGCGATGATGAAGTTCGACCCGACCGGGTGGCGTTTGAGACGGATCGGCGGCGCAGAATACGCCACCGTGGAGACCGCGGCGATGAAGTAGATTACAAAAGTCTCCCAGTTCACCGCGGCCACCAAGGCCAGCGCTGTAATGTAGGCGATGGCGACGAAGGTCCAGGCGGTGTGAAAGGTCATGCGGCCCGAGGGCAGCGGGCGATGGGGCTTGTTGATGCGATCGTTCTGCAGGTCACAGATCTGGTTCAGTCCATTCGACGCGGCGTTGAGCACGGCCGCCGCAAGGACCGCCAGCGCGACGTGAATCACGGGGAATGTCACATGCGACGCACCGTAGCCGATGAGCGATCCGGAGAATATCCCGATCATCGGCGGGACCAGCGTGAAGGGTCGCGCAAACGTCCAGTAGAGACGAAGTGAATTCATTCGCGCCGTATTGTCGGATTTCTTGAGGGGGCTGACAAGAGGAAACAAATACAGCTCCGCTTTCGGCCGTAAGCTCTCATCAAACCAAGGGAGATCCGCAGTAGCTGGCCGAGGCACGCCGACGCTGTGAGTTGAATACTGAAGTCTGTGAGGTGCCGGGGAAGCTCAGCACCCGAGACGAATCACGGGGAGGCAGCGTTTATTCCGGAATCTCGTAGGGAAAGGCCCGGCGCATGTTCGCGGGGCGCTTGTCGGGGTGAAATCCCGAGGCGACGAAGGTGATCCATTCCGCAATCTCCCGGGGATCCAATGTGCCGTCCCGCAGGTCGATGCCACCGTAGCTGTAGCGATCGCGGCTGTAGGGAACGAGACTCCTCTTGTAGAAGAACACCAACGTGTGGCCGGGCTGGGGGGAGAAGATCTTCAGCCGGGCCCGATTGGGAAGGCCGGTGGAAAGGAACGCCGGGGCGCGCACTTCAAATCCCAACGTGTCCACGACGATCTCGAACTGGTCAGGGGCGCGGTCGATAGCTTCACAGACGGCTTGGGCGACGGGGTTCCCTGACAGTTCGCTGAATAGCTTCGCTTTGACTTCCGGTTCACCCTTGTTGAGGATCATGGTCCCGGGTCGCTTCCTGAAGGTTCAGCGTCGTTCCATTGTGGCGCCGCCTTCCGGGGCGGCGCTGTTCTGAAAGCGTGTCCGTCAGCCAACGGGTCTTACATTGCCGCGAGAACGTCCGACGCTGAAATCTCCCTGGGCCGCCGTTTCCACCAGAAATATGGCTTCGCCAACTGCCGGGCGGCCGCCATTTTCATACTGTACCAACGCGCGCGCCAGTCGCGCGGGGCAAGATAACGTGCATCGCCGGGCTGCACGATCAGACTGACCTCGATGTTGGGCGTCACGTCAATGGGAATGCTATTCTTCCGGCAGGCCTCGTAGAGATGCCGAAAAACGACGAGCATGTCCTCGTAGCGCGGCGAGGGCCATTGCTCCATATCCGCGCCGATGGTGGGGCGGAAGATGCAAACCGTCGGGAAAGCGCCTAGGCCGGTGATGTAGTCGATGGCCTTGAGCGTATCTTCGATCGGCTCGACGCCGGCGACGATCTCGCCCGAGCACGCGCCCTTGCCGAGCTTCTTTGACGTGTATTCCAGCGCGCGGAAGAAAGTCTCCTGGCCGACCAGTCGCTGCTTGCCGGGAAGAAGCTTGGCAAAATACTCAGGATTGTGAAACTCGTAGCAGAAACTGAAATGGTCGGTGCCGAGATCGACCAGTCGGTCGTACTTCCAGAAGTCCAGCGTCGGAATCAGTTGCAGGCCGACCAGCGCGCCCACACGTGACTTCACGGCTTTGACGTAAGGCGCAGCGACATCGAGATCGCGGTCTGTCTGGTAGCCCGAGTTGAAGTGCACGAACGTGACGTCGCATTCCTCTTTTGCCGCCCGGCAAACCTCGACGACGTCACCGACGTCTTTCACTGAGACTTCGTTTACGCCCACATTCAGGCCCGTCGCGCAGAAGCGGCAATTGAGTGGAGGCGAGTGGTACCAGAACCCACAAGAGTTTGAGATGTAGATTCCGAGGTACGTTCCTTGCAGCACGCCGACCTTGTGCATGGGCGTTCCGCGCGAAGTCGTGCACGTGTACCATGCGGGCTCGGGTGGGATGCGGACGCCATAGCGATGGCCACTGCGCTCATCGACGACGGAATAGACGCCCGCCTCCAGCACCAACCGGTAGCACGACTGCTGCGCGAAGTCCTCCTCAACGGGAACGTTCACCCAGACGTCCTTGATCGCGCCGGGGATGACGATCTCGAGTCCGCTGCCCAGCCCGGCGCGCGTGCGGGAGATGAAGCGCGCGTCCTGCTCGAGCGCGCAGGAAGGATCGACGCGCATGCCCTTGCAGAAGAGGTCGATCTCGAGTTCACAGGGGTTGAGCGCAATCGCGTGATGGCTCGTTCCGTCCGAAATGACGACCGGACGGGTGGCCGGGGCCTCCCGTGCGGGAGCGACGTCTTGTCCGACAAGGTTCATCGCCTTCTCTTATCGAATTCTCATCATCCCCTGACACCTGACCGCCGTCAAGTCGTCCACGAAGTTCCCTCGCAGTGGGCTGGATTATTCCCCGTGACGCGCCCCGCGCCGAGGTCGCCGGAAAAATCGCGCCAGGTCGCAGGGAAAGCTTGAGGGCGGGACATTCCGGCGTGTAGTATGCAGTGGGGCCTGTACCATCCGGTGCAGGGCGGGCGGGAAGCAATTTCACTCATCAAGTTCTGCGGGGCGCGCGAGCCTCGCAGCGGGAGCGTCTCATGGCCGACGATCTTCGCGACCTCATCGAGCAGTTGAAGCTGGAGCGCAGCATCCTGCGCGACGGCGGCTACGGCAGCTCCGTGTACACGCCGACCAAGGCCGAGCAGTTGTTCCGCGATTCCATCACCTGCCTCAACGTCGGCCTGAGCGTGCAGCGCCATCCCTGCAGCGACTGCCTGCTCTGGGAATTCGTCCCCAAGGAGCGCCAGGACGAGGACATCCCTTGCCATCACATTCCGCTCACCGAGGGCGCCGAGACCATCGCCACGCTGGAAGAAAAGGGCGACCGCGACGCCGCCCAGCAGGCCCTCCTCTCCTGGCTCGACCGCACCATCCTGCAGCTCGAAGACGAACTCTCCCGCCGCCCCGCGTCCCCCAGAGCAACGTTGTAGCGCCAGGCCTTCAGGCCGGCAGGGAACGGCGAGCTCACGTCCCCGCCGCCCTGCCAGCGCCTCCTGTTTTGTACTCCCTATTCGCGATCTCCGTTTTTCTTCTCCCCCGTCACCTGACAGCCGGAACCTGAAACCTGGCTTTCTTCCCTCGACTTACCCTTCTGGTAGATGTAAAGGATAGCCTTGCCACCGGTGTAATGTGCGCGGGTCTTATCCGGCAATTGTCTATCTGGCCGCGCGCTAAAGATTGTCTGCCGCATCTATAAGATCGTCGGCTCCGTCAAGCAAAATTCTTTGGTCGGTCCTGGTTGATGGCTCGCCATGAAGGGGTGGCCAGGTTCCACCACACATCTATTCGATCCCGACACGTCGGGACCAT
>Ga0315282_10006183_pt1 | contig 20127 bp, 12 predicted proteins | sample YL17G07_20_MG_FD_203693 | JGI IMG/M metagenome (GOLD analysis project Ga0315282, IMG submission 203693) | Sediment microbial communities from Yellowstone Lake, YNP, Wyoming, USA - YL17G07_20 | ecosystem: Environmental > Aquatic > Freshwater > Lake > Sediment | place: USA: Wyoming | collected... | reverse complement strand
GCGAGGAGTTCTCCCCGCCTGCGGAGCCCGGCTCGGGCGGTGGGGCACCCGTTCCCTGTGCCGACTCCGAATCTCTCGAGACGAGACGAATTCCGGCCAAAAAACGGAAGTCACAGACGAGCCTGTCTGGAGACAGGCGGGCTACGGACTACGGGCTACTGACTACTTTCTACTGACTCGTCTATCCACTACTCGCTACTCACTACTTCTTCTCCCCGGCCGCCTCGAACTTCAACGACAGTCCGTTGGTGCAGTAGCGCAGGCCGGTGGGGCGCGGCCCGTCATCGAAGACGTGACCGAGATGGCTGCCGCACCGGTGGCAGTGCATCTCGGTGCGCACCATGCCATGCGTCGCGTCGACGTCCGTGTCGACGGCGCCGTCGAGCGGCGCCCAGAAACTGGGCCAGCCGCTGCCGCTCTCGAACTTCGTGTCCGAGACGAACAACGGCTCACCGCAGGCGGCGCAGCGGAAGGTGCCGGCCCGGTGCTCGTCGAGCAACGGACTCGAGCCGGGCGGCTCGGTCCCCTGCTGCCGCAACACCTGGTACTGCTCGGGCGTGAGCGACTGCCGCCACTCCGCGTCTGACTTGTTCATCTCGGCTGCCGTTTTGGTTTTTGTCGGCATCATCCAATCCTACCCTGCCCGGCGCCGGAGTTCGGTTTCCGCCTGTGGGGCCGGGCGGACGGCAGAGTCGGCGGAATGCAAGGGCGGAGAATTGAGGGCGACGCCTCCGCGTCGCCCTGCAAAACGGATCACGCGTTACCACGGCCGGTGACGGCGGCCGACCGCCACTGCGTCGCGACTTCTCACACGAAGGTCTCGAAGGCGCGCGGATCGTGGGCGAGCAACCTGCGTTGCATCTCGATCTCCTCCGGGGCGGCCTGGAGACCCCGTTCCTGAAAGAAGCCGTACATGATCTTCAGGTCCTGCACCAGCCATTCGGGCAGGAATGCGCTCAGGATACGTGGAGGTGCGGCGCGAGGCAATACGAGGAACGGGCCGGGACACGCGCGCAAGCTGGACCGTGGTGCGTCGCCATTCGCCTGGCTCGGGTGTCGCGGCCGCCTGCGCATCGCCGGTGCCGTCGATGGCCGCGACCACATACTCGCGCGTCCAGAGGTTCATTTCGCCGGGCCCGCGACGACGGCGCGCGGCGCCGGCAGATCGCCGACGTTCCATCCGCCGCCGAGCGCCTTCACCAGCAGCACGCTCGCCACCATCCGCCGTGCCAGCAGTTCGATGGCGGAGCGCTGGTTCGCCAGGGCCGCGGTCTGCGCGGTGATCACCTCGAGGTAGGTGGTGATGCCGCCCTGGTAGCGGCTGCTCGCGAGATCGAGCGATCGTTGCGCCGCCTCGACCGCCGCCGCCTGCTCGGTGGCCTCCTGCGCGAGGATTCGCAGCGCGGCAAGGTTGTCCTCCACGTCCTCGAAGGCACTCAGCACGCTCTGCCGGTACGCCGCCACGGTCTCCTCCCACCCCGCGGTCGCCTGCTCGGTCGCCGACCGCCGTTTCCCGCCATCGAAGATCGTTTCGACCAGCGACGGGCCGAGAGACCAGAACCGGCTCGGCCACGACAGCAGCGTCGATAACGCCGAGCTCTCGAGCCCGCCCGAGGCGCTGAGGCCGAGTGTCGGGAAGTAGGCCGCCTTCGCGACGCCGATCTGCGCGTTCGCGGCGGCGACGCTGCGCTCGGCCGAGGCGATGTCGGGTCGGCGCTGCAGCAGGTCCGCGGGCAGCGTTGCGGGAATGAGGGGAGGAACGATGCCGGCCCGCGAGGCGGGCAGGTCGAAGAGTGCTGGCGGCTTGCCGACGAGGACGGCCATCGCGTGCTCGAACTGCGCCCGCTGCACGCCGAGATCGGTCGATTGCGCGCGCGTCGTCGCCAGCTGCGTCTCCGCCTGCGCGACATCCACGCCCGACGCCACGCCCTGGTCGTGCCGCAGCTGGGTCAGCTGCAGCGCCTTTTCATAGCCGGCCACCGTCGAATCCAGCAGCTGTTTCTCCGCGTCGAGGCCGCACAGCTGGAAGTAGTCGAGCGCCAGCTCCGACTGCATGCTCAGCGTCGCCGTCGCGACGTCCGCGGCACTCGCCTGCGCGCCGGCCACGCTCGCTTCGACGCTCCGCCGGACCCGTCCCCACAAGTCGATCTCGTAGCTGAAATCGACCGGCAGCTGGTAGTCGTTGACCGTGAGGCCCGTGAGGCGGAGCCCGGACAGCGACCGCGTGGACGAGGCGCGCGACCGCGTGGCGCTGGCGCCAGCCGTCACGGTCGGCGACAGACCCGACCGCGCGCCGAGCACCGCCGCCCGTGCGGCGCGGTACCGCGCCTCCGCCTGGGCGATGGTCTGGTTCGACACCGCCACCTGTTCTTCCAGCGCGTTCAGCTGCGGGTCGTTGAACACCTGCCACCACATCCCGCGCGACGCCGCATCCTGCGGCTGCGCCGGCTTCAGCCGGCTGGCCGCTGCCGCCGCCATCTCGGGTGGCGCCGCCTCCTTGAACGCCGGAGGCACCGTGACCGGGGGCTTCTTGTAATTGGGGCCAACCGTACAGCCGGCCGCGATCACCGCGACGGCCGCCAGGATGCCCGCTTGTCGAGAATGTCTGTTGAACATGACCGATCCACAGATTCACACGAATTCACGCGGATTCCGCGCGCCTTGCGCGCGATACGTCGAAGCGTCATCGCGAGTGCGCCGCCAATCTGCGTAAATCGGCGCAATCGGCGGATAACCGTCAGGCTTCAGGCGCATCCGGGACGACTCCTCGCACCTGCCCCCCGTGCCGCACCTGCTCCCACCACAGGCGGAAGCGATCCAGGTACAGGTAGACGACCGGGGTCGTGTAGAGCGTCAGCATCTGGCTGAAGGCCAGGCCGCCCACGATCGCGATTCCCAGCGGGCGGCGCAGCTCGGCGCCGGCGCCCGTCGCGAGCGCCAGCGGCAGGCCGCCGAACAGCGCCGCCATGGTCGTCATCATGATCGGCCGGAACCGGAGCAGGCACGCCTGGACGATCGCTTCCTTCGGGCCCTTGCCGTCGCGCCGTTCGGCCTCGAGCGCGAAGTCGATCATCATGATCGCGTTCTTCTTCACGATTCCGATGAGTAGGATGATGCCGATCAGCGCGATGATCGTCAGTTCGTGTCCCGTGATGATCAGCGCCACCAGCGCGCCGACGCCCGCCGACGGCAGCGTCGAGAGAATCGTGATCGGGTGGATGTAGCTCTCGTACAGAACGCCGAGCACGATGTAGACCGCGACCAGCGCGAAGAGAATCAGGATCGGCTCGTTCGCGAGCGACGACTGGAACGCCTCTGCCGTCCCGGTGAAGTTCCCGTGAATCGTCGCCGGCACCCGAATGCGCTGCTCGGCCGCGTCGACCGCGTTCACCGCGTCGCCGAGGGCGACGCCGACCGGCAGGTTGAACGAGATGGTGATCGACGGAAACTGTCCCTGGTGGTTGACCGCGAGCGGGGCCGCGGCCGACACGTAGTGCGCATATGCGCTCAGTGGCACCAGCGGGCCTGTGTTCGACTTGACGTAGATGTATTTCAACCCGTCGGGGTTCTGCCAGAACTTCGGCGCCACGTCCATGACCACGTGGTACTGATTCAACGGCATGTACATCGTGGACACCTGCCGCTGGCCGAACGCGTCGTACAGCGTGTTGTCGATCGCCTGCGGCGTGATCCCCAGACGCGCCGCCGTGCTGCGGTCGATGTCCAGGTCCATTTCCAGCCCGTGCGTCTGCTGGTCGGTGTTCACGTCGGCCAGCTGCGGCAGCTTGCGCAGCGTCTGGTAGACGATCGGCGCCCAGTGGTTGAGATCGGCCACGTTGTCGCCCTGCAGCGTGTACTGGTACTGTCCTGCGGCCATCCGCCCGCCCACGCGGACGTCCTGCACCGCCTGGAGGAACAGGCTCGCCCCTGGCACCCGCGCCAGCATGCCTCGCAGGCGCGCGATCACCTGATCGACGCTCGGCCGGGGGCCCTCCTTCAGGCCGACGAACATGCGGCCCGTGTTCGTGCCGCCGGCGCTCCCCGTGAAGGCGACGACGCTGTTGACGGCCGGATCCTTCTTCACGGTATCGACGAACCGGGTGAGCTTTCGCTGCATCGCCTGGAACGACGTGCTCTGATCCGCGATGATCGAGCCCATCATTCCGCCGGTATCCTGTTGCGGGAAGAAGCCCTTCGGAATCCGCACGTAGAGCTCGATGGTGCCCGCCATCGTCAGCAGCGTCACGAGGATCGCCAGCCGCTGATGGCGCAGCACCCAGCCGAGCGAGTGTTCGTAGCGGTCGAGAATCCACTGGAAGGCCGCCTCGTTTGCCCGGTAGAGACGACCATGGCGCTCCTCGTCGCGGCTCCGCAGCAACCTCGAGCACATCATCGGCGTCGTCGTCAGCGAGATGACGAGCGACATCGTGATGGCGATCGAGAGCGTGACGGCAAACTCGCGGAACAGGCGTCCGACGATCCCGCCCATGAGCAGGATCGGGATGAAGACCGCGACGAGCGAGGTGCTCATCGAGAGCACCGTGAAGCCGATCTCGGACGCGCCTTGCAGGGCGGCCTGCAGCGGCCGCATCCCCTGCTCGAGGTGCCGGGTGATGTTCTCGATGACGACGATCGCGTCGTCCACCACGAATCCTGTCGCGATCGTCAGCGCCATCAGCGACAGGTTGTCGATGCTGTAGCCGAGCAGGTACATGACGCCGAGCGTGCCGATGAGCGACAGCGGCACGGCGACGCTCGGAATGAGGGTGGACCGCGCGGTGCGCAGGAACAGGAAGACCACGAGGATGACCAGCGAGATGGAGATCAACAGCGTGATCCCGACGTCGCGGACCGAATCCCGGATGGTCGTCGTCCGGTCCTGCAGCAGCGACAGCTTCACGGTGGGCGGAATCGACGCCTGCAGCTGCGGGAGCACTGCGCGCACCTCGTCCACCGTCTGGATGATGTTCGCGCCCGGCTGCCGGAAGATGATGAGGAGCACCGCCGGCTTGCCGTTGGCGAGGCCGCCCGCCCGCACGTCCTCGACCGAGTCGGTGACGCGCGCGACGTCCGACAGGCTGACGGCGGCGCCGCCGTGATACGAGATGATGAGCGGCTTGTACTGATCCGCCTTCAGCAGCTGGTCCGTGGTCGCGAGCGACCAGTCCCGCGCCTGGTTCGCCAGGTCGCCTTTCGGGCGGTTGGCGTTGGCGAGGGCCAGCACCGCGCGCACGTCCTCCAGGCTCAGCCCGCGGTTGTTGAGCGCGGTCGGGTCGACGTCGACGCGCACCGCCGGCAACGCGCCGCCGCCCACGATCACCTGGCCCACGCCGCTCACCTGCGACAGCTTCTGCTGCAGGATCGACGACCCGATGTCGTACATCCGCGCCTTGTCGACGACGTCGGAGGTCAGCGACAGCAGGAGGATCGGGGCGTCGGCCGGGTTCACCTTGCGGTAGGTCGGGTTGTGCGGCATCACCGGCAGCTGGCTGCGCGCGGCGTTGATTGCCGCCTGCACGTCCCGGGCGGCCGCGTTGATGTCGCGGCTCAGGTCGAACTGCATCGTGATCGAGGTGGTCCCCAGGAAGCTGGTGGACGTCATCTCGGTCAGGCCGGCGATCCGGCCGAACTGCCGCTCCAGCGGCGTCGCCACCGACGAAGCCATCGTCTCGGGGCTCGCCCCCGGCACCGACGCCCCCACGCTGATCGTCGGGAACTCCACCTCGGGCAGCGGCGACACGGGCAGGAACTTGTAGGCGACGATGCCCGAGAGCGCGAGCGCGATCGTCAGCAGCGTGGTGCCAATCGGCCGCCTGATGAATGGAGCGGAGATGTTCACGACCCCTCCACCGGTCGCAGCGTCACGCTCGTCTCCCGTGCGCCGGTCAGCCGTTTCGCCAGGCGGTCGAAGGCGAGGTAGATCACCGGCGTGGTGTAGAGCGTCAGCAACTGGCTGAAGATCAGGCCGCCGACGATCGCGATGCCCAGAGGCCGCCGCAATTCCGCCCCGGTGCCGCTGCCGACCGCAAGCGGAATGCCGGCGAGCATCGCGGCCATCGTCGTCATCAGGATCGGCCGGAACCGCAGCAGCGCCGCCTGGTAGATCGCCTCCGCGGCCGGCCTCTTCTCGCTTCGCTCGGCGTCGAGGGCGAAGTCGATCATCATGATCGCGTTCTTCTCGACGATCCCGATGAGCAGGATGATGCCGATGAGCGCGATCACGCTGAAGTCGTTGCCGGTGATGAGCAGCGCCAGCAGCGCGCCGACGCCGGCCGACGGCAGCGTCGAGAGGATCGTCACCGGGTGCACGTAGCTCTCGTAGAGGACGCCCAGCACGATGTAGACGGTGATGAGCGCCGCGAGGATGAGCAGCGACTCGTTGGCGAGCGAGTTCTGGAACGCCTGCGCGGTTCCCTGGAAGCTGCCGTGAATGCTCGCGGGGATCCCGAGGCCCTTCTGCGCCTGCTCGACGGCGTTCACCGCGTCGCCGAGCGAACGGCCCGGCGCGAGGTTGAACGACACCGTCACCTCGGGGAACTGGCCCTGGTGGTTGATCGCCAGCGGCGCCGTCGTCTGGTAGATGTGGGTGAAGGCGCGGAGCGGGACCGCGCCGGATCCCGATTGCCCGGCCGAGGTCCCCGACGTCGACGCCGTCGTCGTCGCGGGCGACGCGCCGGTGGCGGCCGCCGCCCCGCCGCCGCCGGCGCCCGCCGAACCCGACGTGGAAGCAATCGTGCCCGTGGAGGTGCCCGAGGCCGCGGTCGCCACGCCGGTGCGCACGTAGACGTCGCCCAGGTCCTGCGGGTTGCGCTGGAAGGACGGCTGCACTTCGAGCACGACGCGGTACTGGTTCAGCTGCGTGAACATCGTCGAGACCTGCCGCTGGCCGAACGCGTCGTAGAGCGCGGCGTCCACCGCCTGCGGGGTGATACCGAGGCGCGAAGCCGTGGCGCGATCGATGTCGATGACCGTCTGGAGGCCGAGCGCCTGCTGATCGCTCGCCACGTCGCGCAGTTCTGGCAGCGCCTGCAGTCGCGTTACGATCTTCGGCACCCACTGCGCCAGCTCGCTCGCGTTCGCGTCCTCGAGGCTGTACTGGAACTCGGTCCGGCTGACCCGGTCCTCGACCGTCAGATCCTGCACCGGCTGCATGAACAGCGTGATGCCGTCGACCGCCGCCAGCTTCGGCTGCAGCCGCCGGATGACATCGCTCGCCGACACGCCGCGATCCTCGAGCGGCTTCAGGTTGATCTGAATGCGCCCGCTGTTCATCGTCAGGTTCGTGCCGTCGACGCCGATGAACGACGAGAGGCTCTCGACGGCCGGGTCCTGCAGGATCGCGCGGGCGAGCGCCTGCTGGCGTTGGGCCATCGACGAGAACGAGACGGTCTGCGGCGCCTCGGAGATACCGAGGATGACCCCGGTGTCCTGCACGGGGAAGAACCCCTTCGGGATGACGATGTACAGGAGGATCGTGGCGGCGAGCGTCGCGACCGCGACCACGAGCGTCCCGGTCTGGTGGCGCATCACCCACGTGAGCGTCCGGCCGTAGAAGGCGATGATGCGGTTGAAGATGTCCTCGGATTTCCGGTAGAAGCGGCTCTGGCGCGACCGCGGCGTCCGGCGCAGCAGCTTCGCGCTCATCATCGGCGTCAGCGTCAGCGAGACCGCGGCGGAGACGAGGATCGTCACGCTCAGCGTCACCGCGAACTCGCGGAACAGGCGGCCGACGATGTCGCCCATGAAGAGCAGCGGGATGAGCACCGCGACGAGCGAGACGGTCAGCGACATGATCGTGAAGCCGATCTGCTCGGCGCCCTTGAGCGCGGCCTGCAGCGGCCGTTCGCCCTGCTCGATGTAGCGCGCGATGTTCTCGATCATGACGATCGCGTCGTCGACGACGAAGCCCGTCGAGATGGTCAGCGCCATCAGCGTGAGGTTGTTCAGGCTGTAGCCGAGCAGGTACATCGCGCCGAAGGTGCCGACCAGCGAGAGCGGCACGGCGACGCTGGGAATCACCGTGGCCGAAAGCGTCCTCAGGAAGAGGAAGATCACCATCACGACCAGGCCGATGACCAGCGCGAGCTCGAACTCGACGTCCTGCACCGAGGCGCGGATGGTGGTCGTGCGGTCGGTCAGAATCGCCAGCTGGATCGACGAGGGCAGCGAGGCCTGGAGCGAGGGCAGCAGCTGCTTGACGCGGTCGGCGACCTCGATGATGTTGGCGCCCGGCTGCCGCTGGATGTTGAGGATGACGGCGGGCACCGTGTTCATCCACGCCGCCTCCTTGACGTTCTCGGCCGAGTCGACCACCGTCGCCACGTCCGACAGGTGCACCGGGGCGCCGTTGCGGTAAGCGATGATCAGCGGCCGATACTGGGCGCTCGAGAGCAGCTGATCGTTGGCCCCGATCGTGTACGCCTGCAGCCGGCCGTCGAAGGAGCCCTTGGCCTCGTTGACGTTCGACGCCCCGATCGCCGCCCGCACGTCCTCCAGCGTCAGGCCGAACGAGGAGAGCGAGGTCGGGTTCACCTGCACTCGCACCGCGGGCTTCTGGCCGCCGCTGATGCTGACCAGGCCGACGCCGGGCAACTGCGAGATCTTCGGCGCGAACCGCGTGTCGGCGAAGTCCTCGACCTGCGAGAGCGGCATCGTCTTCGAAGTCATGGCGAGCGTGAGGATCGGCGCGTCGGCGGGGTTGACCTTGCTGTAAATCGGCGGGTTCGGCAGGTCGCTCGGCAGGAACCCGGCGGCGGCGTTGATGGCCGCCTGCACTTCCTGCTCGGCCACGTCGATATTGAGGTCGAGCACGAACTGCAGCGTGATGACCGAGGCGCCGCCGGAGCTGACCGAGGTCATCTGCTTGAGACCCGGAACCTGGCCGAACTGGCGCTCGAGCGGGGCGGTCACTCCCGACGCCATCACGTCGGGGCTGGCGCCCGGATAGAAGGTCTGCACCTGGATGGTCGGGTAGTCCACCTCGGGCAGCGCGGACACCGGAAGCTGCCGGAACGCCACGGCGCCGGCGAGCAGCAGGCCCACCATCAGCAGCGAGGTGGCAATCGGCCTGAGAATGAAGGGGCGTGACGGGCTCATTGGTCCCCCCTGTGGCTGCCGTCATGTCGCGGCGACGACGCGCGGCCCGTTCCCTGCGGTGACTGCGCCGCAATCGCGCCCGGGGTCGGCGCTCCTCGCTGCGGTCCGTTCGCGTTCGGGCCGGACAGCTGGACCGCCACTCTGGTTCCCGGCTGCAGCTTGTCCACGCCTTCGACAACCACGGTGTCGCCCGGCTGCAGGCCGCTGTCGATCGCCGCGTTGTCGCCCTCGGTCAGCCGGACGTCCACCGTCTGCAGCGCCACCGTCTTGTCCGGTTTGACCACGTACACGAAGGTCGACTGCTGGTTGCGCTGGATGGCGGCGGCCGGGACCACGACGATGTCCTTCAGCGTGTCGAGCAGCAGGCGCGCGTTGACGAACTGGTCTGGAAACAGCGACTCGTTCCCGTTGGGAAACACGGCCTTGAGGCGGATGGTACCGGTCGTCGGATCGATCTGGTTGTCGACCGTCAGCAGCGTGCCGGTTGCGAGTTTCGTCTTCAGGTCGCTGTCCCACGCCTCGACGGGGAGCGTCCTGCCCTGGTGCAGCTGCTGCAGCACGGGCGGAAGGCTGTTCTCCGGGATCGTGAAGAGAACGGCAATCGGTTGTCGCTCGGTGATGACGACGAGGCCACTGGGGTCGCTGGCGTGAACGATGTTGCCGGGATCGACCAGGCGCAAGCCGACGCGCCCCGTGATCGGCGAGGTGATCCGGCTGTAGGTCAGGTTCAACTTCGCGTTGTCCACCTGCGCCTGGTCGCTCTCGATCGCTCCCTCGTCCTGGGTGACCGTCGCGACCTGCGTGGCCAGCTGCTGCTGGGGGACCGCATCCTGCGCGTACAGCGCCTGGTAACGCTGCAGATCCATCTGCGCGTTCTTCAGCGCCGCCTGGTCCTTGGCCAGCTGTCCTTCCGCCTGCATCAGCTGAACCTGGTACGGCCGCGGATCGATCTGCGCCAGCACGTCGCCCTTGTGAACCATCTGGCCTTCCTTGAACATCACCGAATCGAGCTGGCCGTCCACGCGCGTGTGGACGGTGACGGTGTTGAGCGACGTCACCGTGCCGAGACCGTTCAGATACACGGGCACGTTCCCGAGCTGGGCGACCGCGCCGACGACCGGAACGGTCATCGGGCCCATTCGCCCGCCACGCGCCTGCGCCGCGACACGCGCCTGACCGTGGATGACCCGCGGGTAGAGCACGTAAGCCGCGACGACGAGGACGCACAGCGCGATGAAAGCACTCCACCGCAATCCGGCTGAAGCCGGATCCCACATGGCGCGCCGGCCCGTGTTCGATCGCCGTTGGTCGGACGCGGGTGGCTCGGTGCGCACGGCCGCGCCGTGCTGAACTTCGACAGGCTTATCTGTATTCATTTGGACTTCCGCCACTCTTGAACCTCTCATCCAACTGTCGCAGGCGCGTGCTCGTCGCGCGACTGCAGCATGGCCATGCCGGGGGTGTGCCATTCGGCAGGTGCGCACGGCCGAGGTAGTGCGTCTCGGCTCAGCTTCGGTACGCGTCTCGGTTCAGGTTCGGCTCTCGCGTGGCGGTCGTAGGTTCCGGCCTTCAGGCCGGGACAGCCGTAGGTTCCGGCCTTCAGGCCGGGACGACTAGAGCCTGATAATCCCCCGCTGGAGGGCGATCGTGACGGCGTGGGTACGGTCGGAGGCGTCGAGCTTGCTGAGGATGTTCTGGATGTGCATCTTCACGGTCCCGCTGGCCGTGCCCAACTGATCCGCGATTTCCTTGTTGCCCAGGCCCCGCGCGACGAGCGCCAGCACCTCGACTTCGCGCGGCGTCAATGCCGCACGCGGGAAGGCGTCTGGCAGGCGTTCGGAGATCTCGGCCGGCACGAGGCGCTTGCCCGCGGCCACGGTCCGGATCGCGCGCAGCACCTCGGTGTGCACCATTTCCTTGAGCAGGTAGCCGCGGATGCCGGCGTCGAGCGCGCGGAAGATGTCCTGGTCGCCGTCGTAGCTGGTCAGCGCGATGATTCTCGCGTCGGGAAACTCGGCGCGAATCGCGCGCGTCGCTTCGATCCCGTCCATCACGGGCATGCGCAGATCCATCAGCGTCACGTCCGGATGATGGCGGCGAAATTCTTCGATCGCCTCTCGTCCGTTGCCTGCCTCGGCAACCAGCTCGATGTCCGGCTCGTTGGCGAGAATCGACGCGATCCCCTTCCGCACGAGCGGATGGTCGTCGACGCAGAGCACGCGGATCCTGCGCTCAGCCATGCTGTCTGCTGGCTACTGTCTACTACCCTGCTCACTACTCGCTACTCGCTACTTCACCTGTCTTCCTGTCCTGCTTCTCCGCTGCCGCTTCGGCCACCGGCGCCGCGTTCGGCACGGCGACGGTCAGCGTGACCGTCGTTCCCTTGCCAGGCGCGCTGGTGAGGACGAAGTCCGCCCCGATCTCGTGCGCCCGCTCCCGCATGCCGACCAGCCCGTAGTGGCCAGGTTGTACAATTGTACGATCGTCCGCCTCGAATCCCTCGCCGTCGTCTCGGACCAGGAGCTCGACGCCGCGGGGAACGCGGCGCAGCTCGACCTCGATGGTCAGCGCGCCGGAGTGAGCGAGCGAATTCGCGATCGCTTCCTGCTCGATCCTCAGCAGGTTGTAGCCGGCGTTGGCCGGCAGCTCGGGCAGGCTCTCGTCGATCCCGAGTTTCAGCCGGACGTCCTTCCCTTCGGTCAACTGTCGCGCGGTCTGCTCGACGGCCGCGTCGAGGCCCGACCGGGCACCTTGCACGCTGCGCAGGCCGGCCAGCGACCGCCGTGCCTCGCGCAGGCACCAGCCCGCGTCGCGAATGATCTCCTCGAGGTCGGCGCGCTCGCGCGAGCCGCGCAGCCGGCCGAGCAGCGCCTGGAGCTCCATCGTGATCCCCGAGAACCCCTGGATGAGCGTGTCGTGCAGCTCGCGCGCGATCCGGTTGCGTTCGGCCAGCACGATCGCGAACTGCGCGCGCAGCCGCCGGACGCGCAGCCGGTATGCCAGCCAGACGCCGAGCGCAAGCAGCACCGCGCACGCCGGCAGGAACCAGAGCCGCTGATAGATGCGCGGGGCGATCGTGAACGCAATCGCGCGCGGCGCCTCTGCGCACTTGCCGTCCACGTTGCAGGCCATGACGCGAAAGCGGAACGAGCCGGGCGGCAAATTCGTGTAGAACGCCTCGCGGCGTGTGCCCGCGCTCGTCCAGTCCCTGTCGAAGCCCTCCAGGATGTAGCGAAACGTAATCCGCGTCGGCGCGACGAAGCTCAGCGCCGTGGAGACGAATTCGACGTTCCTGCCGCCCGACGCGAGCCGGCCCGTCGCGGCCGGCCGCTCGCGCTGCCCGTTCACGATGACGTCTTCGACGACGACGGGCGGCGGCGGGAGATCGTGCACGAGATGATTCGGATCGATCACGGTGACGCCGCGGATCGTCGAGAACCAGATCCGGCCGTCCGGCATCCGCCATACCGCGGGCTGCACGCCCGACCGGCACTCGATCGTCCGCAGCGCCTCGGTGGGACTGTACGGGGTACTCGCGAAGCGGCGGATCGTGCCGGCGGCGAACTTCAGAAGCTCGCTGCGGTTCACCGAGAAGATCCCCTTGCTGCACGCCATCCAGAGTCGATCCGCGCTGTCGGCCGCGATCCCGTAGATCTCGTCGTCGAACAGGCCGTCGCGCATCGAGTAGGACGTGATCCTGTCGCGATCGACCAGCCAGAGGCCGTTGCCGACCGTGCCCATCCACAGCAGGCCTGCGGGGTCCTCGTAAAGCGCGTCCACATCGCGAATCGGCGCGCCGGACGCCTCCAACTCGTTCCAGTGATCTCGCTCGGCGCTCGCCACTCGCCCCTCGCCCCTCGCCACTGCTTCCAGCGTGTAGACGTCACCGTTCTGCACCGCCGCAATGATCCGGCCCGCCCGATCTTCCGCGAACGCCGCAACCGGTTCGCGTGCCGGCGGTCCGGTCGCGCGGGGACGCACGATTGCGCCGCCGGCCAGCGTCGCCGTTCCGTTCGACGTGCCGATCCACAACGTGCCCGCGCGATCGAAGAACAGGGAACGGATCGCGTTGGCCGGCAGGCCCTGGCGGGTCGTATACGTGTGCTCCAGCAGCCCGCCGCGCACGCGAGCCAGGCCCGCGTCCGTGCCGACCCACACGGCTCCCTGCGCATCTCGCGCCAGCGCCCGAACGGTGTTCGAAGGAAGACCGTTCCGCGCGGTGACGACGGTGAAGCGATGGCCGTCGTAGCGTGCGAGGCCCGCGTCGAGCGTGCCGACCCAGATGGCGCCGCCGCTCTCCACGATCGGCCCGGTGTCGTTGCTCGGCAGTCCTTCACTCGTGGTGTAGGGAATCGTGCGACCGTCCATGAACTGGTTCAGGCCATGCTTGGTGCCGACCCAGAAACTCCCCTCGCGGTCTCCGCACAACGCGTACACCGTGCTCTGCGACAGTCCATCCTCGGTCCCGAAGCTTTCAATGTCGCCCGGGCGCACGCGGCTGAAGCCGTTCTTCGTGCCCACCCACAGCCCGCCCTCGCGGCTCTCGGCGAGCGCCAGCACCGAGTTGTCGGCCAGGCCGTCTGCAACCGTGAACCGCCGCTCGCGCCCGTCCTTGATCTGCACGAGGCCGTCGGTGGTTCCCACCCAGATGCTGCCGTCGCTGGTACGCAGCATCGCCTGGACCCCCGTCGACGGCGGGACCGAGACCAGGTGGTATCGCGCGAATCCCGCGCCGTTCCAGATGCCGAGATCGGGGGTCGCGCCGCCTATCCAGATGGTGCCGCCCTCCGCCTGGCACGCGGAGGTGACGTCCCGCACGTGCTGGCCCTGGCTGGCGCCGTACGTGACGACATGCGTGGGCGTCACCCGGGCAATCCCGGCGCCATTGCGACTCGTCACCCAGACGTTGTCGGCGCGGTCCACCAGCAGGACGCGCACGTCCCCCGACAGCGCCCCGGCGCGCGACTGGCTGGAGACGACGTCGTTCCGGATGCGGAACAGACCCTGGTCCCTGGTGCCTACCCAGAGCGTGCCCTGGCGATCCTGGACGAGCGACTGCACCCAGGCGTTCTTCAGCACCGGCTGGTCGATGGTGGTGAAGCGCACGCCATCGAACCTCACCAGTCCTGCCTGCGTGCCGAGCCACAGGTATCCGTTGGCGTCCTGGAGAATCGAGTAGATGCTCGCCTGCGGCAGCCCCTGGGGTACCTGCCAGATTCGGTGCACGTACTGGGTGAGTGTGCGGTTGGGATCGACCGCGAATGAACGCGGCGCAGCGAGGAACACCGCGCACAGCAGGATGGCTGCCGTCCGCGCCGCGACGTGCAAAGTCCAGCGTGCAAAGTGCGACGTGCGCCCCGCACCGGGCACCCTGCACTTCGCACCGTGCACCCTGGCGAAGAAGGCCTGCGGCGCGTCACTCCTCTCCATTTGATTGTCACATCTTGACAATCAAGTGGAATCGAGGATATTGTTGCCGCACGCTTTGACGGAGCATCCATGGACGAGCCGAACACCGACGTGATCCAGGGCACACTCGACCTGCTCATCCTCAAGACGCTGAGCCTGGGACCGCTGCACGCTTTCGGCATCGGACGGCGCATCGAGCAGATCTCGGGCGAGGTGTTCAAGGTGAACCCCGGGTCGCTTCTCACCGCCCTTCAGCGGCTCGAGCGCGCCGGATGGCTGGACGCCGAGTGGCGCCAGACGGAGAACTCGCGGCGGGCCAGGTTCTACGCGCTCACCCGCGCCGGCAGGAAGCGACTCGAGGCGGAGACCGCCGACTGGACGCGCCGGGCGTCGGCGATCGCGCGCGTCCTGAAGGCCGAAGGATAGGCCATGTCTGTTTGGCGCCAGCTCACGCGCGGCCTGCGCGTGCTCACGAACCGGGCGGCCGCGGACCAGGACGCCGCCGACGAGGTGCGGCACTACCTGGACGAGGCGACAGCGGCGCATCTTGCGCGCGGGCTGTCCCCGGAGGACGCGCGCCGCGCCGCACTGCTGGAGTGCGGCAACGCCACGGTCGTCCGTGAACAGATCCGCTCGTACGGATGGGAGAACGTGATCGGAACCACGCTCGCCGACCTGCGCTACGCCGCCCGCCAGTTGCGCAAGAGTCCCGGGATCACCGCCGCGGCGATTCTGATCCTCGGCCTCGGCGTCGGCGCCAGCACCTCGATCTTCAGCGCGGTGAACCCGATCCTGTTCGAACCGCTGCCCTACCCGCATCCCGACCGGCTCACGATGATCTGGGACAAACGCGGTAACAGCGGCCGACTGACGAATTTCGCAACCTACCGCGCACTGGTGGAGCGCAGTCGTTCGTTCGACGCGCTCACCGTCGTGAAGTCATGGCAACCCACCATGACCGGCCACGCCGAACCGGAACGGTTCGAGGGGCAGCGCGTCAGCGCCGGCTACTTCCGTGCGCTGGCCGTCTGGCCGGCAATCGGGAGGGATTTCCAGCAAGCCGACGACCAGTTTCATGGGCCCAATGTCGTGATCCTCAGCGACCGCGCGTGGCGACGCCGCTTCGGCGGCGACCCGGCGGTCGTCGGCCGGCAGGTGACGCTCGACGACGCCGGCTTCACCGTGGTCGGCGTGATGCCGAGGGGGTTCGAAAACGTGCTGGCCCCTGACGCTGACCTCTGGGCGCCCCTGCAGTACAACCCGTCACTCCCGACGGATGGCCGGGAATGGGGCCACCATCTGAGGATGGTCGGACGGCTGCGGCCGGGCGCCAGCCGTGATCGGGCCAGGAACGAGATGGATGCGATGGTCCCCGAACTCGCCCGCATTTCGCCGGCGGGATACGCGGTCTCCGGCGGGCCTCCCGAGGGGTTCCTCGTTGATTCGCTGCAGGCCGATATCACGGCCGACGTCAGGCCTGCGCTCGTCGCCGTGCTGGGCGCCGTCATGCTGGTGCTCGTCATCGCGTGCGTGAACGTGACGAACCTGCTGGTCGCGCGCGGCGTTCAACGCCGCGGTGAATTCGCGATGCGTGCCGCGCTTGGCGCCGGCCGATCACGGCTCATCCGGCAAGTGCTGACGGAGAGTCTGCTGCTGGCGGCGCTCGGCGGCGCCCTCGGCCTGGCGATCGCGGATGCTGGCGTTCGCGTCCTGGTGGCGCTCAGCCCACCCGAGTTGCCGCGGGTGGGCGCCCTCGCTGTCGACGCGACCGTGTTCGTCTTCGCCCTCTCGATTACGACACTGATCGGCCTCCTGGTCGGACTGATTCCGGCACTGCATGCGTCCCGTAGCGACCTGCAGGCGGGAATGCGGGAAAGCTCGCACCGCACCGCCGGCCGCCATCAGTGGACGCGCGGTGCGCTGGTCGTCGCAGAAGTGGCGCTCAGCCTCGTCCTGCTGGTGAGCGCGGGATTGCTGTTCCACAGTGTCCAGCGACTCTTCGTGATTTCTCCGGGTTTCGACGCTTCTCACCTGCTGACGATGCAGGTGCAGGAATCCGGTCGCCCGTTCGATACGCCCGTCGCGAGGTACCGCCTCTCCGAGCAGGCTGTCGAAGCAGTACGTCACGTGCCCGGTGTCGAAGACGCGGCCTTCACCAGCCAACTGCCGCTCAGCGGCGACTACGACACCTATGGCGTGCGGTTCGAGAAGGACGGCAATGCCGACAGTGGGCCGGCGTTTCGATACGCTGTGACCGCAGGCTATTTCGAAACGATGCGCATCCCGCTTCGCCGCGGCCGCCTGCTGGACGAACACGACACGGCTACGACACCCGTGGCGATCGTGATCAATGAATCGTTCGCGACGCGCGTGTTCCACGATCAGGACCCGATCGGGCGGCGCCTGCACACCGGGCCCGACCTCCTCCATCCCGAGCGGCCGTGGGCCACCGTCGTCGGGGTGGTGGGCGATGTCAAGCAGTTGTCCCTGGCGGTCGGCGAGGAGGACGCGTTCTACGTGAGCACGACGCAGTGGCCGTTCCCGGACAGGCTGCTCTCCCTCGTGGTCCGCGCGCGCGGCAACGCGGCGGCACTTGCCCCCGCCATCCGAACCGCGATCTGGTCGGCGGACAAGGATCGGCCGATCGTTAGGGTCGCCACGATGGAGCATCTCGTGGCTGCGTCGGAGGCCAGGCGACGATTCGCGCTCGTCGTCTTCGAGACATTCGCCCTCGTGGGGCTGGTGCTGGCGGCGACCGGCTTGTATGGCGTCCTTTCGGGCAATGTCAGCGAGCGCACGCGCGAGATCGGGGTGAGGTCAGCCCTGGGCGCGACCCGCGGTGAAATCCTGGCGCTGGTGATTCGCCAGGGACTCGCGATGACCGGGCTCGGTGTCGTGCTGGGGCTCGGTGCGGCGGTGGCGGCCAGCGGCGCGATCGCCACCCTGCTCTTCGGGATATCGCGACTGGATCCGCTGACTTATGCCGGCGTCGTGGCGCTCCTGATGGCTGTATCGGGACTGGCCTGCTGGGTGCCGGCGTGGCGCGCGGCGTGCGTCGATCCGTCGATTACGTTGAGGGCGGAGTAGCCCGGCTCGCAGTTCTTCGCCCAGGCGCGGCACTTCATGCACGCGTCACCCTAGTCTCTACTATACTACCTAGCGGCGCCGCGCGACGTCACATCGTCGTTCAATCCGGCGAGTCATCGCCGCGGCGCCGCTGACTACTGACTGCTTCACCAATGCTCCGTCGTCTCCCCCTCGCCGCGTTCCGGCGGCGCCAGTTGCGCGGCCACCCACCGGCGTGCCACGTCCTGCATCGCGAGCCCGCCTGCGATTGACGCGGCAAGCGTGACGCCCCCGAAGACGATGGCGAACGCCGTGGGCACCGTCTCACGGCTGATGCCCAGGTGCTCGAAGGCCATCGCGCCGGCGACAATCATGACCCCTGTCCGCGTGAAGCCGCCCAGGAGCCGTGCCGCCCGGATGTCGGCGTTGACGGCGGCAATCAGCACGCTGCGGGAGAGGAACCTGGCGAGCACCATGCCGCCGGCGAGGATGACGATCGCGACAACCAGGTGAGGGAGGTACAGGAAGAAGCGCTCGGCCAGATCGGAAGCGAGCCGGGCGTCGAGCGAATAGAGCGCGAGAATCGACGCGAGCAGCACGACCCCCGCCTGCAGCGCGGTGGCCAGCAGGCGCGCCGTGCTCGAGATGCCAACCGCCTCGAGCGAGGCTGCGAGTCCCAGCCGCGCCGCGCCGCGATCGAAGTTGCTCGAGCGCAGCGCCCAGTTCGCGAGCCGGGAAACGAGGATGCCCAGGAAAATGCCGACGAGGAAGACGACCAGGCTGGCCAGCACGTGCGGCAGGATCGTGAACGTCTGGTCCCTGAACTGCTGCCAGGCCTGTGCGAGAACCGTCTGGATGTTGTACTGCATGGTTTGCCTCTCACGGGGTCGGAACTCAACTTGTCGCGTGCGTATTCGTCGTTCAATTCTGTGCTCCGCGAGCTGAGTCCCGACCGCCACGGCTGCCGTTCCACCATCGCCGCAGCAGGTGTTCCTTTCCGGATTCGAACGCCTCGGCGAGCCCTTCGATGCGCGCGTTCACCTCGGCGGCGTCCGCAGCCGCGACTTCGTGCACGAACGACGCGACCCAGCCCATGTAGAGAGACAGGCTGGATCGCACCAGATGTTCACGATCGATGACGCGCCGGTGGAACGCGCAGGCCAGGTCGTAGACGATCCGGACCCACAGTCGATCGTCGAATTGGAACGCGTATGCCGGCAGCGACGCCATCTCGTGGAGCGCGGCCACGTCCGAGTCGCTGAAGACCGCGCTCCAGATCCCGCCCAGGTTCTCGACGCCGCTCCGGAAGCGGCTGATCATCCGGTCCACGTCGACGCCGACCGGTTCCAGTCCCACGCCGAATCGAAAGCCGACCAACGGCGTCTCGATCGACCCGGCCACGCCGGCCCACACCACCTCGTAGGTCTCCATCAGCGAGAAGACGGTGCCCACCACCTGGACCAGCATGTCGCTCAAATCCGCGCCGGGGTCCTTCGCGTCGTGGATCTTCGCGCCGAGGAACGCCTGGCACACCCGGAAGTCCTCGCACACCGCCGTCCGAGTTGAGGACGGCCGAGCGCAGGCCGGGAAAGTACTTCGCCAGCCCCGCCTGTGCCGCCCGCAGCACGTGCCCGATCGTCCGCGCGTTGTTGTAGCTCGGAATGCCGACGACGATCTCCGCGTGGCCAATCCGCCGCACGCGCTCCAGCGCCTCGGGCGGCAGGATTTCCTCGCGACGATTCACGATGGTTCCGCCGACGCCAGCGGCCTGACGGCGGCGAGCACCTCTCGCACCGCCTCGCTCCAGCCGGCCGGCCCCCACGTCCGCGTCAGGCGCGCGGCCGGCAGGCGCGCGAGCAGGCGGCCCGTCGTGACCGTCGCCTGGCTGCGCACGACGATCGGGATGTCCACGTTGGCAAGCAACGCGAAATCGTTGAGGCTGTCGCCGAGGCCGATCGTCAGGGCGCGGCGCCCGACGTTGCGCTGATACAGCGTCCTCAACGCCGCCAGCGGCAGCCCCTTGTCGGTCGCGCCGGTAACATGGTCGAACCGCGCGCCGCGCGTGTAGCGGAACCCGCGCGCGTGCAGCGCCGCGCGCAGCCGGGCACGGGCCGCCGGCACGGGGTGCATGATCCGGAACGGCTCGTCGTACTCCCGCAGCTTCGCCAGCCGCGCCTGCGCGAGCGAGAGGTTGCAGAGGTGCGCCACCTCGTCGGCCGACATGTCGTTGAAGCCGATGACGGTGGTGTGCAGCCGCGTGGCGACGACCTGCAGCGCGGCAACGACGTCGCGGTAGGGCGAGCCGAACTCGACCGCGACGCCGTTGCGCACGCGCCGCACGATGCCCGGCAGGAACGGAAAGTAGCCGTCCGGGATGAACAGCGCGCCGCCGTTCTCGCTGATGCTGGGATGCCGGATTCCGAGTTCGCGTTGCACCGCCGCGATTTCCGCCTGCGTCTTGCTGGACGACAGCACGACCGGCACGCCGGTGCGGGCGAGCAGATCGAGCGTCTCGCGCGCCGCTTCGCACCCGTACGTTTCGCGATCGAGCAGCGC
>Ga0315282_10006182_pt1 | contig 20128 bp, 28 predicted proteins | sample YL17G07_20_MG_FD_203693 | JGI IMG/M metagenome (GOLD analysis project Ga0315282, IMG submission 203693) | Sediment microbial communities from Yellowstone Lake, YNP, Wyoming, USA - YL17G07_20 | ecosystem: Environmental > Aquatic > Freshwater > Lake > Sediment | place: USA: Wyoming | collected... | reverse complement strand
GCGATTAAAAAACTGGTGGAAAAACAGGATCTGACTCCGGAAGAAGCCCGTGCAGTGATGGACATCATTATGGAAGGCAGGGCGACACCGGCGCAGATTGGCGGCTTTTTAATCGCACTGCGCATGAAGGGGGAGACCCCTGCCGAAATTGCAGCATTCGCCCGCGTGATGCGGGATCATGCGATCATGATAAGGCCCCATGCGCAGGGAACACTCGTGGACACCTGCGGTACCGGTGGCGACGGTGCCAATACATTCAATATCAGCACTGCCGCCGCATTTGTTGCGGCGGGTGCCGGGGTGCCGGTCGTGAAACATGGCAACAGGGGGGTAAGCAGCCGGTGCGGGTCTGCGGATGTCCTTACTGCACTTGGTGTCAGTCTTTCAGTAGATCCACCCTTGCAGGCACGGATTGTAGAGACTGTCGGGATCTCGTTTCTTTTTGCGCCGAACCATCATCCGGCGATGCGGCACGTGATGGCAGCCCGGCAGGAAATCGGGTGCCGGACGGTCTTTAACCTGCTCGGTCCGCTGGCAAACCCTGCTGGAGCAGAGGCACAGGTGCTGGGCGTTTACGATCCGGCGCTTATCGGTACGGTAGCGGAGGTACTGAGGCTCCTCGGGCTTTCCCGCGCGATGGTCGTCCACGGGTGCGGGCTCGATGAGATCACGACCACCGGTGAGACGCAGGTTACCGAACTGGATGGCGGTACCCTGAAAAACTATACGCTTACTCCGGAAGTATTTGGCTTTGCCCGTGCATTACCATCTGATATTCACGGGGGTGAGGCGCCGGAGAACGCCCGCATTCTCCGCGAAGTATTGCAGGGAGAAAAAGGTGCGGCACGGGATATTGTCCTTATGAACGCGGGGGCGGCAGTCTATGTCGGGGGAGGGGGTCGCACCCTGCAAGAAGGGTGCATGCTCGCCGCCCGTTCCATTGACTCTGGGGCGGCACTCGCCAAACTGGATGCGCTCATCCGGGCTACACGGGGTGCTGCTTGATCCTTGACGAGATTATCCGGCGCACAGAAAAGCGGGTGGCAAAATTACCGGATTCATTCCCGGATCCTAAAATCAGCACCCATGCAAGTCTTATCGATGCAATCCATGAAGCCCGGGGAAAAAACGCGGTGATCGCCGAGATCAAGTGTGCTTCGCCGTCGCGGGGCATCATCCGGCGCAATGTGGATATGGCGATGATGGCAGGTGTGCTTGTGGATGGCGGGTGCGTCGGGCTGTCCATCCTCACCGAACCGTACTTCTTTGGCGGCACCCTGCAGGACATCTCTCGTGTGAAAGCCGCAGTCCATACGCCGGTCTTAAGAAAAGATTTTATCATCGATGAGCGCCAGATTGGTGAGACGCGGGCGCTCGGTGCGGATGCTGTGCTGCTCATTGCCGCAGTTCTGGGGGAGCGCCTGCCGGAATTTGTTGATGCTTCAATCGAAGCCGGACTTGAACCACTGGTCGAAGTCCACAACCCGCAGGAAGTCAATAGTGCCCTTGCGACGCGGGCGAACCTGATCGGGATCAACAACAGGAATTTATCGACACTTACAATAGACAGGTCCACGACACGTCTCCTCTCGGAACAGGTACGGTTGAGAGGGAGAACGATTGTGTCTGAGAGCGGGATGCGGTCAGCGGATGACGTGCGGGAAATGAAATCTTACTGCGACGCGTTTTTAATCGGTTCATCGATCATGGCTGACGCAGAACCCAGAAAAAAACTGGAGGAATTCGTATGCGCATAAAGTGCTGCGGGATCACCCGTGTTCATGATGCCCAGTTCGCAGAGCAGGCGGGGGCAGATGCGATCGGCGTTGTCCTCTTTAGCAGTTCGTCACCCCGTTCTGTCTCAGTTGAGCAGGCACGGGAAATTTTTGACGCGGTCGGACCGTTCACCGCAACCGTTGCGGTCACCCACACCACATCAGAGAAAGACCTTGCACATATCCTCGCGCTCCGGCCGACTGCTATCCAGATCTTTCACCCGTTTGTTTTTGCAGAGGATCCGGATGTGAAGGTGGTCCGGGCGATAAAAAGGGGCGACCGGCTACCGGGAGACTGTGACGCGATCGTTGTGGATGACAGCCAGGGTAGCGGGAAACCGTTTGACCTCTCGTTTGCCCGCGATGCAGTGACAAGGTCGAAGGTGCCGGTGATCCTTGCCGGGGGGCTCAATTCAGAGAACGTGGGTGAAGCGATCCGGCAGGTACACCCGTATGCTGTCGATGTCGCAACCGGCATCGAACGGGCGCCGGGGATAAAGGATGAAAAAAAGATACGTGCGTTCATCGCCGCATGCAGGAGGGAATGAGATGGAGAGGAAAGGAAGATTCGGGAAATACGGCGGGCAGTACGTATCGGAGACGCTGATGAGTGCACTCATCGAACTGGAGAACGGGTATGCTGCAATCCAGAAAGATCCGCACTTTATACAGGCACTTTGTGCGTACCAGGCAGACTTTGCCGGTCGCCCCACGCCACTCACGTTCTGTAAGAATATGTCACGGGAACTCGGGTGCAGGATATACCTGAAACGCGAGGACCTCGTGCATGGCGGGTCGCACAAGCTGAACAACACGCTCGGGCAGGCCCTCGTCGCACAACGCATGGGTAAAAAGCGGCTGATTGCCGAAACCGGCGCCGGGCAGCACGGTGTCGCAACCGCGATTGCGGGGGCGGCACTCGGGCTTCCGGTAGAAGTCTACATGGGCGAGATCGACACGCGGAGGCAGGCGCTCAACGTCTTCCGCATGGAGCTGATGGGCGCAAAAGTGATTCCCGTGAAGTCCGGCACCCGCACGCTCAAGGATGCGATTAACGAAGCGCTCCGTGACTGGGTAACAAACGTGCAGGATACCTATTACCTGATCGGCTCGGTGGTTGGTCCGCACCCGTACCCGACCATGGTTCGCGACTTCCAGTCCGTCATCGGGCGGGAGGCACGGGAGCAGATCATGCAGAGGGAGGGCAGGACACCGGACACGATCGTTGCCTGCGTAGGGGGAGGTTCGAACGCGATCGGCATTTTTCACCCGTTCCTCCATGACGATGTGGAACTGGTCGGGGTCGAGGCAGCGGGCAAGGGGATAGAAACCGGAGAGCACAGCGCGACGCTCTGCGCCGGTGAACCAGGTGTGCTTCACGGCACGCTCTCGTATCTCTTACAGGATACACATGGGCAGGTACTCCCCACCCACAGCGTCGCCGCTGGTCTCGATTACCCGGGTGTCGGCCCGGAGCATTCGATGTTAAAAGACGAGCGCCGGGTAACATATTCCGCAGTAAACGACAAGGACGTGCTGGATGCGTTCATGTTCCTCTCCCGGACAGAGGGGATCATTCCGGCACTCGAATCCGCACACGCAGTCGCGTACGTGCTGAAGCACGCGGACCGGTTCGACAAAAAGGACGTTGTCGTGATCAATCTCTCCGGTCGGGGCGACAAGGACGTAAGTGAGATTGCGGCACTGCGGGGGGAGGTATGATGACACGAATCGACCGGGTTTTCACAAAAAAAGGTGCCGCTGCATTCATCGGTTTTACGGTCGCCGGTGATCCGGACAAGGATACATCGGTCCGTATTGCAAAAGCCCTCATTGACGGCGGTACGGATATCCTCGAACTCGGCGTGCCGTTTTCCGATCCGGTGGCAGACGGGCAGACTATCCAGAAAGCGGATGAACGGGCGCTTGCCACGGGTACCACACCGGACACCATCTTTGCAATCGTCAGGGAGCTTCGTGCATATTCCGATGTGCCGATCGTGTTCCTCGTCTACTACAACATGGTATACCGGCGCGGTATCGAGCGGTTCTATCGCGAAGCGCACGATGCGGGTGTGGATGGCATCCTCATCGCCGACATGCCGGTTGAGGAATCCGATGAGGTAGTGGATGTTGCTGCACGGTACGGCATCGACCCGATATTTCTTGTCACCCGGACTACGTCCGATGAGCGGATGGAAAAAATCGTCCGGCGGGCACGCGGGTACCTCTACCTTGTCTCTGTGCTCGGGGTGACCGGTGCACGGGAGCGTGTTTCAGATGAAGCGCTCGCACTCCTCGTCCGGGTCAGGAAGCACACGAAACTCCCCCTCGCGCTTGGCTTTGGCATCTCGACACCGGAGCATGTGAAAACCTGCGCTGCTGCGGGGGCTGACGGGGTGATCGTCGGAAGCGCGATTGTCGCAATTGTTGAGAGAAACCTCGGTAACCCCGGTGCAATGGAGCGCGAGATCAAAAAATATGTATCGCAGATGAAGGCGGCAGGCACCCGGATATGACGGTACCTGCCTGACCTGCCCCTGCTAAGGCAAAATAACCGGGAATACCTCTTTTTTATTCCACGGGTTCACCACGATACCCGTGTGCCGAGAGAATCGTGATGACTGCCTGCATCCATGCGGTGAAATTCTGGCGGGGAATGGATTCCATTTTCTCTTTCCAGAGTTTTGTTAATCGCTCATCTGAGGTTTTTAGATCAAAACGTCCTGATACCCTGCCGCACACCTCACCTTCCGGGTTGTAGATGATCATATGGTAGCAGTGAAAATCCCTGCATGCTCGGGGGCGTGTGGGATAAATGGTGCAGGAAAATCCCGCATCATTCCGGTTTTTTCGCAGGAAAGGGCAGGCATTCGGGATCACATCTGTTGGCAGGGAGAGCGAGAAGACATCCGCATATTCGGCAGAGACATGGACCGGGAAGAGTTCATTTGTGATCCCGTAGCGGCAGTAGAAATCCCGGTCAGAGATCTTTCTCTCGATCTTAATGAACGCCCCAAAGCTTTTGCAGCATTTCCCGCAGTGATCGCACTCGAATCTTGCCATGCTCGTACTCGCACTTGGGCGTTATGAGGGATAAACCTGGGTGCGACAAACGCGGGTGTGCGACTCGCTGTCGAAATAGCGCTTTCGAACCTGCGACAGCATCCCGCTCCTGCCATTCCGATGCGCTTATGGGGTTTCCACGCAAAAATCCGGTATCATCCCGGCAGCCGGATCTGCCTGACGGGAAAGTACCAATGGCTACCCCAATGGCCGGTGACGGGGATTCTTGAGTGTTGGATCCGAAAAGTGCGGGTAACCCAATGGATTGCTGTATCCGGACAGGTGTGAAAAATGATCGATGGGGAACGCAATATAAAAAGCCAGATGAAGATCGGTGCAGGTATCGCGCTCTTTGGTCTGTTGTGCCCCTTTTTCTGGATAAGTTTATTTTCCGGTAATTCCGTGTATGAAACGTGGGTTTACGGGGTCCATTCCAGTTTTTTCATTGCGATTGGATTTGCTCTGCTGGGGATGGGGTGGTATGACCTGAAACACATCCGGACTCCCGTACAGATCAAAAATTAATTTGTTTTGCATGATTCTATGAGTGCAGGAGGCTCATGTTTTTAGAGAGAATATCTCTTTTCAGAAACACCACTCCCGCGTACTACCGCACATGCAACCTCTCATCTCTTTTCATCCGGATGCCGTGATGATGGAAACCGGGCAAATATCCGAGAAACCCCTGCGCACAGGCTGCGGGTTCCCCCCGGGATCTCCACGGTTGCGGGTTCTCCGCATGTGCAGAATATTTGAAAAACGTAAATAATTCCCAAGTCTTTTTCTACCCGCTTACAAGTACACTACCCATGGATCCCCTCGTCGCGTTTGTGATCACCCTCGCCCTCATCACCGTCGTCAGTCTCTGGTACAGGATATCCCCGTTCTTCACTCTGATCGGAGGGGCAATCCTGTTCGGGCTCCTTGCGGGCATGACACCCGATGCGACAATGCTGGGGATCATCACCGGTATTGGAAAGGTATTTTCAGCGTTTGGCATCATCATCCTCTGCGGGGCAGTCATTGCAAAACTCCTGCAGGAACAGCACCAGATCGAGGAGATCGTTGCCGATATCAAGCGGTACGTGAAAAATCCGCCGGTGATTGCCGGGGTATCCGGATATCTTCTTTCTGTGCCGATAACCTGCTGCATCACCGCGTATATCATGCTGAACCCGATCCTCGACAGCCTTGAGAAAGACAAAACGAAGAAGAACGTGCTCCTCTATCTTGCTGCGGTCGGGGGCATCATTTCCTATGCTCTCGTATACCCCACACCGGTTGTCATTCCGCTCTATCAAGCGTTCTCTGGCGGAATGAGCCCGCTCCTGTTTGATGCGGTATCCATCCCGCTCTCGCTTCTGTTACTGGGAGGAATCCTACTTTACTTCCGGTTCGTCCATCCGGATGTAGTAAATCCAAAAAACGCTGAATCGCAAGCGACATTCCCTGAAAGCCCCGGGGTCGGGACTCCGGTCCTGCATCAGGGAACTCACTGGCGGGCATGGGCCCCGTTTATCGCTATCCTGATCGCGGTTCCGGTCGCTCTTCTTCTCCTGCACTTGTCACAGATGAGTATGATCAACTTTATCATGCTTGTCGGGGCAGTCACGGCAATCGCCCTTGCATCCCCGGCTGTGCGGACACAGGGGTTGTCACAGGGAGCCAAACACGCAGGACTGATCATCTTTGATATCTGCGGGGCAGGGGCGCTGGGTTTTGTGATTGTTAAAAGCGGATTTGCCCAAATTGCCTTAGGCCAGCTGACGCTGCTGATTCCCATCATCCTCGTCCCGTTCATCCTCGCAGCACTGATCGAGACCGCGCAGGGTTCACGGGTGGTTACCGCGGTGATCACAGCAGAAGTCCTCGCAGGATCTGCCGTCGTCAGTGCAATCCATCCGCTTCCGCTTATCCTCCTCATCAGTGCCGGGTCGTGCATTGTGTCCTACGTGACCGATCCCTTCTTCTGGCTTGTCCAGCGGACAACCGGGGATGACATTAAAACCGTGGTGAAAAATTACACAATGCCAATCGCACTCGCGGGTGTTGGGATCTTTATTGTTGCCCTGGCCATGGAATACCTGGTCTTCCGGTAAAAGAGGGGGATCCTGCCAGGATTACCGGAGGCATTCCCGGCCGGTCGGGATATTTCAATTCGGGATATCACGCTCCGTTGATGATGACGATATAGTATATCCCAACCACGACAAAAACTGTAGCCACCGCTCTCCGGATCCAGCCTTCTGCTGTCCGGATTTTCCGGACAATTCCGGAGCAATTCCCCACGCGCCGGGCCTTTATTTCCCCATGCGTTTCGCGCACTTCAGCGCCTTGCGCCCGTGACTGGTGATACTGTAGATGATCCAGCTCCCGTGATACTCGCCTTCGATCAGTCCATTATCTTTGAGAATCGTGAGATGATAGGATAGTTTCGACCCGGCAAGGCGCATGAACCGGTTGATGACGCAGACACAGAGCGGTTGATCTTTTATCAGGTAAAGGATGGTAAGTCGCAACGGATCTGAGAGCGCATTATATGTTTTGCTTGTCTTTTCGAGATCTTCTTGCGGGGGGATGCTTTTGGCAAGCGCATCAAATCCTCCCAGTTGTTCGAGTTCTTCCCGGATTTTTTCAGGAAGATCGATCTCCTCGATTTGTGCTTCACGGCGTTCGGTGCCGCAACAGAATTTCTTCCCAGAAGTCATTTCAAAAATATGTGAAATGAGTAGGCATAAATACTTTATTAGTCAATCATGAATTCAATTAAAATTGAAATGCCTTTCACACGAGAGAGATTTCAAAAATCCCGATGAAATCGGCTTGCCGACTTTCATGCAGAAATCAGGTGCGATACATGGGAAGCGACAACAAACCCTGCTGTGCTGCCGATGCACTTCGTCGTATACGGCAAATCCCGATCAATGGAATTCCGACCGGCATCACCATGCTCGATGAATGCATCGCAGAAATAAAAACGCAGGACTTAACAAACGAACCGGAGATCCAGACTGCACTTCTCAAAAGAATAAAGGTGTACAATTACATTCCCCCGAATGTTGAGGAAGAATATGTCCGTGCACTCTTTGAAGAATATAAGAAATCGTCGGTGAAAATGTGAAGAAAAAAAAGATTATGCTTGTGTGACCTCATGACAAAAATCGAAATTCTTGGAACCGGCTGTGCCAAGTGCAAGCGTCTCTTTGCTAATGCCGAGCAGGCTGTAAAGGATCTGAAGATCACGGCAGAGATCATCAAAGTGGACGACCTTGCCGAAATCGTCGGCCGTGGTGTCATGCTTCTCCCTGCACTCTTCATCAACGGAGAAGTACGGGCAGAAGGCAGGATACCTGACGTGAATGAGATCAAAACAATGCTAATGGAGTGAAAACGATGGCAGAGACAGCAACATGTTCATGTGGAACAAACGAACCAAAACGGATTATCTTTCCCTGTGCCGGGCAGGCAAATGTCGGACAACTGACCAACCTTGCAGCAATCCAGCTGACCGAGGAGGGCTACGGGACTATCGCCTGCGCCTCGCTACTCGCGATTGGCACTGAAAGCCTTGTCGCCAATGCCATGAACGCAGACGAAGTCGTTATTCTCGACGGCTGCCCGATGCTCTGCGCGAAGAAGATTGCCGGTGCACAGGGAGTTGCCGTAGGACAGCACCTTGTCGTGACGGAACTCGGTATCACCAAAGGACCATCGAAGAACTATACCAATGATGATATCGAGAAGATTGTCGCGGCGTGCTGGAAGGGCGAAGGCAGGAAGAAGAATGCTGCAAAACCCTCAAAGAAGAATGGGGGGCTGGACAGCGGTTGTAGCTGCGGCTGCGGCGGAACTTGCTGAGGCAAACGGGGCGAGAACAACGACTGCCGAAGACGAGATTCGTGCGTGGGCTGAAGAGTACGCGAAAAAGAACGGCTGGGTGCTGAACCCGGACAAGAAAATACTGGATACAGTAATCCGGGGGCTGGTTCGCAACAGGAAGACGTTCGGGGAGCAGTACTGCCCGTGCCGGCTCCGGTCCGGTGACAAGGAAAAGGACCGTGAGATCATCTGCCCATGCATTTACCACCGGGACGAGATCACAAAGGACGGGCACTGCCACTGCCAGCTCTACTACCGGAAGGATGCCGCAGAATCAGTGACGGGAGCAAAAGAGTGACCTTCGCCCTTGTCACCTGCTCCGGCATCTCAAACACCGGAAAACTTACGACACAGGCAGCGCTCACCCTGCTCCAGCGCAGGCCGGGGCAGTATGTGTGGATGCATGCCAAACAGTCAACTGCGTCTCTTAATGAGGAGATCGGGGACGCGGAACAGGTGATCGTTATTGATGGCTGCGGGGATTGCTGCGCGAAGAAGAGACTGTCCTCATCCCGCCTCGCACCCCATCACCATATCATTGCAACCGATCTCGGTATCGAGAAGAACGGGATGGCGGATGTGCAGTTCGATGAGATCGAGAAAATCGTCCGTGCCGTCATGAACAAAGGAGGACCCCCGGAATGATAACACCACGGTATAAGCGCCTTGAGATAGAATGGAAACACTTTGCTGTCGGTGATGCAACCTGCGAACGGTGCGGGAAGACCGGTGAATCGCTGCGGACCGTAGTTGAGGAACTCCGGCACGAGTTCGCTCCTGCCGGTGTGAAGATCAACCTGACCGAAACGCTCCTTGACAAGACACGGATCGCGGAGTCTAACGAGATCCATATGAACGGGACACTGTTTGAAGACCTTCTCGCTGCCGGGGTCGTTTCTACCGACTGCCCTTCCTCTGGCACGCTCGCCGGGGAAAGCACCTGCTGCCGGGCGATCGAGATCGGCGATGAACGGTACGAGGACGTACCAGCATGGGCGATCAAAAAAGCCGCGTACCGGGCGCTTGGGGTATCGTTATGAAAATTGGCATAATAAGCGATGGGAAGTTTGGGGATAGGGCGTATGAAATAATCAGGGAACGGTTCCCTACCGAATGGATCATGGCACCATTCCCGGGCAGTCCGATAGCGGATGATGTCGAACTGAACCTCCCGGAATGCGACCTCTATATCTCATACGTCCGCCACCCGGACGTCGCGCTCGCGATCATCGAGAAGAAGAAACCGGTGATCCTCGGTGTCAGTTTCGGGCCGGGGTTCCTCCGGCAGGCAAAAGAGATCAATGAGAATGTTGTTGCACCCGTAACCATGTGCTCGCTTGAGGACAACACATGGGTGCCGGAAATCAACGAATTTGCAAAAGTTTTCGGCAGACCCACGTTTGAAGTGAAAGTGCGGGACGATGGCACCATTGAGAGCATCAATGTGATCCGGGGTTCGCCATGCGGCTCAACCGTAGCGGCAAGTGCAGAACTTCATGGGACACAACTGAGTCCCGAACAACTCCAGCACTATGGTCTGCGGATCTGTCACTTCTGTCGGGCGCCTCGTTTTGGCAAGACCTGTGACAAAGAACTGTCCGGGCTCCTCCACATTCGCGAACTCAGCCGGGCAATCAATGGCGTGTCTCCCGCAGCGGGTGCACGGGTGCGGCAATTCACCGAAGACATGGAGAAAATTATCGATCAGAAAATAGCCGGAGGATAACAAATTGCAGGATTATTTACTATTATTCGCCGACTGGCTGACGTACTCGATCCTCGGACTCGTGCAGGGAACCCCGCTCGCTTCATCCGTGAACTTCTTCATCTACGACTCTATTAAGGTCACGCTGCTGCTTGCCGTGATCGTCTTTGGCGTCGCCATCGTGCGGACGTACATCACCCCACAGAAGGTGAAGAAATGGGTGGGTGGACGCACCGAGGGTGCCGGCAATGTTGTAGCTGCGCTCCTTGGTATCCCCACACCCTTCTGTTCCTGCTCCGCAGTCCCGCTCTTCATCGGGTTTGTGGAGTCCGGGGTGCCGCTCGGCATCACCTTCTCGTTTCTCATCGCATCCCCGCTTATCAACGAGGTTGCAGCAGCCATGCTCCTTGCCATGTTCGGCTGGCAGATCGCGCTCATCTACATCGTATCCGGGCTCATCATTGCTATTATCGCCGGCATCATCATCGGGCGTCTCCACCTTGAAGGCGAGGTCGAGGAATTTGTCTGGAAGTGCAGGATGTACGACCACGAGGAAAAGGTAATGACATGGAAGGACCGGCTCACGTTTGCTAAAAACGAATCACGGGACATCACGCTCAAAGTGTTGCCTTACATCCTTATCGGTATCGCCATCGGTGCGGTCATTCACGGGTATGCCCCAGCGGATTTCCTTGTCAACATTGCAGGTCCGGGTAACCCGTTCGCAGTACCCATAGCAGTACTGGTTGGCATCCCGCTCTACTCGAACGCGGCGGGCATGATCCCGATTATGGAAGTCCTGACTGCGAAGGGGATGGCGATGGGCACCGCACTCGCGTTCATGATGGCAGTGATCGGGCTCTCGCTCCCAGAAATGATTATCCTCAGAAAAGTCATTAAGATCAAACTCCTCCTGATATTTGCAGGAATCCTGTTTGTAGCGTTCACAGTAACGGGATATTTGTTTAATGCGATACTGGGGTAATATACTGAAAATAAGTGAAGTACCATGACAAAAACTGATGAGGCTATCGCCTGTTTCAAAAGGGGGTTTACCTGTTCTTCAGCCGTCTTCTCCACATTCGCTGAAGAGATGGATCTTGATCCTGAAACTGCAAAGAAATGCTCGTGCGGCTTCGGTGCAGGTGTATCAAAACCGGGAATATCTGCGGCGCTGTATCCGGGGCCGTTCTTGTGATCGGCCTGAAATACGGAAAGACGAAACCCGGCGATGATGCAGCGACCAAGAAGACCCGTGCGCGTGTCCGGGAATTCATGAAGCAATTTACCGCGCGTGACGGATCGGTCAACTGCACGGAACTGCTCGGGTACAATTTAAGTAACCCGGATGAGTATGAGAAAGCACGCGACAGCAAACTGTTTGTCACGAAATGTCCGGAACTTGTGCGGGATGCTGCTGCAATCCTTGAAAAAATACTCTGAAACCTCAACTGGGTGAATTACATGGAACAGCCAAACAAGAAACTCTCCCTCCTTGACACGTACCTAACGCTCTGGATCTTTCTTGCGATGACAATCGGTGTTGCGATCGGGTATGTCTTCCCGGTTGCGCCCGCAATCATCACCGGTCTCTCAATAGGGACGACTTCGATCCCGATCGCCATCGGGCTCATCCTCATGATGTATCCACCACTGGCAAAAGTCCGTTATGAGGAACTCGGTAAAGTCTTCCGCGATAAGAAGGTCTTCGGGCTCTCGCTCTTCCTTACCTGGATTGTAGGACCTTTCGTCATGTTCGCTTTATCCGTCCTCTTCCTCCGTGACCAGCCGCTTTTCATGTACGGGCTGATCCTCGTTGGGATTGCCCCTTGCATCGCGATGGTTATTGTCTGGATAGACCTTGCCGGAGGGGACCGCGAGTTCAGTGCTACCCTGGTGGGTTTAAATTCCATCTTCCAGATCCTCTTCTATTCAGTGTACGCGTATGTACTCATCACCGTGCTCCCGAAAATGATCGGCATCGCTGAGGGAACCGTGGTAAACGTGACGATGGCGGAAATCTCAATGACTGTGTTCGTCTACCTTGGCATCCCGTTCATCGCCGGTGTCATCACCCGGTTCATCCTGATTAAAAGGAAATCAAAGGAGTGGTATGAGAGGGTATTTATCCCGAAAATTTCACCTGTAACCCTCATCGCCCTGCTCTTCACAATTATCATCATGTTCTCGCTCAAAGGGGAGTACATTGTCGCAGTGCCGCTGGATGTTATACGGGTCGCGATTCCGCTTGTCTGTTTTTTCCTGATAATGTTTTTCGTTGGTTTTTACCTGGCGTTCAAGCTCGGCATTGATTACCCCCGGTCTGCGAGCGTCGCGTTCACCGCCTCGTCAAACAACTTCGAGCTTGCGATTGCTGTTGCCATCGGGGTCTTCGGTATCGGCTCAGCAGTCGCGTTCGCAACGGTCATTGGCCCGCTTGTCGAAGTGCCGGTGCTGATAAGTCTTGTGAATGTCGCATTATATCTCAAGGAGCGCTGGTATAAGGGGAAAGATGATGCCTGCGGAGGTGGTGGGTTATGACCGGGAAGAAAAAAGTCCTGTTTATCTGCACGGCAAATGCCGCACGCTCCCAGATGGCGGAGGGATACATGCGGGCAAAGTACGGCGACCGGTACGAGGTCTTCTCTGCCGGGACGAAACAGGCACGCGTGAGCGTGCGGGCGATACAGGTGATGCAGGAGATCGGGATCGACATCTCGGCACACCAGTCGAAGACCATCGATGCACTACGGGGTGAATCATTCGATATTGCCATCACCCTCTGCGACAACGCCTACCGGATCTGCCCCATCGTGCCCTGCGCGAAAAAGACCATTCACCACGATTTTAACGATCCGCACCTGACGCCAGGAACCGGTGCGGAGATACTTGAGGGGTACCGGAGGGTCAGGGACGAGATCTGTGCATGGATCGACCGGTTTGCTGCGATGGGAATGATGGGATGAAAATCACACCTGATGGTAAAAACCTCGCTGGATGCCACAACTCCATACGGAATATTGACATGATGCAACGGCACTGATCGAGACGTTCGAGAAGAACGAGCAGGTAAAGAAGGTTTTCCGGGTGTTGGTTATCGCGGTTGCCGGGCTTGTGATCACGAAGGTTCTGGAACTTGTACGTGGCACTTGTTGTAATCAGGGCTCAATTCTGGCTCCGTTTGCCGGATTGGAAATGTTGATCCAAGGCTCCTCATTATCAGCCAGCGGGAGGCTCATCCGGCCTGTTCCTCAGCCCACCGGAGTATGTCCTATGTGAGCCCGACCGCCCTGTGATATTCCTCTTTTGTTACCGGGGTTTCAATCCCCGGGTACCGGGTATCTGATGCATACGAGGTGAGGGTGACGGCACTCCACAGCATTTCAGGAATCGCGAGGCCATGCTGTTCGAGTCCCGAGAGGAGGGCGTTGATATCGTGGGTATAAGGGTACGGAATTTTCCGTGATACAAAAACTGCCTTGAGCGCTTTTTCTGCTGCCTGCTGGGCCTGGAAACAGAGATCTTCGTAGAGGACTCCCGGCGTTTTTGCGGCTGAAAGAGCAAGGGAACTTCTCGCACGGCCAAGCCATTCTGCCGGGTTGTCAGGCGATCGTTTTTTTCCTCTCATACACGACCCTGCCTTCCCGCAGTGCGGGGTATACGACACTGAATGGAGAGTCCCGGTAGTCCTCAACCTGTTGCGGTGTGACGATGATAAGGTCGATAGACCGGGCAATGCCCCGCATCCGCTGGTAGATTATACCTGAGACTTTGCGTGCGTTGTACCTGCCGGCCTTGATCACGAGGAAGTCAAAGTCGCTGTGCGGTCCGGTCGTGCCCCTTGCAGTGGAGCCGAAGAGGAGTACCTGTTCAGGATGTGCAACGTCTACGATCCGGTTGACGATCTCTTCGATCTCGGTCTGCAGGGAGGGTGCGGTATTCTTCATATATTCACCGGTTATTGCTGTTTGTGGTAACACAGGCTTGGTCTTAGTTCAGTAATAGTAATTATGCCTTCGTTTTGGCGTTCCTTTATCATGGCGAGGTCGTGGAGATCTTCCCGGAGAGAACTGATGTGCTTCGATAGTGGTTTCTTCTTCAAACGTATGGGCTCGAAGGGGAGCTTTTTCTTGAGGAGCCTCCGGATCGGTTCTCCCTCCTTTAGCGGGATCTTGCCCACCGGCTTGAGAACATTATCCTCATCGATGTATCCGGTTGCCTTGCCCATGATGGGTTCCCTCACGTTTTATGGGATCTTTGTCGGGAATTATTATAGGGTTTGTGTACGGCCGGGTCCCGCGAGCAGTTGTGCAGCCGGTGGCCGGTAGCGGCGCTCCGGCTGGCCGGTGTGGTGGGACGGGGCTCAACTCACGCGATCGCCAAGGAGGGGCAACCAGCGCTATCCGTCATCCCTGCTTTAACACCGGCTCCTGCGGATCCGTATCAGGTACAAACCGACTCCTACCGGGATGAGGAATGTCAGGGCATAGTACACGAACACATCGGGGCCGTAATAGGTAGCATGTAATAAGAGGACGATGAACAGGTAGTCGAGCACTACTGCAATCACGGTCCACGCGATCCCGACTCCCGCATAATAGGTGAGGACAAGGTCCCGTGCCCTGAACCACAACAACGCAACCGCGATGGTGACCGGGGTGCAGACGATAAGAAGGACCCAGCCCATGATACCAGCAAACGGCGAGAAGAACAGCAGGAGCGATGCGAGGTACCCGATCAGCCAGAGAGCTATACCGATTCCCGCGGTGTCTTTGATCCACTGCTTCATACGTGATTTCTTTGCCGTTTCACATTCTTGTGCTTTACGCCGGGTTGGGGCGTGCGGAAGAAATGTCAACTCAGTCTCCGGATTCAATGCATGGGAGGGGTGGGAGGGTGTCTTGAGCTAATAGAGGGGGGGCACCCCCCCTCTTTTTCCCAGACTGGCCATTCCAGCGGGAAAAAAATCGGCAGAAAGAAGTGCCCCGGAGAAAATTCGTTCTGTAATATACAAGGAACTGATGAAGATCCCCGTAAAACCCGTAACTCTCTTGATCATTGCAGGATTATTCTGCATAGCTCTCATACCGGGCTGTACTGCCTCCCCGGCCGCCCTGCCTGCCGCAGTCCCCTCCACCCTCTTTCTGTCCGCCGGGGAAAAAGATGTGAACGCGGTCATCCCGCAGTTCGATGTTTATACCGAAAAAATATTTCAGCGAAGCGGCGTTCCAGAAATGGCAGTTGCCATTGTAAAGAACGATACCGTGTCTACCTGCGGTGTTTCGGGGTGAAAAACATCACCACCCGGGATCCCGTCGGCCCCGATACCCGGTTTCAGGTTACCGGAGTGCGATAGTATTAAAAGACAGATATGATAATTTCCCTTTGTTCCTGTTTGGTATACCTGCGGGACATACTAAAGGGTGTGGTATATGAATAGCCGAGTCGTGGAATCAGCCACTGTTGTTGAGATGCCGGATCGTTTGGATTCAAATATTGCATATACTGTTGAGAAAGAACTGAACAGCCTTGTGAACAATAGCCAGATAACAATTCTCTGCGATTTTTCCCGGACTAAATACCTGTCCAGCGCCGGGCTCCGTATTCTCTTTAGCACATTCAAAAAGACAAAAGCACTCAATGGAAGATTCGGGGTATTCTCACTCTCCCCCTATGTCCGCGAAATTTTCGATGTCTCGGGTTTTTCCAGTCTTATCCCCATCTTTCAGTCTGAATCTGCGGCAATCAAAAACACGGGAGACGTGCCTGCCGGGCGGTGACGGTCATGAACTGTTCAGTAAGCGAACTTATCTTCCGGTACCTGGAAGCAGCCGGGACCGAGTATATCTTCGGAGTCCCGGGACTATCGCTGGAGCCGTTCCTGTTCACCTGCAGGAAATACGGAAAAGTGACCCCAATTCTTGCGAAGCATGAGGAAGGTGCGGCATTCATGGCCGACGGGTACGCAAGGGTCAGGGGAACCCCCGGTGCCTGCTTCGGCACCTCGGGGCCCGGGGTGACCAACCTGATCTCCGGTGTCGCTACGGCATATGCTGACGAAGTTCCGGTTGTTATTTTTTCCGGCCAGATTCCCACATTCACAAACCGCAAGGGCACCCTCCAGGATTCCACAGCCAAGGGCATTGATTCCGTGCAGCTCTTCCGCCTGGTATGCAAGAGCAGCAGCCAGATGGTCTCGAAATACTCGGCGCAATACGATATCGAGCAGGCCCTCAGTTGTGCACTGACCGTGAAACGGGGCCCGGTACATATCGCCATCCCAAAAGACATCCAGGGTGAAGAGGTCGAATTTGCAGCCATTCCCTCACGGTTCACTGCACCGGCCACCGAATATTACGACCGGAAACTGGTAATCGACGCGGCTCGCGAGCTTATGGATGCGGAATTGCCGGCGATTCTGGTCGGTTCCGGTGCGATGTTGTCCGATGCAGCCGGGGATATCAGGGATCTTGCAGAGATGCTCCAGATCCCGGTCGCGACGACGCCCCGTGCAAAAGGAGTGTTCCCGGAAGATCACCCTCTCTCGCTCGGTGTTCTGGGTCTCAGCGGATCTCCCCTGGCTGACGAGATCATCAAATCCGGTTCCGTGGACGTCCTGCTTGTCATCGGTGCCAGCCTCAACCAGGTCACAACCTTCTCGTGGGACCCCCGTATCGCCCCTTCGCGATGCCTCATACACGTGAACATCGATCCATCGGCAATCAGCGCGAACTACCATGCCGATATCCCGCTGGTCGGCGACGCCAGGACCGTAGTGAACGAGATCTCGTTCCGTGTGCTGAGGGATCTTGACCATGCACAAGCCCGCATCGCGGCGAGGAGTGAAAATATTGCCCGGATAAAAAAGCGGGTGGGGATGGTCCTGGAACCCGAGAAGATGGATTCGGAATCGGTCCCGCTCAAGCCCCAGCGGCTGATGCGCGACCTGCAGGAGTGCCTGCCGGAAGATGCAATTCTTTTCTCTGATGTCGGGAACAATCTCTTGTGGACGCTCCACTACTTAAAGATGCAGAAGCCCGGGAGTTACATTGCGCCGTTCGGTCTTCTCACGATGGGATACGCGACCGCTGCCGCTATTGGGGGAAAACTTGCGGCCCCGGATCGCCCGGTTATCGCGAGTGTGGGCGATGGCTGTTTCTATATGAACGGGATGGAGGTCGCGACCGCAGTCAGCTATAATATCCCGGTAGTCTGGATCGTGCACAACAATGCACAGCTCGGGCTGATCCATACATTCCAGTCCTTCACAGTCGGGGAGGACACCGTCCTCACCCGGTTCCACCAGGCAGATTTTGCGGGCTTTGCACAGTCCCTTGGGGCAAACGGGTACGTGGTGCGGCGCCCGGGGGAACTCAAAGAGGTTCTGCCAAAAGCCCTCTCGGCAAAGAAACCCGCGGTGATTGATTGTATCATCGACCCGACCGAGAAGCCGCCGGTCAGCACGTTTGTGAAAGGCGCGAAAGATTACGCAACACGGACATTGCACTGAACAGTCCCTGAATCCTTTTTTTAGCGACCTGCCTGGGGAAAGACGCCATGTTCCGGTTCGGTATCCGCGACGGCCGGGAGCTTGAAGAATGGCAAAGCGGGATACCGTTCCTTGAGGAGTGGAGCTGTTTTGACTCCAATGATAAGGAACCGGGCTGGCTTGAGGTATTGAGGTAATGTGAACTGATCCGGAAGACCCGGTGGACGGTCCACATCCGGCTGAACTGATCCAGCTCAGGAATCCACCCGGCTGGCATGGAGGGGGCTGGCCGGTCCAGCCTGGCGGTGCAGCCGTGATTGGTGCTGGCGCCCCGTTTGGCTGGATTTGACGAGGGACAGGCTCCGAAAAGTGCGCAGAAGGAGGCTTTGGATGGGCGATCGATCGCCGGAATGGAGGGAAGGGCTGGATTGGGGTGCTGTGAACAGGAGGTTTTGTCTTCGGAGAACTGCGGAGGATTCGGGCAATCGATGGTGGGATGATGCGGGCGATTACCGTTCAGTATTTGCACATAGGTACGATTTGTGCTGTCGCATTGACAGAATTATAAAAATGATCTATTGTAATACATAGTTATCAGAGACAGAAAATCCCGTATATGCAAAAAAATCCAAAGAACCAATAAAATATATATGTCGTTTACGTAAACACAGTCATCTGATAGCGCGATGGATCTGACTCCTGCTGCAAAAACCCTGCTCGAAAACCGGTACCTTCTTCCGCAGGAAACTCCTGACGAGCTTTTCTGCAGGGTAGCAGATGCAGTCGATACACCCAGATCGAAGGATTTCCTTCATGTGATGAAGGAATTATTGTTCATACCCAACTCGCCAACCCTGATGAATGCCGGATCATCTATTGGCCAGCTTTCCGCCTGTTTTGTGTTACCGGTAAAAGATTCCCTGCGGGGGATATTTTCCACGCTTGCCACCATGGCACTGATCCACCAGAGTGGTGGAGGTACCGGGTTCTCGTTCAGCCATATCCGTCCGGCCGGTGATCCCGTATCCTCAACATGCGGGGCGGCAAGCGGCCCGCTCCCGTTCATCCGCGTCTTTGATGAAGCAACCAATGCCGTGAAACAGGGAGGGAAACGGAGAGGGGCAAACATGGCGGTGCTCAACAGTTCCCATCCCGATATCATGGACTTTATCAATGCAAAAAACCGGGGCGGCCTTTCCAATTTCAACTTTTCCGTCGGCTTCGATGCACATTTTTTCCAGTGCCTTGAGCATGGTTCACAATATGATCTGATCAATCCCCGGGACGGTTCTGTAAGAAACAGCATCGACGTCCATGAACTCTGGCACGCACTTGGCTCGGCGGCGTGGCAATCCGGCGATCCCGGTATACTATTTCTCGATACGATCAACGAGAAAAATACCGTTCCGGGCCTTGGAAGCATCGAGGCAACGAACCCCTGCGGCGAGCAACCGCTCCTACCCTTTGAGAGCTGCACCTTGGGAAGCGTCAACCTCTCCCGGTGCATCGTAAAAGGGGAAATGGATGAGGAACTGGTGCGGACCGTTACGCTCCGGGGAGTAAAGTTCCTTGACGCGGTCATTGATGTCAACAGGTTCCCGGTTCCTGAAATCAGGAAGAAAACTCTGCTGACCCGGAAGATCGGGCTTGGCATCATGGGATTTGCCGATGCCCTTATCCTCATGGAGATCCCGTACGAATCGAAAGAAGCGCTCCTTTTTGCCGATCGCATGATGGGGCTCGTTTCCCGCGAGGCACATGAAACATCACGGGAACTGGGAGAGGAGAAGGGCTCGTTTCCCGCGATTGAACAGAGTATCTATTCAGGCGAGATGCGCAATGCCACCGTGACGACTATTGCTCCTACGGGCTCCCTCCATCTCATAGCCGGTACCAGTAGCGGTATCGAACCAATATTTTCTCTAGCCGGCACCCGGCGGATCGCCAACCGGTCTTTCACATTCATTCATCCGCTCTTAAAAAAATATCTCACGTCCCTCAGCTCCGGCAGGGATATCCTTACTGCGGTGAAGCGGACAGGCACACTCAGTTCTGCGCCGGTTCCCGAAACCACAAAAGATCTTTATAAAACCGCTACTGAGATCCCGCCGGATCACCATATACGCATGCAGGCAGCAATCCAGAAACATGTCGATAATGCAGTCTCCAAGACCGTGAATTTACCCGAACATACCGGTGTGGACGAGATCTGCC
>Ga0315282_10006181_pt1 | contig 20129 bp, 21 predicted proteins | sample YL17G07_20_MG_FD_203693 | JGI IMG/M metagenome (GOLD analysis project Ga0315282, IMG submission 203693) | Sediment microbial communities from Yellowstone Lake, YNP, Wyoming, USA - YL17G07_20 | ecosystem: Environmental > Aquatic > Freshwater > Lake > Sediment | place: USA: Wyoming | collected... | reverse complement strand
ACTCCGACTACAAGCGTCACCACCAAGATACTAGCTAACAAAGCTATTTTCTTATTTCTCATCATTTTCTTTCACCTCCTCCTTTCTCCAGTTTTCTTATGGGATTGAGCTGCCCCGTTAGCAGCTTACTTCCCGTTCAGCCCAGCCCGCTTTTTAACGTGCCCTTGGGCAAAGGCACGAGTCGGGAGCATGCTCCCGTTGCACGCAGAGGCGACTCTGCCCCGACTAAACTACAATTTAATCATAGACTTACCTTAAAATTTGTGGAAAGCAGTTATAGAGGTTTCTTCTATATGAAATAAAGGCCCGCAACCACAAAAATGCACGGTAAAGGATGCCCCAGGCTAATATGACCAAACAACCATTTTTAATTTGCGAGCCCACAGATAAAATTCACCGTTCTCATCCATGCCTCATTTAGGTTGAAGAGTGAAAATCGCTTATCATAATCTTGGAGTTTCACATGGAAAATCTGCTTGTCTGCACGGAAACGTGAAATCCGCCGTTTTTGCAGCTTATTTTCTCATAAGAAAGCGACTCTAACTCATTTTTAGAAAAGCCGACAAAGTAGAAAGGCGAGAGTGAAAAAATGCACAAAATAATAAGTGAAAAAGAGTTTGTAGATTTGTTAAAGGAAATGAGGAAAATATACGCATTGAGTGATAGGGACATCTGTAAAATATTACGTATGAACATTCCAGAGAGCTGAAGAAGTATGCAGGTTAAACAGTTAACTGAAAACATGAAAGCGGTTATCATCGAGGTTGCCGACATTTTCTATGAGATGGATGTGGAGGAAATTTCAGAAAACTATCCAGATGAGAAAGAATTTGAAGCCCATAAAAAAGTCATCAACAACGTCTTGAAAAAGGCGAAAGCCGAAGGTTACACAAAATACGCGTTGCTCACGCATGAAGAAGCCAAGGCGAAAGGACAAGACTTGGGAATAAACGGCATGTACGTGCTCATCGTTAAAAGGTGAAAAGTAATGCCCAAGTATTTGGTGGAATTAATCCTCATCGTTGAAGCAGAAACCACAGAAGAAGCCAAAAGAATCGCCGACTACGTTATAGACCTTCCCATTCCAGACAAGAAAATCGAAAACAAAATAGAAACTTTGAGGTATGAAGAAATTGTCGAAATCAGAACCTAAGATTTGTCCAAACTGTCCCCTCATTTCTTTTCTGCCGATAATAATGGCTTCGAGAGTCTGCTATACCCGACAAAAGGACCCTTTAAGCACACATAAGATCTGTCAAATGCTCCGAGCCTTCGCTAAACAACACCAGCTAACATCAGACGCTTGCCCCTATTTTTCTGAAGCAGAAACGATGGAGCGTTACTTAAGTGTCGAAGCAGAGGCAGTCTGGTAAATTTTGGCCTTGGGTGAGACCTATGATTTGGGAGAAGGCGCAGGAGCTTTATCAGATGGAGCAAGCGAAAGGCATGGGCGACGATTTTAAGGGCATAATAGCCACACGCCAAGAACTGCGCGAAGGCGGATACTTCTACCAGGCTAAGCTGATTGTTTTGCGGAACCTTTGGCGGGAAAAGAAGGGTTTGCTGTCAATAGAAGAGGAGGAAGCCATACATGAGCAAATCTAAGGTTATTTGCAGAACGTGCCTCTATTACGTTGATAGTGACGGTTGCCGAAGAACACCGTAGCAGAAATGTCCCTATGATGACCTTGCTAAGAATACGAGTTTGAACCTACGCGAAAAAAGAAAACAGTTGCAGTTGAGCCTTGACGTTTTTCAACAGGTGAAGCTGGACGCTTTTCAGAAGGAAACACGTTGAAATGGTCCTTGCGGGATGTAAAACGCAGACCCGTCGGTTGCCAGGTAAATCTGCAAACTATTCAGTGGGGCGAGTTTACGCCATTACAGACCACTGGACGCCAACAACATTCCTACGAGAAGCATGGGACCCAACAAAAGAAGAAATGCTACTCAACGTGATTGAAGCAATGTAGGTTTGCACGTGATGTAGCTACTCGAAAGTCACTCTTACAGATGTGACCAGAAACATATTACTCGTAAAAGTTATTTTTGTATCGATTACGCTCATTCATCTTCAAAGCCAGCCTTTCTAAGACAGCAGTTCAAGTGGAAGAGTTTTCCAAGAGATAGATATTTCATAATTGTAAAACTGCCATTGTTCTGAAAGATTTATGTAGTTTGTCAAATCTAAACTAGTAATTGATCGTAGGATGGCAACCCAATCAAGTAAGTCCTCTTCTAATTGGATTTTAAAGGCTCTCGGTGAACTGTGTGGGGCTACGTTGGACGAGGTTTGTTCGCTTGTTCATAAACGATATGACGTAAGCAAGCAGCGTGTACGAGACCAATTATATTATCTTGAGTCTACTGGAAAAGTCTCGTCCGTACCGCTGATTTTAGGAAGCATAGCCAGAAAACTCTATTGTTTGCCAGAACACCAAGATCATGTTAAAAAACTGATACAAAAGGTGAGCAGCGAGATCATAACACTTCTAAAAGGAAGATTAGTTGTTGTGGCACCGGAACTTATTGAGTACTCCATGGATAAAATAAGAAATGCGAGTTTTGGCTTCATCAGAATGGTTTTAAATTTGCTAGTTTATAAAAACGAGATTGGGCGGTTGCCTTTTCTAACATCTAAAAACAGGATAGCATACTTTTATTTTTTGAGTACAAAAAGGCCTCAGATTGAAGTTCACATAAATAATTTAGAAATTTACCTTGAGAAACATAAATATTGTAATGCGACACTAGCTTCACGTAATCTCGGTGTTGAGTTGAACGAGGCTTCTTACTTTCTACGTCACCTAGCATATCTTGGTCAATTAAACCTTATGGTTTCCGGGTATATTTCGGAATATGGCAGATATACCTTCCTGTTTTATGTTCCAGGATACATAGAAGTTGTCGAGAAAAGACATAAAATTGAAAGAGAAAGAGAGTACATAGAGCATTCTGCCACCATATTTGAATTCTTAGCGACCCAAATGAAATTAGAGAACAAGGCAGAGGTGATTAATGATTCCTGTATGCTCTTAAAGACGTGCATCGAAAAAGGGATACTTAGAGGACGTGATCTGGATAAGTTGGCTATAGGCTGCTTTGTTTTCTCATTGAGAAAGCGGAGCATATCTGCCTCAGTTACTGAAGTAATAAGACACCTTCAGGTTTTAGATGTTGGAATCATTTCAGAGTACCCTATACTCGCTATTGAGAAAGCTATTGCTCGGGAGTTAGAGTTGTCATTACATCATTTTCCCCAATACGAACAATTTATAAAAAAGTTCCTTAACGCCCTAATACTGCCCGATGATAAGAAGCGAATTTTAATGCAAAAAAGTTTTGAGATTTTTTCATGTGTCCCACGAAGATATATTGTTGGGAAAAGGCCCTCAACAGTTGCTGCTGCGACTCTCTATGCTGCCGTTAACATTCTTCGAGAGATTATGAAATATGATTCTCCTTGGATTACCCAAACGGAGATATCCACAATTTCAGGCGTAACTGAAGTAAGCATCAGGAACCACTATCGCATTATTGAACAATTCTATAAAAAAGGTAAACACGGAGAATAAAATGCCATTGAAATTTTATGCAGCTAAGAATAGTATGTTTTGGACCGATAAAGGATTGAAAAAGCCATGCGAGCTAGATGCTACTGACTTAATACTAGGGACTGATACGTCAGGCGATATATGCTGGCGAAAGGTGGTTCATGTTCCCACATGTCGTGAGCAAGCGGAATGCTACCATATAATCGCAGATTCTACTGAAATACATGCTCCTCGAGGCATTGTTCTCTGTACTCAAAGCATTGGCAAAAGATATAGCAAAATTGAAGGGATTGAAAGGCAAGACAAGTTAAGAGTAATAAGTAATCCTGCATATATCTGGGAGAAATGGGTATGCAAAAAAGATTGTGAGCTTTCTGAAGGTGAGGCTTTCCTTCTAGGTCTCGCTTATAGGAAGATCGCCCTGGACCAAGATAGAGTTGTCATAAAAATTCCAACAGAAAAAATTGACACTGTTGCGACCACAGTCAAAAGAAGCATGCTTTCCCCAAAAGGCTCCAGCAAAATTTCATTAGAGCATAATCCCGTGTGGGGGAGAAAAAAACCACCTTGGAGTTGGTTAATAATAGAATCTCAGTCATTAACAAATCTGATAAGAACTAAATTAGGAAACTCACGGGAAGCACCATTTGCAGTCCGCGCTGACCTAAAGTTGTATCAATCTTATGTAAAAGGACTAATGGAAGTGTTGGGTAAAAGAGAATATGAGTATACCAATTTTGACCTGTTTTTGGATGAGTACGATGCTCGGAAGTTACTGTATAGTATCTTCTTTCTGTACGCTGTAGAATGCAAAACAAGTGCAATGCCTTCATATTCACCAGACAAGATTGTAATAAGTGTCAGATCTTCCGAGCTGAAAAGAATCTCATCCGTCGGCAGTTCTGAGCGCAGAGGGACGAGGTCCGTCTCAACGGTAAGATGGATGACAAATTTTGCAAGTCCCGTTTATTCTGTGTCTGTGGAGGGCACTAATTGGTCACCGATAGTTGATCTCGTCTATATTTTATAATATTCTTTAGGAATTTTGTCGAAGCACTTACTTGCAAACTCTGGCATTATGACTTTAATTTCTCCTTTTTTGATTAAATCTTCTCCTTCATGTAGCACAAATTCATGGAAATCCATGACTTTTCTTGGTGTGAGCGGCACGTTGTTTGCTAACATGTGTGAAAGTGTATACTTAACTGCTTCAATAGAGAAAGGGAAATATTCTTCAGGAACTTCAGTATGGGGAGGTCTGAAATTTTCCAAAAGTTCCTTTATGAATTGCTCTGCTTCATCCATGCGCAAAGGTTGAATTCGCATGGGAGGGGCACCTGCCGAAAGTCTGTCTCTGAGTGCATCACCCAAGATAGTGTATATATCGTCTATGGATCTAGTACTGCAAGCAAGGACTAAACAGAAATTTTTTGATGTATGATTGAAAACTTTGTGCAAGCCAAATCTCATGGCTGTTCTATGATCCTCTCGCCTTACATCATCGATTCGGTTAAATTCATCGATCATCCAAATCAATATTTTAGGAAGTTTCAGTTTTTCTGAGTTGAAAGTTATAGACTTTGTAATGCAAGTGATTAGTTTTATTGCTTCGTCGTCCTTAGTTATATTAGCAGATACATTGATGGCGTCTCTTTCTTTCTTTTTGAGATTTGATAGTCTCATCCACATTTCAGCAATTTCTGCTTCTTCGCCGTTGCTATATGCAAGTTTTTCAGCAGCATTTGTAAAATCTCTCCATTTGTTAGCAATCTGTTCATAAAAAGTCCTTTTTCTTTCTTTTCCCTGTGTTTCCCTGCCTAAATACTCAAACACCTGAATAAGAATTTCCCGCAGCCTTTCAAAGTCCAAGTTTTCAGAGAAAGTTTTGCAGAGATCTAAGAAACTGCGTGGGTTTTGCGGAAACTCTGTGAAAACAACATAGGCTTCTCCAGTCTGATTTAGCTTCCATTGATAATGCATGAGGGAATGAGTCTTTCCAGCACCGTACCATGCCCAAAATATACAAATCTGAGAGATTTTCCTTTTGATAGCATGACTAAATGTTGATTCAATTTCCTCTTTGAGTTTATTTCTATCTGCCCAAATCTTACAGAATTCTTCATCTGGAACTTTGGTAAAGGGCCATGCTCGTAGAAAAAGATGAGGGTATTCAACATTTTTATTGCTTACCATTTAAGTCAACACCGATGCATATATTATAGCAATAAACTAATAAGAATTGGGTTAAAGCTAGGAGGCAAGGCACATGTCATTACAACCGATAAGAATTCGCGTTAACGACGAAACACTACTCAGAAGTGAAGTGTTGGGTAAAAGGTACGTCTATGACATTATGGAAGAACTTTACTACAAAATTAGCATGATAGAGAACCTTCCATTGGGCTTGGCAAAGAGATTTGAAAGGAAAGAAGACTGGCAAACAGTAGTGAAAAGCGTTATCGCCTTGCTTCGAAAAATCGGTGCGCTATATGAAGAAGGTGATCTCACTTCTGTCGGAAAAGCATGGTTCAATCTACTCGAGGAGTTAAACATGTTGTTTCCGATGAAACCTTTAGAAATTTTGAAAGAAGACATACCTGGATATTTTTTTAGAAATTGTTTTTTGCCAAATGCAGAGTTAACAGATCGCCTTGTAATAGTGTGTCCTTGGGTTTCACCTTTGAATCATCGAGGCTGGCTTTTTAAGCAAACTTGTAAAAAAATCAAGGAGAGGAACATTCGTACATTAGTCATAACAAGGCCTCCGGTCGAGGATTGGCATCGGACTGCCTTAGAATTGCTGCAAAAGTCTGGCGCTGAAGTTTATACAAATGAGGATGTTCACGCAAAAGTCATGATTTGCAAGATGAGAGATAGGCGGAAAAGCATGGCAATCGTTGGGTCCGCAAATTTAACTAGATCTGGTCGATTTGACAATATAGAAGTCGGAGTTCTCATCAAAGGGATGACTGACCGCTACTATTCTCTTATTGAGGACTTGATTTCTTCTTCGTATGACTTAAAGAAGGTTAAATGGGTAGGGAAATAATTTATAATCTAATGCTCACCTATAATAAAAGATCGGTGATGTTAAATGGGAATTTATGGGGAAATGCAAAAGAGATTCCATCTCCAAAATCCAAATTTTGCGCTTAATCCAGAAACAGACTGGATTTGCTATTTTGGAAGAGAAGACATCGAAGCGTCTTTGAAATCAATCATCTTGAAAAGTCTGAAAGCCTCTATTCCACCCAAAATAGTGCTCCTCGGAGATTGGGGACTCGGTAAAACCCAAACACTGTTTCATTTTATTAACACATTACTCATACAATACTCTACACCAATATTCGTCGAATGTCCTGAATTTCCCTCAAAAACCAGCTTCTTCGATTTTTATGGTCTACTCATGAATAAGGTTGGAAAAGAGAGGTTAGTTAGCATGGTCAGGAAGGTTGCGGCCGTCAGGGGCAATTTTGATATGGTAAAGGAGGAGGACTTCAAACATCTTTGTCAAAACGTCCTCGCCATGGCGTCTGGAGACACGCTAAATATCGCTTGGAACTGGCTAACTGGGGACTATTTGAAAGATCCAACGAAAATTGGTGTCAGCGCAAACCAAATTTCAGTGACCACTGCTATCCATATTCTAGAGACGATTGGAGATTTCTTTCTCGCAGTCGAAGGCAAGCCATTAATTTTTTGCATCGATGAAGCACATAGACTAAAAAATATCCAAGTGGAGTCAGATTTTGAGAGACCATTTGTTCAAGCATTGAGAAAGACTGCGACGAAGAATTTCCCTGTGGGGTTTATCTATGCTATAGGCGCTGCAGAGGAGAAAGATATTCCTCATATGTTCGTTCTAGGAGAAGTAAAAGATAGAATTGGGGAGTATTATGTTCAGCTTTCTGTTCTAGATGATGAAAGCATGAGAAATGTGATCTTGGGAATTATTAAGTATGTTAGAGACGGATGGGATTACGACAAAAACAAGTTGAAAGAACCGAAAGAAGAGGTCAAAAGGGCTGTTTCAGGTCTGAGAAGGAAAAAATATGACGTGAATTTAGACACATATCCGTTCACAGTGGGAGCCATAGATCAAATTATGATTTATTTCAGTGCTGAAGACATGGTAAATAAGAGAACGCCTCGAGAGATATGCGATGTTTTGAACGACTGCGGTACAGAGGAAGATGCTTTGAAAGTTGGAATGATTGATGAAAATATCGTGAGCAAAGTAGCAGCAGAAAGGAAACAAAGAGGACGCCCAAGTATAACGGGATAAGAGTGTAGTTATATGTCGAAAGATGTAACATTTGATGCAATACCTAAGGTTTTTGTTTCGAAGGAGGTTTTGTTCGGAACTGAGATCAGAGGAAAAGATTCCGTTTTTTTGGGAAGATTGGCCGAAAGAGGCGTAGGAGAGAATGTCTGGTTCGACGTATCTAGCGAGCATGTAGTTGCAATTGTGGGAAAAAGAGGCAGTGGCAAGTCTTATACTCTTGGAGTGCTGGCTGAATCTCTTTCATCGGAAAACTCCCAAATTTCTTCCACAACAACAGAACGTGCTGTTCTTCTGCTTGATACTCTTGGGATATTTTGGATGTCTAAATATGTTCCTTCACCAAATATGGAACAGGAGGATATTAAGAAACAACTCTCCAAATTGAAGGCATGGAATCTTTCTACAGATACCCGACCGAATGTCCAAGTTTTTATTCCGGCAGGATTCGAATCTGCTGCTGCACCCAAAGGAACTCAAAAGTTTTACTTAGATGTCTCTGAAATGACTTCTTCAGACTGGGCATTTTTATTGGGTATTGATCTCTTCAGAGAAGCCATGGGGATCTTATTAAATGTAGCATATGTTAAAGTGACAACGGAGGGATGGACAAATGAGGAACTCGAAAAAGATATTCCGCCCACTCCCAAATATGGTATTGACAATTTGACGAGTTGCATCTTATATGATAAAGAACTTTGCTCAGAAACCGTAGGCTTTGACATTCGAACACGACGCGCTCTCGTTTCGAAGCTGAACTCCTTTACAAAGTATCCTGTTTTTGCAAAAGTCGGAACCAAGATGTCTGACATCTTGAAACCAAATGTACTCACGGTTATGTTGTTATCAGATGTCCCTGACGATGTAAGATGCGTTATATCTTCTGTTCTCTTCAGAAAGATCTTGTCAATTAGGCGAGAAGCATCTCTTTTGAGAAGGAGAATAGCAGTAGGAGAGCTAAAAAAAGAACACTTTGCCGAAGAAATCCCTCATGTATGGATAATGATAGATGAAGCACAGAATATATCCCCTTCAGAAGCCGCAACAATTTCCTCTCCAACGTTGGTGAAGCTGGTACGTGAAGGAAGAAACTTTGGGATTTCTTTAGCCATAACGACGCAACAACCTACAGCCATAGATCAAAGAATCATGGCTCAGGTTGATACGCTTATAATTCATAAGTTGACTGTCAAGAGGGATATTGACAGTGTGCTCTCAAACTCTAAGACCCTACCACCCGACAAAATTTACTTGGCAAGCAAAGAGTTGTCTTATCAAGATTTGGTGAGGAAACTACCTGTTGGTTACGCTTTGGTTAGCAATTCTGAGACTCCAAGAGAATTTATTCTCCGTGTAAGGCCAAGAGTTTCCGTGCATGGAGGCTTTGAAGCCTGAGATACATCTTTCACGCCACGGCAATTCAACAACGTTTGGGCTTTCACTTGGCAGTCATGACTCTCACTTCTCCAATAAAGGGCAGAGACAATTTACTTCTTGCTAAAGATCTTTTACAACTTATGAAAAAGAAACAAGAACGCTGGATCAGGCCACTAAAGGAAAAAGATGAAGCGTTAATAGTTCAGAAATTGGGACAAGTTGATTGGGATATACCTGGGCATAGGCAAATTCTGGACATCTCTCAGGCAAGAGATATAGTTGAGTGGTCCCAAGGTCTGGGACTGATAGATATTAATAAAAAAAATATGTGGGCGTCTTTAGGGGCAGTTCTAAGTAAAATCATCGAGCAAAGCCAAAGAGACGCATTTCTTTGTAAAATCGACGTTCCTAACCCTCTTAGATTAACTCTGAAACAGAAAGTGTTTTTTATGTACCTTCTTTTATTGAAAGAAGGAGATTTTTTGATACGGTTCGTAAGAGATTTTCCTCAAAAGATGTTTTCAGCAAATGATGTGGTCAAATCTTATTATGATGTATGGAATGATCTTGCCAAATTTCTTTCATCTTCAAAAGAGTACAAGTATGTTAGTAAAGGCAGGGAACTTTCAGGCTTTATTAATCACCTGAAAGAGGATTCTGCGTATCTACGAGTTATAAGCAAACTTGAAAACCTGACGGACCTAGGCATTTTATCTAGAGCAGATGAGAGAAATTATAAGTATAACCCAAGTTTAGACAAGTTAGAGGTTCTTAACAGACTTTCTTCAAATGTTCTATCAAATAACCCGGAATCCACGGAAGATCATTGGAAGTCTTTTTTCGAATCAGACTTTTTCTCGCTTGCTTCAGAGATTTTTGAAGTGAGTGGGTTAGGGAAGGCTTCTAAATCATTAACCACTAGCTACGTCTTGAATGCCTATCATAGACTTGTGGGAGGGCTTGGGCTCTGTAGGATAGATGAAGTTTCACTGTTGGCTGGAATAGAAGGGCTGGTACATGATCATCCCTTGTTGATTGAACAAAGAGACGTAAGGGAGACCATCTATGCTATGAGTAAACAGTATGGAAAATTAGTAAGTCTCCATGTTGACATACTTGGAAATATCAGTTACGTCAAAATAGACAAATCTATTCTTAGTAAGGTGAAGTGACGCCTTTTCTTAGGGCATACATCGTGGTCGTGGAGGTCCTCAGCGATTTTACATATGCTACAGACCAATCTCGTTTTTTATGTTCTTTAATCGTCTTTCCAAATAGTGTAGCGTTTGGATTTTTCTCCAGTCTATAATTTTTGCCGTTTCCTTCATCTCATGAAACGATCCCTCGAGAAGTTGCTTTGCCTCTTCTTGATACTTTTCGGTTGTTATCAAGACAGGAGCGCAATTCCATTTATCAAATGCATGCTTCAACTTGGTCAAGGCTTCGTAGAAGTTTCCTCTGATTTGTACTTCAAACGCGTGAGTTGGGAGGCCTGTTTTTATTCTCTTCCACACAACATCGAGGTACCAGTGATCAAATGGGTATTCTCTTTCACTTATCTTTCCTTCAAGCTCTCCAATTTCATGGGCCATGTCTCTAATAATCCTATGTTGCGGACCTGAAAGTGGTTTAGTTTCAGGTTTTTCCACAGCCTCGTAGACCCGAAGAAATTGCCTTATTCCATTCAATTTCCATAAGTTGCAATTAGGCCTTAGTCCCAATGCTATTTGTCTATCCCTAATGATTTTAACTAATAGAGCCTTGGGTAAGTCTTTATGTGCTTTAAAGAAATTTTGAATATCCTTGAATGAAGCGTACAGGTGTCCTTTCTTTTCTGCAAGAACCTTCATTTGCTCAAGCGATAGAGGCTTGAAACCTTTCATGACTTTGGTCCATTCCCGAACACGGTCTGAGGTTAACTCACCTAGCACTCTCTCGATTTTGGTGTTGTTACTCATTGCGGGGTGTCCTCATAAACAATCCCATAAGCTAAGTATATAAAATTCGTGTTATTGGCCTCAACCTCTAAGTGTAAGTGGCTTAAACTTTATTTGTTTAAGAAAATAATGAAAACTGTTTCCTATTTCCAGTCTGTAATTGGAGTGCTATACTATTGAAAGCAAGGATAGGACAGTTTGATGTCTCTTTTAAGAATAATTGGAATAGACCTATTCATGGATGGTATCGTTTTCATGCCGGTTGCTCCTCACAATTCCCCGAGAGAATGATTGAGCTCTTACAAATTCGCAAACGCCACACCATCATGGATCCTTTTGTAGGCTCGGGAACGATACTAGTGTGTGCGAAAGAAAGAGGAATCAATTCCATAGGCTTCGATGTGAATCCATTCTATGTTCTTATTGCCAGCGTCAAAACATACTGGGAGTTTAACATGAACCGTCTTTTTGAAGTGATAAATTCCTTCATATCAGAAATAAAATTTTCACTTGAAACGAAAACTGTGTCCTCTAAAGGTGAAAAATCAAGACGGAGTGTTGATAATATTCCAACGTATATTTGGAGGTATTTCGACACAGAAGTTTTAAGCGAATTATCTTTTCTAAAGACAAAAGTTGCAGAAATAGAAAGTAAACGAATAAGAGATTTCTTGTTGCTTGCGCTTGCCTCGATTTTGATAGATGTATCAAAAGTGCATTATGTCGGTGAGACTATTGTCTTTAACAATCCTCCTAGGAGGAATGAAGTTCCCGTTCATGAGTTGTACATTCAAAAGATTTTGGAGATGTTTTCAGATCTGAAAACTAAGCAGCAAATACGAGAAAAGGGGAACGTTAAGGTTAGAAGGTGCGACGTTAGGAACCTAAATAGTTTGATTCCGGATGGAGGCATAGATCATGTGATTACTCACCCACCTTATCTGAACAATTATAACTATCTTTTGCATGATCGCCTTCCTCTCTATTTCTTAGAATACTTCAAAAAGCCTTCTGACGAGGAAAAAATGCGCGGTTTAATAATTGGAAGTGTTACGAAGAATAAGGCTTTCATGGAGTCCGTTTCATATGTCCCTGAGGCCAAAAAAATCGCAGAAAGAGTCAAGAATACGGGGGACATCGAGCGTTACAAAGCGATTCTAGAATATTTTGATTCCATGAACTTGTTTTTGAAAAACTTACATGATAAGCTGAAGAGAAACGGCTACTGCGCCATGCTAGTTGGAAACTCATACATTCGGGGCGTCATGATACCGTTAGATGCCACTATTGCAAAAATGGCAGAAAAGATAGGTTTTAAAGTGGTTGAGACCTCCGTGGTTCGAGATAGAGGAAATGGCGCTTTTCAACATCTATATAACGGAAAATTATATGAAAGTGTTGTTCTTTTAAAACGCATTTAATTCGGTCTGCTTGAAGGCACATATGGCTTCTAAATAGGATGCAATTTCTTTACGTATTGCCTCTCTGAACTCTTTCATTTGCCGGTTGTATTCAATAATGTCCAATTTTCCTCGACTTAGTTCTTGTTTAGGATAAACTTCTATGGGAATATTCATGTTCTTTGACGCTTTTTCTACAGCCTCTCGGTAGATTCCCAATCCTATAAAGTAAACCTTGTCGTAAAAGCGCAATTTGCTTTCTACATCTTTAATAGCCTCTGGAAGCTTATGTGTTGTTAATCTTTCTTCATACATGGGTATTCTCGTGTCCCAGTTTATTAGCATGTACTTTGCAGAGAGAACACCAATTTCTACAGGCAAATCATATACGTTCTCCCAAAATGTTTTAAAAATGTTAGACGCCAAATAACGCCTATAGGCTGGCAAAAGTTTTTCTTCAGGATCTTTTTTACCTGTGCACCATGTCAATACTAAAACCCTGGGAAACCTCTCTCTAAGAACTTTGTGAAATTGATACACATTGTGGAAGCCTCTTCTCATGTTCCGTTCGCACCCTCTAAAAATGCATACGTGCATTCCAATTTTCGTACAGATCGGGCAATCACATTTTTCCCAAGGTCTATCTACAAATGTTCTTAGCGCATCTTCTTTCCACTGAGCATGGTTCCCAGGTTTATAGCAGCTCAACTCTTCTACGAATTCATTTGCACTAATTAATCCCTTCCAAAAATCAATGAGCTTTCCAAAGACCCTCTCTTCTTTCGCTTTTTCTTCCTCAGTTTTGGCTATGCGAACTCGAACAGCCGCATAGAAATGGTCATTCATCATATAGTTCTTGTTACTAGACATCCAAGCCATTCTAAGCGGTGAAGCAGAGTCAAATGAAGTTATTCCGCATTGCACCATAGTTTCGAGAAGGTCTGTTCTTGCGACACCGAATAAGTGAACCCCTATTCTTGGGCTTACATTTACTCCTAACTTCGTTTTCTTCACATGCTCCTTTATTTCCCTATGAACTCGAAGCAAAACTTCTCTAACAAATTGGTTAGGCTTTCTTGCTAGTCCGCCTAGGCCAACGTAGTCAAAGCCATAATCCAACAGTTCTCTTATTCCTCTGGCATATGATTCTGCATTCCACCCCTGAGACACTCCTATTAGTCTTAATTTCTCGTATTGGCTTTTTTGGGCTTCGTCAAACATTCTTTTAGCATTTTCAATCGTTAGATTCCATCGTTCTTCTTTTTCCGCATCAGTTAGTGCACGTCTGGTCTTATCCAGCGTTTTGATAGTCTTCACTATCAAATGGTCAACAGTCACTCCAATATCAAAACCCAAGTCTTTGTAGAACTTCAGAGTGGGAATAGGTTTGTATTTAGGATCAGGGTCATTTACGTAGCTGAATGCCCCACAGTCACCCATCACAGGCCCATTAAATCTTAGTGCTTCGTGAATCCCTTCCTTTTCCGCCTTCTTCTTGAGATGATTTGTCTGATCTATGTTTACTCTTGAGACTAAAACGCCATCAATTGGGGGGTTCTTAAAATATTCCCAGATTCTTTTCTGTCTTCCTTTGCATTCGTCCTTCCATGGATCGAATTCTTCGTATATGTCGTCTCCAGGCCAAAATGGGATGAAATATTGCATGCGAATCAACCGTACGTTTTCATCTACTTGTTAGAGTATATTAGTTAATGATTTCTTTAAAGCGTCTTCGTTAATCAATGCATATGATGCTGAAGCGCATGTATCAATGGTGATATTACACAGGCTTAGTGTTTTGCGTATATTTCCTTGCGATGCTTGCAGAATCATTTTGAGCGCTTCATTTGTAAATGGATAAAGGTCAGGGTCTTCGGCATATATCTTCTTTTTCTCTAAAATTCGCACTAGCACTTCATTATGGATACTTCTGCAGGTTCGCAGATACTCTTTTATAAACTCACTTATGTTTTGTGCAGTTAGAGGTTTTAGTGTCACCTCTTTGAAGATTCTTTCTGAAAAAGCATGATATTCTCTAACTATGTTTGTCCAAGTTTCGGGTGTACAGGCTATAATCAGTGACAAACCTGAGGGATTAAGATCTATCAGATGCCGTACGCTATTTAACAGCGCTTGCTTTTTTGGTGGAATTAACATTTCAATGGACTCGAATTCGTCGAGAAGTAAACATACCAACTTATAGCCTAGAGTTTTCAGTATTCCCCGTAAACACATGAACATTTGCACAGCTCTTTCATCGGTGTCTATTGGTGTGACTAATCCAAGCTCACGTCTCTGCTCCGAATATGTGGGGTCTCCGCTGAGCCATCTCCACGCTAAAAGTCCTGTTTCTTCCATTGTTAACTGCAGAAATGCGACAAGAAAGTCTTGCCATTTGACGATAGGCAAAAATTCCTCTTTGGATTCTTTGATTACCGTCGATAAGACTACAGTGCCATCATCAACAAGTTCCTTTATTGTCAGTAAATCTCTCCTGAGATACTCCTCTACTTTTTTTGGTTCTTCGGTGAATCGCAATTTTCCCTGTTCTATAAGTTTCAGAGCCGTATACCCTAGAACCCTCCATGAAAGATCGCGGAAGAAATCATAACCCAAATCATACATGAAACTTCTATAGATATCGCGAAATGACGCCCCAGAACATGCGACGTATCCAATCAGTATTTTTTCGGATTTTATTTTTTCGAGTTGTTTTTGTACTTCTTTTTTTATGTACTTCAAAAGGTGTGTTTTGCCGTTTCCATACCCCGCAACTATTGATAAATGTGTCGAAGAGCCATGAAAGGAAGAGGCCAAAGAACGAGAAATAATACTTATTTCCTCTTCACGGTTAATGCAAAATGAGGGGTCATCTTCTGGAACACCTACACTTGGGAACGGATTTTTCGTCAAGAAATAAAAACGGTAATCTTTCTCCACATCAAAAGTTAATTGGGTCATGTTGTTACCTCATTGGTTCAAAAATAGCGACGTAATGATATTCTTTACCTTTGATTTCTATGCCTCTACTCTCTTTCTGGCATATGAATTGAGGTGAGAGTATTGAATCTTTTAGTCCTTTCCTTACTTTTTTAAGCGAAGTAGGGCTCTTCTTAGCGATACTTGTAATTGGTGCTCCGCATAGTTCTATTTTGCCAAATGACTTCTTAAAGACATCAGCGAAAAGGAGATCAAAAGTTTCTCTCTTTATTTTTAGCTTTTCACATACGTGTTCTCTTAATTTCGCGATTTCCACATATTCTTGCTTGAGACCAGGTCTAGGTTTTATATTCAGTTCTTCGTAAGTGCTTTGGAGGAACGAAACGAATTCCGTAAAACCGGCGGTGTTATTTGTTAGATAATACCTGTTCGTGTAAAGGTTACGTTGGACCACACCTAAGCGTTCTGCCCAATCACACAGAACATCAATGGCGGTTATATTGAAATTCAATCGAGATTCATTGGCGAGAATTTTTAATAAATCGCTTTTTTCGAAACCGCCATAAGAAGTATTCCTTTGCAATATATCAACAAAAGTTCCATAGAAAGAATAATTACTGGACAATATGGCATGTATTTTTTCCCAGTTTTCTTGGTTAAAAGCATCTAAAAAGTCAAATGCGATTTTGGTTGGAGTAAACGCGTTATTTTTAGACCCCAAAAATCTCATGCGTTCAACTTCAAGCAGAATTTCTTGTGCTCTTCTTCGCGTGGTTTTCAACTTCTCTGAAAGCGCGGAGGAATCAACACATTTCTCTCTGATGCTCAAGTCAAGAGTCTCTATCACTCTTCTCAAAGTCACAGGTCTTATAGAAATTTTCATTTTTCCTCACTTACAAGATTCGTTTAACCTTCCGTTTTGCATATTCAAATGCCTTTAAGGCTATAGGGTTTCGCGTATACCGTTCTTTGATATAACTTTCAAGTCGCTGCTCAGCAATAGCAAATTGAACTTGCTTTATCTCATACCATAGAACCCAAAGGTTGTGAAGTGAAATCAAAGTTCTATTCTCGCGGATTTCTTGTATCGTTTTTGAACTGCAGATTGGACACGCACAGGGAAGTTCATTGAGTTCAGCAATTCGTTTCATCGAGACATAGGTATAATTTGGAACAAAGTATTGCCGCTTTCCACCACAAATTATGAAGGAGGTAGAGTCGAATGAATCTGCGCCCAAATAGACCAAAAGAGGCGTTGATAGAATTCCTCCAAGTCCGTAGACATGCAATGGTTTTTCAGGCACAGCCTGTCGGGCAGAAAAAATCAAGTCAACAAGAAGTCGGAGATTACTACGAATGGGGACCATGCTCCCCACAGCGAAACCATCGAAGACTGAGTACTTGGCTAAATGCTTCAAAACGTTGCTAATTATCCTTGGGTCATTTCCGTGAACTGAAGCGAAAAGAAGCATATCTGCACGCTTCCTGAGTTTAGTGGCATCTTTCGCGTTCTCGATGCTTCTTAAAATGCTTTCCGCGATGGTCAAGCTATTGTTCTTAATCAAGAAAGGAAAATCAACAGTGGAGGCAATATCGGCGCCAGAGAGTTCTTGAATTTGTAAAATCTTCTCCTGATCAATGGTTATTCCTCTTCTCAGCGTTAGAAAGCCTCCACTATCAACAAAAGCAACCCCAGGATAGTTCAAGAAGTTGTGTATCCCCTTACTCGCGACAAGTTTATCCCTAATTTTCCTTCTATTCGCCAATATATAATACGCATTGAACATTGCAGTTCGAATATTTGGAAAGACTTCCCAATATCTAGGCGTGTTCCAACCGCCGTCAGCACCCAAATTGTGTACTGGAAAGACCGTCGGGGTTTTTATGCTGCCATGTGCTGTTTCCAACTTCCCAATGCGTGCAATGTCGTTTGTTTTTAGTACCACAAATGCTTTGTCAGTCAATTTGTCAGTCACCACAACTTACATTCTTCTTAAAAATATATAAGTCTTTTGAACTCAAATAATCAGCAACCTTTATGGAGTGAATATAATTGGTCATAGAAGGAAAAGGAAGACTTTACCGCAATAATAATCGAGTTTACATTTATGTTTCCTCTGAAATAACTTTAGACTCAGCATTTCCTTTTGCCTTTCAGAAAGGACCTGTGAAAATTCGCATTGATACTAAGAACAGGTGCTTAATAATAGAGGAAACGGGGAATAAAACTGGTATCGAACCTAAAGAACCAAAGAGGTGAGCGTTTGGCCGAGCATGAAAAATATAGAATCGAATTCATGCTCAAGATGTACGCCCACTTTTGGGATAACATTTCACGTGCTGAGGACAGTGCTTGGAAAATGTTTGCAGCGTATACAGGCATTTTTGTCGGACTGCAGTTTTTCTCATCCATCATAGGTTTATTTGGAGTCGCCACACTTTTCACACTCTTCAGTTTTATGGCTGTGTTGCTTATGATCAGAGCCAATTTATGGTATAGTCGGAACCTCGGCTTAATCTCTAACCTCGAAAAGGAATTCTTAGACAAAGGAGATTATGGTCGTCTTGTACCTTACTATTTTCAGAAAAAACCACGTTTTCTCAATAAAGAAATTTTCAACATTCAGGGATTAATGTACTATTTAATCAACGTCGGCGTCATCGCCTTATTATGGTCTAAATTGGATTTATTGCATCAGCAAATAGTAGTTTTAATTCTTGTTATCTGCACCATATTGCTACTTGTTTATGGCATGGTTTTCTGCTGGCATAAAGACTTCAAGAAATTTCTGGCTGAGGCCAAAGGAAAGGAACTTTGACCTCGCCTTAGTCATTAATCCTCTTTTAAAGTTGTGAAGTATTTTGGTATGACTTTTACGAGAGCGAAAATTATCAGGGAGCATCCAACAGTTCCGACCATTCTCTCATAAATCATAAGTGGAAAGACTCCTGGAAAGACCTGCCACGGAAGACCTAATAGATGAACGGCTAATATCATCATCATTCCTTGTTCGGCCATCGTTGAAACATAAGCATACATAGGAATTTTAACTCGCAGAGGAGTCATTCTCTTGAAAGAACTTAACAGTGCTAATACTATGGCTACAAAATGTGGCATTATGAAATATGGGAATGGGTAGTTTTTGATAAGATATGCCGATATGGCGCCTGCCAAAAAAAGTGCACTTATTGATGCACCTCGCTTTGTTTTATGGTATGTTAAACTTCCGAAAGTTGCTCCAGCGACTGGTAACAAAATGGTGTAGGGTCCAAACATGGCTTGCATTGGGGCTACGTAGAAGGAGACGACTCCGCCGAATAATGCTGCAAATAGCGCTTCTGAGGGCGGAAGTAAAATTGCCATAGCCGGTGTTATGATTAAGTTCAATGCAAGAAAGCTTGGAGCCCCTATAAACACGCTTATCGGTACAAGGCTTGTGACGGCATAAAGGGCTGCAAATATTCCGATTCTTGAAGCTCTTAGAGCATTGTTTTGAACAGGATTCTTATTCAACTTTCTTTAACCCTCCCGGCTAAGAGATCTTCGTAAACTCTTCTCATGTGGAAAACAGCCACAGCTACCCATTCGTCTAAACCGCATCTGCAGGCCTTGCACTCTGGGCAAATCATCCATCCGCATTTTGGACAAAGTTCCGAGTCGATTGAGTCGAACTTCTTGCCACATTTGAAGCAATAAACCCATGGGTTCGAGAAGAAATCCAGAAAATTTTCAATGGCTCCTGAGAGAGGGATGTGCTTATCCCCGCACACCTTCTTTGCTTTATTTAAAATGTCCTTATCGACTGTTACTGTTTGTCTAGTTTTAGGATCCGATTTATGCTTACTCATGCATACAAGTATTAATTTGTAAGTATTTAAAACTTTCCGAACACTTTTTCCAAAAGATGTGTGCTACATTCTTGGAAACTAATCCGCGCTTGTCACATCTTCAATACCGTTCTCACATTTACCTCCTTTGTCTTGATATGTCTGCATCTTGCCCAGTTTGAGCCATAAGCGTTCCAACAGTTGCTGTCAGTTTTCTGTGGATGTCGCCCGATATTCTAAGCGTCTTCATTCCCTATTCCAGCCTTTTGAAGGGGGGTTAGACTACTCCTGTGATGGCTTCTGCTTCCTTTTTGCGTCTTCTCCTAAGCCACGCCTTTATGAACTCTTCTATTTCACGCCTATTATACGGGTCTTTCCAAGCGGATTCGAGAGCCTGACACTCTTCGGCTGCGCCTATAAGCCCAAAATAAGCCAGAAGCTCATGATAAAGCTCCTCAGCCTCAATCTCGCTTAGCCATACATGCATTTCAGAGAGGATACCCATTAATACGGCTCTGCTCATACCAACCACCAAATTCATCAGGCAAAACCATGGTTAAAAGGGCATCGTTTAGGAACAGGCTTTTCATCGTATTTTAGAGTTTCCTCATTTTTCCGGGTTCTGGCCTGTAGAGTTCGCCCTTGCTGTGTTAGGCGCCATAGAAACAGCAAATAATACGCACAAACATGCTGTAGGCTTTTAAAATTAACCAGGGCATGGGCTTTCTGTTCACTTTAACTCATCTCTCCCCACTAGACGAGCGTGTTGTTTCACCGCTTGCTTTTTAAGGGTTTATGGGGAAAACCAATT
>Ga0315282_10006180_pt1 | contig 20130 bp, 14 predicted proteins | sample YL17G07_20_MG_FD_203693 | JGI IMG/M metagenome (GOLD analysis project Ga0315282, IMG submission 203693) | Sediment microbial communities from Yellowstone Lake, YNP, Wyoming, USA - YL17G07_20 | ecosystem: Environmental > Aquatic > Freshwater > Lake > Sediment | place: USA: Wyoming | collected... | reverse complement strand
CGTTTCCGGGCGTGAGGCAGCGTAGCCGGTCAGTTCTTCGAGCCGTCCTGTCTCTTCGGCACGAGCGGGGCCAGGTTCCGGAGCAGCGCCGGCACGTCACCTTCCACAATGCGCCACACCGCTTCCACATCCACCTCGTCATAATGGTGAATGAGAAAGTCCCTGGTGCGCGCAATCTCGTTCCATGGCACTTCCGGGTGTGCCGCGCGGAACGGCTCGGAAAGCCGCTTTGCCGCCTCGCCCAACAAGAGGATCTGGTGCAGCACCGCGGACTGCGTCTTGTGGTCTTTCTCGAAAGCGGGCTGATCCAGCCCGCGCACATACTCGAGGATTCGCCGGGCAGCGCCCTCAATGTCCAGCAACGCGGCGTCGTCACGCTGCATAGATGACCTCGGCCGATTCCAGAATGGCCGTCCGCCGGATCCAATTCGGACTTCGCTCCACCGCGCGGCGGCTCACCAGGTCCACTTTTCGGCCGAGCAGCGCGGTCAACTCGTCCTGCATCCGCACATGGTCCAGCAGGCTCCATTTCGCATCGTCGGCCCATCGCACCAGCACGTCCACATCGCTGTCGCGGCGAAAGTCATTGCGTAAGATGGAGCCGAACACGGCGAGTTCAACGATCCGCCAACGTGTGCAGAAACTGGCGAGCCCTTCGTCCGGTATGTTCAGGCCGTGGCGAGTCATCGCGAACACCCTTCCCATCCCCATTATCGCCGTCGCGCGATGTGCGTCAATGGGCTGTCGGGCAGGCGTCTGCCGTTACCGGCATCTACGCCGGCTGCCGCTCCTGTATGGAATCCAGATAGGCCACCGCGCCCGCGCTGATCTCCGCCGCGTTGGCTTCGTCGGTATCTATGTGCATCTCCAGCCGGAATTCCGGATGCACTCTCACCAGCACGTCGCCGAAGATCAGCGAGCGCGGGCCTTCGATGTGCACACGCACGATGTCCTTGTCGCGCAGCGCGAAGGTCAGCGCGTTTTCGGGCGACATGTGAATGTGCCGTAGCGCGTTGATGACACCGTGGTCCAACTGCACGCTGCCGGCCGGACCTTCCAGGCGCAGGCCCGGCGTGCCCTTCAGGTCGCCCGACGCGCGGATGGGCGCGTCCATGCCCAGCTTGAACTCCTCCGTCCTCGAGATCTCCACCTGCGACTCCTTGCGGATGGGACCCAGCACGCGTATACGCTCAATCCGCGCTTTCGGACCGACCAGGTTGACCTGTTCCTTGCACGCGAACTGTCCCGGCTGGCTCAAGTCCGAATGCCGCGTCAACTGGTGGCCGGCGCCGAAGAGCGTTTCGACGTGCTCTTGCGTGAGGTGGACGTGGTGCGCTGACACTCCGATGGGTATCCGCAGCTCGGCCTTCTGCTGCAAGACCATGGTCACGCCCGCGTGCCGCACGGCCTGGATGGACTGCTGCGCGATCATCCGTTCCTCGTCGGTGCCGATGACCAACACGCGCACCGCGGCCTCCGGATCGGAAACCTCCACGACCTGCCCGGCCTTCACCGTGACCTTCCGGTTCAGGTCTTCGTTCAGCAGGATGCCCATCGAGGTCAGGCCCTGGCAGATGCGCGCTCGCGTGCCCGGACTGCCCTGGCCGATGCCGCCCGTGAAGATAAGCGCGTCGGTGCCGCCCAGCGCCGCGAGGTACGCGCCCAGGTATTTCTTGGCGCGGTAACAGAAACATTGGATGGCGATCAGCGCGTTGCGGTTGCCTGCATCCGCCGCGGCCTCCAGCTCCCGCATGTCCTGCGACAGCCCGGAGAGGCCCTTCAGGCCGGACTGCTTGTTCAGCAGGTCGTCCAGCCGCGCGGCGTCAAGCTGGTGCTCGCGCAACAGGTACAGCACCAGGCCAGGGTCCAGGTCGCCCGATCGCGTGCCCATCACCAGGCCTTCCAGCGGCGTCAGGCCCATGCTGGTGTCAACCGAGCGCCCGTGCTCGATGGCCGCCATCGAGGCGCCGTTGCCGAGGTGGCAGGAGATCAGCTTCAGCTCGCCGAACCGCCGCCCGAGATACCGCGCGGCACAGCGGCCCACGAATTCGTGCGACGTGCCGTGGAAGCCGTAGCGGCGCAGGCCCTCCTTCTCGGCCATCTCCCTGGGAATGGCGTACATGTACGCTGCTGCCGGCATCTTCTGGTGGAACGCCGTGTCGAAGACGGCAACCTGCGGCGTCCCAGGCACCAGCTTCTCGCACAGTTCGATGCCCAGCAGGTTCACCGGGTTGTGCAGCGGCGCCAGCGCGGCCATCTGTCGGATGGTCTCCTTGACGCTCGCCGTCACCACCGTCGGCGCGTCCAGCTTGCTGCCGCCGTGGACAACGCGGTGCCCGATCACCGTCAAGTCGCGCAGGTCGGACAGGACGCCGCGTTTGGGATCCTTCAACGACGCCGCGGCGGATGCAAACGCCTTCGCGTGGTCGGCCCCCGCCAATCTCTCCTCGAACCGGCCCCCCGGCCCGTCGTAGACGTGCCGCGCCTCAGCCGTCCCGATCCGCTCGACCAGCCCCCGCGCCAGCGGCTCTTCCGAACTGCTGTCGTAGTAGTTGTACTTCAGTGACGAGCTGCCGCAGTTGACCACCAGCACGCGCATCGGCGCCGTCGCGCCCAAAGCGTACACGGGCCGCTGCGCCGTCGCGGCACGGACGCCCGCGGGCGGCTCGCCCGTGGCCCGCAGCCGCTTCGCAATCAGCTTGGACAGGTACTGGACCGATTTCCGGTTCGTGGCAATGGACTGCGAGAACGTCTCCTCGGGCAGAATCAGCGCCTCCACGTTGGTCAGCGCCACCACGGTGGCCGACGTGGACTCGCCCGTCATCAGCGAGATTTCGCCGAAGCACTCGCCCTCCTCGATGAAGCCGAGCACGCGGCATTGCGGCGTGCCATAGTCCCGGACCGCCTGCGCGCGTCCCTGCTTGACGATGCCGAACACGACGCCCGGCTCATTGGCCCGCAGAATCAGCTCGCCCGGGCCGTATGTGCAAGCCTCGGTTTTCGCCGCAACGCCGGTGAGCGCCTCCACGGCAAAGCCTTCGAACAGTGGATGCGTCTTCAGGAAGACAAGCGTGTCCATAGGCGGCACCTCCTCGCTCTCTGCGTACCTGCGGCTGTCAGCTTTGCGTTCATTTGTAGCACGAGTCACCGCGCTGTGCAGCATGTTTTGTTGACAATCGTGCCGTACCGTGTCATATAGGAGCCCTGGCTGTGCTCGTGTGGTCTGACAACGCACCCAAATGCTTGAAGCCCTGCTTACTCCCCAAGTCCTCGCTGTGATTGGCGCCTCGCGCACGCCCGGCAAGGTAGGCTATGAGGTCGTCAGCAATCTGGTGCGCAGCGGCTTCAAGGGCCAGATCGTGCCTGTGAACCCGGCCGCGGACGAAGTGCTCAACCTCAAGTGCTACAGAGACCTGGCTTCCTTCGGCGGCAGGGTTGACCTGAGTGTGATTGCCGTTCCGGCCAAGGCGGTCAAAGCCGCGGTCGAAGCCTCCATCAACGCGGGCGCCCAGTCCGTGGTCGTCATCACGGCGGGCTTTAAGGAGACCGGCAAGGAAGGCGCCGCGCTGGAACAGGAGCTGGTCGAGTTGTGCCGCGGCCGCGGCGTGCGCCTGATGGGGCCCAATTGCCTGGGCATCATCAACACGCACCACTGCATGAACGCTTCCTTCGCCAAGCGCATGCCGCGTGCCGGAGGGATCGCCGTCATCTCGCAGTCCGGCGCGCTGGGCACCGCCATCCTGGACTGGGCGGCCGGCCGCGAAGTCGGCCTCGCCAGCCTCATCAGCATCGGCAACAAGGCCGACCTCAATGAGACCGACCTCCTCAAAGCCTTCGCCGATGACCCCAACACGAAGGTCATCGCCTGTTACCTCGAGAACATCACCTCCGGCGACGAATTCGTGAAGACGGCCGAGCAAGTGGCCGCAACCAAGCCCGTGCTCGTCCTCAAAGTCGGGACGACCCAGGCCGGCGCCAAGGCGGCCTCGTCCCACACCGGCAGCCTCGCGGGCGCGGACATCGCCTACGGCGCGGCGTTCAAGCGGGCCGGCGTCGTGCGCGCGGAAACCTTCGAGGCGCTCTTCGACGACGCCATGGCCTTCGCCATGCAGCCGCTGCCCAACGGCGCCCGCGTGGCCATCGTCACCAACGCCGGCGGGCCGGGCATCATGGCCGCCGATGCCGTGGAAGACACCGGGCTGAAGGTGGCGCCCTTGACGCGCGGGATCGCCGACGCGCTCCGGGCCAGACTTCCGGCCGCCGCGAGCGTCGGCAATCCCATTGACGTCCTGGGCGACGCCGAACCGGAACGGTACGCCCTGGCGCTCAACGCCGCCCAGGACGATCCCAACGTGGACGCCATCATCGTCATCCTCACGCCCCAGGCCATGACCAAGCCTGTGGAGACGGCGAAGGCCATCACGCAGTGCAGCCGCGGCCGGAAGCCGATCCTCTGCACGTTCATGGGCGGCATTGATGTCGAGCCCGGACGCAGGGAACTGATGCTCGCCAATCTGCCCGACTACCCGTCGCCCGAACGCGCCGTCGCCGCGCTCAAAGCCATGTGCGATTACGTCGCCTGGCGCAACCGCCCCCCGCGCGTGGTGGCGCGCTTCCCCGTCAACCGCCGCCGCGCGGAACGCATCATCGCCCGGCACCTGCGCGCCGGCATCTTCCAGATCGGCGAGGTGAAGGCCAAGGAGATACTCGGAGCCTACGATTTCAACGTTCCGCAGGGGCAACTGGCAACCACCGCAGACCAGGCGGTGGAAGTCGCGCAACTGATCGGCTTCCCCGTGGCCATGAAGATCTCCTCGCCGGATATCCTGCACAAGTCCGATCTGGGCGGCGTCAAGCTGAGCCTGTCGAATCCCGAGCAGGTCCGCGACGCCTTCGAGCTGATGATACTGCGTATCGGACGCCGCGCGCCCGACGCCCGTCTGGACGGCGCGTACGTCGAGAAGATGTGCCCGCGCGGCCGCGAGGTCATCCTGGGCATGACGCGCGACCCGCAATTCGGCCCCATGCTGATGTTCGGCCTGGGCGGCATCTTCGTCGAAGTCATGAAGGACGTCACGTTCCATCTGGCCCCCATCACCGCCGAAGAAGCCATGCAGATGCTGATGGGCACCAAGTCCTACACGCTGCTGCAGGGCGCGCGCGGCCAGGCGGCCGTGGACCTGGAGGCCATCGCGGGCGCGCTGCAGCGCATCAGCCAGCTCGTGACCGATTTCCCGCAGATCGTCGAGATGGACATCAACCCCTTCATCGTCGGGGAAGCAGGCATGCCGTCCGTGGCCGCCGACGCGCGCATCACCCTGGCCAAAGGTTCGCATGCATGAATGCCGCACGCCCGCTCAACTATGACCCGCAGTGGCAGCAGAAGTACCGCGACATGCTCGCCACGCCGGCCGCAGCCGTCGCCAACATCCGGCCCGGCCAGCGCATCTTCATCGGCACGGGGTGCGCCCAGCCGCTGGAGCTTGTCCGCGCTCTGACCGCGCGCGCCGTCGAACTCGCCGACATCGAGATCCTGCACCTCCTCACCTTCGGCGACGCGCCTTACGCCTTCAAGGAACTGGCCGCCAACTTCTCCGTCAACAGTTTCTTCATCGCGGAGAATGTCCGCGACATCATCCAGAAGGGCCTGGGCGACTACACGCCCATCATGCTCTCCGACATCCCCCGCCTGTTCAGCTCCGGCCAGTTGCCGCTCGACGCCGCGCTGATCCACGTTTCTCCGCCCGATGTGCGCGGCATGTGCAGCCTGGGCATCTCCGTGGACATCGTCAAGAGCGCCGCGCAGAACGCCTCGCTGGTCATCGCGCAGGTCAACCCCCGGATGCCACGCACCCTGGGCGACGGCTTCCTCCACGTCAACGACATGGACGTGCTCGTGCCCGTGGACGTGCCGCTCCCGGAGGTCAAGCCCACCGAGACGACCGAGGTGACACGGCGCATCGGCGAGCATGTCGCGTCGCTGGTCGAGGACGGCTCGACGGTCGAGCTCGGCATCGGCAAGATTCCGCACGCGGTGCTCGAGTTCCTCAAGAGCAAGAAGGACCTCGGCATCCACACCGAAATGTTCACCGACGCGCTCCTGGACATGATCGCGTCCGGCGCCATCACCGGCGCGCGCAAGAGCCTGGACCGCGGCAAGATCGTGGCCAGCTTCTGCCTCGGCACCCGCAAGCTCTACGACTTCATTGACAACAACCCCCTCTTCTCCTTCCGCCCCACCGAATACGTCAACGATCCGTACCTGATCAGCCAGCAGAACAAGATGGTCGCCATCAACGTCGCGCTCGAAGTGGACCTCACCGGCCAGGTCTGCGCCGACTCCCTGGGCACCAAGTTCTTCTCCGGCATCGGCGGCCAGGTGGACTTCAACCGCGGCGCGGCCCGTGCGCCGAACGGCAGACCCATCATCGCCCTGCCGTCCACCGCGAAGAACGGCGCGGTCTCCCGCATCGTCTCGCGCCTCAGCCCCGGCGCGGGCGTCGTCACCACCCGCGGCGACGTGCATTACGTGGTCACCGAATACGGCGTCGCGTATCTCCACGGCAAGACGGTGCAGGAGCGCGCCCTGGCGCTCATCAGCATCGCGCACCCCGATTTCCGCGAACAGCTCGTGCGCGACGCCATCGAGTACAAGTACCTGCGCCAGGACATGACCGAACTCACCGGCAAGATTCGCCTCGGCCCGCCCGAACTGCGCTCCACCCACCTGCTCGACGACGGCACGCAGATCGGCTTCCGCTCCATCCGCGCCACCGACGAACCGGCCCTGAAGGACCTCTTCTACGCGCTCAGCCAGGAAACCATCTACTACCGCTTCATGCGCAACCTGAAGCAGATTCCCCACAAACAGATCCAGGACTTCGTGTACATTGACCACCGCAACGAAGTCGCCATCGTCGCCACGCTGCCGGAAGCGCACGGCGAGGACATTATCGCCGTCGGCCGCTACTATCTCGACCCCGCCTCCAACCGCGCGGAAGTCGCCTTCGTCGTCCGCGACGCCTGGCAGAGCCGCGGCATCGGCACGGCCTTGTTGCGCGTGCTCATCCAGACCGCCAAACGCAACGGCATCGCCGGCTTCACAGCGGAAGTGCTGCGCGCCAACAAGGCCATGCAGGCCGTCTTCCAGAAGTCCGGCTGCAAAGTCGCCTCGCACCTGGCCGGTGAAGTCTACAGCTTCAGGCTGGATTTCGTGTAACGCTTAAGAAAGCGGCCGCGTCACCGGCTGCGCGTGGACACGTTCTCCTCAAGCTCGCGCCGCACAGAACACCTGCCCTCACAGCTTCTTGAGACGGTAATAGGTCACGTTCAGCTTTTCATACGCGGGGAAGCAAGCGCGCACCTCCGCTTCCGTCATCAGCAGCCACGGCGACGTGAAGGACGTCCCGTTCCTGGTGAAGAGAATATCGTCCGCGATGTACACCGCCGAATGGACAATGCTCTGGTCCGGCGCGAAGAACAGCGCCACGTCGCCGAAGGAGGGCCTGCCCGGCACGGGGTAATAGTCGCTCTCAATGGTGGCGCGGATCACATCCGCGCGCGTGAAGCGCTCGTCGGGAGTCTCGTTGAAGAAGTTCAGCGCGCTCCAATGACAGTCATGAGACGCGGTCTGCGCCGACGTCGTGGGCATGGGGTAGGTGTACAGCCGGTCGCGCGCGAATGGCGGCAGGAGCAGCGCGATATCAACCGTAATGCCCTCGGCCCGCGGCGGAATCGAATCCAGCAGCGGACCAACCGCGATCCCCCGCCCGCCTTTCCCCCAGTAACCGGTCAGTTCCTTGACGTCCGAACTGGGAGTCACGCGCAACCGCGGGAAGACAGCTTCCCGGCGGAACAGGACCCGCAACAGCCGCAGCCGTTCGGCGGCATCCGGTATCTGTTTCAGCAGCGTGCTGCAATCGGCCAGCAACAGACGGTCGCCATGAACGTACAGCAGCCCTTCCACCAGCTCCACGGTTGATGGCGCCAGCCCGCTCTTCGCGAGCCACGCGTTGATCTGGGACGGCCTGAAGATGAACGGGTCGCGCTGCGCGGAGTTCTCAGGGAACTTCGCCAGAACGGCATAGATCCGGGCGCGCGCTTTCGCGCTCAGGCCCAGAATCAGGTCGGCGGGCGGTTTCACCACGCACTGGTCGCCCGCCGCGGGAGACTCGGCGCTGCTCTCAATGGCTTTGCGTTGCGTCTCGGTCACGTCCGTCGCCGCCAGCAGTTCGGACAGTGTCTCTTTCGAGAAACCTTTGAAAACCCAGCGCGGGTGGACATCGGAGAAGAAGCTCGCCGAGATGAACTCATCCGGCGGCTGCGTGACGAGATCGAAATACTCGATCTCGCCCCACGGCCCCGGCTTACAGTGTCGCTTGGTAGACGACATCGCCTTGGGCGCAGCCGCAACCGGCCCCGCAGACGCCGGCGTTGACCACAGGCGCAACGACAACGCCACCAACACCACCCACGGCAACAGCACAACCACGGCCAACACCACAATAGCGGAACGCCGCAGGTTGAGATGGTAGACCTTTGTCCTCTTGTCGAATTCGCCAAGCGTGGTCTCGACTCGCTTGGCGTGAATCGCGCTGTCGTATTTAATGCTGGAATTCCCTTTGATTGCGTACCGCCGGTGAGTTCTCGTCCCGGCACTGAATGAGTCTGGCGACCTGACCTGCGGCGAATCACTCCTCGGGGGGCCGGACCTGTGTCCAACCGCTGCTTCCTTCAAGAATAGACGGGAAAACGTACCGAAAGCTGCAGCAAAAACGGACCCTGGCGCAATAGCGCCCGTCAGGTTTCCGTCAGCGCCTTGACGTGCCCTGCCACGGTCTTGCCCAACGTGCTCAGGTTGTAGCCGCCCTCAAGCAGCGAAACCACCCGCCCGTTGGCCGTCTCGCGCGCAACGGCCAGCACCATGCGCGTGAGTTCCACGAAATCCTCGTCCGTCAGACTCAGTCCGCCCAAAGGGTCGTCCACATGCGCGTCAAAGCCCGCGGAGATCAATACGAGTTCGGGTTTGAAACGGCGCGCCGCCGGCAGGAGCCGATCCGTAAACGCGCCCACGATGTCTCTCCGGCCGGCGCCGGCGTCGAAGGGGCAGTTCAGGACGCAGCCCTGGCCAGCAGCGCGGCCTGTTTCTGCCGCTGCCCCTGTGAACGGATACCACGGGTACTGGTGCGTGCTGAAGTAGAACACCGACCCGTCCTCGTAGAAGATCTCCTGCGTCCCGTTCCCGTGATGGACGTCCCAGTCAACGATCGCCACTTTCCCGACCTTGTGCTGCCGCTGCGCGTGCCGCGCCGCAATGGCGATGTTGTTGAAAATGCAGAACCCCATGCCGCGCCCGGGGCACGCGTGGTGTCCCGGCGGACGTACCGCGCAGAAGGCGTTCCTGGCTCTGCCGGCCAGCACGGCATCCACGGCGGCCTCAGCGCCGCCCGCCGCCATCAGCGCGGCTTCCCACGACAAGGTCGTCACCGCCGTATCGCCGGTGCTCAACTGCGCTTCGCCGGCCGCGATCTCGTCTTTGACCAACTGTACGTAGCCGGCATCGTGGCACGCCGTGATCTCAGGCAGCGTCGCTTCGCGCGGGGCCAGTTTCAGCAGCACGCTGTCGAGCTTCGCTGCGGCGAGCCCTTCCAGAATGGCATCCAGCCGCTCCGGGCACTCGGGATGGTCCACGCCGGCCAGGTGTTCTTTGTAGATGGGATCGTAAACGAAGCCGGTCGGAAGGTTGCTGCTCATTGGCGTCACTATAGGTTGCAGGCCGCGGGTTTCAAGTTTCAGGTCTTCTCTGTGCCACTGTGTCTCTGTGGTGAGCGTTACTTTCCCGGCGCCTTCTCCCATTTCAAGCCCACGTTCTTCCCTTCGCCGCGCGCCTTCCAGTACGCGTCCTTCACCTGCTCGTACATACCGAACAGCCCGCGCGCATCGCGGTCGCGGTCCACGCCGATCCAGTAGTCGGCTTGAGGCGGCGCGGGCGCATTGAGGAACGCCGCGGCTTCCTCGCGGATCACCTTCGTCACCGGCCTGTCCGTGCCGTCTGGGTTGATGATGCCGTAATCGCTCTTCTCGTTGACGCGGTAGCCGCCGGGATACCACCAGTAGAAGATGCCGTCCGCGCCCGATTCGCGCATCATGCGGTAGAAGTCGCGGTAGTATTGCGCCGCGAACTCCATCGTCTTAGGGTCCGCCGCCATGCGGCTGTTGTTCCACACGCTCGTGCCCATCTCGGCCCACATCACGGGCAGCTTCGAGTTGCACATGCGCGCGTACGCCGCCGTGAACTCGCCAGGCTTGACCTTCTCCCAGTCGCCAATGCGCCCGTACGCCTCCGGTTCCCAGATGTCCACTGCGTCGCGCAGGCCGTAGAAGTCATAGGTCAGCATCCCCTCGCCGTTGTAGGTGGGGTCGCCGGACATCTGCATCCGGAAGCTGACCAGGTGGTTGGGGTCAATGCTCTTTATCAGCCGCCGCGCTTCGGCGTACTTCTCGGCCAGCAGCGCATCGAGGAACGCGCGGTAGTCCGCGGCCAGTTTCCGCCACGCGCCGTCCTGCGTGAGCTGCTGCATGGGCGGCACGGTCAGCACGCCCTTATCGTCGCGCGGCGCGGGCACGCCCCAGGCTTTGATGGCGTCTTCAATGGCCCCGTACTTCTTCTCCACCCACTGTATCCATGCCTTCGTGTACGTCTTCTTCTGATAGGCGTAGTCGTAGTGGCTCGGCTCCCAGGCGAGGTCGTACGCGAAGACGGTGTCATTCTTCGCGAGGTCGTAGTGCTCGATGATCTCCTTCATCTCGTTCCAGCGAAAATCCAGCGGCGTGCCGGGACGCAGGCTGAGGTTGACCTTCAGCCCCAGCACCTCGCAGCGGCGCAGCAGGTCGAGCAGGTTGCCCGACTCCAGCGAGCGGTGGTAGATGAACACGGAGATCGCATTCAGCCCCATCGCTCTGATGCGCCGCAGATCGCGCTCGACGATCTCGGGGTCATACGGCGCCTTGTCCATCCAGTATTCGAAGTATTCGTTGTCCGCGACGCCAATGCCCGACGACGGCATGTAGTTGACCCCGTGTGCGCGCCAGAGCTTGCCGTTGAGGTAGAAGTGGCCGTCGCGGACGGTGACGAACTCGGGCTTGGCGGGCGGGCGCCAGAGGTGGATAGCATTGGTGACTCTGTCCACCATTTTTGTGTCTGTTATCAAGTTCACAGAAACGCCGTAGCCAGCGGGCGACCATTCTCGCGGCTTCCATGAGTCGAATGGGTCCTCGACGACAACAGCTTCGCCGGTCTTCAGACTCACCGGCAACTCCTTGACGGAGAAACCCCTGAGACCGGGGGTGTTCAGAGCAGCGGCGATCAGGACGCGCGCGTTCTCGGGCGCGTCGCGCGTCGCTATAGCTGTCGCCCCCAGACGTATGGTCTTCTCATCGCGCACAGCGTAGTGCTTTGTTCCCGCGTCCAACAGAAAGACGCCCAACCGCATGGCCACGGCAGCCTGTTTGACAAGGTTGCGTGCAGCCTCCTGCCGGTAGAACGCCGCGGCGCCAGACGTGAACGCGGCAATCACGCTCCCGCGATACGGACCCTTCGCATTGACGACCAACGCCGCCAGCGCACCGCGGTAGTCGCCATTTTCCGCCTTCGCCTCAAGCAGAGCCTGCCAACGCCATGCGCGGCCCTTCCCGAACCCGCCGCCGCCGGGCCGCGGATGCAGGGCCAGAGCGTCGGCAGGCGCATCAACGTTGCCTGCATGTATCATGCCTTGCACATCCGGGATCGTCACCTTCACCGGCCCCGTCATCGTGTAGAACTGATACCCCGGCGACAGACCGTCTATGTGCGGCACCGCGACTTTGGCGGACGCGATTGCGCCCAGAGGGTTCTTCGCCGCGCCGACGTCCGCGAACCAGTACTCGTGCGCCCCGCCGCCGATATTGGTATGCGTCAGCGCCACGCCAACGGTGAACCGCACGGCATTCTCGACGCGCAGGCAGTCCCCCGCTCCACCCCGCCCCGCCGGCGGCTGCCAGGCGATGAACGCTTCCGGCGGCAGCGCATACCACTGCCACGCGGGTTTCAGGTCCACCGTGGCGATCCAGCGCGAGCCGTCCTTCTCGATCCATTCGAGTGCGAGCTGGTGCGTGCGCTCCGTGCCCTTCGCGCGGAAACAGGTCAGCGTCTCGCCCGCGGCAAAGGGCTGCGCCACGTTGCGCCCGTACGTCTCCCAGCCCGTCATGTTGGGGATCGTGACGTGCAGGACTTTGGCATCGCCGTCCGCCTCGACAGCGTACGTCGCCGGCGGCTCGGCCTGATTGCTCGCCCGCTGCCAGTTCTTGGGGTCTTCGCCTGCGAAGTTGATGATCCCGCGTTCTGCCCGTACCTTCGCCAGTTCGCTGTCATACTCCGCCTTCGTCATCCACCTGTTGGCAACGTTGAGCGCCGGCTCGCCCCACGCGGGCAGACCAAGCGCGATCAGGTTGCCGCCGGCCTTGAGGAACTCCTGAATGGGCTTGATGGTCTGCAGCGGCAGCGTGCGCGCGTGCGGCAGGACCAGCATGTCGAACCGCTCGCGCGTCAGCAACGCCTGATCGCTGACCGTCGCAACGTCCACGGGCACAGGCTCGTAGCCGGCTTCCTTGAGCGCCTCGGCCAGATCCTTCGCCAGCGCCGCGTCGTGGCCGGGCAGGTCGCCCTGCAGCAGCGCCGCGCGCGGCCGAGCGTCTTCCGCGCGCGCGCACGCAATGAGCAGGCTCAACAGCAGGACGGGACCCGCGAAGTGTCGCATACCGATTCCCCGACTGTCGAGGACAGCATACACCGCGACTATACCCGCTGCCTGCGGCGTGCTCCCCGCCCATAAGAAAGGCCGCTTACGCGGCCCTTCCGTTCATTCTGCATTCTGCATTCTGCATTCTGAATTATTTTTTGTCGTCCACTACCTTGAAGTCCGCGTCAATGACGTCGCCTTCCGCAGCGCCGCCGCCCTTCTTGGCGCGCTTCTGAGCGCCCCCGTCGCCGTCGCCACTTGCAGCCGCACCGGCCGTTGCCCCGGCGGGTTCCGCCGTCGCTCTGTAAATCTCTTCAGCAACCTTGTGGCTCGCGGCTTCGAGGTTGCTCACGGCGCGGTCGAGCTTGCTCTTGTCGAGCTCGCTCTCCTTCAGCACGTCGCGCACTTCCTTCACGGCCGCCTCGGCCCTGTCGCGCAGGCCGGCCGGGACCTTCGTCCCCTGCTCCTTGAGGAACTTCTCGGTCTGGTAGCACATCTGGTCGGCCTTGTTGCGCGCCTCGACCAGCTCGGCCTTCTTCTTGTCCTCAGCCTCGTGGCCGGACGCCTCGCGGACCATGCGCTCCACGTCGCTCTTGTCCAGGCCCGACGACGCCTTGATCTCGATCTTCTGTTCCTTGTTGGTGGCCTTGTCGCGCGCCGAGACGTTCAGGATGCCGTTGGCGTCAATGTCGAAGGTCACCTCGATCTGCGGCACGCCGCGCGGCGCCGCGGGGATGCCCGCCAACTGGAAGCGCCCCAGCGTGCGGTTGTCGGCCGCCATCCTCCGTTCGCCTTGCAGCACGTGGATGTCCACCGCCGGCTGGCTGTCGGCCGCCGTGGAGAAAATCTCCGCCTTCTTCGTCGGGATCGTGGTGTTGCGCGGGATGAGCACGGTCATCACGCCGCCGAGTGTCTCGACGCCCAGGCTCAGCGGCGTCACGTCCAGCAGCACAATGTCCTGCACTTCGCCCGACAGCACCGCGGCCTGAATCGCCGCGCCCACCGCGACCACTTCGTCCGGGTTGACGCCCTTGTGCGGTTCCTTGCCCTGGAAAATCTCCTTGCAGATCGCCTGGGTCCGCGGCATGCGCGTCGCGCCGCCGACCAGCACGACTTCGTCAATGTCCGTGGGCTTCACGCCGGCGTCCTTCAGGCAGCTCAGCACCGGCTGCCGCATGCGTTCGAAGAGATGGTCGCACAGGCTCTCGAACTTGGCCCGCGTGATCGTCTGCTGCAGGTGCTTCGGGCCGCTCTTGTCCGCCGTGATGTACGGCAGGTTGATTGTCGTCTGCGGCATCGTGGACAGGTCGCACTTGGCCTTCTCGCAGGCCTCGGTGAGCCGCTGCAGAGCCATCGGGTCCTTGCGCAGATCAACGCCGGCGCTCTTCCGGAACTCGTCCGCCACGTAGTCCACCAGGACGCGGTCCCAGTCGTCGCCGCCCAGATGCGTGTCGCCGTTCGTCGCCAGCACCTCGAACACGCCGTCGCCGACATCCAGGATGGAAATATCGAACGTGCCGCCGCCGAGGTCGAAGACCGCGATCTTCTCGTTCTTCTTCTTGTCCAGGCCATACGCCAGCGCCGCCGCCGTCGGCTCGTTGACGATGCGTTTCACATCCAGGCCCGCGATCTTGCCCGCTTCCTTGGTGGCCTGCCGTTGCGAATCGTTGAAATACGCGGGGACCGTGATGACCGCTTCGGTCACCGTCTGGCCCAGATACGCTTCAGCGCTCTTCTTAAGGTCCTGCAGCACCATGGCGGAGATTTCGGGCGGATAATAGCGCTTGCCGTCAATCTCGACCTGCACGAGTTCCTCGGGCCCGCCCACAATCTTGTACGGCACCAGTTTCTCTTCGCTGGCCACTTCCGAATGCCGCCGGCCCATGAAACGCTTGATGCTGTACACGGTGCGCGACGGATTGGTGACGGCCTGGCTTCTGGCCGCGCGCCCAACGACACGGCCGTCGTCAGTGAAACCGACAACCGACGGCGTGAGACGCGAGCCCTCAACGTTGACGATCACCTTGGTCTCTTTGCCTTCGTGGATCGCCACAACGCTGTTGGTCGTGCCCAGGTCAATACCGATGATCTTTCCCACGAGTCCGTCTCCTTTGTCACCAGCGCCCGCTGTGCGGACGCTTGCTTGACTCGCATTTTAGCAAACAATACGCCAGCCTAACGCACTTCGTCTGCCGGCTTAAATATCAAGGAATCAACGACTTGCGCACTGGCGGTCATTCCGGCATGGCCGCGACCCCTCATCATAACGACCCCTTCGCCGCCGCATCACGGGTCAAACTGACAATCGGCCTAGCGCCGTTCTGCGGCTCGCCCCGAAAAAAAGTGCACATTGTGCAGGGCTGGCCTCCACCTCGCCGCCGCAACCGCTGCACGCATGCTCACGCGCGAGCCGTGGATGCCGCCCCACGCCTCTACCCCGGACACCGCAGAGGGCGCGACCCTGTCCGCGCGCGTCGTCACCGCCAAGCGCCCTAACCACGTCTGGCATCTTGACCTCACCGCCGTCCCCGCCGTGGCCGGGTTCTGGGCGCCGTGGATGCCATTCGCTCTCCCACAGTGCTGGCCGTTCTGCTGGTGGGTTCTCGCTGTCGTGGACCACTTCTCCCGCCGCGCACTCGCCTGCGCCGTTTTCAATCACGAACCCGACGCGGACCAGATCTGCGTCGTGCTCAACCGCACCGCCCGCGCTGTCGGCAAGAAGCCCAAGTACACCGTCTCCGATAAGGGCTCTCAGTTCTGGTGCCAGCGTTTCAAAGCCTGGTGCAAACGCCGAAAGATCCGACCCCGCTTCGGTGCCGTGGGCCAACACGGCAGCATCGCCGTCATCGAGCGCTTCATCAAGTCGCTGAAGACTGAATGCGTCACACGGCTGCCGCTCGTCCCGCTTGACATGGGCGGCATGGCCGCCGAACTGCGGCTCTATCTTGACTGGTATAACGCCGAAAGGCCGCACGAGTTCCTTGGCGGCAGAACGCCCGATGAAGTCTACTACCGCCGCAAGGCCGCCAACGCCAAGCCGCGCCTCGAACCCCGCACCGATTGGCCGCGAAAGAGTCCCTGCGCTGCTCCGCAAGCCCCAGCTCGCGGCCCGTGCGGCGCGCACGTGGAACTCGATCTTGACTTCATGGCAGACCGCAAGCATCTGCCCCTCATCGCACTCAAACGAACGGCCTGAGAACCCAGGCCGTTCCATCCACACCGTTTCCCCAGCGCAGAGACACTCTGTCCGCACCTCGCCAACCGACCCCTCAACCCTCCCGCAACCGCGTCATTTCGCCCCGTTCAGACCCGATGAACCACTACACCCCGCCGCCCTGCTGCCGCGAGGGAGGAAGGAACGGGGGAGGGACGGACAGGGAGAGCGTCATTCTCCCTTCTTCTCGCCGGGCTTGGCCGCAGCAGGCGTAATGCTCCACTTCACTTCCATCAACTCCGGCAGGGCGTTCACGAGCGCCGTCAGCCCTTCATCTGTGTAGCCAGTGCTGCCTGTCAGGTCGAGGCGGCGAAGCTTCTTGAGAACGGCCAAGTGTTTCAACGTTGCGTCCGTGACCTTTCCTCGAAGAGACAGTTCCTGTAACTTGCTGAGGGACGCTATTCCCGCGCACCCTTCTTCGACGGCGGCGTCGGGGGCGTTCGTCGGCAGACCCAGGCGCAGCACTTCAAGTCCTGTGAGCTTCCACATGCTGCCTAGCTCCGCTGTCCCCAACGATCCGAGTTCGAGCCTGCGCAGGCCCGTCAGTGCGCTCAATAATGAAAGGGCGTCACTCCTGTTCTCCTTGAAACGGAGAGGACACCCTATTGCGAGCGATTCGAGTTGCCTAAAGGACGCCACGATCTTAAGGTCTTCATCCGCTATACTCCCTTGGTCGCCGATGAGCTTCAACGAACGCAGACCCGCAAGCCCGGAAACGGCTGTCACTTCATCCCCCGTTGGGTTCTCCAGGGCCAGTTCCCTCAATGATGGCAGCGCACGTAGCCATGCGAGGTCGGCCAGTGGTCGCTTCCCAACTGAGCAGACAATGCCGAGATTTAGGCGCACAACTTCCAGGTTCGTGGGAAGCGGTTCCTCCAGTCGAAACATGCCATCGGCCACATCCGCCGGTGTCCACGCCCATGTGTTTAACTCGCGCAGACCTCGGGGCAGCTTCACGATTCCGTCAAGCCGCCGGGACAGGCTCCCCAGGGAACGACCGCCCAAGGTCAGCGATCTCATGCCTTCCCAATCCAATAAATCGAGATTGGTCCCCTGACTCTTGATGATGTGTATGGCTTCAAGATGGGGCAACGTCATAAGTGCGGCTTTGCCCTTGGGGCCGAGGTGGTTAATCGCCAATGACCTCAGATTCCTCAAGGTTGCCAGTCGCGCAACGCCAGTGTCCGTGAGGTTATAACCACCCGAAACGCCAAGTTCCTCCAACTCTTGCAGTGGCGTGATGTACTGCAACGCCGCATCCCCAAAGCCCCCCGGTAACCGTAACTGCCGCAGATGAGGAACACTCTTCAAGGCAGCAAACGCCTCGTCCGGCAACTTACCGCACTCGTAGAGGTCCAGACTTTCAAGGGCGACCAACCCGGTAAGTATGCTCAGTCCTTCCGGCGGACGGCTTGAGCGAATGGTCAGATGACGTAACTCGCGGAGCGCCGCCAGACTCAACCAGCCGCCTTCGGTGATTGTGGCCTGTGCACGAAGATCAAGGCTCTCTAAGGTGCTCAGGGCGGCTATTCGATGTACGTCAGCGTCCGTCTGCGCAGTTCGAGTTAGGCCAACACATTGCCAGCCATCGTTCCTGCGCTCGGCCAACACCGCGCCACCAATGCGCCCTTTTTCACGCGCCTTTATGAACCCGGCATCTATGTCACCAGCTAATGCGCCAGCACAGAAGCCAATAATGAATACCGACGTTACACGCCACATTCGATTGACCTCCTTGCCCCGGCATCTACGAATCCGTTGAGATGCATCACGGAGCTATTTCAATGTCATAGCCCGTATCAGCCCCGTTCCCGACTTCTCCCGTTTCGGGATTGACGTATGCCGGACGAGGAACAAGGACGTGGCCCACTCGACTGCGAAGCAGTGAGTTGACGCTCTTGCCCATGCTGAACATCTGTTCCGCGCCCTCTTCCAGAGTGGGCAGTCGGTAATGATCTGCGGCATAGGTCGTGACAATTCTGGGGACACCATACTTATCTCTCCGCGGATCGCCCGGCCCCTGAATCCCCAATCCCCAATCCCCAATCGTCAATCCGCAATCCGCTACCTGCCGCCCCTCTCCTTGCGCTCCGGGTTCAACGGCGCCGGCTGCTGGAACCCCGTCGCAATCGAATACCCGATTGCCGCCGCCGCAAGCGCGAACAGCAACCCCGCGATAACGGCCAGGATCAGCAACCGCTTCCGCTCGCGCGCGGCCTCGGGGTCGGCGAGCAACTTCGCGTCAGGGTCTTCGGGCGTCAGGCTGCGCCCGTCGGCGCCGAGGTACGGCTGCAGGTTCTGGCCGCTCTGCGTGATGCTGACAATCTTGGTGTTGACCTTCTCGTCGAAGTCCTCGCCGGGCGTGACCCAGCCCAGGGCCTTCTGCACGAGGTCCACGGAACGTGTTGCCGAGTTGACCCGGTTCCGCAGTTCAGGCTCCTTCTTGATGCGGTCCTCAAAACGCGCGCGGTCCTCGGAATCCATGCGCCCGTCGAGGTACTCGTCAATCAACAGGTCAACGTCTTCGCGCTCTTCCGTAGGCTCAGCCATACGCACAGTCCCTGCTTCGCCGCCCGTCCTCGCTTCCGCCCCTGCCGGCCGCACAAGCGCGCCGGCAGCCCGACCTCACTTCTCCGGCTCGACAAACCGCGCCAGCTTGTCCCGCAGCAGCTTGTGCGCGCGGCTCAGCCGGCTGGTGACCGTCCCCAGCGAAACGTTCAGCGCATCGGCGATCTCCTCGCAGCTCAGCCCGTTCACGTGCCGCAGCACCAGCGTCACGCGGTACTCCTCGCCCAGGCTGTTGATCGCGTTCAGGATGCGGTCCCGCATTTCCTCGGTCGCCATGTGCTCCATGGCGCTCGGGTCCCGTGTGTCCTCCAGGATGATCTCGCCCTGGCTGTCCTTCATGCTGTGCACTTCCAGCGGCACCGTGCGCGACTTGTTGCGCAGGTAGTCAATGCACACGTTGTGCGCGATGGAGAGCAGCCAGCCGGAGAACGCCGACGGGTTCTTCAGGTGCGACAGCGACTGGAAGCCGCGCACGAAAGTTTCCTGCGCGAGGTCCTCGGACGTTTCGCGCTGCGCCACGCGGCTGTAGCAGTACGTCGTGACCAGGCTCTTATAGCGCCGCACCAGTTCGCTGTAGCGTTCGTGAGCGCCGCGCAGGACCGCTTCGACCAGTTCGCTGTCGGAGCGGAGCATGCTGCTGCGCGTGGTGATCTCGCCGGCCGCCACAGTGCCGATGTCCCGTTGCTTCAATCGCGGACAGGAGCGCGCCCGTGCCCGCTGTGCCCGGATCGTGCGCGGATTGTAGCCGAAGCGCCGCGCCTCGGCCATTGGTTCCTGGCCATTGGCGACCCGCCGTTGCGCGAGACCAACAGCCAATAGCCAAGAGCTAATAGCCAATAAGCCGCCCGCGCGCAACAGCTTTCAAGACAAACTTGACTTCCAGGGCCAACGCCGTAGAAGTCATGCAGCGCGCGCGGGGCCGTTCCCGTACGCGCGGTACAACTGAAGAGTTGTTGCTGCTCACTCCCCGATAGCTCAACGGTAGAGCATGTGACTGTTAATCACAGGGTTGATGGTTCGAATCCATCTCGGGGAGCCAGCTATAGAAGTCTTTGCGGCACAAGCGGCTTGTGCGCTTCCTGTCCCCCCGAATAATCCCGTCTCCCTTGCGCCACAACGACTTGCACGTTTCTTGATTTGTGTCTCTTGAGCGCTATTTTTCGGCGATGAATGCCCTCAGCGACACCTTCAGAAACTGTGGTAATGCCCTCTCATGCGCTTGGCAAGTGCTGCGCGATCTCGGCAGCTTCATCTGGCTACTGTTGCAGCCCGAAGCCGTATTGGCCGCCAGAATCCTGGCGCTGCAAAGCCAACTGGCCGTCTGCAAGCACCACATCGGGGCGGGCAAAGCTCCGCAGCCGCGTCGCGAAGCGGCGTCGGCTTGAATGAGTTGTTAGGCATGATTGGATTCTCCCCACTCTCTGAGTCGCCTGGTAATCCCCTCATCAGCGCGGCATCAGCGCGAACACCCCCCAGCCCAGGTATTCACGCGTGTAAGCGGCGTAGCGCTCGGGTTCCGAGGTCAGTTTGGCTCGAACATCTTTCGCGAACTCGTCGTCAGGATTGGCTTCA
>Ga0315282_10006179_pt1 | contig 20131 bp, 20 predicted proteins | sample YL17G07_20_MG_FD_203693 | JGI IMG/M metagenome (GOLD analysis project Ga0315282, IMG submission 203693) | Sediment microbial communities from Yellowstone Lake, YNP, Wyoming, USA - YL17G07_20 | ecosystem: Environmental > Aquatic > Freshwater > Lake > Sediment | place: USA: Wyoming | collected... | reverse complement strand
AGCGGAGCTGAGGTGAAAGAGGAAGATTTTATTGAACATCTTTTCGTGGCCTCTACTAAAGATTATTTGTTAATCTTTACGGAGAAAGGCCAAGTGCATTGGCTTAAGGTTTATGAGATTCCCCAGGCGAGCCGCACCTCTAAAGGCAAGGCCATAATTAATCTTATTCAAATGGAAGCAGGCTGTAAAATCAGCTCCACCATACCAGTTAAGGAATTTTCTAGCGATAAATATCTGGTGATGGTAACGAAGCTTGGCCAGATTAAGAAGACCAGGCTTGATGCTTATGGTAATCCGCGTAAAGGCGGGATTATTGGTATTACTTTGGATAAGGGCGATGAGCTTATCGGCGTTGGCTTAACCGATGGCAAACAAGAATTCCTCATCGGCACCCGGCAGGGTAAAGCCATAAGATTCTCTGAAAGTAAAGTGCGGGATATGGGTAGACAGGCGGGTGGCGTGCGCGCCATCTCATTAGCCAAGAAAGATGAAGTGATAGATATGGTCCTGCCGCAAAAGGGCGCCACAATATTGACAGTTACAGAGCTCGGTTTTGCCAAACGTACTCCGGTAGAAGAGTACCGTCTTACCAGCCGCGGAGGCAAAGGCATTATTAATATAAAGGTTACTGATAAAAACGGTGAGGCAGTAAATTTAAAGACTGTCAGCGACAACGATGAGCTTATGGTTATTACACAGAATGGCATGTTTCTGCGTTGCGCTGTAAAGGACATTCGCACAACTGGCAGGTCTGCCCAGGGTGTGCGCCTGATTAAACTTCAAGGCAAAGACCGCGTCTCCGGAGTTGCTCACGTTATCGCAGAAGAAGAATAAAATTGCTAATCACTAAGTCCCCATCGTCTAGCCTGGTCTAGGACACCCCGCCGTAGGCGGGGCGACAGGGAGCAAGATGTATTATGTCTATATATTGCGGAGCTTGAAAGACAATAAATATTATACAGGTTATACTAATAATTTAGAGAGGAGATTGCAAGACCATAACAGAGGAAAATCGGAATCTGTAAGACATAGAGGGCCTTTTGAATTAATACATAGTGAAGAGTACACAACAAAAATAGAGGCGATACAAAGAGAAATACAAATAAAGAAATATAAAGGTGGCCAAGCCCTTAAGAGGCTATTAACAAAGACCAATTCGACCCCGTCGTCTAGCCTGGTCCAGGACAAGAGCTTTTCAAGCTCTCGACACGGGTTCAAATCCCGTCGGGGTCGCTTAAATTCTAGGGCACCCCGCCATAGGCGGGGCGACACCGGTTCAAATCCGGTTGGGGACGCTTAATGTTATGTGCGGAATCATTGGATACGTCGGACAAAGAACAGCCCAAGATATTTTACTCAATGGCCTGAAGCGCCTGGAGTACCGCGGTTATGACTCCAGCGGCATGGCTCTTTTTTTATCCCGCAAAAATGCGATTTCTGTCCGGAAATCTGCCGGTAAAATTAGCGTATTAGAGAACCTTCTGCATAAAAAACCTCTTTTCGGCAGCGTGGGTATAGCGCATACTCGATGGGCAACCCACGGAAGCCCAAATCAGATAAATGCCCATCCTCATACTGACTGTAAAGGCGAGATTGCCCTGGTGCATAATGGTATAATTGAAAATTACCGGAAGTTAAAAGCCGAACTCATTAAGGAAGGCCATAAATTTACCAGCCAGACCGATACGGAAGTAATTGTGCATTTGATTGAAAAATTTTATCGTAACAGCACTCCCTTAGAAGAGGCTGCAAGGAAGGCGCTAGTGAAATTAGAGGGTTCTTTTGCCATTGCTGTGCTTTCCCAAAAAGAACCCCACAAGCTTGTGGGCGCGCGCCTAGGCAGCCCTTTGATTGTGGGATTAGGTAAGAACGAAAATTTTCTTGCCTCAGATGCACCTGCGATTTTAGATGTCACCAAAGATGTTATTTTCTTAGACGATAAAGAGCTCGCTGTCCTGGATAAGGATAGTTTTAAGATAATGGATTTTAGCGGCGAAATTATCAACAAAGATCCTGTGCGCCTTAATTGGGATATTGACCAGGCCCAGAAGCAGGGATACGACCATTTTATGCTTAAAGAAATTAATGAGCAACCCAAGATTATGGAAAATCTTCTGAGCACCGTAATTCAAAAGGAAACCAATAAAATAATCTTTGAAGAGCTTAGGATTACTGAGGCAGAACTGAAAAATAAAAAGAATATTGCTATAGTAGCTTGCGGCACAGCATATCATGCGGGTTTATGCGGTAAATATATCTTAGAAGAGATCTGTAAGGTGCCTGTGAGCGTAGATGTATCAAGCGAATTCCGCTATCGCGATCCTTTGGTGACCAAAGATACGCTGGTGATTGCCATCAGTCAATCAGGCGAGACTGCCGATACCTTAGCAGCTGTACGCGAGGCTAAGAAAAAAGATGCTTTTACCCTGGCTATCTGCAATGTTCTGGGCTCTACGCTTGTGCGCGAATGTAGCGGCGTAATCTATACCCATGCCGGCCCAGAGATAGGTGTTGCCTCTACCAAGGCCTATACTGCGCAGCTGGTGATTTTGTATCTGTTAGCACTATATTTGGCAGGCCTAAAACAAACCTTAAGTCAGGACCAGATAGACAAGCTCTTAGGAGCATTGAAGACTTGTCCACAATTGCAAAAGAAGGTTCTCCAAGACCAGGGCATAATCAGGCGGATTGCCCGCCGTCACTCCCATTTTGGTTCATTTTTATTTTTAGGCAGAAATATCAATTTCCCTTCAGCCTTAGAAGGGGCATTGAAACTCAAAGAGATTTCGTATATACCGGCTGAAGGTTATGCTGCCGGAGAGATGAAGCACGGGCCGATTGCTTTAATTGATGAGTACCGCGCAGTAGTCTGCATTGCCCCGGAATCCCGCGTTTATGAGAAGATGGTCTCCAATATACAGGAGATACGCTGCCGTCGGGGCAAAATCATTGCTATTGCCAGCGAAGAAGATGATGAGATAAAAGAATTAACCAAAGAAGTTATATATATACCGCGAGTAAACGAATTGCTTTCTCCGTTAATAGTGGCACTGCCACTACAACTGTTAGCCTACCATATTGCAGTCAAAAGAGGTTGTGATGTGGACCAGCCGCGTAATTTAGCCAAGTCCGTAACCGTGGAATAATGTTATATATAGTCTCAACACCCATCGGCAATCTGAAAGATATCACGGTGCGTGCCGTTGAGGTATTAAAATCCGTGGATTTAATTGCCTGTGAGGATACGCGGCACACCAAGGTTTTGCTCAATCATTATGGCATCCAAACTCCTACCACCAGCTATTTCCAGCACAATAAAATTACCAAAGGAGAACATCTTATCCGGCTACTTAAAGAAGGCAAATCCATCGCCCTGGTCTCGGATGCTGGTACACCGGGCATACTTGACCCCGGCTACCACATTATTAATTTAGCCATAAAAAATAATATCGGGATAACCCTTATTCCCGGGCCAACTGCTTTTATTAATGCCTTGGTCCTTTCTGGTAAGCCGGCGCATAAGTTTATATTCGAAGGATTTCTGCCCCGCGGGCCTTTGGCGCGCAAGAATCGCCTAAGAGAAATTGCAGGGCTAAATTATACTGCGGTCTTTTATGAGTCTTGCCACAGAATTCTTAAAACCTTACAGGATATTCAAGATACCTTGGGCGACAGAGAGATAGTGTGCGCCCGGGAACTGACGAAAAAATTCGAAGAGATAAAACGGGGCAGGGCAAAAGATATCCTGGAGGAGCTTAAGGCACAGAAGCCGCGGGGTGAGTTTGTGATAGTGATATAGTTTTTCCTTGACAAAGCACGCATTAGATGGTATATTTTAACAAATTGAATATGACCTTTAAGCTAGTTCTTGAGAAGCTAGCAAGGGAAAGAAAATGAAGCACAACAATATAAATACAACAACCCAACTGCAAAAGAAAAGCGGTTGGGTTTTTTATTGCATCTCTAGGGGAACGCTATGAAAGAAAAAGCCAAGTTATTTGACAAAGAAGCGCTTAACCGCATCCTTACGCGCATTGCCCACGAGATTTTAGAGAAGAACAAAGGCACGCAGGACCTGTGTCTGGTAGGGATACGTAACCGGGGCGCACATCTGGCAAAACGCCTGAGCGACAGCATTGAAGCGATAGATAAGGCAGCCGTACCCGTGGGGATTCTTGATATTACTTTATACCGCGATGACCTAACCCTGATTGCGCAGCAACCCGTGGTGCGTAAAACAGAGATAGATTTTGATATTACTGATAAGAATATTGTCCTGGTTGATGATGTATTATATACCGGCAGGACCGTCAGGGCTGCAATGGATGCGTTGGTAGATTTGGGCCGGCCAAAATCCATACAACTGGCGGTTCTTATAGATAGAGGACATCGGGAATTACCTATCCGCGCAGATTATGCGGGCAAAAATGTTCCCACAGCTCAGAAGGAAACCGTAGAAGTGCGCTTAACCGAAGTGGATGGTTGTGATGAAGTGGTGATAGTAGAGAAAGACTAAACATGCCTGGAGTTTGGACGAGAAAGGATTTGTTGGGCTTAGAAGATTTAAGCAAAGAGGAGATAGAACTTATTTTGGCTACTGCAGAATCATTTAAAGAGGTTTCTACGCGCGAGATTAAAAAGGTGCCGGCTTTGCGCGGCAAAACCGTGGTGAATCTATTTTATGAGCCATCTACAAGGACAAGGGTATCCTTTGAAATAGCAGCCAAACGCTTATCCGCAGACGTGATTAATATTGCCTCTGAGACATCGAGCGTGCGTAAAGGCGAAACTTTAATCGATACTGGCAGAAATATTGAAGCCTTAAAAGTAGATATTATCGTGGTGCGGCATAATTATTCCGGTGCAGCTGCGATGCTTGCGCGGCATGTACACGCTAGCGTAATTAATGCGGGTGATGGTTGGCATGAGCACCCCACACAGGCTTTGTTAGATATCTTTACTCTAAAGGAAAAATTAGGTGGGATTTCCGGGTTAAATGTGAGCATTTTAGGTGATATCGCACATTCGCGCGTGGCGCGCTCAAACATTTGGGGGTTAACTAAATTAGGCGCTAATGTAATGGTCTGTGCACCCAAAATGCTTATTCCTGCAGCCATTGAACAGATGGGCGTTAAAGTAACCAGCGATATAGATGAGGCGCTTAAGCATGCCGATGCGGTGAATGTTTTAAGGATGCAGTTTGAACGCGATGCAGAAAATGCCTTTCCCCAACAATTAGAATACTTTAAAAATTTCGGTATTACCCAAGAAAGGTTAGAGAAGGCAAAAAAAGATATTATCGTTATGCACCCCGGACCCTTAAACCGCGGGATTGAGATTTCCAGCGAAATTGCCGACGGTGCGAACTCCGTGATATTAGAACAGGTGACCAATGGCATTGCCGTAAGAATGGCAGCGCTGTTTCTAGTGGCACAAGCTAACGAAAGCATTACTCATGAAGATACTGATTAAAAACGGTCATGTAATTGACCCCGCGAATAATATAGACGGTATTTATGATATCTTGGTGGAAAATGATAAGATATCTGAGGTCGCTAAAAACATTACGACCTCAGCAGATAACATAATCGATGCCGCGGATAAAATAGTTATGCCAGGTATTGTGGATATGCATGTGCATTTAAGGGAGCCGGGAAGGGAAGACAAAGAGACCATTACTACAGGAACTATGGCAGCGCTAAGAGGAGGGGTTACTAGTATCTTAGCTATGCCCAATACACAGCCTGCGATTGATTGCGCAGAGAATGTAGAACTATTAAAAAGCATTATCAATAAGACTGCCAAGGCAAATGTGTTTATTTGCGCAGCGATTACCAAAGAGCGCTTAGGCAAAGAACTAACAGACATCCTTAAATTAAAAAGAGAAGGTATCGTAGCGATTTCTGATGATGGCTCCTCCGTGGATAATGATGAGCTTATGCTGCCAGCCCTTCAAAAAGCCAAAGAACAGGATATTTTGGTAATTTCTCATTGCGAAGATAAATCACTCTCTGCCGGCGGCGTGGTTAATCTGGGAATTATTTCTACAAGACTGGGGTTACGGGGTATTGCCTGTGAATCCGAGTATAGAAGAATACAAAGAGACCTCCAGTTAGCCGAAAAAGCCAAGGCCCGCATACACATCGCGCATGTAAGTTGCAAGGAATCAGTGGAGTTAATTGCCAAAGCCAAGAAAAAAGGCATAAAAGTAACTGCAGAGGTTACGCCACATCATTTTTCCTTAAACGAGGAAGCAGTGTTAGGTTTTGATGCGAATATGAAAATGAATCCCCCATTACGCAGCCAAGAGGATAAAGAGGCCCTAAAAGAGGGTTTAAAGAACGGGGTAATAGATGTGATTGCTTCAGACCATGCACCGCATACGGAAAATGAAAAAGAGATTGAATTTGAGCGCGCAGAATTCGGGGTAATTGGTTTAGAAACCGAATTAGCTGTCAGTATCACAGAGTTGGTAAAAACAGGTTTATTGGATTGGCTGGATTTAGCGAAAAAATTGTGCCTTAACCCAGCGAGAATTTTAGGCATAAATAAAGGGACATTAGGCGCGGGATGCGATGCGGATATTCTTGTGGTTTCCCCGGATAAGGAATGGGTAGTGCAGAAAGCAGAGTTTGTTTCTAAATCTAAAAATTCAGCATTTCTGGGTAAGAAATTAACCGGAGCGGTGGAATATACTATCTGTAACGGCAGGACCGCCTACAAGAATCCAGATTTAGGTTAATGAAGTTTATCCTGACCAAAGAATTAGGGAGGTTGAGCAAGTGGCTGAGGATTTTAGGATTTGATACTGTATATTATAATCAGGATAACCTGAGTTCATTGATTATCCAGGCCTTACGGGATGAGCGGATAATTTTGACCCGCAACCAGCGCCTACCCCAGGCGAGGGGCCTGAAGATTGTATTAATTAAAAATGAAAAGATTAAAAAACAGGTGGCAGAAATTTTGCAAACATTAAAGATTGTCCTTGAGCCTGAGATGATGTTTAGCCGCTGCATCCTCTGCAATACTGAGTTAGTGTATATTACTAAGGAGGAAGTAAAAGATAAAGTGCCGGAATACGTATTTAATACCCAGGAAGATTTTCTTACCTGCCCTCAATGCAATCGCATTTATTGGCAGGGAACGCATTGGGGTAATGTTCAGGAAACCTTAGAGGAAATAAAATGGAATTCGTAGCGGATTTTCACATCCATTCCAAATACAGCCGCGCCACATCCCGGGATATGAACACGCAGCATATCTCCGAGTGGGCAAAATTAAAAGGCGTTACTCTTATGGGTACAGGCGATTTTACGCACCACCTCTGGCTTGAGGAGTTAAAAGGTCATTTAGAGGATTTAGGGAACGGATTATTTAAATATAATGATATATATTTTATACTCACTGCAGAAATCAGCAGTATCTACTCGAAGAAGGGCAAGACCTACCGCATCCACAACTTGATTTTCAGCCCGTCTTTTAAAACCACGGACAAAATAAATGAGATACTCTCCCGGTGTGGGAATTTAGCTTCGGATGGCCGCCCCATATTAGGATTAGATGCTTCTGAATTGGCGCGCATTATTTTTGATATCGATGAGAACTGTATGTTTATCCCTGGCCACATCTGGACCCCCTGGTTTAGCCTATTCGGTTCAATGTCTGGATTTGATAGAATTGAAGACTGCTTCGAAGAACAGACAGCGAAGATATTTGCCTTGGAAACCGGGCTCTCTTCGGATCCTGCAATGAACTGGCGGCTCAGCGCATTAGATAGATTTAGTTTAGTTTCTAACAGCGATTCGCATTCACCGTCTAAGATTGGCCGGGAGGCCAATGTCTTTGATTGCGAGTTAAATTATAAAACCATAAGAGAGGTTTTAAAGACCAAAGATAAAAAGAGGTTTTTATATACCATAGAATTTTTTCCTCAGGAGGGAAAATATCACTATGACGGTCACCGGCTTTGCGGCATGAGGCTTTCACCTAGCCAAACCCGAGACAATAAAGGCAGATGCCCTAAATGTGGCAAACCCGTAACCGTGGGTGTAATGAACAGAGTTGAGCAATTAGCAGATAGACAAGAAGGTTATGTCCCGTCAAATAGCATTCCTTTTAAGAACTTTGTCCCTTTAGATGAGATTATTGCTGAGGCAAAAGGTATTGCTAAAACCTCGCAAGGTGTAGAAAGAGAATACCGTAGTTGTCTTGCTAAACTGGGCAATGAATTTGAGATTTTGACTAAGATACCCAAGGAGGTTTTAATAAAAAATCTACCTTCCAAAATTGCTGAAGGCATCTCAAGGGTAAGGGAAGGCAAGGTTAATATCCAGGCAGGTTACGACGGAGAATACGGTAAAATAGCTATATTCTCAGATGATGATAAGAAAGATAGCACAGAACAACAATTAAACCTATTTTAATGAAGAGTGTAGTTATTTATTATTCTTATAGTGGCAATACTCAGAAAGTGGCGGCTCTTTTAACCGAATATCTGAAGCTGCAAGGCGAAATTGAGATTATAGAATTAAAGGGGTTGGATGAATCGGATAAATTTTTCGCTCAGGTAGCCAGGGCCTTCAGACATAAAAGAGCTAGCATTCAGCCTGTCAATTTCGACCTTAGCAGTTATGATTTAATCTGTTTGGGTACGCCAGTCTGGGCATTCGGGCCTGCGCCGGCAATCAATACCTATTTAGATAAATGTTTTGGCGTAGAAGGCAAATCCGTAATTTTATTTACCACTTATGGTAGCGGCACAGGAAATAAGCGCTGCCTGGATTATATGCAGGATATGTTAGTCAAAAAAGGCGCAAAAGAATTTAATAGATTCTCGATACAGCAGCTTAAAGTTAACGATAAAGAATTCGTTCTGTCTAAAATTAAAGAAATCGCGCGCCTGTGGCCCAATGGATAGGGCACCAGCCTCCGGAGCTGGGTGTGCAGGTTCAATTCCCGCCAGGCGCACTTTGATAAATGAATTTGTCGATTTTCTCGCTTATTGAGAAAGTTAAGTTTGCGGGTCCTGCCGAGGCATGTTCTCGCAGCACCGCTTGAATTTCCCCGGCGAGGAAATTCTCGCTCGGAGAAAATTTTCGCTCTCGGCAACATCTATACGAATCGAACCGTGCCCGCTCAAATTTTCTACGTGCTGCTCAAACACGCCTCGTCACCCGCAAACAATTGATTCTTAGTAGCCAGATGAAATTCGCCAGATTCATTAGCTCGAAAAAGATAAAAGAGATAAGAATGAATATATTAAAAAATAAAGTTGTTATCCTGTAAAATGAATACAGAGACGTTATTAACCCTATTTAAAATATTGGGTTTTGTTGGCGCCTTTTTTATATTATTGTCTTCAATAGGTGTTTGGCATTGCAAGTCTGTATTGAATAAGGAAAAAGATAAGAAAATTGAAGAGCTTGTGAAAGGCAACAATGAATTAAATCAAAGAATGGATCGACTCGCACAATTGGTAGAAGAACAAAATCGATACTTAAAGGAACAGTATGAGATACAATTGGCAACTGGGAGATTAATACCTACTACGCTCGGGAGAGATGAAGAACCTTATCAATTACTCTTTGGTACCAATATCTTTATTAATACTCCTGATGTTTTGGTGGTTAACGGCATCCCACTGATTACAATGAAAGTTATAAATAATACTTTAATGTTGAGTACCACTATTTACGATGAGCAAGGACAGGTTTTAGCTATAATAAGAGATAATGAGTGGATTTTTGAACGAACAGCAAAACTGAGAAAAGAAATTAAATTAAATTCAGTTAAAGCATGGGATGATAAGAATAGGTTGGTTTTAGATTGCGAGCTACTCTCAAATAAAATAATCAAACTCAAGGGTATTTTCAGGAAAGGTAATTCAGAGATAATCGCTACAGACGAAGGCTTGACTGTTAATTCGCGAGGCGAAGCCGTTGGATTAGGTGGCTCTTGAAATTGCTTAGCAATCAGTCATATTTTTACGGGTGGCTTGGACTGATTTCGAGCGGGGCGTGGAGGCAAGGAGCGGGCACGGTGTCCAAGCGTATCTGTCGGGACGAGCGACGCAGCCGACCCGAGCGAAGTTTTGCCACGCTGGGGCAAAACGAGCGTCCCCGCGAGAAACAGTCCAAGACAGGACCCGTAAAATGGAGTAAGGAACAATATGCGCAAGAAGATTGTAAGTGTCATAGGTGGGCATAGCTGCAATAAGGAAGTGGAACAATTAGCCCAGAATTTGGGCGAAGAACTGGCAAAAGTGGTGGATATTTTAGTTTGTGGAGGGTTAAGTGGAACAATGAAGGCGGTTTGTAGCGGTTTTAAGGCTGCAGGTGGCCTAACTATAGGCGTTCTACCGGGTTACGACAAGAATGATGCTAATGCTTTTGTAGATATATCTATCCCTACAGGCATGGGTTTAGCGAGAAATGTCTTAGTGGTCAAGAGCGCGGATGTGGTAGTAGCTTTACCGGGACAAATGGGCACACTTTCGGAGATAGCTTATTGTTTACAATTTGGCATTCCGGTGATAAGCCTGAATTCCTGGGATATAAAGGGCGTGATTAAGGCAAAGACAGTGGATGAGGCAGCGGATAAAGTAAGAGAACTTCTAAAGGAGAGCAAGTGATGAAGGCAATTTTAATGTTAGAAGATGGCAAGAGCTTTGCGGGTGAGGGATTAGGTGTTGAAGGAGAAAGGATTGGCGGGGTAATTTTAAATACTGCAGTTGTGGGTTATCAGGAGATGATGACTGACCCGGCTAATGCCGGAAAAATCCTGGTTCTCACCTATCCTTTAATCGGCAATTATGGCACGGCACCCAAATTTAATGAGTCCAAAAATGTGTGGGTGGGGGGCCTGGTAATTAAAGAGAAGACTCGCATATTCTCCAATTGGCAGGCTTTGGTGAGTTTTGACGATTTTATTAAAGAGCACAATTTAGTTTCAATGAGCGAAGTGGATACGCGCACCTTAGCCGTGCATTTAAGACAAAAAGGCGAGATGTTGGGGATTATCTCCACTAAAAACTTTGAGGCCAAAGAACTATTAGCTAAGATAAATGATTTTAAAAAGAAACCCGCAGAAAGCCTATTGCCTAAGATTTCGGTGACCAAACCCTTACGCCTAGGCAAGGAAAAGGCAAAGTACAAAATCGCTATTTTAGATCTGGGTATAACCAATAGTACAATTAGACAGCTGGAAACATTAGGATGTTCCATAACGCTCCTGCCTCATAATACACCTGCGTCGGAAATCTTGCGCCTTAAACCCAAAGGATTAATTATCTCCAATGGGCCCGAAGAGGATGTGGGATTAAAAGAGGTAGTGAATAATATAAAACCGCTGATTAACCGATTGCCAATATTGGGCATATCTACAGGCCATCAGGTTCTGGCGCAGGCATTAGGTGCAAAGATAACTAAATTAAAATTAGGCCATCGCGGAGTAAATTATCCTATACATAACCCTGCCTCTTATAAAGGCGAGATCACCGTGCAAAATCACGCTTTTGTGGTAGATACCGATTCGCTCAATAAAATAAAGTCAGTAAAGATTACAGGCTATAATTTAAATGACCGTACCGTCGAAGAAATAGAAGGTAAAAAACTAAAAATTATCGGTATACAGTATTATGCAGCAAGCCCCGGTTTTAATGAGGTCAACGATGTATTGAAAAGATTTATGAAAATGTTAAAAAAGGAGTAGATAATGCCCAGACGTAAAGACATCAAGAAGGTTTTAATGATTGGTTCAGGCCCCATTATTATTGGTCAGGCTTGCGAATTCGATTATTCCGGCTCTCAGGCTTGCAAAGCCTTAAAAGAAGAAGGCTTCTTTACAATTTTAGTCAATTCTAATCCCGCGACGATTATGACTGACCCGGGCATGGCAAATATTACCTATATAGAGCCGCTGACTGTGGAGATGGTGACCAAGATTATTGCCAAGGAACGGCCGGATGCAATCTTACCTACCCTTGGTGGTCAGACTGGATTGAACTTAGCTTTCTTTTTAATGAAAGAAGGTGTTTTGAAAAAATATGGAGTAGAATCTATTGGTGCATCGGTTGAGGCTATTGCTTGCGCAGAAGACCGTGAGCTCTTCAAAAAGGCCATGCAGGAGATTGGTATTGATGTGCCCAAAAGCGGTATTGCTACTACAGTTGAGCAGGGGATGAAGATTGGTCTTAATATCGGCTTTCCCTTGATTTTACGACCAGCTTATTGTTTAGGTGGAAGCGGAGGTTCAACAGCCTATAATAAAGAAGAATTGGAAAAATTTCTTTACAAAGGTTTAGAAACGAGTCCTGTGCATCAGGTTTTGGTTGAGCAGTCTGTTTTGGGCTGGAAAGAAATTGAATTTGAGGTCATGCGCGACTGCGTAGATAATGTGATTATGATTACTTCTATGGAGAATGTTGACCCCATGGGCGTGCATACTGGTGATAGTATTGTAGTAGCACCCAGCCAAACTTTGACTGCCGAAGAATACACAAATTTTGTGAATTTATCCAAGAAGATAATCCGCCGGGTGGGTATTACAGGAGGTGGTGCGAATATTCAGTTTGCTCAGAATCCCGACAATGGCCATATTGTTATCATTGAAGTAAATCCGAGGTTATCGCGTTCCTCTGCGCTTGCTTCTAAGGCCACAGGTTTTCCGATTGCCAGGGTTGCCACAAAATTAGCCGTTGGCTTGACTTTGCCGGAAGTAATGAATCAGATTACCGGAAAGACCACCTCCTTTTTTGAGCCGACGGTGGATTACTGCGTTTTTAAAATCTGCCGATTCACCTTTGAAAAATTTCCGAGAGCAGAACGGGTTATTAATACTTCTATGAAAGCAGTAGGTGAGGCAATGGCCATAGGCCGCAATTTTAAAGAGGCCTTGCAAAAAGGTATACGTTCAACTGAGATTTCCCGTTATGGTTTTGGCGCAGACGGTAAAGATAAAATTACGGATGAGATGCTGGCAAAGCCGGAAAATGGCTTAATAAAATTGATTAAAGATAAAATTCGCATTCCCAATGATGAGAGGCTATTTTATATACGATACGGCCTAAAAGCAGGGTTATCTATTGATGAGATTTATAATCTTTCCAGGATAGACCGCTGGTTTCTTGATGAGATGAAACAATTAGTGGAAACGGAAGACAAGATAAAAAAGTTCAGGAACAACGATACCGAGAAAGAGATAAAGATTCCCCTGGACTTATTGAAAGAGGCGAAAAAAGACGGTTTTTCTGACCGGCAGCTTGCATATTTATTGAATTCTAAGGAGGATAAGGTGCGCGAATTTCGGAAAAAACAAAATGTTAAGGCAGTATATAAATTAGTAGATACCTGCGCTGGAGAATTTCACACTAAGCAGCCCTATTTTTATTCTACCTATGAGACCCAAGAAGAGGGCCGGCCAAGCAAGAATAAAAAAGTAGTAATCTTAGGCGGTGGCCCAAACCGCATTGGCCAGGGTATTGAATTTGATTATTGCTGTTGCCATGCCGCCTATGCTCTACGGGAAGAAGATATCGATAGCATTATGATTAATTGTAACCCCGAGACAGTCTCCACTGATTATGATACCTCGGATAGATTATATTTTGAGCCGTTAACCCAGGAGGACATTCTCAATGTTATTGATTTAGAAAAACCTATTGGCGTGATTGTGCAGTTCGGTGGCCAGACACCGCTTAATCTGGCTATACCGTTGCGCAAAGCAGGCGTGCATCTCTTAGGAACGTCGGCAGATAATATTGATATTGCCGAAGATAGACAGCGCTTTAAGCAGATGTTGCATAAATTAGATCTCCTGCAGCCGGATAATGGCACTGCCTTTAATTTTCAGGAGGCAAAAGAGGTCGCGAAAAAAATAGGTTATCCGGTCTTGGTCAGGCCTTCTTATGTCCTGGGCGGCCGGGCAATGGAGATTGTTTATGATGAACAAACTTTGGAGCACTTCATCAAAGAAGCAGCTGAGGTATCCGGAGAGCACCCTGTGCTCATCGATAAATTCTTAGAGGATGCGATTGAAGTGGACGTGGATATGATTGGAGATGGCGAGACTTTTGTTATCGGCGGTATTATGGAACATATTGAAGAAGCAGGCATTCATTCCGGAGATTCGGCTATGGCGCTTCCTACCTATACCTTATCAGAGGAGATATTGGACAAGATTAGAGAGGCAACCTATAAAATGGCAAAAGAACTGCATACGGTAGGCCTGATGAATGTGCAGTATGCGGTTAAGGAAGATAAGGTTTATGTTTTAGAGGTTAATCCGCGCGCCTCAAGGACAATACCTTTTGTTTCCAAAGCTATAGGTGTGCCTTTAGCCAAGTTAGCAACCAAAATTATGTTGGGCGCAAAACTAAAAGACTTAGGATTTACCAAAGAGGTTATACCCAAACACGTAGCAGTCAAGGAGTCGGTTTTTCCTTTTAATCGTTTCCCCGGCGTAGATATTATTTTGGGGCCTGAGATGAAATCTACAGGCGAGGTAATGGGTATAGACGTGGACTTTGGCCGCGCTTATATTAAAAGCCAGATTGCTGCCGGCCAAAACCTGCCGCGCAAAGGAAATGTTTTTATTTCCGTCAGGGATAAAGATAAAAGGGCAGTGGTATTTATTGCCAAGAAATTGCGGGATTTAGGATTCCATATCTATGCAACTGCCGGCACGGCTACTGCTTTAGAAAAAAATGATATTAAAGTTTTGGTGCTGCCTAAAATTGCCGAGGGCAGGCCTAATATTTTAGACCTGATGAAAGACGGCAAGATTCAATTAGTGATTAATACGCCATCGGGCAGGATCCCGCGGCAGGATGAAATTAAGATCCGTTCGCAGGTTATTTTATACAACATACCTTATACTACGACTATCTCCGGCGCACAGGCAACTGTAAATGGTATTGAGGCGCTGGTAAAGAAAGATTTGGGTGTCAAGTCCTTGCAGGATTACCATAAAAAAATCCAAAATCCAAAATCCAAAATCCAAAATAAACATGGAAAAGATAAGCATAAGAACAGATAGACGCATTGATTTAATCGATATCACCGATAAGGTACAAACTGTAGTTTCTAAAAGCAAAATCAAAGAGGGTATGTGTTTTCTTTTCTGTCCCCATACCACCGCGGGTTTAACCATTAATGAGAATGCCGACCCGCAAGTCAAGCGGGATATCATCAATACATTAAATAAACTTGTGCCGGACAATGCAGGCTATGCGCATAGCGAAGGAAATGCCGACAGCCATATAAAGTCCTCCCTCTTTGGTTCTTCACTAACCATTTTTATTGAAGATGGTCAATTGGCATTTGGGACTTGGCAGGGAATATATTTTTGTGAAAGCGATGGACCGCGTTCGCGAGAAGTTTGGATTAAAATATTAGCGGATAACGTTTAGCGTACAGTTTATAGCAAAAACGAGGAAGAAATGCCCGAGCTACCGGAAGTTGAAACCATCAAACGAGAATTAGAAAAAGCAGTTTTGGGTAAAAAGATTACGGAGGTATGCGTCCATAATTCCGTGGTAATACGCGAGCCTTCTGCGGATAAGTTTAAGAAGGAATTAAGCGGTGTGATTATTAAAAACATTTTGCGTAAGGCCAAGGTCTTGATTTTAGAGTTATCTAATGGAAAATCTTTGGTTATTCATTTAAAGATGACCGGCCAGCTGATATATCCCGGCAACGGCAAAAAAACCAGAGTCAGTTTCAAATTGTCCGATGCCAAGACGTTGGACTTTAATGACCAAAGATTATTTGCGGAGCTACGCCTTTTGGATGACTGGCACAATTTAAAATTTATTCAAAGATTAGGGCCTGAGCCGTTTGATTTAACTGTGGATAAGTTTAAAGAAATGCTCACCCCCAAGAAAACTAAAATCAAACCACTCCTTATGGACCAGACATTTATTTCAGGGGTAGGTAATCTTTATGCAGCAGAGGCGCTCTTTAGAGCTAAAATTCATCCCGGAAGGCCTGCGCAGAGCCTTTCAGATAAAGAAAAAGAGAATCTCTTTAAAGAAATAAAGGATACATTAAATGAAGCAATCCAGCATAAGGGTTCTTCCGTAGACCAGTATCTGCAATTATCAGGTGAGGCCGGTGATTATGTTAAGTATCATAAAGTCTATGGCCGAGAGGGCAAGCCGTGTTTGGTCTGTAAAACCGCGGTCAAGAGAATTTCGCTGGGTGGCCGCGGCACATACTTTTGTCCCAAGTGCCAGAAATAAAATATGAAAAGACGGCTTAAGATAAACGGGCTCATTATCTTCTTGGCTTGCATATTGCTCATTTTATTTCCCGCTGTATTTTTACGTAGTACTAAGGAGGCCTCTTGGGATAAACTCGCAGAGATATTTGGTATTGCATTTATCCTTTTGGGCCAAATCTTTAGGGCTTCAAGCCGCGGTCATAAATCCGAAAATTCTGGAAGCGGACACTCTTTAATTCAGAGCGGCCCATATGCCTTGGTACGTAACCCCATGTATTTAGGGATATTTTTCATCGGGTTGGGTATTGTGTTAGTGCTATTTAACTGGTGGGTAGTAGTTATTTTTCTCTGTATTTTTATCTGGCGCTATCTGCTTCTTATATTTAAAGAAGAAAAGAAACTCTTGGCTATGTTTCCTCAGGACTACGAAGATTATCAGCAAAAGGTTCCTCGCCTTCTACCTCCGCCTGCTGTGGTATTACAAAAGGATATTGCTGAATATTTACCATTAAAACTATCTTGGCTAAAAAAAGAAATCGGCTCTATATTAGCGGTATTATTGATTGTGCTTTTCTTAGAAGGCCGGAAGGATGTTAAGAGCGAAGGCATAAGAATATACCTGAAAGAAGCAATCTTATTTCTTATTATAATTATATTATTTATATTTTTGATTATCTATTTAATCAGGCGCACCAATAATCAACAAAAAGATGCTTCAAGTAAAAGTAAAAATACTTTATAATAAGAAGATTAAGGGTAATTATTTTCATTTAGTTATCCAGGCACCGAAAATAACCAAAGAGTCTTTGCCCGGACAATTTCTCAACATCAAGGTAAATGATGCTGATGAGCCACTCTTACGCAGGCCCTTTAGTATCCATAGAGTAAGAGGAGCCAATGTAGAGCTCCTTTATGAAGTGGTGGGGGAAGCCACTAAGGTTTTATCACAGCGAAAGCCCGGTGAATACTTAGACGTTATTGGTCCTTTGGGTAATGGGTTTCAATTAAACACCAAACATAAAACATTAAACATATTAGTGGCTGGCGGCATGGGTGTTGCTCCCTTAATTTTTCTTGCAGAAAAATTAAGGGAGCGAACACCGAACACCGAACACCGAACACCGCTTGTATTAATCGGAGCAAAGACTAAAAGTCAGGTTTTATGCACAAAGAAATTTCAAGATTTAGGTTGCGAAGTTAAAGTCGCCACCGACGACGGCTCACGGGGCTTCAAAGGAAACATTACCGACTTATTCAGAAATTTAGTATCGAGTATCGAGTATCGAGTATCGAGTATATACGCCTGCGGTCCCAGACCCATGTTGAAAGAAATCAGCTGGATTTCTAAAAAGTATAAGATGCCAGCGCAGATTTCCTTAGAAGAACATATGGCCTGCGGAATCGGCGCATGTTTAGGTTGTGTAGTGAATACAAAAGAAGGTTTTAAACGCGTCTGTAAAGAAGGGCCTGTATTTAAAGCAGATGAAATAGTCTGGTAAAAAGGAGGCGGACAATGGCGTCCTCAAATCCCTTTGTCTCTATTATTATCCCGGTAAAAAATTTTGAACGCACTATTGAGAAGACCTTTGAATATCTTCTCAATGTAGATTACCCACGAGATTCCTGGGAATGGGTTATTGCTGACGGCGGTTCCACAGATAAAACCATCGATATCATAAAGAGCTGGCGCAAGATTTACCCCTTTATAAAATTAGTTGAAATTCCTAATTGCCCATCTCCGGGATTTGCGCGAAATAAAGCTTTAGAGGTGATTAAGGGAGATTTCCTATTTTTTACCGATGCGGATTGTGCCCCGTCTAAAAATTGGATTAGTGAGATGCTCAAGCATTTCAGCCGTGATCCCAAGATCGCTGCCGTAGGAGGAGAAGTTTTTACTTTAAAGGTCGACCCTAACAATCTGGTTGAGGCCTGGTGCCAGCATTTTCGTTTTAATATGGTTTCGCCCCGCTATGGGTTCATTCAGGAAGGTTATTATCCGGAATTTCCTAAGGACCCCAAGCCTTCTGATGTCGGCGGTCATAAGGCATATTTTTTTGGCACCTGCAACGTGGCTTATCGCAAGAGCGCGATGAAAGAAGTCGGCGCTAAATTCTGGGAAAGGCCCACAGGTGAAGACATGGATTTGAGTTATCAACACAGAAGCCGGGGGTGGAAATTTTATTTTGCACCCAAGGCAAAAGTTGACCATATGCATAGGGCAGATTTAAAATCTTTACTCAGGGTATGGGTAACTTATGGTGATGCGCACCTGCCCTTGATTGATAAATACGTAAAGAAAAGAGGCCTCGAGATAATATTACAATTTTTAAAAGTAAAACCCTCTATCTTTTTACCTTTTCCCATAAGAGGCTTTGTATACATAGGTAATTTTCATCTCATGCATATATTTGTCCTCCTCTTCATATTGGGGATAGTCTTGAATTTTGTGCTGGCGGGGTGGGGGATAAAAATCTTTACGCTCATCTTCGGCGTATTGACACTTTATTTTGCTTACCAATATGTAAAGTGGAATTTTGGCATGGAGCCAAAATCTAAATTTTTTACCTGGTGCAAGATGAAATACCTTACAAACTTAAGTTTTATCAAGGGAGGCTTGAAGGATTTCAAGAAGTATAAGATATTATGTATTGAACCCAGTTTCTAAACCAGCGGGAGTTCCCCGCCTGTAAAGGCGGGGGAATCTATTTGGAGGGACAAATGAACGCGGCATTGTATATTATTTTGGGCCTAGTTGCAGGAATATTCGGGGGGTTGTTTGGTATTGGCGGAGGAACGATCTTAATTCCTGCGCTGGTGTATCTCTTTGGATTAACGCAGCACCAGGCGCAAGGAACAACGCTGGCAATTATGGTGCCACCCATCGGGCTCTTAGCAGCGTTACGCTACTATTATAGCGGCAATGTGAAATTAGGCATGGCGGGGTTCATCTGTCTGGGATTTTTTGTCGGCGGCTTAATCGGCGCCAGTTTCGTTCAGAATTTATCCGACCCAATTCTGAAAAGATTATTCGGGATATTTTTGCTTTTTGTTGCTATCGAGATGATTTTTACGAAATAGATGAAAGCCAAACTTTCAGTTAATATAGGCAAGATTAAACTCAAAAATCCGGTGATGGTGGCTTCGGGAACATTCGGATATGCTGAGGGATTCGGGGATTTTATAAATTTAAAAGAATTGGGAGCGATTGTTACCAAGACCATTACCTTAAATCCACGGCAAGGTAATCCGCCGCCGCGGACCTGCGAAACCCCCTCAGGAATGCTTAATTCCATCGGTTTGGAGAATCCCGGGTTAGAAGCTTTTATTCGAGAGAAACTACCTTTTTTAAAGAAAATAGGTGTGCCGATTATTGTCAGTATTTCTTCAGAGGATGATCCCCAAGAATTCACTGTACTTGCACGGAGTCTGGATAAAATAAAGGAAGTTGCCGCTATTGAGCTGAATATTTCCTGCCCCAATATAAAAAATCCAAAATCCCTGCCTGTCCGGCAGGCAGGTAAAATCCAAAATCCAAGATTAATTTCGCAAGATCCACAAGCTACATATAATTTAGTGAGCGCGGTACGTAAAGTTACCCAAAAAACATTGATTACTAAACTGTCGCCCAATGTGACTGATATTACCGAGATTGCTATGGCAGCCCAAAAGGCTGGAAGTGATGCAGTCTCTTTGATTAATACCCTAACTGCAATGAGTATAGATATAGAAACAAGGAAACCCAAGATTGCGATGGTAACCGCTGGTTTAAGCGGTCCGGCAATCAGGCCGGTTGCCTTGCGTATGGTCTGGGAGGCTTATCAAAAGATTAAAGTTCCTATTATTGGGATGGGTGGTATAATAAATACTTCTACCGCCTTGGAATTCATTATCGCCGGCGCCACTGCCATTG
>Ga0315282_10006178_pt1 | contig 20132 bp, 16 predicted proteins | sample YL17G07_20_MG_FD_203693 | JGI IMG/M metagenome (GOLD analysis project Ga0315282, IMG submission 203693) | Sediment microbial communities from Yellowstone Lake, YNP, Wyoming, USA - YL17G07_20 | ecosystem: Environmental > Aquatic > Freshwater > Lake > Sediment | place: USA: Wyoming | collected... | reverse complement strand
TTCGCCGCAAGGCGACTTCAAAACAGGAACCCTCAGTCTTTTCGTTGGCAGCGGAACCGGACCAGTGAGTTTGACCCCTGTTTTCTGGGCGATTACTTTCAGTTCTTCACATACCTCTTCGAGTTTCATGTAGTCAGTGCTTGTTAAGCGTATTCTTGCTTTTCTAGCCATCCATCATCTTTCCTGATTTGTCGCCCGACAGGCTTATTGGGTATTTACCTTAGACAATTAACCGCAAATAAAAACCTATCGAAACAAATAGCACCAACAAATACCGCACTGGCTAGGAGAGAATATAGAGAACATGAAGCTGAAGGTCAAAGCCATATTGTTCGATTTGGACGGCACGATAGTGGACTCAAAAGAAGCATATTTTGAGGCTGCAAGGACGGCTTTCGCCCCAACGGGACAGGAGACGGTCGACATCAAAGTAATGACTGAAATTCCGAAAAGGCTTGAGCAGAGCATGCCGATCAACGACCTGATCAGCGGGATTGACGTGGACAAATTCCTGCAAATCTACCTCAAAGCCTACTACGGCGCCACTGCTTCGAGAACAAAACCGTTTCCGAACATTGCGTGCACGCTGGAGAAGCTTTCGGAAAAAGCAAAGTTGGCACTAACCACCAGACGCCACGTTCCTACGAAGGAGGTGATCAAGCAGCTGGAGGGGTTTGGCCTGGCAAAATACTTCCAGAAAGTGGTAACCGCCTTTGACACGTTGAATCCGAAACCCTCTCCCGAAGCGCTTCTGGAGTGTTCTAAGCAATTGAAGGTGGAAACATACGACTGCGTGGTTGTCGGGGACTCTGTCGTCGACATAAGAGCTGGAAAGAACGCTGGAGCCAAGACGGTTGCAGTCCTTTCTGGAATATTCTCTCGCGAGGAATTGAAGAAGGAGAAACCCGACTTAATTCTTGAGAGCGTCAAGGAATTGCCAGATTTCATTGAATAAAGCCCGAAAAGGGCTCTTAGAATATTTCTAAAACCGCAATATAGCTGAAAACTATCGAAAAGAGTTATAGAAGCCATTACGAATAAAGCTTAATTAAAACTTCACAGTCTTGTTTTAGTTGGAGAAGGCTTCGAGACGGGAGAACCTATGAACTTCATTGAAATCTTGTTGTCCGAAAAGCTCAAGGACAAAAACCCGATGCTGGACGTTCTGGGCTCGGACCGCAAGGTACTCCAAATAGCCTGTCAAGACCTGACGAACTATCTTAAGGTTCACTGGGACCTTGTTGGAAAAGAAGCAAACGAGTGCGAACTTGTGGAGAAACTGGAAAGCTTCTTCAACGAAAACCCAACTGAGCTGGATGAGTTCTTGAGCATCTGGACTGGAATATGGCTGAAGAAGTGGAAAGAACGGGTGAAGCTGCTCATAGGCAACGAGAACACGAAAAGATGGAACAAGGTCACGAAGATACTTGACAACGCCGAGCCCTTATGGAGAAAGCTTTCGAACAGACAGGAAATGCAGGAAGTAATAACGTCGACCCTCATCAAGAACGGAGAGATCTGCGGCACATCGATTCTTGCGGAGAACCTTCTGAAGATGGAATTAGGCGACGAAAAGAGCAAAGAATACGTTAATGAAAAAGAACAAGTGCTGAGCGTCATGAATAACACCTTGAGGAAGGCAAGAGAACTAGCTCAAAGCAAGGGACCGCTGATTTTCGTTAAGGTCGACAAGGGATATTATCAATCAACGCAATAAAGAACAAGCGCCTTAGCGCACTCTTTCTCTGTGAACGTTCTTAGTCTGCCACGAATAAGTCCTGATGGCTGCGGTTTCGCCGTAGCCGCAGGCTGCGCAACGTTTCTTTCTCAGGTTGTACGCTCTTCTTCCGCATCGCCTGCACTTGATATGAACTGGCTTGCCGGCGCGCTTGCCGAAGGAGGGCGTTCCCTTTCCCAAAAGTTGTCACCTTGGCGGCGGCGAAATGATAACAACGTTGTCGCCGCGGACGATTATCATGCCCAGCTTTCTCACATTGTCAGATGTCGTGTTATCTTCCGTCTCTTCCAGAACCAAGTTCAGGTGTTGGTCGAACCCCTTCAGTCTGCCGCGTAGATTCTTTCCGCCCTTCAGTCGTACGAGCACAATTTTTCCGAGGTTCTGCTCAAGGATTTCAGTTGTCATTTCGCTCATTTTTGAACCCTCAAACCTATACTTTCACGCCTTTTATATTAAACTTGCACATTTAAACCTATCTAACAGAGGGACACCATGCCGGAAAAGTACAGAAGATACTTTCTGAAAGAAAGAGAGGCAAAAGCACTCATTAGAGAGGCTTCGGAAAGACTTGGACTTGACTTGGAACAATTCTTCAAAAGCAAGGTTGACCTTGAGGTCGTTGAAACTGATTTTGCAGAAATCTTCCTGCTGAATCGTGAACCGCTCTTGGCCAGAAAGGAAGAGAGCATTTATCCAACCCTAGTTTTCAAAAGGTATTTTGCCCTAGCGCCCAAGGTTGTTGTTGACATGGGAGCCGTTCCTTACGTGTGCAAAGGAGCGAATGTAATGGCACCCGGCATCAGGAGGTATGAAGGGGAGTTTAAGAAGGAAGCTTTTGTCTTCGTCGTTGACGAAAAACACGGTAAGGCACTAGGGGTCGGAGAGGCTCTATACGATTCTGAAGAGGCAAGGAAAGTCAAGCAGGGCGCTGTCATCAGGATCGTTCATTTTGTGGGCGACAAAACATGGAATTTCATCAAGGAGTTCATGACTAAGAGTCAATGAAGCGAAGAAAGCGGGTGAAGAGACAATAACACGCTGGCACTTGCAGACGTCCACTGCTCCGAGGTGTCCGCTTCTTCACATTGTTAAACGCAATGTTCATATTTTGGGTGATGATAGCCACTTTAAGCAGACAATTCAATGAAGTCAGACAGGTGAACGCTATTATTGAGATTCGAAAACTTTCGTTGTTCTGTCTTGCAATCCTAGTGATAACGCCAGCATTATCCGTTGCAAGAATTGAAACACCAAGAACCATACGTGTTTCTCGGAACTTTTCGACCATTCAAGAGGCAATAAACAACGCAGATGACGGCGACACGGTCTATGTATCAGCAGGAACTTACTATGAGCACGTAATCGTTAACAAGACGATTTCGCTTGTCGGTGAAAACAACATGACCACGATTATTGACGGCAGCAATGGCGGGACTGTGGTTCAAATAACTGCAAATGACGTCAACGTAAGCGGCTTCAAACTGCAGAATAGTGGCTGGGCATGGGAGCGAAGCGGCGTGGAAACCCAATGCGCCAACAACTGCAGGATTGAAAACAACGTTCTGTTTCATACTTGCCACAACATTCGACTGAACTGTTCACGTGATTGTATCGTTGTTGGAAATAGAATAGATCATATCACCAATATGGCGTATGGAATCAGACTAACAGAATCAGTCAACTGCACGGTCACCAACAACTTCGTGGCGAAGAACATCGGCGGCATCGTATTTGAAAACTCGTCAAGTTGCAGGGTATTCGGCAACGATGTCACTCAGAACAGCGATGGAATAAGACTGTATTCTTCATCCTCAAACAATGAAGTGTTCGCAAACAATGTGTACGCCAATGATTACTGCGGCATGATATACCCCGTGCCAAGCATGCCGTCCCCACTCGGCAACACTATTTTTCACAATAACTTTGTTGGCAACAACAAGTCCTTCATAATCCAATCCGGCGGCAACGCTTGGGATAACGGCGTCGAAGGGAACTACTGGACTGACTATGCGGGCGTCGATCTTGACCACAACGGCATAGGAGATACATCTCACAATCTCGCGATGGGCAAGGACAGGTATCCGCTCATGGGCCCCTTCTCTGAATTCGGTTTCCAATCAAACGAGAAAACGTACACAGCGACCACAATCTGCAACTCAAACATAGCCAGTTTCAGTTTTGAAATGACGAGCAATGAGTCAAAGATAGAATTTTTTGTCAACAGCACGGCCAACGTAACAGGATTCTGCCGAATTGCGGTGCCAACCGAGTTGATGAATTGCCCCTTCACGGTTCTAGTTGACGACAACGTTGGCTCTAACACAACACTGAAGGCTTTGCAAGAAGCTTCAGACTCGACTCGCACATCGTTGTACTTTTCGTACACCGCCGGGCGACACAAGATAGTGCTTATGTCAGGCTTTGCACCATTCTCCTTTTGGGATGCCTTTCTCATTCCTATATTGCTGGTTGGATTGGCGATTGGGGCATGTTTGGCGATTTTTGTCTCTCGAAAGAAGCTGAAAACGGGACATGTATCCTAGACTTCCGGTTTCCTTGATTCTAGAACTTACTTACAGTAAACTTAAAAAACCTAAAACTTCTACATAGTATTCTGCTTCTAGAAAAAAGGCCACGCCCATTCCCCAGCTGGGAGAGGGTATGTGGCGTTTTCTAGACATAAGAGAGAAAGGAGAAAAATAGCATTGAAACCTAGAAGATCAGTTAGCCTAACGTTTGTCTTTGCTTTGATATTCGTTATATCCTTGAGTCCAATCGCACCTACAGCGAGGATCCAACATTCACTATTTGACAAGGCCAGTTCCTCGGAGAAGCCTCTAGACAAGCTTCCAGCCGGACAAAACAACATGAGCTTCACGTCAGACGTGACCCTGAACCTCACAACTGGAACTACGATCAATTTCAGGACAGGTATGAAAATCAATTTCACCACAGGCATTACCTTCCAATTCACAAACGTGACTAACCCGGGGGTGATACAGCCGTGCTTCGTTGGACAAGTCATCAATCCGCCTCCGCCACCGCAGTTGGTAGGTTGCTCTTGGTGGGAAATACTGGATCTAAATGGCAATCCGACAGGCTTTGAATTCCATGTGGACGAGCTTGTGGGTTACCAGTTCCATGTTGATCAGGTATTCCCAGGACCATTTTTCATGCAATGGCCAGTCATCAAAGCGGAACTGAAAATCGACTACATAAACCCATGTGACAATTTCGTGGTTCATGACCCGCCTGAGTGGGGTCCGCCAGTTTGCACTTGGTGGGAAATACTGGAGCCTCACGAGTGGCAGGGCATTGAGTTCCACGTCGACTGGAGTAACGAGAGTTGCGAATTTCACGTAGATGAGGTGATAGGTCCGGCACCACCACAACTGATACCGTGGCCATACGACGTGGTTGCTGAGCAGAAGATCGCAGGCATAAAACCGTGCGACACCTTTGTTGTCACAGACCCCGCACAGGTTCCACTCAAATGCTCTTGGTGGGAGATGGTCTCTCCCAAGGGTTACAGCGGGTATGAGTTCCACGTCGACAGCTCACTTCCCAACGGCACTTTCCACGTAGACCAAGTTACACCTCAGCCCTTCAATTTCACAATTCCACCGCCCTACGAGGTAACAGCCGAAAAGAAAATCGACAAGATAGAACCTTGCACTACGCTATGGTACGAGAGCCCAAGTGGCTACGTGCCTCAGCCTCTTGATTGGTGGGAGATAATCTACCCAACCAGCCTCAAAGGCTTCGAATTCCGCATTGATGCTGTGCAAACTCCATACATTCACATCGAGCAAGTCATACCTCACAACTTGGCAATCAACCCGCTGGTGTACGAAATAGTCGTGGAGAGAAAAATAGACACTATTGCAATCTGCAACACATTCAAAATCATTGATCCTCAAGCATGGCACCCGGACATATGCTCATGGTGGAAGATAATCAGACCAGTGGAATGGGCAGGCTTAATTTTCCACGTAGACAATTACAATGGCGTCAACAATGTTTTCTGGTTCCACATTGATCAGATTAAAGGTCAGCTGGCACCTCCACCTGAACCATGGCCTTGGAATGTAACCGCAGAACCTTACGAAACGTGGTATTTCAAGCCACCATACCCCGACTATGCGCCAAGCGGGATGCCGGACTTTGACCAAAGACAATGGGGAACCTACAATTGGACAGACAAGTGGGGCTCGTACAGCCATTGTGGGCCCGTTGCTTGCGCAAACTCGCTTTGGTGGCTCGACTCCGAATTTGAGCCTGTCCAGATGCCACCGCCAGCGATAAATGACGGTTTCCCGCTGGTCAAGTCTTACAACGCTTCTTGGGACGACCATGCGCCGAGCAACGTTCAGCCGCTTATCGAACACTTGGCGTTCCTAATGGACACTGACGGAAAACGAACGGGCTTGGCACACAGTGGCACGGACATACACGACGCTGAAGCAGGACTTGCTCAATACCTGTCATGGTCGGTAGTAAACGCGATCGGAGACGTAAACGCTGATGGCGTTGTAAATGGGACAGACCTCGACATAGTGACTGCTGCTAACAATACTCAGCCAGGAATGCCAGGCTGGAACCTCGCTGCAGACATATTCCCAGCTTCGACCACGTACCCACCAATTACAGACAATGTTGTTGACCAACAAGACATAAACCTCGTAAAGAATCACCTCGGCAATACAAGCTTGTTCTACGAGCACACGGTTGACAAGCCGACCTTCGAATACATAGAAGACGAAGTCAAGAAATGCGAAGACGTCGTCCTCCTAATCGGATTCTGGCAGTTCAGCGGCGGCACCTGGTACTCAGAACCATTCAAGCACATGGTAACCGTCGCAGGCGTAGACTCCGAGAATATGAAAATAGCCATAAGCGACCCCGCGCACGACGCCTTCGAATTCGGCATGATTCCTGAAGGGCGAGTCCCAATTCCGCACGTGCATGGAGTCGAACCACCATTCATTACACATGACAACGCTGCCTTCGTGTCACAGGACATATACGGCGTCTCACCAATAGTCCCAGTGTTCGTGCCTCCACAGTTCCCATGCCCCGGAGGCGACTGGACACTCATCAACTACACAGGCTGGCAACCGACACCACCGTTCTTCACCGTTATAGAGGCTGCTATAGTGACGTCGCCGATAGGCGTCCACGACGTTGCCGTCACAAACGTCACAACCTCCAAGACAGGTTGCTTGCCAATGGAAACCGTTGGTCTGGGCCACAACCTGACCATTGATGTCACCGTTGAAAATCAAGGAGACTTCACTGAGAATTTCAACGTACAAGTAAAGGCGTCAAACACATCGCATTCCATTACTATCGGCACAATAGCAGTTAACAGCCTGCTGAAAGCAGAAAAGAGGAAACTCCCACTCAACTGGACTGTGTCAGGTGTCCTCTACGACAACTACACCATAAGCGCCGAGGCAGACACAGTCACCGGAGAAACACATGTGGCAGACAATACGTACACTGATGGCTCAGTGCTGGTGACAATGCCAGGCGATGTTGACGGAGACCTTGAAGGCGGACGATACGACGTTGACCTGTTCGACGCTGTGAAACTACTAGCAGGGTACGGCTTCCGCAGAGGCGAAGCGGAGTACAACCCCAACTGCGACATCGACAACGACGGCAGAATCTTCCTCTTCGACGCTGTCATCCTGCTGGGCAACTACGGCAAGAAATACCCATAATCCCTCTTTTTCTATCTCTTGACTGAATCGAAGCCTCTGTCCTCAAGCTAAGCAGGCAACAAGAGATAGCACGAACTGACAAAGGCTCAAGTAGAAACTTTGCGCCGTTTCTAATATTGAGGATTGAGGTGCGATTATGGACAGAATAAACTTGCTTCCAACAGTGATCATATTCTTCATGCTCGTCCTCTGCACTATACTTGCTGTGGCCGCCTTAACATCACATCCGAACACGAGTGAAGAGCGCCCCATAAGACACGATACCCGCTACATCGCCCATCAGATCCCAGGTGACGTCCATGGGATTTTCCATCAAAGGCCGAACCTAACCAAGGTTCTTGGACTAACCAGTACATGTCGGTGGGATATCAGGTCTCTCAACCCTATGCATGCCAACGGCCCAGATAGCCACAACCCGCTTGCCTACAAACAATGGATGAATGCGGAGGACAAACGCTGCTAGAGCAGATACTGAGGGAACACACGCACGCTAAGGGCTTGAACTTCGCCCGAGATAATGCTCTTGGAAGATCAGGCCGAAATGTTCCCAAATACGGCTTAAAAGCGGAAAATGAACCCAAAATTCAAACCTCTGATCCTCAAAACCCTCTAGCTGTCAAATCCTTATCGCAGATTCAGATGCAGAATTAAGAAAAACTTAAACTCTAGAAGAGTGAATAAATGGTGTTAGAGAGGAGAAGTTTGCCAGGTTTAGGCGGCATACTCCGTAAATCCAAGAAGGAAGAAAAGGAAGTCGATGTTAGAGGTGTGTCTGGCAAGACTTATTTGAAAGCCATACCTCTCCGCGACTTGGCTGAGTTGGAGGGGGTCAAGAACGAAGTGAACTCTGGGAACGTCTTGATTCTCAGGATTACTCCTCTCGCAAACAAGAGCCTTGATGACGTCAAACGCGCAGTAAACGAGCTCTGCGAGTTCGCCGACTCGGTTGGCGGAGACATTGCAAGACTCGGCGAGGAAAGGGTGGTCATCTGCCCCCCAGGCGTGAAGATTTGGCGGGAAAAAACGCCAGTTTCAGACGAGCCTATACCTACAGCAGCCTGAAAGTCTCCATCACTGACGGCGCAAACGCTTGAAGTTCACATCTTCTCTGAAGGAAGTTTGCCATGCCAAGGCATTTTGCTCTTTCCCCGTGGCACACGAGGACTCTTTCAGGCTTCGGCTGCAGATGAGTCAGATAGTTGATTAGCTGTCGCCTGTCCGAATGGCCTGAAAAACCTTCAATTGATTCCACACGCAACCTGACTTTCGCAATGTCAAGTTTTCCGTCACTGCCCATCATCGTGACCTCGTTCAGGCCCTTCTGGACTCTCCTTCCCATAGTGCCTTCAATCTGATAGCTCACGAAGATCATGGTGTTTTTTTCGTCCTCTGCTAGACTCTTGAAATACTCTATCACGGGTCCGCCTTCGAGCATTCCAGAAGTGGCCATGATGATGCACGGCTCACCGTCTATCACTTCTTGCCTGACGTTTGGATGCTCTACAACTGTAAAGTAGTCTGACTGGAAGGGATTGATCTCCTCGTGAAGTATGCTGTGGCGCACCTCTCTGCCCAAGTACTCAGGATAAGCGGTGTGTATAGCTGTTGCCTCGGAAATCATGCCCTCGATGAACACAGGCGCTTCCTTCATCAACCCCCGCCGCATGTAGCCGTCAAGAATAAGCATTATCTCCTGGGCCCTGCCTACCGCTGGCACAGGAATCAAGACCTTTCCCTTGCGCTCAAGGGTTTCGTTCACAATCGCTGTCAAGCGTTCTTCAGCCTCAACCCGCGAAGGCATGATGTCATCTGGGCCGCCATAGGTGCATTCTGTTATGATAGTTTCCACTCTCGGAAACTCGGTTGTCGCCGCTTCCAGCAACATAGTTCTGGCATATTTGTAGTCGCCAGTGTACACGATGTTGTGCAGGCCTTCGCCTATGTGCAGATGCGCCATCGAAGAGCCCAAAATGTGACCCGCATTATGCAATGTTAGACGAATGTCTGGAGCTATGTCCGTCACAACGCCGTGCCGCAGAGGGATGGTGTGCAGAACACATTCACGAACATCCTTCTGATCATAGTGCGGCGTTACACCTTGCTTGCTAGCAACATCCAAGTAATCCAGCTGAAGCAAAGTCATCATGCTCGAAGTAGGCGCAGAACAGTAGACTGGACCGTCATAACCGTACTTGAAGAGGAACGGCAGAAGACCGCAGTGGTCAAGATGAGCATGGCTTATGATCACGGCATCCAAGGAGTCAAGCTCAAACGCGGGATTGTCGAATCTTGGGAAAGCCTCGAAAGGCCTGGAAGAACCTGGGTTGATGCCGCAATCTAACAGCACGCTGCTTTCTCTAGTCTGAAGGAGAAAGGCTGACCTTCCGACCTCTTGGCATGCGCCTAGAGTGGTGAGTCTCACGTCTCCGACGTCGAAGGTCTTAGGTCTGAAAATTCTTTCACCTATCGCGCGAAGTATTCTCTCTCTGTCCTTGCTCTCAGAATGAAGGTAATGTCGCATGTGAGTTACTATCTTGGAACGCAATGGAGGGCTTCTCAATACGCGTGGACGCCACTTCGTCCTCCTTATGATCTCCTGCAAAACTGCACCGTTTTTTCCAATAACCAATCCTGGTTTCTTGGCGTCAACAATTATTTCTCCGAGACTTGGATCAAAATTTATTTCCGTCACTTCAGCTTCAGGTGAGATTATCTCACGCGCTATTCTTTCTGCGTCGTTTTCCGAAAGCCTCACTGACGGATCTGAGCGTATGACGATTCTCTTCCTGATTACGTTGACGATGTCGGCGACCAAGTTGCTTTGTGAAACCAGGATCTCCGGTTTCTTCGTGTAGACTGCAAGGGTCGAGCCTTCATACTCGATCCTAGTCACCTCGGCCTCTTTCGGCACATGACCCAGAATGTACTGACTAATCTCTATCTTATCTCTGTCAGAGTTCGGCGGCACGACTTAAACTTCCTTAATCTGCAAGAAGCTGTTTCTTCTCCTTTTCAGTTAGATCCCGATAACCCTTGTTGTCTATCACCACAACGTTGTAACTGTCGCCACTTGCTGAATCCCGCTTCATAGCAGCAGTCACGGCTTTGACAACTACTGGCAGGAGCTCCTTGACGGACATGTCCTCTTTGTACTTGTCTTCAAGAATGCCGTAGACTATAGGCGAACCAGAACCGGTGGAAACCGACTTTTCCTCTGTGAGACTGCCGAATGGATCCAAGTTGAATACATGTGGTCCGGTGTCGTCGACGCCGCCTACCAACACTTGGGTCATCAACGGCATGTATCGAGCGGAGAACAGCAGGTTTGCAATTAGTCTCGCAGCTGAACCCACTGGCAGAGGGCGACCGAGGTTTATCTTGTAAAGCTGTGCGTTAACCGTCAATATGTCAACGGCTCTCTGAGCGTCGGCAACTGTTCCAGCGATAGTCATGGCCAAGTGGTCATCAATCTTGTACACTTTCTTGCCGTACTTGTGAGCCACGTAGAATCCCATAGTCACACGGGTATCTGAAGCCAGTATCACACCGTCTTTACATACAACACCTAATGTAGTGGTGCCTTTCAACACTAATCGATTTACTGCATCATTCTCTGTCATTTCGTATTTCTCCCAAAACCTAAACGCGTTACGGAATTACTTCGCAAGGAAGTAGCATCATGTAATCATGATCATGAGATTTATTAATATTACGGTTCAGAAGAGAAGAAAGATGACGCAACAGCCACTGAACACTGACCGCTGGGTTTAAAAAGTCCCAAATATACGTGACTATGAAGTTAGACAAAAGTACGGGCTTGAACATTGGTTAACTTGCTTTTGAAACATCACCGCATGCAACTTCCAAGAGAAGTGATAGTTGGAAACGGAACCATTGAACGCGTCGCGGAAATCCTACGCAGATTGGGATTCTCCGAATCCGCGCTCATCATCGCAGGCTCAAGAACCTATTCAATCGCAGGAAAAACCGTAAAGGACTTCCTTGAGAAGGAAGGAATGGAAGTCAACACCTTCCTCGTAGAAACCGCCACGGTCAAGGATGTTGAAGCAGTTGAAGAGAGAATAGAAGCATTAAAACCACAGATCGTTCTCGGCGTTGGCGGCGGCACAAAAATAGATGTCGCTAAGTGCGGCTCAGCCCGGCAAGAAGTCCCCTTTGTGAGCGTACCGACAACAGCCTCTCACGACGGGATTGCGAGCCCCCTATCCTCTGTCAAGGGCTTTGAAAAACCATATTCAGTAATGGCTCAAGCACCTTTGGCCATCATAGCAGACACAAACATCATAATGCAGGCACCGTGGGACTTCGCTATAAGCGGATGCGGAGATGTAATCGCAAAGTTTACAGCTGTAAAGGACTGGAGACTGGCGCACGAAGAAAAGAACGAATACTACGGCGGGTACGCCGCAAGTCTGGCCTTGATGAGCGCCAAGCTCGTAACGCAAAACGCTGACATCATCAAACCTGACAATGAAGAGGGCCTACGAGTGCTCCTAGAAGCTCTGATAAGCTGCGGCGTATCCATGAGCATCGCGGGAAGCAGTCGCCCATGCAGCGGCTCAGAACACATGTTCAGCCACGCACTTGACATAGTCAGACCGAATCACGCCATGCACGGCCATCAATGTGGCGTCGGAGCAATATTGATGACTTGCCTGCAGAGGGCGAATTGGCGAGGCATAAGAGACACGCTGAGGAAGCTGGGCGCGCCCACGAATGCACGTGAACTTGGCGTAGAGAAGGGTGAAATAGTGAAGGCGCTGATGATAGCTGCAACTATAAGACCAGACAGATACACCATATTGAGCAGGCAAAGTCTCAGTATTGAAGCTTGCGAGAAGCTGGCAAAGACAACAGAAGTCATCTAGAAATGGCAATCCTTTGTCTTAGGCTATGGATAGAAACTGGCGCAAAGGCCTGATGAGGCACAGAAAAGTTTTGTTTCTTGAGTAAAGCTAACGGAGCTTATTGGGCTGAGGTTTTCTTTTCGGTGTCTGCCCTGGGTTCGACCTTGAACGTTTCGGTGAACTTGACGCTGGTTATCTGCGGGAAGAACTTCTGCACATCCGTCAATATGCCCCTTTTCGCCACCTGTATTCCCTCCAAGTAGAAAGCCTCTTCAGGCATTTCCACGCTAACAGTCTTTGGCTTAATGGCAAACTCGAACTTCGCCTGTTCTACAGCGAGGACTCTACGGTGAATGATTGCTGCGACGCGTTCCTTCGCTGTTTCAAGTTCTTTCTGAACCGTTACTTCGTAGACGAGCGTTTTTCCAGCCAGTGGCGGATTGAAATCCAAAAGAACACGGCCTGCACCTATGGCTCGCACCGTGGCCATTTTCCCACCGTATTCAATGCGCAGTCCGATGCTCGGCGTTATTTCCTTGGCAAGCAACTGCCTCAGGGGAACACGCTTGACTTTCTCAGGGTCGCGGTCGCCGAAGGCCTTTGAGGGAGGTATCTCCACAGAAGTGGGCTTGCCTATTTCCATCGTGGCTAAGCTTTCATCTAACGCTTTGAGAACCCATCCTTCACCTATCACGACAAGTTTGGGTTCGTAGATGTCGCCTTCCTTGTACAGGTGTTCTTTCTTGGCGACTTCCTCGTTTGTGGTGTCGAAGATTTCTCCTGTTTCCTTTACTTTTGCGACGTAATCTATTATTATGAAGTCTCCCTTTTGCAAGGCCATGGAACGACATCCTCTAGAGGCACTGGCAGAATAAGTTTTGAACTTCAATAAAAGCTTTCGCACCCAGAATCTTTCATCAGCCTTACAATCGCTGACGCCACTAGAAGCGAAACTGGATTGATGTTTCAGCTTACCTTTCCTTGACGAACAACAACATCACGATTGACAGAAGGGTTAGGCCCAGCGAGAAGTGGAAAGGTGCAAATAGGCTCACGTTGACCCAGAGCACACCGGCTATGAAAGAAGAGGGCAACGCCAAGATTCCAATCACCATTTGAAACGCTCCCAAGCCGCTGGCTCTGTACTCGGCTGGAGCAAGTTCTGACACGAGGGTTTTCTGCACTGGCTCTAGGGCTCCTTTATGCAAACCGTACAGGACAAATGTCAGGATGATTGCAAGATAACTCTCCACAAACACAAAGCTTAGGCACACTAGGCCCCAGAAAAAGTAGGACAATATGAGAACCGATTTTCGGCCGATTTTGTCTGCGAGCCTCCCAAACGGCCAAGAGAAAATCGAGGCAACAGCGGTGAATATCAGGTACAGGATAGGCACGAGCTCTGTCTGAAACCCGAACTGTTTCGCGTATATCAGCAAGAAGGAATAGCTGAAAGAGCCCAAGGCGAACACCGCGCTTAGGAAGAGAAGCAGTCTGAAGTTGGTGTCCAGGTCTTTCATGGAAAGCCTCTTGTAGAGCCTACCACCCGACGGTTTTGCCTCTCTGATCATGAAAAGAACCAGCAGTGCGCCGATTACTGATGGGACTGCAGCTATCAAGAACAGGTTCTTGTAGCCCAACAGCCCGAAAAACAGAATGCAGACTATGATGCCGCAGACGGCGCCAAGATTGTCCATTGCTCGGAGCAGTCCGAAATTTCTGCCTCTGTTCTCGTCTGTGGAAACGTCTGCGATGATGGCGTCTCTTGGCGCGCCTCTCATTTTTCCTGCTCTGTCAAGAATTCTGAAGGGGATCAGATGCTGCCATGCTGTGGATAATGCATAGCCGATTCTTGATGACGATCCGAAAAGGTAGCCTGTCCAGACGAAGACTTTCCTTTTCCTTGTCCTGTCCGAAATGTAGCCCGACGCGGCTTGCGACAGTGAAACGATAGCGTCGCCTAAGCCGTCGATGAAACCTAGGATAGTCATGTCAGCTTGCAGGACGGTCGTCACGAAGAGTGGCCAGATGGGGTAAATCATGTCTGAACCGAAATCGTTCAGAAATGAAGCCAGTGCGAAAGTTCTGACCGTCTTTGCTTTTTCTCTTTGGGTCATAGCGGTAGCGTTTCGGGAATGATTGATATAAAGATATGCGGCTGCGTTGCCGATGGGTATGAAAGAGTTTATAAAAAAGCGCTGTTAGAACGTGTAAAAACAAGGGTGAAAGAAGACTGTGGATTGGCAAGGATTCCTTGACTATTTGAATTCGCCAACCATCTTCGGCGTTACATGGTCGCAGATTCTCACTGTGGCCATCATAGCCTTGGCAGCATTCATTCTTGAGAGAGTGATAACCAGATACCTCAGAAGGTTCGCGAAGCGAGCAAGGCTGGAACTGAATGTCACGAACAGCTTGGTCTTGACTTTCCGCATCCTGATCCTAATCGGCGCCGTGGCATCCATAGTCAGAGTGGGAGGACTAACTACAGAATGGTTCGTAGCCTTCTCCGCCCTTGGAGGCGCTGCCGTAGGTTTTGCATCCCAACAAACCATTGGCAACTTTATCGCAGGTCTGTATCTGCTCGCCACGCGACCATTCAAGGCCGGGGATTATGTTCGTGTGGGGACCGTTGAAGGGATTGTGCTGGAAATAACGATTAACTACACCAAGATTTTGACCATGGGAAACAACATTGTTTCGCTTACCAATCTGCAGATTCTGCAGAGAGACATCACTAACTACTTGTACGAGAACGAGCACGCACGCAGCCTGTATTGTTACACCTTTGAGATAGGGTTTGACCACAGTGTTCCAACTGAGAAAATTGCGGAGATTTTCAGCGAGGTTTTCAAGCGGCACCCCCGCGAGTTTCCGAGGGAGCCCAGTTACATCCTGGTCAGATCCAACGCATTTGACAGAGTTTACATGGTTTATCTCTACGTGAAGAATCCCGAAGACATTTTTGTCTTGAAACCACGAATCGCTGAAGAAGTCTTCAATCTCTGGGATTTGGAGAGGACAAAGGGAAAAGTCTAGATGCATGCATGCATGCATGTGGAGCAGGCTCGGACGATATGACCTGTCGGACATTGACAAGCTCTTGTGGGAGGAGCGGCGGCTTTTCGAAGATTGGGCACAGGCAACTTCAATCGTGCTGACCGAGGACTACCCAATCTTCAGCGCCTTGAAACGCAGCTTCGCAACCGGCGACTCAGCTTGGGCTAACAAAATCCGCAACTGGCTTGAGAAGAACAGGGAATTCAGCGATTACATTCTCAACGAGCTGGATCGTAGGGGCCCGCTGCTTTCGAGTCAGTTTGAGGACAGGTCGGTTGAGAGTTGGCGCTCCTCTGGCTGGACTTCAGGGCGAAACGTTGATATGATGCTCACCTTTCTGAAGGCTCAGGGCAAAATAATGCTCGCAGGACGCAAAGGAAATGAGAGACTGTGGGATCTTACTGAACATTTCTTGCCAGATTGGACGCCCAAAGAGCAGTTGACGGATCGCGAAATGGTCCACAGTGCTGTTCAAAGATCGTTGAGAGCGCTCGGAATCGCGCGTGCAAGGCACATCAAACAACATTATGTTCGAGGTTGCTACCCCGGTCTTGATGAGGCACTGAACGAACTTGAGACTGAAGGACGCATCGTAAGGGTCGAAATCCAAGAATACAGACAATCTCGGCCTGGTCCGTGGTACATTCATGCTGACGATTTGCCTCTACTTGATTCCTTGGGAGTTGGCGATTGGGAGCCCCGAACCACATTGCTCTCGCCTTTTGACAACCTGATTTCTGATCGGCAGCGCACAGAACAGCTCTTCAATTTTCATTTCCGCTTTGAGGTGTACGTTCCGAAGCGCCAGCGCAAGTATGGTTGCTATGTCATGCCGATTCTGCACGGTGACAGTCTCATTGGACGCATAGACCCAGTTATGGATCTGAAAAAGGAGCGGCTGATAATAAACGCCGTCTACGCTGAGCCTAACACTCCAAGATCAAAAGACACAGGTCAAGCAGTTGCAGATGCAATCGAGGAATTAGGCGTCTTCCTTAGTGCAAAGGGAGTCTGCTACACTCCTCATGTTCCTTTGGAGTGGAAGAGCATACTTCACTAGACATGCATGATGGCAGGAGCCTTTGCCCCCCTCATTCCCACGACAGACGAGAATTTGAACATCGCCTGACCTAGGGTTGCTGGCAACCCGGGATAGCTTCAAACTCTCGGGTCAAACTTTTCCTGAATACTATCGATTTGCGAGTAAGAAGTAGTTTGACTGCGATTGAAAATGCTACGTTTTACTCGCATTTTTGCTATGTAGGCGAGAGCTCGAGAATCTTAGCCAGCATGTTATATCCCAAATATGGCACCAGAGATTTTGAGGTTTGAGCGGCATTTTGATCTGGGTCTTGTTTTTTCTGCAGAGTATGACTGCGATTAGCGTTGTTATTATGAATATTGGCAGGATTAGAACTTGTAGGAACTCTGGGATCACTTGATAGACGAAATATGGTTGTGTTCCTTCTAATGTTGCGATGTTTTCAGCGAAGTCGTAGGCGACTATTTTGTATTTTACCCATGTGCCTGCTTGTTGCCCTGGTATTGTGGCTTCGTAGAGGTTTGTTGAGGAGTTGAGAGCCATGGGCAAGGGTTGTTCCCATGTGGTTCCATTGTTTAGCGAGTAGCATAGTGTGACATTTTTCACATGGCTTATGACGTCTGTAACGTTTACTGAGATTTTCACAGGCTGGTCAGATTGGACACCGCCAGACGGTTCGCGAGATGGAATTTCGATGACTGGCGCAGTTGTATCTAAAATGATTGTGTCTGAATAGGTTGTGGAAACGAGTCCTGCGTTGTCCTTGATTTGGTAGTAGACTGTTTTTGTTCCATCTCCAGATGTCAGTGTCCATGTTTTGGTTGGCGTTGGTGTTTCCAAAGGTTCGGTGTCCCAGACGCCGTCGTTGCTGTATCTGACTTGATAGACGCCTGAAGTATCATCGGACGCTGTTAAGGCTAGCGTTACGGATGTTGAGTTTGTGTAAGTGGCGTCGTTGTTGATGGTGACGGAGCCTGCGGGAGTTGTCTTGTCAAGTTTGATTTCTGTCAAAACGTGGTGGCTTTCTTCGTTTCCAGCGATGTCAATGCTCCAGTATTCCAGTGTGTTGTTGGTGCCTTCAGTAGTAATAAGCGGTTGCCCATAGGTGCTTACTGTTTTGGTTGGTTCGTCGTTGATTTTGTAGTAAGTTTCGGCTACGCCGCTGGAATCGTCGGTGGCTGTGAGAGTTATTGTGAAGTTTGTGGTGTGCCATAAGCCATCGTAGTCATCTAGCGTTGTTGGAGGCATAAAATCAGTAGTTGTTAGGTTTATGAGTGGATATTTGTCTTGGTTTTTGGCGTTAATAATGTATGGTGTATCACCTATTCCGTCGCTGCTGGTGATGTTTTGGTAAGGACCACCGTATAAGTCGGTGCCATTGTAATCGCTCCAGTAGTTTCCTCCGCTGGGGTAGCCGTTGTCCCAGTTGTTGGGGTAGCTAGTCGTCGAGACTTGCTGAGTGTTGTTCATGAAACTGTTATGATGAATAGTATTGTTTGAGGACCGGAGGTAAATGCCTACTTTGTTTTTCGCTATATAGTTTCCGATTATACTAGTGTTGCCATTGTCTAAGGAATTAGCTAGGTCGATGCCATACCACCGGTTTGCTGTTACGTTGTTTCCGACAATACTGTTACAACAACAGTCATCAAGGGTGATGCCATAACCGTTGTTTGCTGTTATGTTGTTTCCAGAAACAGTAGTATAATCAGAATAACCGCCTAAGATGCCCGCATACCTGTTTGCTGTTATGTTGTTTCCCCTGATACTGTTGCCAGAAGAACACCAGAGAAAGATGCCGTCGTCGTTTCCAGATATAACATTCCAGAATATGGTATTGCTTGATGAATTTTCAAGCCAGATGCTCTCCGAGTTATTCACTATATTATTTCCGTTAACATTATTGTTAGAGGAAAAATCCAGCAAAATGCCATCAGAGTTTGCTGTTATGTTGTTTCCGGCTATTTTTGTGTTGTTCGTTTGCCATAGTTGCACGCCGATACTTGCGTTTGATAGGGTAAGGTTCTCCACGCATATGTGATTGCATTGAACGAGCACGACTTCCCCCGCTTCCTCCACAGTAATGTATAAAGCGTTCTCAAGGTAAACTAGAGGCTTGTCGTTCACCAAGTTGTCAAGCACCAAATTCTCATGCGAATCCCACACATACAAGCCGTTGTCAACAAACAAATTTCCATAAATACTATTGTTTGAGGAATAAACAAGCGATATGCCAATGCTGTTACTTGTTATCTTGTTTTCACTAACATTGTTGTTAGAGGAATCCCGTAGTAAAACGCCCTCATTATAGTTTGCTGTTATGTTGTTTCCTGTTACACTATTGTTGTTTGAGGAATAAAACAGTCGAATGCCACCATATTGGTTTTTCGTCACGTTGTTTGCGGTTATGCTGTTGTTTGAGGAATAACTGAGTTGGACGCCGTCCAAAATGTTCTCTGTTATGTTGTTGCCTACGAGAGTAACTTGGCTTGTGTATTTCAGGTAGATGCCGGTGTAAAAGTTACGAATGTTCATGTTTTTAACAGTCACGTTAATTCTATTGGACAAGTCTATCCCTTTGAAAGGATAACCTGTGCCTTGAATAGTGTATCCGTCCCCGTCGAGTACTATGTTGTCTTTTTGCACAATAATCCCGTTGTCGGGACTTGTAATATTGTCTGTCAAAGTATATGTTGCGTTGTCAAAAGTGATGATCGGAGCATCAAGAGGGCTTATGCTTCCATCAGCCTTTATGTAAATAGGTCCACCTGACCACGTAGCTTGACCCAGAATATTAAACATACACGCTATAGTAACCCACAAAAACAATGCGCCCATCAGAATGGTGGATAGTTTTCTCATGAGGTGACCTTCATTACACAACTGTCTCCTTTTCATTTTTCTATTTAGTTTTTGCTAATTGACAATTAAGATTAAGGGTCATTTCTTAAAGCATAGTCTAACAACACCCGCATCCATATTTGAGAAGGTTCTACAGAATTGTTCTATTCACTCGCGGTTCGACAGCGATTTCTATTGGTTTTTCAGCGAAGGAGCGGTCAATTTGCGAGTATCCTAAGGGTTTGAGATGGTAGCCCGGGATACGTGACTTATCTCGTTTAAATTTCTCACACGGATTAACCAAGATGACGGGTCTGACTAGAGGAAAATATCGGTTTGAATATCGGGGTCCGAATCCCTCCCCCGCACTGTTTTACCTGTAAACTTCATAAGTTGCGTTTAAATTCTTGATTATGCCCCGAGAAGACGTTTATTTCATGGGTTGAAAACAATTTCATGAATTCTGAAACGTCGTGCAAAGTTTAAATAAGCTCCTTAATAAGCATCAATTCAATACACAGCGCGCGCTAAGAGCTCATTCTAACTATGTGATGGATTGCAGAATAAGCCCACACTAACAGTAATAAGGGACAATCACGAAGTGTAATACAAACAGAGAAGGGAAGAGCATAATGCCCAGTCAATTTGTTCAAAAAGTAGTGCAGAACTGTCTCAGAATTGGCGAAGATGACTATGTAATGATTTTTGCATGGCGACACATGCTTGAATTGGCCGAAGCATTTGCACTTGGATGCCAGAAATCTGGTGCCTGCATCCATCTGCAAATCACAAACGACGAACTTTGGTATGATTCGATCCTCCATCAATCCATAGACTATTTGGAGACCCCTGATCCA
>Ga0315282_10006177_pt1 | contig 20133 bp, 14 predicted proteins | sample YL17G07_20_MG_FD_203693 | JGI IMG/M metagenome (GOLD analysis project Ga0315282, IMG submission 203693) | Sediment microbial communities from Yellowstone Lake, YNP, Wyoming, USA - YL17G07_20 | ecosystem: Environmental > Aquatic > Freshwater > Lake > Sediment | place: USA: Wyoming | collected... | reverse complement strand
GGGCGCACCTCGCCGCCGCCGAGCGCTCGGGGGCGTTTGATCTGCCCCTGCTGGCCGCTCTGGGGCACGCGCTGCCGGTGCCCGAGGGCCTCGAGGAGGCCATCTTCGGCGCCACCGGCGGGCTCGACGAGATCCGCGACGACGCCTCGCCGGCACTCGCCGCGGTGCGCTCCAGGCTCAAGGGCGCCAAGGGGCGGGTCCACCAGACGCTCCAGAAGCTCATGGACGGGCAGCTCAAGGGCTACCTCCAGGACCGCCTGGTGACGCTCCGCGGGGGCCGCTACGTGCTCCCCGTGCGCATCGACGCCAAGGGGTCGGTGGCGGGCATCATCCACGACTACTCGCACAGCAAGGCCACGGCCTTCATCGAGCCGATGGCGGTAGTGGAGCTCAACAACGATCTGGCCATACTCGCCCGTGAGGAGAGGCGCGAGGAGGAGCGCGTCCTGCGCCGCCTCACCGTTCAGGTGGGTGAGGCCGCCTCGGAGGTCGCCGCCGCCCAAGACGGGCTGGCCTACCTCGACCTGCTCGCGGCCAAGACGGGCCTGGCCAGGAGGCTCGGCGCCGTGGTGCCCCAGCTCAACCGGGCCGGGCGCTTGAGGCTCACGGGGGCTGTGCACCCGCTCCTGCTCGTCACGCGGCGCGCCACTCCCCCGGTGCCCATCGACATCGAGCTCTCAACTGATTTGCGGACCCTCATCATCAGCGGCCCCAACGCCGGCGGCAAGACGGTCACGCTCAAGACCGTGGGCCTGCTCGCCCTGATGGCCCAGGCGGGGCTGGCAATTCCCGCCCAAGAGGGCAGCGAGATGCCGGTCTTCGGGCAGGTGCTGGCCACCATCGGCGACGAGCAGGACATCGAGGGGGCACTCTCGACCTTCTCGGGCCGGATGAAGCGCACCCGCGAGCTGCTCGAGCTGGCCGCCGAGGGCTCGCTCGTCCTGTTGGATGAGATCGGCACCGGCACCGACCCGGCCGAGGGCGCGGCCCTGGCCATGGCCGTGCTCGATGAGCTGATAGCCAAGGGGGCCTACTGCCTGATCACGACTCACTACCACCTGCTCAAGGCCTACGCCTTCCTCAAGCAGGGGGTGGCCAACGTGAGCCTCGAATTCGACTCCGAGGGGCTGACGCCGACCTTCCGGCTGAGCTACGGCAAGCCGGGGGTGAGCCACGGGCTGGAGACCGCCGCCAAGGTGGGGCTGCCCGAGGCCGTGGTGGAGCGGGCTCGCGGCTATATGTCGGACGCCGAGCGCAAGAGTGCCTCGCTCATCAACGAGCTGGAGGAGACACTAGAGCGCTTGCGGGCCGAGCGCGGCCAGGTGGAGCGGCTGCGCGCCGAGGCCGAGGCGGTCAAGGAGAAGAGGAGCCGGGAGCTTGACCGGCTGCGGGAGCGCCGCGACGAGCTGCTCGCCGCCGAGAGGCGCCGGGCCGAGGACATCGTCGGGCGGGCCGAGCGCGAGGTGAAGCTCATCAAGCGCAGCCTCGGGGAGAAGAAGCTGGTCGAGACCAGGCGGCTGCGGGAGCTGCGCCGGGAGCTGGACGAGCGGCTGCGGGTGCGCGGCCAGCGCCGCGACCTCGACCGGCTGCGCGAGGGCGACCGCGTCCTGGTAACCAACCTCAACCGCGAGGCGACCCTCCTCCAGAGCCCCGAGGGGCACGACCGCGTGGCCGTCAACTGCGGCGGGATGCGCATGGAGCTGCCCGTGTGGGACCTCAAGGCGGCCGCCAAGCTTTCGGCCAAGCCCGCGGCGCAGGAGGTAGGAGCGGCCAGGCGGGCCAACGGCCCCGATTTGCCCGCGGCCACTTACTGGGGGCTGCGCACGCAGCCGGCCAGCCGCGAGGTCAACCTCGTCGGCATGCGGGTGGAGGAGGCCCTGCCCCTGGTGGACAAGATGCTCGACCTGGCCGTGGTGGCGGGCATCACCACCATGAACATCATCCACGGCGTGGGCACGGGCAGGCTGCGGGCGGCCGTTAGGGAGCACCTCAAGAATCACCCGCAGGTGAGGGCCTTCCGGCCGGCCGAGGGCAGGCAGGCGGCCAGTATTACGCTGGTCGAGGTTGAAAGTTAACGCTTCATCGAACATAATTTGCGCAGGCGGCGGCGGCGGGGGAAGCTAAAGGGCTTGGGCGGCAACTTTCCTGAAGAGATACTCAACGAGATCCGAAACCTGGCCAATATCGCCGAGGTGGTGGGGGAGCACGTCGCCCTGAGGCGCGCCGGGCGGAACCTGGTCGGCCTGTGCCCGTTCCACGCCGATGCCAAGCCGTCCTTCTCGGTTAACGAAGATCGCCAGATATTTCATTGCTTTGGCTGCGGCACCGGGGGGAACGTCTTTACCTTCTTGATGAAGTATCACCAGATGACCTTTCCGGAGGCCGTGCGCGACCTGGCCCGGCGCTACCACGTCCGGCTGCCCGAACCCAAGGCCCTGCCCCCCGGCGAGCAGCAGCTTAGAGAGCGCCTTCTTCGCGCCAACGAGCTGGCCTGCGGCTGGTTCCGCCAGCAGCTCGCCGCCCCCTCGGCCAAGCGGGCCCGGGACTATCTTGCCGGGAGGGGCATCAGCGAGGAAACGATGGCGGCCTTCCGCATAGGGTTTGCCCCCCAGAGCTGGGACGGGCTCAAGAAGCACCTGGCCGGCCAGGGCGTGCCGCTCGATGTCGCCGAGCGCGCCGGGCTGCTCGCCCGCAAGGAGGGCGGCAACTCGGCCTACGACCGGTTCCGTGACCGGATCGTCTTCCCGATTGTAGATGTAGGTGGCGGCGTGGTGGCCTTCGGGGGACGGGTGCTCGACGACTCTTTGCCCAAATATCTCAACTCACCGGAATCACTAGTCTATTCCAAGAGCAGACTGCTCTACGGCCTCAGTCTCAGCCGCAACGAGATCAGGCGCGGCCGCTGCGCCCTCGTCGTTGAGGGCTACCTCGACCTCATCAGCCTGTGGCAGGCCGGGGTGCGCCACGCCGTGGCCACGCTGGGCACGGCCCTGACCAGGCAGCACCTGCGCCTGCTGCGCGCCCAGGGCCAGGACCTGAAGGTCGTCGTGGTCTTCGATTCCGACGCCGCCGGGCAGGCCGCCGCCGCCCGGAGCTTGGGCCTCTTTTTGCAAGAGGGTGTTCAAGCTCGGCTTCTTGTTCTGCCTCCGGGAGAGGACCCCGATTCATACGTCCGGCAGGCCGGTCCGCAGCCCTTCCTCGAGGCGGGGGAGCGCTCGGTGGCCCTGCTCGATTTCTATATCGACCGGGTGGCCGCCGCCCATGGCTCCACGCCAGAGGGCAGGCTGGCCGCCGCGCGTGAGCTCGCCCCGGTGCTGGGCAGTATCGGCTCGGCGGTGGAGCGCGCCTATTACGTCAAGCGCGTGAGCGAGCGCCTGCAGCTGGATGAAGGCGCCCTGGCCCGGGAGGCCGCCGCAACCGCCGCCGCCGGCCAGAGCGGGGGTGCCGCCCTGGAGCAGGCCGCCGCCCGCTCCGATGTGCGCCCCAGCCTCGAGCGCGAGGTGGTCCGGCTGACACTGGCCAGCCCCGAGGCCGCCCGTGCCTTCGGCGAGGCGAAGGCCTGGGAGGAGTTCAGCGACCCCCGGCTGTCCCGTCTGGCTCAAGAGGCCTGCGGGAGGCCCGAGGCGGTCGTGTCACTTATCGACCGGCTCGATCCCGAGCTGGCCGCCCTGGCCGCCGAGCTCAGCCTGGCCGCCGAGATGGACGAGGCCGCCGTGGCGCAGGCCGTGGCCGACTGCCTGGGCCGCCTCAAGGCCAAGCGGGCGCTGCGCGACAGCCAGGCCCTGGCCGAGGAGATCCGCGTGGCCGAGAAGGCCGGCGACCAAGCCAAAGTGCGCACGCTGCTGGCCCGGCGCCTGGCGCTGGCCCGCGCCCCAGGCCCTTGAAAAACGCCCATCTGCGGCGTTGCGCTCATCATTCGTCACTGCGGCGTACCATAAGTACGCCTCATGCCGAATGACTTCACGCGCCTTGCATCTGGGCATTTTTGAACGGCCTGGCCGAGCACTGGGCCGGCAGGCTCCGTAGAGCTGATTCCCCCCTTGGGCCACGGAGGCCCTCGGGTTCACATAGCAGGGCGGCCCGCGCTGAATGTGAGGCCGCGAAGAGGGATTACTCGAACCTGATCCGCCATGTCAGTCCAGGCCCGCGGGGCCTTTGATCTTAAGGGGAGAAGCCCGGAAAATGGCCAAAGAAGTCGAACTGGACGAGCTCAAGAGGCTCATCTCACTGGGGAAGGAGAAGGGGTATCTGACCTACAAAGAGGTCAACGATGCCCTGCCGCCTGAGGTTGTCTCGTCAGAACAGATAGACGACATGATGATGCTCTTTGACGAGATGGATATCGAAATCGTCGATAGCTCTCAAAACGTCAAGGTCATCAAGGGCAAGGTTGACCTTGACGAGGCCGAGGAGGAGGAAAAGGAGCAGCCCGAAGAGGAAGAGGAGCTCCACTTCGACCAGGACCTGAGCGCCCGCGTCTCGGACCCGGTGAAGATGTACCTCAAGGAGATGGGCATGGTCTCGCTCCTCACCCGCGAAGGTGAGGTCGAGATCGCCAAGCGCATCGAGGTCGGTGAGCGCCAGATGATCAACGCCGTCCTCGAGTGCCCCATCGGGGTGCAGGAGATCGTCTCCCTGGGCGAGAAGCTCAAGAAGGGCAAGATCAAGCTGCGCGACATCATCAAGGACTTCGACGACGAGGAGGCCCTCCCCGACGAGGAGGTGCAGGAGAAGCGCGTCCTGCACATCATCTCCGACATCAGGAAGATCGAGGAGGAGAACCGCCGGCTGCGCGACGTCGCCACCGACGCCGAGGCGGGTGCCACCGCCAGGCGGCAGGCCCGCGATAAGCTGCGCCTGCACCGCGACCGCATCAGCGAGCTGCTCAAGGAGATCAACCTGGAGCGGCGGCAGATGGAGCGCATCGTCCAGCGGCTCTACGCCTACATCGACCGCGTGGGCGAGTGCGAGCGCGACATCGAGTGCTGCGCCAAAGAGGCCAGGATGCCGGTGCGCGAGGTGCGCCGCATCATGAAGGAGCTGCGCGAGGCGGCCGAGAACGAGACGACCTTCAAGGACTTGGCCGCGCAGGGCAAGCAGCTCGGCGACATCGAAAAGAAGCTCCTGTCGGCCTACAAGAAGATCCGCAAGGTGGAGCAGGAGGCGCGCATGCCCGTCGACGGCCTGCGCAAGATCCTCCAGCGCGTGCGCGAGGGCGAGGACAAGGCCAAGCTGGCCAAGGCCGAGCTGGTCGAGGCCAACCTGCGCCTGGTCGTGTCCATCGCCAAGAAGTACACCAACCGCGGCCTCCAGTTCCTCGACCTCATCCAGGAAGGCAACATCGGCCTGATGAAGGCCGTCGACAAGTTCGAGTACCAGCGCGGCTACAAGTTCTCGACCTACGCCACGTGGTGGATCCGCCAGGCCATCACCCGGGCCATCGCCGACCAGGCGCGCACCATCCGCATCCCGGTGCACATGATCGAGACGATCAACAAGCTCATCCGCACCAGCCGCTACCTCGTCCAGGAGAAGGGGCGCGAGCCCACCCCGGAGGAGATCGCCGACAAGATGGAGTTCCCGCTGGAGAAGGTCCGCAAGGTCCTCAAGATCGCCAAGGAGCCCATCTCGCTCGAGACCCCCATCGGGGAGGAGGAAGATTCGCATCTGGGCGACTTCATCGAGGACAAGAAGATCCTCTCGCCCGCCGACGCGGTCATCAACCTCAACCTGGCCGAGCAGACTCGCAAGGTCCTCTCGACCCTCACCCCGCGCGAGGAGAAGGTGCTGCGCATGAGGTTTGGCATCGGCGAGAAGGCCGACCACACCCTGGAGGAGGTCGGGCGCGACTTCGCCGTGACGCGTGAGCGCATCCGGCAGATCGAGGCCAAGGCACTGCGCAAGCTCCGCCACCCGTCACGCAGCAAGTGGCTTAAAAGCTTCGTCGATAGTTGATTGCGCTGAAGGGCTGGCGATAAGCTTCGGCAGGCTCGCCTGCACCAGTTCCGGCCCTACCAGCCTCGGGGGCAGCTCGGCGTAGCGCGAGGGCCGGGTCCGGTTGGCGTTGCCAACCGGGCATCCACGCAGCCTGAAGGCAGAGCGGCAGAGGCGTTCGCCTGCACCACTTCCGGCCCCACGAACCCCGGGGCAGCTCGGCGTGGCGCGAGGGCCGGGGGCCGGCCGGCGTTGCCGACCGGGCGTACGCGCAGGTTGCGGGGCAGGTGCTTGTAGCGCTGCGATGCTTGTCTGGCCAGCTTCTCGACGGTCGGGGAGAGCCGGACGACAGGGAAGGCCGCAAGGATGCGACAACGCCCCCTCGGCAACGCCGAGGGGATATCCGCCCCGCAGAGCCGTTCGGGTTGGCGGGATTGCCCCACGGGGCGGTTATTGCCCGTGGCGGCTCGCCACCGGCAGCCGCGCCATAGGTAATCTGTCCCAGAGAGAATCACTTAGCCGCACCGGGTAAAATGCTCGGGCCTTTTCGTTTGACAGGCCGGGCGCTAGAACTATAATCAGCGTTTACCGCGGGCCGCAGGGGGCGACGGGCCCATAGCTCAGCTGGTAGAGCCACCGGCTCATAACCGGAAGGTCCCTGGTTCGAACCCAGGTGGGCCCACCACTTCACGGGCGTGCCTGGCGAAGGGGCCGAGCGGCGGCCGCGCGCTCAAGGTGGCAGTAGCGCTTTTGGCAGCAAGGCGGCAGTAGCCCCGCCGGAGACGCATGAGGCGACTCGACTTCAAAATCTGGATACCACTGGCAACCCAGCCAGGGCGGAAGAAGGGTGCAACCACTGCACCCTTCTCCCTTTTGGGGGGCCGAGCTTGGCGCTGAGTGTGGCCGCCCTCCTGGCCGCCCTGGAGCGGCTGGCCCCGCCAATGCTCGCCGCTGCCTGGGACAACCCCGGCCTCCAGGTGGGCGACCCGCAAGCCCCGGTCGAGCGCGCCCTCGTGGCCCTCGACCCCGGCCCCGAGCAGGTCCGCGCGGCGGCCCGCGGCGGCTGCCAGGCCCTCATCACGCATCACCCCCTCATCCTCACCCCCCTCAAGTCGATCCGCTTAGATGTACCGCAGGGTGCCGCCCTGGCCCTGGCCGTGCGCGAAGGTGTCGCCGTCATTGCCGCCCACACCAACCTCGACGCCGCCTCGTGGGGGGTGAGCCAGATTCTCGCCGAGTGCCTGGGCCTCTCGGGCGTCGTGCCCCTGGAGCCTGTCGGCAATCCCGGCGAGGGCATGGGCCGGGTGGGGAGGCTGGCGCGAGCTTTGAGCCTGGCCGAGCTGGCGCGGCTCGTCCGCGAGCGGCTCTCGGCACCCTTCGTGCGCTGCGTGGAGGGCACGAATGAGCCAATCGAGCGCGTGGCCGTGTGCGGCGGCGCGGGCGCCGGGCTGGCCGCGGCGGCGCTGACGGTGGGGGCGCAGGCCCTGGTGACGGGCGACGTGCGCTATCATCAGGCGCGCGACTTCGAAGGGAGGCTGGCCCTCCTCGATTGCGGCCACTTCTGCGGCGAACGCCCGGTGCTGGAAAAGCTGGCCGGGCGCCTGGGCGAGGAGCTGGCGGGGCAGGTCGAGTTCAGGGTGATGTCCGGCGAGCAGGACCCGTTCAAGTTATACTGATTCAGGAGGTCAAGGTGGTTCGCGATCAACTTAAGCTGCTCATCAAACTTCAGAGAATCGACCTGGAGCGCAAGCGCGCCCTGGGTGAGCGCGAAGATAACCCCCGCCAGGTGGCCGTGGCCGAGGAGGAGCTGGCCGCAGCGGAGGCCGAGGTGGAAGCGGCCAAGGCTCGGGTGGAGGCGCTGCGCAAGGAGCGGCGCGGGCTCGAGGGGGAGATAGAAGAGGGCGAGGAGAAGCAGAAGCGCGGGCAGCACCGCCTCCTGGAGGTCAAGAACAACCAGGAGTACAAGGCGATGCTCAAGGAGCTGGAGCACGGCCGCGAGGCCAACCGCCACAAGGAAGACCGCGTGCTCGCCCTGATGGAGGAGATCACCGCGACCGAGAAGGCGCTGACCGAGGCCGAGGCCGCTCTTGCCGAGCGCAGGCAGGGCACCGCCGAGCGCATCGGTGAGCTGATGGCCGCCCAGGCCCGCTTCGAGGAGGAGGCCGTCCGGCTCGAGGAGCGCCGCCATGAGGTGGTGGCGGGGCTGTCGATCGAGCTCGTCGCCAAGTACGACTTCATCCGCTCGCGGCGCAACGGCACCGCCGTCGTCCCCGTGCTCGACGCCGTCTGCCAGGCCTGCCACATGGACATCCCGCCCCAGCGCTTCAACGAGCTGCAGCGCTCCGAGGTCCTCATGACCTGCCCGAGCTGCAGCCGGATCATCTTCTGGGGCGACGCCGTTGACTTCACCACCGTCCTCGAGGAGGCCGTCTAAGGGTGGCGGGGCGCCGCCCCCCGGGTGCGACGGGTGAGGGCGACGAGCGGGTGCTGCGCCTGCTGGCCGACAAGCTCGACGTCTTCCAGACCCTGCGCGAGCTGCCCGAGCTCTCGGCCGCCGAGCTGCGCGCCGTCCTCCTGCGGGCCGCCGAGCGGGCGCGGGCACCCCAGGCCAACAGTCAGGTCTCCGAGACGCACGCATCTAACGCTCAGATCCCCAAGGCTCAGATCCCCAAGATCAACATCCCCGAGCCTGCCGCCGCCGCGCGAGAGCCCGCCGCCAGGGCCGTGCTCAAGGCGCTGCCCAAGCCGGTGCAGGCCGCCTGGCAGCTCTTCACCGACGGGGCCTCGCGGGGCAACCCGGGGCCGGCCGGGGCCGGGTTCATCCTCCTCGGGCCGGGGGGCGAGGTGGTCGCCGAGCGCGCCGTGCCCCTGGGGAGGGCGACCAACAACGTCGCCGAGTACTCGGCCCTCCTCTTCGGGCTCGAGGAGGCTTTGGCGTGCGGGGTGGAGCGGCTGCGGGTGAGCATGGACTCGGAGCTGGTGGTGCGGCAGCTCTCGGGCCGCTACCAGGTCAAGAGCCCGCGGCTGGCCGAGCTTCACGCCAAGGTAAAGCAGTTATTGAGCAAATTAGCCTGGCATGATATAGTTCATATTGAGCGTGGCTTGAACCAGGCCGCCGATGCCCTGGCCAACCAGGCGGCGGCCGCGGTGAGCACTTAAAGACAACGTAGCCTGGCGCGGGGTTCCAGCAGGCTAGGTGGCCGCCGGCCGCCACGTGCGGCGGGAGGAAAGTCCGAGCTCCACAGGGCAGGGTGCTGGCTAACGGCCAGCGGGGGCGACCCCAGGGACAGTGCCACAGAAAGCAAACCGCCTCCCTCACGGGGGGTAAGGGTGAAACGGTGAGGTAAGAGCTCACCAGCGCCGGTGGCGACACCGGCGGCTCGGCAAACCCCACCCGGAGCAAGGCCGAATAGGAGGGCGTTTGAGGGCTGCCCGCCTGAAGCCCTCGGGTTGGCTGCTGAAGGCCCCGGGCAACCGGTGCCGTAGACGAATGGCCACCGCTCCCGCGGGGTAACCTGCCGGGGGAGACAGAACTCGGCTTATCGGCCTGGTGGGACCCCGCTAAGGCAAAATGAAGCGAGCCGGCTTGGGGATACACCTGGGCCGGCTTGCTGCTTTTGCGCCCCGAGGCAGCCATTGACGGTTGTGCTTGAAAGGGCGCGCCCGAGCGCGGTATGACTTCGGGCAGGCGCGGGCTCTGGGAGGCAAAAGGGCAAGTCTCATGAACGTGGCGGCGATAATACCGGCGGCGGGCTCGGGCAGGCGCATGGGGGAGCCCAAGCAGTGGCTGCCGCTGGCCGGCCGGCCGCTCCTGGCCTGGACGCTGGCCGCCTTCGAGGCCTGCCCCGAGGTGACGCAGGTTGTCCTGGTCGTGCCGCAGAGCGATATCGAGCGGGCCAGGCGGGAGATCGTCGAGGCGTACGGCCTGGGCAAGGTCGGCCGCATCGTGGCCGGGGGGTTGGAGCGCCAGGACTCGGTCATGAACGGCTTTGCCGCCCTTGAAGGGCAACCCGAAATCGTCATGGTGCACGACGGGGCCAGGCCCCTGGTCAGCCCGGCGGTGCTGGCGAGGGCCATCGAGGCCACGGCGCGGCATGGCGCGACCCTCGTCGCCGTGCCGGCCCGCGACACCCTCAAGCAGGTGAACGGGGCGGGCGAGGTGCTGGCCACACTGCCCAGGGAGGGCGTCTGGCAGGCGCAGACCCCGCAGAGCTTCCGCTACGAGTGGCTGGCGGCGGCCTTCGAGCTGGCCCGCCGCGAGAATGTCCTCGCCACCGACGAGGCCGGGCTGGTCGAGAGATGCGGGCAGCGCGTCCACATCGTCCTCGGCGAGCGGCGCAACTTCAAAGTGACCACACCAGAGGACCTGGAGCTGGCCGAGCGGCTCCTTAAGGGAGGGTTATCAAGTTGAGGATAGGCAGCGGCTACGACTCTCACCGGCTGACCCGCGGCCGCAGGCTGATCCTGGGCGGGGTCGATGTCCCCTTCGACCTTGGCCTGGCCGGCCACTCCGACGCCGACGTGGTCGCCCACGCCTGCTGCGACGCCCTGCTGGGGGCGGCGGCCCTGGGCGACATCGGCACGCACTTCCCCGACACCGACGACCGCTGGCGGGGGGCCGACAGCCTGAAGCTGCTGGCGAGCGTGGCCAAGATGGTCCGCGACAAGGGATATCAGATCGTCAACCTGGACATCACCATCCACGCCCAGGCCCCCAAGCTGGCGCCGTTCAGTCCGCAGATGCGCCAGAACCTGGCGGCGGCGATGGGAATCGATCTGGGGCAGATCAGCGCCAAGGCCAAGACCGAGGAAGGTCTGGGGCCGGTCGGCCGCGGCGAGAGCATCACGGCCTGGGCGGCGGCGCTGCTGGAGTGAGGTGGCGAGCCGCCACGGGCAATAACCGCCGCTTCCAAGGCCGGGGCACAACCTGCGGCAGCGAGGCGGCGGGTTCCCCCTCGGCGTTGCCGCTGCTGGCGTGAGGTGGCGAGCCGCCACGGGCAATAACCGCCGCTTCCAAGGCCGGGGCACAACCTGCGGCAGCGAGGCGGCGGGTTCCCCCTCGGCGTTGCCGCGGGGGGCGTGAGAGGCGGGCTGGGTTGAAGATGTTTCGCCCTGAGGTGAGGAATGAGGCGTACATTGAAGTACGCCGCAGTGACGCCGGATGAGTGCCGCGCAGCAGATGGGCGTTTTGGGGCGGCCTGTGCGGGTGCGCTTCGCCCCCAGCCCCACCGGGCGGCTCCACGTGGGCAACGCGCGCACGGCCCTCCTCAACTGGCTCTTCGCCCGGCAGCAGGGGGGCCGGTTTGTCCTGCGCCTGGACGACACCGACCTCGCCCGCTCCGAGGCGAGCCTCGAAGGCGGCATCGCGGCCGACCTGGCCTGGCTGGGCCTGACCCCCGACGAAGGCCCTTATATCGAAGGCCCTGAGGCAGGCGGCCCCTTCGGCCCCTACCGGCAGTCGGAGCGGGTGCGGCTCTACCAGGCGGCGGCCGAGCGCCTGCGGGAAGCCGGGCTGGCCTACCCCTGCTACTGCACCGACGAGGAGCTGGCCAGGGAGAGGGCGGCGGCCCTGGCCAAGGGCAAGCCCCCGCGCTACAGCGGGCGCTGCGCGCACCTGACCGAGGCCGAGCGCGCCGTGCTCGAGCGGCAGGGCAGGGCGGCCTCGCTGCGCTTCCGCGCGGGAAGTGGCCGGGTCGCCTTCGAGGATATTATCCGCGGGACGGTGGAGTTCGAGGCCGGGCTCATCGGCGACTTCGTCCTCTTGCGCTCCAGCGGGCTGCCCGCCTACAACTTCGCCACGGTGGTCGATGACGCCGCGATGAGTATCAGCCACGTCATTCGCGGCGAGGACCACCTGGCCAACACGGCCCGCCAGCTATTGCTCTACCGGGCCCTGAATGCCGAGCCGCCCCGCTTCGCCCACCACTCGCTGCTGGTCGCCCCCGGCGGGGTGAAGCTCAGCAAGCGCTCGGGCGACCTGGACATCGGTTCTCTCAAGGGGCGCTTCCTGCCGCAGGCCGTGGTGGGGTACCTGGCCGGGATCGGCGGGGCCTTGGGGGGCGGCCTCGAGCCGCTGCCGGTGGCGGAGATCATCCAGCGCTTCGACCTGGCCCGGGCTGGCAAGTCGGCTGCCGTTTTTGATGAGGCCCGGCTGGCCTCGCTCAACGCCGCCTGGCTGCGGGCCCTGGGCACCGACGAGCTGACCGCCGTCGTGAGTGAGCACCTGGAGGCCGCCGGCTACCCGTTGGCGGGGCGCGAGGGTGAGTGGCGGCGCGAGCTGGCCGAGGCCCTGCGGCCCAACCTGCGCACACTTGACGAGATTGCTACCCTCGGGGCCATTTTTCTCGAAGACGTGCCGCCCAAGGACGACTGGGCCCGTGAGGTGCTCTCCGCCCCCGAGGCCCGCGAGACGCTGACCCTGTGCGCGGCCGAGGTCGAGCGCGGGGCAGGTTACGCCGAAGCCGCCGCGGCCCTCAAGGCGCGGGGGATCTCGGGCAAGCGCCTCTTTGCCCCCCTGCGGGCGGCCCTCACCGGGCGCCACAGTGGCCCGGAGCTCGAGCGCGTCTTTGCCCTGCTGGGCAGGCAGGTCGTGCTGCGGCGCCTGCAGGCCGCGCTGGCCGAAGGGAACTAGACCATGACAATCGCCATCTACAACTCGCTCACCGGGGCCAAGGAAGAGCTTCAGCCGCTCGAGCCCGGCCGGGTGCGCATGTACGTCTGCGGCATCACCGCCTACGACTACTCCCACATCGGCCACGCCCGCTCGGCGGTCATCTTCGACGTGATCGTCCGCTGGCTGCGCCACCGCGGCCTGAAGGTCGAGTTCGCGCGCAACTTCACCGACGTCGACGACAAGATCATCCGCCGCGCGAAAGCCGAGGGCGCCGACCCCCTTGCCCTGGCCGACCGCTTCATCCAGGAGTACGGCCGCGAGATGGACAGCCTGGGCGTGCTAAGGGCCGACGTCGAGCCGCGGGCGACCGGGCACATCCCGGAGATCATCGCCCTCACTGGAAGGCTGATTGCCTCCGGCCACGCCTATGCCGCCGGCGGCGACGTCTACTTCGCCGTGACGAGCTGGCCCGGCTACGGCGAGCTCTCCCGCAAGAACCTCGAGGAGCTGCAGGCCGGCGTCAGGGTGGAGCCCGGCGAGCACAAGCGCAACCCCCTCGACTTCGCCCTGTGGAAGGCCAGCAAGCCCGGTGAGCCCGTCTGGCAGAGCCCGTGGGGTCCGGGGCGGCCCGGCTGGCACATCGAGTGCTCGGCCATGAGCATGAAGTACCTCGGCGAGAGCTTCGACATCCACGGCGGCGGCAAGGACTTGATCTTCCCGCACCACGAGAACGAGCGGGCGCAGTCGGAGGCCGCCACCGGCAAGCCCTTCGTCCGCTACTGGGTCCACAACGGCCTGGTGACGGTCAACCACGAGAAGATGTCCAAGAGCCTGGGCAACTTCATTACCGTGGCCGACGCCCTCAAGGAGTATAGCGCCGAGGCCCTGCGCCTGTTCATGCTGAGTGCCCACTACCGCTCCCCGGTCGATTACTCGGCCCAGTCGATGCGCGAGGCCACCCAGGCCCTGGGCAGGCTCTACGGGGCCTACGCCGTGGCCCGGCAGGACGGGGGCGAGGGCAAGGTCGGCGAGAGCAAGGTGAACGAGGCGGCGCTCAAGAAGGGCGAGAAGGCGGTCTGGGAGGAGCTAAAGCCCCTGCCGCAGAGCTTTGCCGAGGCGATGGACGACGACTTCAACACGGCCAGGGCTATCGGCTACCTGTTCGACGCGGCCAGGGCGGTCAACAAGCTGCCCCCGGCCAGCCCGCAGCGCGCAAATCTCTTGGGCCATGCCCGCGACATGCTTGCCGAGGCGGGTGGCGTCCTGGGCATCCTCCAGGAGGACCCGCAGGCCTACCTCGAGCGCGAGAGGGCCGAGCACCTCAAGGAGGTAAACCTGACCCTCGAGATGCTCCGCGAGCGGATAGAGGGGCGCACCCGGGCCCGCGAGGAGAAGGACTTCGCCCGGAGTGACGCGATAAGGGCAGAGTTGGCCGAGAGGTACGGGATAGAGCTGAGGGACTACCCCGGGGGGACGGAGTGGGGGGTGAAGCGGTAGGGCCTACTTGGTGACGCGCCTCTTTGCGGGGGCGAGGGCAATTGATGTCGTATGTATCAAGATATCGGTGAAATGATGGGAGGCGACCCAGGCATGGAACAGGCTGCCTCGAACAGACACCCGTTCGTGCAAGTGTGCCTTACCAAACTGGAACACCGCGTCAGAGTGCGCCGCCAGCTGTAGCTTCCTTATCCCCTTGACCGGCCCGTCGAACCTGTCTGCCGCCACGTCTATCGGCGTGTCGAGGTGCAGGATGAGGTGCCTCTCCACCTTTCCATTCGCCTCGTTCAGGAAGGGTTCCAGGTTCAGCCGCCCCGTCAGCGTGACCACGGCCGGCTCCGTGGGCAGCTCGGCGGCCAGCCCGGCTGCGGGCAGGAGGATGGCCAGGAGCGCGATGCTGCCGAGTGCACACAGAGCCTTTACAAGCACGGCAGTGCTCTTTTGGATCATAGTCATTTTTTATTAATAGTTCCTTCCTTCCACCCTTCATACGTCTTTATCGCTTCAGATAATGGAACAACTTGTCTGCCTACAGGCTTGTCTATATCGATTCCTTTCGCCTTCAAAAATCTAAGATATCCATCCAGATCATTGCCATCCTTTTGTGGCGCATAATCCTTCATCAGGTCTTTGACAGTCAAGGAGCCTCTATTCGTGAGAGAGGTTTGCAATGCCTTCATGCCAGCTTCGGGAGTTGAGAACTTGGCGAATCTACCCTTGCTGGACGAAGAGGCCCCGATTGCCCCAAGCCTGACTGCGGTGTGGCCGAATTCAAGGTTTCCGGGATTGTTATTCCTCCAAGACAAGGAACCTCCTTCTTTGGTGTGCCCTTGATACTCTTCGGAACGAGGAATCGCTGCAGCCGCCTTCCGCCTTGTACCGGTGGCATTGGCCGTGCCTGCGTGGCGGGAGGTGGATTGCCCAGCCGAAGGCCCGGCCGCCCCGCTGCCCGAACAGAACCGCCCCTTATCGTCGTGACACTCGTTCATCGCCTCTCCTATACCGCCGTCTCCGACAGGGGGATATGGGAAAATCTGTTGGCCCCCACCGCAACGCCGCGCATTCTACCCTACCTCCCCGCCGCCCTTCCTCTGAAGCCCTTCACAAAAAGGTTTCCGCCTGGGGTGAAGAGGTAGGGCTACTTGAAAAAGCTGTGAGTCTCGCCCAGCAGGTAAATCTCCCCCGGCGGCCCGTCAGGCCCGAAGACGATCCGGTACCCCAGGTTCTCGTTCGGGAAGCGCTTGTCTCGGGGGAACTCCAGGACGTTGCCCCTCAGGCGGAGGGGGAACTCCGTGATGATGTAGCTGCCGAGGTATTGGGTATCGGTGAGGACCAAGAGGCGATCCGTCTCATGATGGGCGCAGCCCCTCAAGTGATGACGAATGATATACATATACAAATGCAGGCAGCGCTTTCCCGCCTTGACGTCCCCAATCTTGTCTATTGTCAACTCATCGAGCATATGTCCTGGTTCCCAGGGATCGCCTCGCAGCCAACCCGTGAAACCTCCGGCCCGGAGCAACGAAACCACCTGATTACGGGTGAAATCCCGGCCACACTCCGCGGCCACGGCATGGTCGGCCTCGGCCACCGCGACAACTATCAGAAGTAGGCAGCAGGCCCAAATAAATTGGCTGCGGAGTCGTTGGGCCTTAAGCATTATTTCCTTTCCTGGCTCGACATGATGCGGTCCAGCTTAGTGACCTCTTTCCCATACCAATCTCGGTGCTCCACGCGGGGATGATAAGGGTAAGCGTCCTTCTTACCGTTATAGTCACGAAATGCACCTTCCACGCTTTTGAATGTGGTTTCTCTCCCATTCGCATCGTGCTTATATGCCTTGTAGTGCCACCACTCCAGGGCGGCGGCCGCACTCGTGGCCGGGGTCATCGCTTGCCCCCGTTGGAGTCCGCAGCGCTTGGCCTTCTGATCGTCCCAGTCGCCTTTCTTGTTTACCTGGAAAGGATCCGTGGCGAAGTCCTTGGGGTGGCCGCCTGACTCCACCATGGCCCACGCCTTCAGGCGCTCGGGCGTAAAGTAGTCCGGGTCGCCGGGAGACAGGTCGTGCTTCTTGTTATACGCGGCCGCCGCCTGGGCGAACACCCCATCGTTGGCCCCCCGCCAGGCGTGGGCGCCCTCTTCAGAGTAGCCGGGGACGGTGCCGATGCTTGTCCGTGAATCTGCCGTGCCCGGTTTACTCGGGCTGGATGAGCGCTGGCGTTCCTTGCCTCCCGCTGCCCCGGTCTTGGTGGCTTGGCCTGCGTGGTGAGAGCCAGGCTGCCCGGCCGCCCCGCTGCCCGTACAGAACCTCCCCTTGTCGTCGTGACAGGTATTCATCGCCTCTCCTATACCGCCGTCTCCAGCCGGAATACATAGAGAAATCTACGGGGGCACGGACCTCCCCGCGCTGGCCAGGGGAATCCTAGCCCGGCCGGAGGGTGAAACACTCCTGAAGCCTTTCACAAAAAGGCTTCCGCTGCCTCTGCCGCCCCGGCGGCAGCGCCGACGGGCCCGGCCGCCCTCGGTGCCTGGCCAGATGCCGACGACCTTGGGTGGCGGCCCGCAGTGGTCCAGGCTGTGCCTGGTCCAGGCTGTGCCTGGTTGGCACGCTGCCCGCAAGTAGAGTAAATTGTTTTGTCTATGGACCGCCACCTCTTCAAGCTCGTCTCCGACTTCGAGCCCAAGGGCGACCAGCCCCAGGCCATCGACAAGCTGGCCGAGGGGCTGCAGGCCGGGCTCAAGCACCAGGTCCTCCTGGGGGTCACCGGCAGCGGCAAGACCTTCACCATGGCCAACGTCATCGACCGGGTGCAGCGGCCCGCGCTCATCATCGCCCCCAACAAGACCCTGGCCGCCCAGCTCTACGGCGAGTTCAAGCAGCTCTTCCCCGAGAACGCCGTCGAGTACTTCATAAGCTATTACGACTACTACCAGCCCGAGGCGTATGTGCCGGCCTCCGACACCTACATCGAGAAGGACTCGTCCATCAACGAGGCCATCGACAAGATGCGCCACTCGGCCACCCGCTCGCTGCTCTCGCGCCGGGACGTCATCATCGTCGCCTCGGTGTCTTGCATCTACGGCCTGGGCTCGCCCGAGGAGTACCGGACGATGCTGCTGCCGCTCGAGGTGGGACAGGAGGTGCCGCGAGAGCAGATCCTGGCGCGGCTGGTGGAGATGCAGTACACGCGCAACGACATCGACTTCCACCGGGGCACCTTCCGGGTGCGCGGCGAGGTGCTCGAGATCTTCCCCACCTACGAGGAGGAGCGGGCCATCCGGGTCGAGCTCTTCGGCGACACCATCGAGGCCGTCAGCGAGTTCGACCCCCTGCGCGGCCACGTCGTGCGCCAGCTCAAGGCCGCCCACCTCTACCCCGGCAGCCACTACGTGACCACGCGGCCCCGGCTCGACTCGGCCATCGCCTCGATCAGGGACGAGCTGGGCGAGCGCCTGCGCTACTTCGAGGCCAATGGCAAGCTGCTCGAGCGCCAGAGGATCGAGGAGCGCACCATGTTCGACCTGGAGATGCTCGAAGAGCTCGGCTACAGCCACGGAATCGAGAACTACTCGCGCCACCTGGACGGCCGGCTCCCCGGCGAGCCCCCCTCGACCCTGCTCAGCTACTTCCCCCGCGACTTCCTGCTCTTCATCGACGAGAGCCACATCACCGTGCCGCAGATCGGGGGCATGTACCACGGCGACATCAGCCGCAAGACGACGCTGGTCAACTACGGCTTCCGGCTGCCCTCGGCCATCGACAACCGGCCGCTGTCCTTCGAGGAGTTCAAGGAGCGCGTCGGGCAGGCCGTCTACGTCTCGGCCACCCCGGCAAACTACGAGATGGAGAGGTCGAGGCCCCACATCGTCGAGCAGATCATCCGGCCCACCGGCCTGATGGACCCCGAGATCGAGGTCAGGCCCGCCGCGACCCAGGTTGACGACCTGCTGGAAGAGGTGCGCTTGAGGGTGGCCAGGGGCGAGCGGGTGCTCGTGACCACGCTCACCAAGCGCATGGCCGAGGACCTGACCGAGCACTACGCCGAGGCCGGGGTGCGGGTGCGCTACCTGCACAGCGACATCCAGAGCCTCGAGCGCATCGAGATCATCCGCGACTTAAGGCTGGGGGAGTTCGACGTCCTGGTGGGCATCAACCTGCTCCGGGAGGGCCTCGACCTGCCCGAGGTGTCACTGGTGGCCATCCTCGACGCCGACAAGGAGGGGTTTCTCAGGAGCGAGCGCTCGCTGATCCAGGTCTGCGGCCGGGCGGCGCGCAACGTGGAGGGCAGGGTGATAATGTATGCCGCGCACGAGACCGAATCCATCCGCCGGGCGCTCAGCGAGACCAACCGGCGGCGCGAGGTCCAAGCTAACTACAACCGCGAGCACGGCATCACGCCGCAGACGATCAAAAAGGGCATCCAGGACATCATGGGCTCCGTCTACGAGCAGGACTACTACACGGTGCCGACGGTGGCCGAGCCGGAGGCCCCGTATAACTTCGACGACGCCGAGCGCGTCATCGCCAGGCTGCGGCGGGAGATGAAGAAGGCGGCCAAGGCCCTCGAGTTCGAGCGGGCGGCCGAGCTGCGCGACCACATCAAGCGCCTGGAGCGGGAGGTCTTGAGCGCCTGATGCTGCACCCGCACCGGCCGATATCGGAGCTTGCCCACTGGCACGACCACGGCGACCACGCCGGGGCGCACGAGCACGACCACGGCCATGGCGCCTACCGGGTGCGCGAGAGGCGGAGGCTGGCCCTCGCCGCCGCGGTCACCGGGGCGATGATGGTCGGCGAGGCCTTCGGGGGCTGGTGGACGAACTCGCTCGCCCTGATGTCCGACGCCGGCCACATGCTCACCCACTTCTTCGCCTTAGGCATAAGCCTCCTCGCCATCCGGCTGGCCGCGCTGCCCACCGCTCCCGAGCGCAGCTTCGGGCTGTTTCGCGTCGAGATGCTGGCCGCGCTGCTCAACGGCGTCACACTGCTGGCCATCACCGCCTGGATCGTCTACGCGGCCGTGCTCCGGCTCATCCACCCCGCGCCGGTGGCCGAGCTGACCATGCTCTGGATCGCCGCCCTGGGGCTGGCGGTGAACCTCGTCTCGGCAGCGCTCCTCTTCGGGGTGGGCGAGCACGACCTCAACGTGCGCTCGGCCTTTCTCCACATGCTGGGCGACACGCTCTCCTCGGTGGCCATCATCGTCGGCGGCGTGGCCATGTACTACACGGGGCAGTACGCCATCGACCCCCTGGTGAGCCTCATCATCTCGGTCTTCATCGCCCGCTGGGGCTGGGGCCTGGTGAGGGATTCGGTGCGCGCCCTGCTCGAGGCCGCCCCGAGGGGGCTGAGCGTGGCCGAGGTGTCGAGGGCCATCGAGGAGGCTGCCGGGGCCCAGGTGCACGACGTCCACCTGTGGCAGATCACCTCGGGGATGCACAGCCTCACGGCCCACGTGGCGGTCAAGTGCGGCACGCCGCTGTGCGACTGCCAGGCCCTGGCGGGGAGGCTGGAGAAGCTGGTGAGGGAGAGGTTCGGGATCGGGCACGCCGTGTTTCAGTTTGAGGAGTGCGGGGAGGGGGAGGAGGAGGCACTAAGGAGGGGAAGATGATGGAAGCGCATCCGGATGTGCTTGATAGGGAGAAGGCTAAGGCGGAGGCCAAAGAAGCAATCGACGCTGTACGCTTGCCCTTAAGAAAACTGATTGATTATATGACTCATGTCTATAAACACTGTGTAGATGCACCTAGTATTCAGCATCAACACTTCGCCTTGTTGCATTCATATCGCAATGTCCTGGAGATGCTCGACGGCGTAGACGCCTTGTTTGGCGAAGCGGTATGTGATCCAGCGCAAACGCTCGTTCGGTCAGCATTTGAGAACTGGTTAAATATAATTTACCTAACTGAAGAAGACCACGAACGGAGGGGTCTCTGCTATTTGTTTGTTGAGATAACATCATATATAGATACTATAAAAATGTACATATATAAACGTAAGAAGCGAAACCTCAGAAAAGCTCTAGGTCGCGAAGGAATGGCGCGGATGATTGATAGAATTGATGACCAGCACAGAGATGGTGTCATTG